>Ga0310811_10011953_pt1 | contig 11267 bp, 5 predicted proteins | sample YCmetagenome_FD_207642 | JGI IMG/M metagenome (GOLD analysis project Ga0310811, IMG submission 207642) | Soil microbial communities from experimental microcosm in Duke University, North Carolina, United States - YC | ecosystem: Engineered > Artificial ecosystem > Soil microcosm > Unclassified ... | reverse complement strand
CTCTTCAATGCGGGCACCGGGGTGTCCTCGGAACCGGACTTCGAGACGGCGATCCGGGGCTACCGACGAGATCAGGTCGACAAGTACTGGACACAGTCAGAGAACGAGATCGCCGCGCTGAGGATCGAGAACGAGGAGGTCTGGGGCCAGGTCCAGGCCCTCGCCTCGCAGGTGCAGGACCTGCAGATGGAGCTCGCTGAGCTGCGCCGGCTCTCGCCCGGCCACGGCGAGGTCGTCTCGTTCCGCCACCTCGGCGCGCGCGTCGAGCAGATCCTCGGCCTCGCCGAGGACCAGGCCGCCGACATCCGCTCCGGCGCCGTGCAGGAGATCTCCGGCCTGCGCGCCGAGGCCGAGCGGCTGCTGTCCGACGCCCGCAACCGCGCCGCCAAGGCCAACGAGGACTTCGAGCTCGCCCTGGCCGCCCGCCGCGCCGAGGAGGAGCGCTCGGTCGCCCACCGCCGCACCGCGCTCGATGCCGAGTCCCAAGCCATCGAGCAGCGCGCCGGACAGGTCCGCGCCGAGGCCGACCGACTCGTCGCCGACGCGCACGGCGAGGCACAGCGCATCGCACAGGCCACCACTGCCCAGCTCGAGCAGGCCCGCGCCGAGGCCGAGCGCCACGCGCACGAGGTGCGCACGGCGGCCGAGCAGCACGCCGCCGGGGTGCGCAGCGACGCCGAACTGCACGCGCACAGCCTGCGCACCGCCGCCCAGCAGGAAACCGCCGGCGCCCAGTCGCACGCCGCCGCGATCGTGGCACAGGCCCAGGAGCAGGCCGCGCAGCTCACCGCCCAGGCCAAGCACGAGGCCGACACGCTGACCGCACAGGCACAGCAGGCCGCCTCGGCCGTCGCCGCCAAGGCGCAGGAGGCCGCCGAGGCCGTCGCGGCGCAGGCACAGCAGCACGCCGCCACCGTCGCCGCACAGGCCCAGCAGGCCGCCGACGCCGTGGCGCTGCAGGCGCAGCAGGCCGCCGACGCGACCGCCGCTCAGGCGCAGCGGGCCGCCACCGCGGCCGCCGAGCAGACCCGCCAGCGCCTTGAGGCGGAGGCCGGCGTGGCCAAGCAGGAGGCCGACACCCAGCACGCCGCGCACCGCGCGACGCTGGAGCGCGAGCTGGCCGACCTGCGCGCGGCCCACGACGCCGAGCTCGCCGAGCAGCGCGCCGCCGTCGCCGCCGAGGCCGACTCGCTGCGCGCCACCGCCAAGTCCGAGGCCGACTCCCTGCTCGCCACCGCCGCGACCGAGGCCGACAGCGTCCGCGCCGCGGCGGCAACGGACGCCGCGGACGCCCGCGCCGCGGCGACTTCGCAGGCCGAGAAGCTCAAGTCCCGCATCTCGACCCTCGAGGCCGAGGCCGAGACCCTGCGCGCGACGGCTTCGCAGGCCGAGGACCTCAAGTCCCGCATCTCGACCCTCGAGGCCGAGGCCGAGACCCTGCGCGCGACGGCTTCGGAGGTCGAGGAGCTGCGCGCCACGGTCGCCGAGATCGAGCAGCTGCGCACCACCGCCGCCTCGGAGGTCGAGAAGCTTCACGCCACGGCCTCGCGGGTCAACGAGCTGGGGTCCGAGCTCGACAAGCTTCGGTCCGCGGCCTCTCGGGCCGACAAGCTGGCTTCGGAGGTCGAGCAGCTCCGCTTGACGGCCTCGCGGGCCGACGAACTGGCTGCGGAGGTCGAGCGGCTTCGGTCCGCGGCCGCCGAGGCCGAGCAGCTGCGCGCGGAGGCCGAGGGCCTGCGCGCCGCCGCCGCGGAGGCCGAGACACTGAAGGCCCGGATCGAGTCGCTGGAGGCCGACGCGGAGTCGGCGACGGAGCGCACGATCGCCCTGACTGCCGCGAAGGCCGAGGCCGACGAGCGCGCCGCCACCGAGGCGACCGCCAAGGCCGAGTCCGCCGCGAAGGCCGAGGCAACGGCGAGGGCCAGCGCCGACGAGGCCACCAAGCGCCTCACGGAGGCGGAGGCCCGCCTGGCGAAGGTGCAGTCCGAGGAGGCCGCCCTGCGCGAGCGCCTGAAGGACGCCACGGAGGCCGAGGAGCGCATCTCCGCCCTGCGCGAGCAGGAGACCGCACTCACGGCCCAGCTCGAGCGCCTGCAGGAGCAGGAGACGGAGCTGACGAGCAAGGTCGCGAAGTCCGAGGCCGACCTGAGCGGCCAGCTGACCCGCCTGCGCGAGCAGGAGACCGAGCTGACGACGCAGGTCGCCGCCGCGGAGGCCCGGCTGGCCGAGCTCAACCAGCAGCTGTCGACCGCCTCGCCCGGCAACGGCAAGGTCACCGTCGAGGCCAACAGCACCCGCTGACCTCCACCACTCGGACCGCCGCGGCCCTCCACCACTCGGACGCCGCTGCGCTCCACCCCAAACCGCCGCGACCGTCCACCACCCGGACCAGCGCGGGTCACCTCCCCCGGGCTGCGCTGGCTCCTTCCCACCCACGGCCGGCGCCGGCGACGTTTTCTCTCCACAATCATGAAATGGCGCTGTCCGTTTTATCCCGTGCGTTTTTGTGATCGCGGAAAGAAGACGCGCACAGCCTCATCGCCGGGCTCATCCTGCGCCGGCTGCCGGGCTTGCGCTGTCACCCGCGCTCATCGACTCACGCCGTCGCGCACTTCGCACGGATTTATCGCCCGCCGACGTATAAGTCCGACATGTCGTGGCGCGGAGCGCCCGACATGTCGGTTTCTCCGCGCTTGGGCGAAAAGGGCTAGCGGCGGCCTATTGCCAGGCGGGCTAGCTTGCGCGACTTGTGGGAGACGGTGCGCTGCTGGCGGCGCAGGTACATGCGGTAGATCGCGGACTTCGCCTGCCTGCGCTGCTCCGGCGTCAGGCCCGGCGCCTCTCCCGCCCAGGACAGCAGCTCGCGGCACTGCAGGGTGTTGGAGAAGTGGGACTGCCACGACGGGACGCCCAGGCGGCCGGCGATCGTGCCGATGCGCTCGTGCTTCCAATGGCGCTGCGCCAGCACCTCCGGGATGTGCCGCCACGGGCCGGCCAGGGCGAGCTTCGCGGCGAAGACCTCGTCCTCGCGCAGCATGTTGCGCCGCGGTATGGAGGTCAGGGTCTCGCGGCGGGCCATGGCGTACAGCGGGTCGATCAGCAGGTGGCTCGCGTTGAGCAGGTGCAGCATCTCGCGCAGGCGGACGATCGGGTCGTCGGAGGCCAGGTCGGTGCCGTGGTACTCGGCCGTGGAGACGCTGCCGTCAGGTGCGCCGTAGGAGATCTGCGTGGTCACCAGGACCAGGCGCGGGTCGGACTCGAAGAGGGCCACGCACTTCGCGGCGAAGGCCGGGTCCAGGGTGTCGTCGTCGCCGATCCAGCGGAAGTACGTGCCGCGGGCGTGCGCGGCGACGAACTGGAAGTTGCGCAGGATGCCGACGTTCTGCGGCTGGCGGTGGTAGACGATGCGGTCGTCGGCGCGGGCGAGCTCGCGGCAGACCTCTTCGGTGTCATCCGTCGACTCGTTGTCCGAGATGACCATCTCCAGGTTCGGATAGTCCTGGGAGAGGACGGACTTGACGACATTCTCGATGTCGCGGCCGGCGTTGCGCACCGGCAGGCCGATCGAGACCAGCGGCGACTCAGCGTTCGTCATGAGACCTTCCGGCGATGTCCGGCAACGAAGAAACCAGCGCGAGCAAGGCCAACGCTATCAACGCCGTCCCGTCGAGGGCGATGGCACAACCGGACAGAAGCAAGAGGGCGCGGAGCCATATGCTCCGCGCCCTCTCGGCGGCTCACTTACAAGGCAGTGGGCCCACGACCGAAGTGATGTTGTAGTTGTCGTCGATCGTCACCAGCTGGTTGCCCGACCATTCCATCGGCGAGTTGCAGTCCGCCTCGATGGGGCCGTAGATCCAGGACTTGTTGACGAGCGAGTTGTTCTTCACCACGACGCTGCCGTGTGCGTTCTTCACCTGGATGCTGTAGGTGCCGCCCATCACCAGGTTGTTGGTGACGGCGACGTCCACGGTGCCGTCGTCGACGATGAAGATCGGCGCGGTGACGTCCTTGGCGTCGCGCTGGTCGATCGTCGTGTTGTTGAGCGTCAGCCCACGGCCCGTCATGTACGTCTGGATGCCGTCCGAGTGGTCGCCCGGGTTCGAGCACAGGTACACGTACGAGCTCTGGATGTTGATGTTGTCGCCCGAGGCGCGGAAGCCGTCGCCGTGGCCGCGGATGTGCACCCGGGTGGCGGTGTAGTTGGACTCGCCGATGCCGGGTGAGGTCATGCAGCCGCTGGCCGGTCCGACCGTGGAATCGGTGATGGTGAACGAGTACTTCTTGCCGCTGTATTCGTCCAACACGCCGCCGTCGATCTGGCTGTTGGTGATCTTGACATTGTTCGCCGTGATCAGCAGATCGCCCTTGATGTGCACCTTGTCGAGGACCGTTCCGTCCTTTTGGACGCGATATGAATTGCCACCGTCGTTGCCGGCCAGATCGGTCAGCTTGGTGCCATTCGGCACGCCGACGTTGGCCGGAGTGGGCCGGGTGCCCGGTGCGGTATTGCCGGTCTTGGGCGGAGTTGGTGTCTTTGTGCCAGCTGGCTTTGAGCTCGCCGAGGCGGAGGGCGAGGCAGATGCCGGGGCGGAGACCTCGCCCGACGCCGGCGGCGCCGACGGGTCGGGGCTTCCGTTGGTGCTGCCGTGCCCCGACTGGTGGCCGGGGGTACCGGTTACCTTGCAACTCGCGAGCATCAACGCTGCTGCGGCTACCGCGATGAGTGCCGTGGCAGCGCCGAGCCGATGGGCCCTGCGCTTCCGGTCGATCACGGTCGAAACACTCCATTCCTGGCGATGTCTAGGACAGAAGCGCGATCATATTCGGCGCGCCTCGGACATGTTACCTGCCGACCGTAACCGCGCGCCCAATGAATCCGATAATGCGGCACAAATGCGCGTCGACCAGCGCTTTCATTTCTTTGGTAACTCTTAAGTCATTAAAGATCCTCGAAATATGGCGCAAAATAATCGGCCATATGTCGCGGCGTTCACCCCGCGGCGGCGATGCGGTGGCTGTCGCGCGGCCGCTGGGCGCGGTAAGCCGCGAAAGCCGCGCAAAGGGCGCAGTCGAAGAATACGCCCGCCCTCGGGCAAGATCCGACAAAGCGATCAAAGTCGAAGGGCCCGCCCCGCCGGTACGGACGGAGCGGGCCCTGTCGGACGGTCGCCGGATCGATCGCTACGCCGGCGGGTGGAACAGCACGCCGTTGCCGTTGCGCAGCACCGGCTGGTTCAGCGAGTACTGCAGCGCGACCGTGCCGGCCTGGTTCTCGATGCCGACCGTCGCCGCGCCGCCCTGCTCGAACGTTGTCCCGTCGATGTCGGCCCAGGCGACCGCGATGTCGCCGTTCTCCGAGAACACGATCTCGAACGACGCGCGGGTGCGCGCCGACTCGAAGAACTGCACGTTGCGCCACTCGATCACAAACTGCCGGTTGGGCGCCGTGCCGATGACCGCGGTGCGCACGCTCGCCGACGCGTCGACGTTCAGGTCCTCCCAGAACGGGTAGACCGCGCCGTTGGCCTTGCCGCTCGCCGCCGCCGACGGAATCGCCGTGTGGTTCCACGACGAGCCGCTGGGCTGCACGAAGCTCGCCACGCCGTTGGTGTCGACCCAGACGCTGGTGTACGTCGTGCCGTAGAACTTCACCGGGAACGGCAGCGTGACCTGCCGGTAGTTGTCGTCACCGGTGAGCGGGAGCACGGTCTGGTCGGCCCGCACGAACGAGCGCGCGCCGGGCGTTGCCGTGTAACCGAACGAGTCGGTCAGGGCGATCGACAGGTTCAGCGTGGCGCCGCTCGCGCCGATCGTGGCGCTGCCGCCGGCGGTCTGGCCACTGGGCGCGGTCGCAGCGACCGTGTAGGTGCCCGCCCTGAGGCCGTCGATACGGTACGTCCCGTCGGCCGCGGTCGTCGCCGTCGCGCCGCCCGGGGCCAGCGCGATCCGCGCGCCCGTCAGGTTGGCGCCCGAGCCCGTCACCGTCACCTTGCCGGTCAGCGAGTTGGCGGGCGACGGCGCGGACGGCGGGCGGAACAGCACGCCGTTGCCGGAGCGCAGGTTCGGCTGGTTCAGCGAGTACTGCAGCGCCACGGTGCCGGCCGCGTTCTCGATGCCGACCGTGGAGTCGGCGCCCTGCTCGACCGCGAGCGCGTCGATGTTGTTCCAGGCGACCGCGATGTCGTTGTTCTCCGACAGCACGGTCTCGAAGGACACGCGCGCCGAGGCGTTGTCGAAGAACCGCACGTTGCGCCACTCGACGATGAACTGCCGGTTGGGCGCGGTGCCGGTCACCGCCGTCCGCACACTCGCCGAGGCGTCGACGTTGAGATCGGACCACATCGGGTACACCGCCCCGTTGGCCTTGCCGCCGGCGCCGACCGACGGGATCGCGCTGTGGCTCCAGGCCGAGCCGCCGGGCTGGACGAAGCTCAGCACGCCGTTGGTGTCGGCCCAGGCACTGGTGTACTGCTGGCCGTAGAACGTCACCGGGAACGGCAGCGCCACCTGCTGGTAGTTGTCGTCACCGCTGAGCGGGAGCACCGTCTGGTCGGCCGGGATCCAGGTGCGGGCCCCGGCGATGCAGGTGTAGCCGAAGGAGTCGCTGCACGTCGGCGCGGTGCCGGTGTAGGTGGCCGTGTACGTCGTCGCGGTCGCCGGCGCGGTGATGACGTGCGTCTGAGCCCCGCCGTCGGACCAGGCCGAGAACGAGTACTGGGTCGAGCCCTGCATCTGCGGCGTCGGTGCCGAGACGGAGTTCGTCGAGCCCTGGATGACGGTCAGCGTGAAGGGCGTCGTCTTCGTGGTGGAACCGACGGTCAGCTGCAGCCCGGCCGGGCTGGAGTTGAACGCCAGGTTCACCGTCTTGGGCTGCACCGACACGCTCGCGGTGCTGGTGAGCCCGCCGGCGTCGGTCGCGGTGAGCCGGAACTCGACGTAGGACGGGTAGTCGTGGTCGGGCGCGATGATCGAGCCGCCGGCGACCCCGGTGAAGGTGTTCATCGGGTGTTCGTGGCAGTTGTCCGGCGTGATGCAGTGGTGCAGGATCACCTGCCAGGTCAGCGCCGAGGCCGGCAGGTTGCCCTGCTGCGGGTCGGTGGCGTGCCCGGTGAAGTTGATCGTGTTGCCCACCGCCCACGTCGCCGTGGCCGCCGGTGTGTCGATGATCGCGGTCGGCGCGTCGTTGCCGACGGTGATCGTCGTCGTCTTCGTCCCGGTCGCGCCTGCCGTGTCCGTCACGGTGAGTTTGGCCGTGTATGTGCCGGCCGTGGTGTAGGTGAAGTTCGCCGTCGGTGTCGTGGCGTCGGTGGTGCCGTCGTTGGTGAAGTCCCAGGCGTACTTCAACAGCCCCTGGTCGGCCGGGTCGGCGTCCGAGGAGGTGCTGCCGTTGAACGAGACCGCCAGCGGCGCGGAGCCCGACGTCGGGGTGGCCGTGAACGAGGCGACCGGCGGCTGGTTGTTCGGGTAGTACCGGATGCGCCGGATCGTGCCGTTGAGGCTCGCGTAGTAGAGCTCGCCGCCGGGGCCGATGGCCAGGTCGACCGGGCCGCTCGCGCCGCCGTCGAACGTCTGGATGTTCGCCGGGTCGGGCAGGCCGTTGGCGCCGGGCATCATCGCCCAGACGCAGTTGCGGCTGTAGTCGGCGAAGAACAGCGCGCCGTTGTACGCCGACGGGTAGGAACCGCCGCTGGTGGGCGCGAACGCGAGGCCCGACACCGACGAGCCGCCGGACGGGCAGGACTCGTTCGCGACGACCTTCGCGCCGTGGTTGTACGTGTAGTAAGGCGCGCTCTGCCCGGAGCCCGCGTAGAGGGACTCGCAGATCGAGAGGTTCGCGCTGTCGTACCCGCCCTGGGGACTCGCGCCCTCGTAGCACGGCCAGCCGAAGTTGGTCACCGCCGCGGTCGGGCTGACCACCCGGTCGATCTCCTCCCACGTGTTCCAGCCGACGTCGCCGGCCCAGACCTCGTTGGTGCCCGGGCGGATCGTCATGCGGAACGGGTTGCGCAGGCCGTGCGCGACGACGCGCCGCGCGTTGGCGTCCGGCGAGGACGACAGCGGATTGCCCGTCATGGCCGCGCCGGTGGCGGGGTTGAGCCGCAGGATCGAGCCGTTGAGACCGGCCGGGTCGGTGCCGGTGCGCACGTCCTGCGAGCGCAGCGCGCCGCCCTCGGCGGTCGGCGGGGTCATCGCATCGTTCGGCGGGTCGCCGCATGGGTTCTTCGGCGTGCCGAGCTGGCCGTAGTCCACGACATTGAAGCTCGCGCCGTCACCGCCGGAGACGTAGAGGGCGCCGTCGGCACCGAACTTCAGGTCGCCGATGGAGTGGCTGGGGAACTGCTGGCACCAGTCGGTGATGAGCACCTGCTCGGTGCCGGTCATGACGTTGCCCGACGCGGTCAGCTTGGACAGCCGCGCCGAGACCACGCACGCGCCGCCGTTGGCATCCGCGCACACGTCGTTGTAGACGGGTGCGGTACCGCCGAGGGGCGCGTCGTAGGTGTACAAGACATACACGGACGGGTCGGTCGGGAAGTTCGGCGCCAGCGCAAGGCCGAGCAGGCCGCGGTCCCATTGGTTGTGCACCGCCACGGAAAGGTCGGCGAACACGTCCGGGGTCGGGTCGGCAAGGCTGTCGAAGACCTTGATCTTGCCACCCTTCTCGGCGACGAAGATGCGCCCGTCGGGCGAGAACTCGATGTTGGTCGGCTGGGTGAGCCCGCTGAAGACGACCTGTTCCTGGAAACCGGTCGGCAGCGCCGCGGTGGCGGCCTCGCTGCCGGCGATCGGCGTGATGGCCGCGGCGACCAGGCTCGCGACCAATGCCGACCGTAACGCGCGTCGCGTCCGCGACATGCGGTCCTCCACTGTGGAGTGAGGAGTGGCGGCCAGCTCCGCCGAATGCAGGGAAAGAGGACGTGGCCGCAAGGGGTGGTTGAGTAAGACTAGCCAGTAACGAGGGATGCAGATGTGTCGCATTCCTGACGCCCAATGGCCCCGCATTCTCGCCGCGATGCGAGAATGCGGGCCTTTATCGGGTGATCAGGGTTTGCGCGACGAGGATCTCCGCCGTCACTCCCAGGTCCAGTGCCGCTTCAACGTAAGTTGATCATGCTGCCCCGGGGCCGGATGGGGTACAGCGCGATCATGGCCGGTCCGTGGTGGCGGGTACTGGCGGGCCGTTGGCCGAGGGCGTCACCGCGGCCGGGTTCCCGTCCGAGGGCGACGAGGCATTGGACTGGTGGCGGCGGCTGCGCGCGGTGCATGCGGGCGACCACCGCGGGGCTGTGTCGTTGCCGATCACGTAGCACCATGGCGTACGTCCGGTACAGCGGACCGCCACCGTCGCGCCGGCGGCCGGCGGCCGTCGTCGTCGTCGTCAGGGCAGCGTGACGAACTGCGCGAGGAAGGTGCGAGCGCTCGCGGTGTCTGTGCGGTACACCACGTTGGTGGCGTAGCAGGGCGTGTCGCCGGTGATGGTCGTGCCGGCGAGGATGAACTTGCCGTTGAGCGTGACGAAGTTCGGCCCGCCCGAGTCGCCGTAGCAGGCGCCGCCGAGGTCTCGGCTCTCGTTCATCCCGAGGCGTACCCAGGTCGGGTTGATGGCGTTGAAGCCGAGCGGTGCCTTCATGCGCACGCCGCCACCGGGGTGGGTCTGACCGCCAGGGCCGTTCACGGCTTCCTCGGTGCCGTACCCCGTGACCTGCCAAGCCGCGGCGTCGAGCGCACTCGGGCTGAGCGCGGAGAGCTGGCCGGCTGTGGGTAGCGTCGCCGGGACGAACGACCAGCGGCTGGCAAGGTCGGCGGCCTGCGTCGCGCTGAACTTGACGACCGCGATGTCATGGGCGTCGGCCTGGTTGCCCGGGTAGATGGGGTCGAAGGAGGCCGTGCCCGCAACGCCGACCCGCAGGGCGATGTCCTCTGGCGTGCCACCCTGCGCGACCGAGGCGTCGATGTCGGCTTGGACGTTCTGGGCGAGCGAGATGTAGAACTTCGTGCCCGGGGGCCGGTCGTCGATACAGTGCGCCGCGGTCAGGAACACGTCCGCGGCGATCATCGTGCCCGAACAGCTCCAGCGGACGCTGTCTGGGGTAGCGGGGTCGTTGTCGCGGTCGGACTGCACCACGAGCGCGCCGACCTCGGTGCGCTCGGGCGCCGGCTGCGCGTTGTACGAGTTGATCGCCGAGGCCGGCGCGGCGATGCCGAGCAATGCGACGGCGGCCGTGACGGTGAGCGATACCAATACTGCTGGGCGACGCAAAATCTTCCTCCGCAAATGTGGTACGGACGGCGTTATCAGGAGCGCATCACACGACGCGGAGATTCGGAAGATATTCCGACCCTGGGCGGACCCTTTTCGTCCCCCCGTTCAACAGCCGGAATGCATTCGGACGCTGTCGATATACCCCATAATTCAAGCGGCGGATCGGACCGTTCCTCCGTTACAGGCGAAGCGCTAATGGCACCGGCACGGACCGGCATTCACATTCCCCGGGGTGCGAATACGTGGCGGGCCGACATCAATGGGTATCAGCTTTCCTGCGCCCAGGCCCGTCGTCGCGACCCGCCGTGGGCCGCCATGTACCGGCCGACCAAGGTCTCATCGATGACCTCACGGGCCGCCGGCCTGGCGCTCGCCGACGGCCTGGGCCGCCGCCCCTGCGCGGCCCAGGAACAACGCTGCTGGCCGGGTCAGCAAGACCACCAGCGCGACCAGCCCGGCCGCTACCGGCACGGCGACGAGATGGACCGCGAGGCCACGAAGTTCAGCGCCGCCTCGGCCCAGCTCCCGCAGGCTGGCCGCCAGGTTGTCCAGCCGAAGCGCCGTGTCCGGGTGGTCGGGGCCGAACGTGGCCTCGGCGATCGCCAGGGCGCGGATCCGCTGACCGGCAGGCTCCTGTAGGACCTCTAGCCGGGACCGCTCACTCCCACCCCAGCCAGGTACTGGGCCGGGCTGAGATCGGCCGGCAACGGCTGCGAGCCCGCACAGCCCGACATCGACATGAGCAGTTCGGCTACCCGCACCAGAAGACGGCAGGCACCGTGTTCGGGCCCCAATCCACCCGGCCGACCAGCAGGATCGACGTCGACTCCCCGGGGCGCAGCCGCGAGTGCCCCGGGGTCACCTCGACCGACGCCGCCGTCTGCCGCACCGTGCCGTCCACCACCCGGTCGACCTTCTGCGTGCCGGTATAGGCGTACCGGAGCTTCCAGTCATGCAGCGTCCGCCCGCTCGTGTTGCGAACCGTGGCGGTTGCGAGGAA
>Ga0310811_10011952_pt1 | contig 11267 bp, 12 predicted proteins | sample YCmetagenome_FD_207642 | JGI IMG/M metagenome (GOLD analysis project Ga0310811, IMG submission 207642) | Soil microbial communities from experimental microcosm in Duke University, North Carolina, United States - YC | ecosystem: Engineered > Artificial ecosystem > Soil microcosm > Unclassified ... | reverse complement strand
CCCGCAGTAACAGTTCGTTCGGAAGGCGCCGGCCCAAGGGTCAGCGCCTTCCGGCGTTCGCTCTGAGTCATGACTGAGAATCCACCCCCGCCCGACACCTACACCTCGTGGTTCATCCGCGTGGTGGCGTTCGTAATCGACTGGGCCCCGATCGGTTTGGTGTGGGCAGCGCCGTTCCTGGTCATGCTTGCCACCGGGGACACGCAGTGCCTCAACACCCTCTACTTCGGCGGTGGCGATTATCAGTGCTCGCCCCCTGGCTACTACTTCTGGTTGTGGTATTTCGGAATCGCGCTCCTGCTCGTCGTCGCTTTCCCGTTGTGGAATTACGGTTACCGCCAGGGCAAGACGGGGCAGAGCATCGGAAAGTCGATGATGGGTTTCCAGGTGGTCAGTGAAAAGACTTGGCAGCCCATAGGTTTCTGGCCGTCCGCGCTGCGTCAACTCGCCCACAACATCGACGTCGCGGTGTGCTACCTCGGCTACCTGCTACCGCTGGTGGACCGCAAGCGCCAGACGATCGCCGATAAGATCATGAGCACCGTCTGCGTGCCTATCGAAAAGCGCTGACGCCCGTCAGTGCCTCTCCGATGACCAACTGGTGCACCTCCGACGTGCCTTCGTAGGTCAGCACGGATTCGAGGTTGTTGGCGTGCCGGATCACCGGATATTCCAGCGTTATTCCGTTGGCGCCCAATAGTGTTCGGCACTGTCGAGCGATCTTGATGGCCTCGCGTACGTTGTTGAGCTTGCCGACGCTGACCTGTTCGGGACGGATGCGCCCGTCGTCCTTGAGCCGTCCAAGGTGCAGTGCGAGCAACTGCGCCTTACCGAGTTCCACCGCCATATCGGCGATCTTGGCTTGTGTCAGTTGATATCCGGCCAGCGGCTTGTCGAACACCTCGCGGGTGCCGACGTAGTCCAGCGTGGTCTGCAGGCAGTCGCGCGCGGCGCCGACGCTGCCGAACACGATGCCGAACCGCGCCTCCGAAAGGCAGGCCAGCGGGCCGGACAACCCGTTCGCGTCGGGCAGCTGGGCGTCGGCGGGCAGTCGTACGTCGTCGAGATGCAGCTCGGAGGTGACCGATGCGCGCAGCGACAGCTTGTGTGTCATGTCCCGTGCCGAAAAGCCGGGCGTGCCCGCGGGTACGACGAAGCCGATGATGCCGTCCTTGGACCGGGCCCACACGATCGCCACGTCGGCGACCGAGCCGTTCGTGATCCACATCTTCGACCCGTTCAGGATCCAGTCCGACCCGTCGCGGCGGGCGGTGGTCCGCATGCCGCCGGGGTTGGAGCCGAAGTCCGGCTCGGTCAGCCCGAAGCAGCCGATGACGTCGCCGGTGGCCATCGCGGGCAGCCACTGGTTGCGTTGCTCCTCGCTGCCCCAGCGGTGGATCGCGAACATCGCCAGTGAGCCCTGTACCGACACCAGGCTGCGAAGGCCCGAATCGACCGCCTCGAGCTCCTGGCACACCAACCCGTACGCCGTCGCCGTCGAGCCGCCGCAGCCGTAACCCTTCAGGTGCATGCCGAGCACGCCGAGCTTGCCCAGGTCAGCGGCGAGCTCACGGACGGGGACCTCGCCGGCCTCGAACCAGTCGGCGACGTGCGGGCGCAGCCGCTGCTCGCCGAACTTGCGAACGGTGCTGCGCAGCTCGAGGTCCTCCGGCGTCAGCAGGGAGTCGAGGTCCAGCAGACTTTCGATCGAGGTGGTTGCAGCGGTGGACATGCTCAAGTTCTACACCGTTACCCTTTCGACCATGAGCGAGAGGCGCAGCGCAGCGGATCAGTATCGGGCCTACGGCTTGTCCACCAAGGCGATCCACGCGGGTTTCCGGCCCGATCCGGGCACCGGCGCCGTCAACGCACCGATCTACGCGAGCTCGACGTTCGCCCAGGACGGTGTCGGCGGATTGCGCGGCGGGTTCGAGTACGCCCGCACCGGTAACCCGACGCGCGCCGCGCTGGAGGCGTCGCTGGCCGCGGTCGAGGAGGCGAATTACGGGCGCGCGTTTTCCTCCGGCATGGCCGCCACCGACTGTGCGCTGCGCGCGGTGCTGCGGCCGGGGGATCACGTCGTGATGCCCGACGACGCCTACGGCGGCACCTTCCGGCTGATCGACAAAGTGTTCACGCAGTGGGGGATCTCGTATACGGCAGTGGCGCTTTCCGACGTCGACGCGATCCGCGCGGCGATCACCCCGCAGACCAAGCTGATCTGGGTTGAGACGCCGACCAACCCGTTGCTCTCCATCGCCGACATCGCCGCGATCTCGCAACTGGCCGCCTCGTCGAAGGTAAAGGTTTTGGTGGACAACACCTTTGCTTCACCCGCGCTGCAGCAGCCGTTGACGCTCGGCGCCGACATCGTGTTGCATTCGACCACCAAGTACATCGGCGGACACTCCGATGTCGTCGGCGGGGCACTGCTGACCAACGACGAAGAACTCGACACCGCGTTCGCGTTCCTGCAGAACGGCGCCGGCGCGGTGCCTGGCCCGTTCGACGCGTATCTGACCATGCGCGGCCTGAAGACGCTGGTGCTGCGCATGCAGAAGCACAGCGAGAACGCCGCTGTGGTGGCCGAATTCCTGGTCAACCACCCGGCGATCGACAGCGTGTTATACCCGGGCCTGCGCAGCCACCCCGGCCACGAAGTCGCCAAGCGGCAGATGAGCGCGTTCGGCGGCATGGTGTCTGTGCGCATGCGGGGCGGACCGCAGGCGGCGCACGACTTCTGCTCGCGGACAGAGATTTTCATCCTTGCCGAATCGCTGGGCGGGGTGGAGTCGCTGATCGAGTATCCCGGCGCGATGACGCATGCGTCGACGGCAGGCTCTCAACTCGAGGTACCCGACGACCTGGTCCGGCTGTCGGTCGGCATCGAGGATTCCGCCGACCTGCTCGCCGATCTGGAGCAGGCGCTAGGCGGCTAGCGCGCCCCGCATGGCCGACGCGGTGATCGCCAGGTTCACCTCTGGCATTGCGGTTGGATACTCGTCAACCCAACTGCCGCTGGCGATTTCACCGGCCCTGGCGTGCACCCACCGCCACCCGCGGTCGTTCAGGCTCAGCAGCGCGCCGAGCCCGTCGACGGCATGCAACAACGAGATGATCGCCGCCGTCGGTGGGGCAGGCGGTCTGCGGTCGAACAATGCCGCCAGCAGCGCAGAGCGGGCGTAGCCGACCCGTTCCCTGTTGGTCAGCGGCCACGCATACGGGTGGCTGAACCGCTTGGAATTCAATCGAACCCGCCGGATCTGACCCGTGTACTCCAGGTAGTTGGCGATGTTCTGCTCGGTGTGCTTGGACAGTCGCTTGACCGCGGTTGCGGGTCGCAACGGCCGTCGCTGCAGTAGCTCGAACGCCGGCGCGACGACGGGATCGATCGGGCCGGGCGCCGCCAGCGCCACCAGCCTGCCGGTTTCCACGGATTCGCCGGCCATCGCGGGCCGAATTCGGCACGCGAGCGCTAGATCAAGCAGCACGGCGCCTGAGAGCACCCGTTCGCGGCGGGCGCGATCGAGACCGGGCTGCGCGGACGCGTTGTCCAGCAGCAGAAGAAACAGGTCCTCGGCGATCTGCGCCATAGCCGGACTGTAAACCGCGCCTGCGCGCGGTCGCGAATTAGGAGTGGTAGGGCTCCGCGCTGACCAGCGTGACCTTGACGGTGTTGCCGTTGGGCACGGTGTAGCTGCGGCTCTCGCCGACCTTCGCATCGATCAGGGCCTCGCCAAGCGGCGACTTCGGTGAGTACACCTCGAGCTTGCCGTCGGACACGCCCTCCTGGCGGGTGGCGATCAGGAACGTCTCGGTGTCGCTCTTGTCGTCGTTGTAGAACACCTTCACGACAGAGCCGGGCAGCGCCACGCCGGACTGCTTGGGCGCCTCGCCCACCTTGGCCTGATTCAGCAGCTCCTGCAGCTGGCGGATGCGGGCCTCCTGCTGGCCCTGCTCGTCGCGGGCGGCGTGGTAGCCGCCGTTCTCGCGCAGGTCGCCCTCTTCGCGGCGGTCGTTGATCTCGGCTGCGATGATCGGGCGGTTGGCGATGAGCTGATCCAGCTCTGCCTTCAACCGGTCGTGTGCTTCCTGGGTCAGCCAGGTGACCTGGGTGTCGGTCATGTCGTCGCGCTCCCCTCGTTGTTGCTCTCGCGCACTTTCGCGTAAGAAGTCTCGTGTCTACGGCGCCGGGAGGTCTCGTCGTGTATTGCCGCTATCGTTTGTGCCCAATCCGCACACCAAATGCAGCAATACACGGCTCCAGCAGGAACCGTGTATCAGATGATTCTAGCACCGCCGGGACAACGGATTTTCACGTTCTGGCTGTTCGCCGTTTGTTGTACCGGCCTGCGCGGTGTGTTCTAGGAGGCCACCAGGTACGACGGTACGTCGGTGCCGCAGCCGTAGACGTCACCGACCACAGGCGGCTTGCTGGTCTTGACGATCGTCGTGACCTGGACGGTCTTTTGCGTCGACGGGGCCACCAACACCTCCCGACGACCGGTTTCGCTGCCGTCGATGGATCGGGCCCGCACGATGCACACCACCGGCCGGGACGGATCGTCGCGGGTGACGGTGACGGTGACCTGCACGGTCTGGTCGTCGACCAGCTGATATCCGCCCAGCTCGCCCTTGACCTCGCCCGTGCCGAGCCGCTGCGATGCAATCACGGCGATCACAACCCCGGCTGCGAGCACCGCCACACCAAGCCCGATGGCGATCCAGCGGCGGTTGCCGCGCGACAGCCGCTGACGCCCATAACGGGCCGCGGGACGTTCGATCATGTCGTTTTGGATGCCCGTCGCTCGGATAGATCTACTAGGACTGGAACTATAGGGGCACCCGGATGGTTGAAACTTCTCGGCAATGTCAGCGACGAGGTGATGAGGGACCAGTTGAGTGAACTGCGATTGATGGCGGTACACGCCCATCCGGACGACGAGTCCAGCAAGGGTGCCGCCACCATGGCCCGCTACGCCGACGAGGGCGTCCGCGTGCTGGTTGTCACGCTGACCGGCGGTGAGCGCGGCGACATCCTCAACCCCGCGATGGACCTGCCCGACGTGCACGGCCGGATAACGGAGGTCCGCCGCGACGAGATGGCCAAGGCCGCCGAGATCCTGGGCGTCGAGCATCACTGGCTCGGTTTCGTCGACTCGGGTCTGCCCGAGGGCGACCCGCCGCCGCCGCTGCCCGACGGCTGCCTCGGCGTGGTCCCACTCGAGGAGCCCGTCGAGGAACTGGTGCGCGTGATCCGCAAGTTCCGCCCGCACGTGATGACCACCTACGACGAGAACGGTGGTTATCCGCATCCCGATCACATCCGCACCCACCAGGTGTCGGTGGGTGCCTACGAGGCCGCAGGCGACTACCGGTTGTTCCCCGACGCGGGCGAGCCGTGGGACGTGCACAAGCTCTACTACAACCACGGTTTTCTGCGGAAGAGGATGCAGCTGTTGCAGGACGAGTTCGCCAAACACGGTGAGGTCGGCCCGTTCGAGAAGTGGCTCAAGCACTGGGATCCCGAGCTTGACGTGTTCGCCAACCGGGTGACGACGCGCATCGAGTGCTCCAAGTACTTCGCCCAGCGCGACGACGCGTTGCGCGCCCATGCCACGCAGATCGACCCCAACGGGGACTTCTTCCGCGCACCCATCGAATGGCAGCAACGGCTATGGCCCACTGAGGAATACGAGTTGGCCCGCTCGCGGGTGCCGGTGTCGTTGCCGGAGTCCGACCTGTTCTCGGGGATCGATCCGTGAACGACACGCTGCTGCTCGCGATCGGCCTGCTGGCCGACGACGCTCCCCGAAACACGGGGCCTGACTTCGGCAAGGCCAGCCCGTTCGGGCTCGTCATCGTCGTGCTGCTGCTGATCGGCACGTTCGCGTTGGTGTGGTCGATGAACCGGCACCTGCGCAAGCTGCCCAAGTCGTTCGATCAGCCCGAGCCGGATCAGACGACCGAGGAACCCAAGAGTGAGTCCGGCGGGTAACACCCTTTCGGAGGCCACCAGCCCCTATCTGCGCCAGCACGCCGACAACCCGGTGCACTGGCAGCAGTGGACCCCCGAGGCGTTGGCCGAGGCGGCCGCGCGCGACGTGCCGATCCTGCTGTCGGTGGGGTACGCCGCGTGTCACTGGTGCCACGTGATGGCCCATGAGTCGTTCGAGGACGAACAGGTCGCCGCGGTGATGAACGACGGCTTCGTCAACATCAAGGTCGATCGTGAGGAGCGTCCGGACCTCGACGCGGTGTACATGAACGCCACCGTCGCGCTGACCGGCCAGGGCGGCTGGCCGATGACGTGTTTCCTCACCCCCGACGGCAGGCCGTTCTTCTGCGGCACGTATTACCCGAAACCGAACTTCCTGCAATTGCTCGCCGCCGTCACCGAGACCTGGCAGACCCGGCGCGGCGAGGTGGAGGAGGCCTCCGACCGCATCGCGGGGGAGCTGCGGTCGATGGCTCAGGGCCTTCCCGGCGGTGGACCGCCGGTGCAGCCCGCACTGTGCGACCACGCCGTCGCCGCGGCCCTTCAGGACGAGGACGTCGAGCGAGGGGGATTCGGCGGAGCGCCGAAGTTCCCGCCGTCGGCGCTGCTGGAAGCGCTGCTACGCAGCCACGAACGAACCGGCGACATCCTGCCGTTGGAGGCTGTGGAGCGGACCTGCACGGCGATGGCGCGTGGCGGCATCTACGACCAGCTCGCAGGCGGCTTCGCCCGATACAGCGTCGACGCGTCCTGGGTGGTACCGCATTTCGAGAAGATGCTCTACGACAACGCGCTACTGCTTCGGGTCTACGCCCACTGGTTCCGTCGTAGCGGTAATCCGTTGGCGCGCAAAGTGGCCGACGAGACGGCGCGGTTCATGATCGACGGTCTGGGCGCTGACCACATGTTCACCTCATCGCTGGACGCCGACTCCGACGGTGTCGAGGGACTGACCTACGTGTGGACACCCGCGCAGCTGCGCGAGGTGCTGGGCGACGACGACGGACGTTGGTCGGCAACACTTTTCAACGTAACCGAGGCCGGGACGTTCGAACACGGCAGCTCGGTGCTGCAGTTGCAGGCTGACCCCGACGACGACCCCCGTTTCGAGCGGGTTCGCGCGGCATTGCTGGCTGCCCGGCTGACCCGGCCGCAGCCCGGCCGCGACGACAAGGTCGTCACCGCGTGGAACGGGCTGGCGATCACCGCGCTCGCCGAGGCCGGTGTCGCTCTCGATGAACCCGAATTCCTGGACGCCGCAACACAATGCGCGCGCTCGATCGTCGACCTTCATGTGGTGGACGGTCGATTGCGGCGGGCCAGCCTCGGTGGCCGGGTCGGCGACAGCGCGGCGATCCTCGAGGACCACGCGACGCTGGCCACCGGGCTTTTGACGCTGTATCAGCTGACGAACGACGCGTCGTGGCTGAACGCGGCCACCGGCCTGCTCGACGTCGCGCTCGATCACTTCACCGATCCGGACCGCGTGGGGCGCTGGTTCGACACCGCCGACGACGCCGAACAGCTGATGGTCCGGCCCGCCGACCCGCTCGACGGTGCCACCCCGTCGGGCGCATCGACCATCGCCGAAGCGCTGCAGCTGGCCGCCCATCTGGCGCCGCACGGCGACCGTTACGCCGCCGCGGCCGACGCCACGTTGGCGGGCGCGACGCCGATCCTTGCCCGGCTGGCCCGCTCGGGCGGGCACTGGCTTGCGGTCGCGGAAGCCGCGGTGCGCGGGCCCATCCAGATCGCGGTGGCCTGCGATCCGGAGCACTCGGAATTGCTCTCCGCTGCACGCGAATTGGCCCCCGGCGGGGCTGTTGTCGTTGGCGGTGCTGTGAACTCCTCGGAGCTTCTGCTCGACCGCGACCGGGTCAACGGCTCCGATGCCGCCTACGTCTGCCGTGGCAGAACGTGCGACCTACCAGTCACCACAATCGCCGAATTGACGACGGCGCTGAGGTAGCGTCTCGGCCATGTCGAGCCCCGAAGACAACGCGAAAACCGTCAATCGCTATCTGGAAACCGTGTCGCTGGGACGGCCCGACGACATCGCCGCCCTCTATGCCGAGGACGCCACCGTCGAGGATCCCGTCGGCGGCGAGGTGCACATCGGGCGCCAGGCGATCCGCGGCTTCTACAAGGCCGTCGAGGGCGCCAACAGCACCACCGAGGTCGTGACGCTGCGCGCGCTCGGCAACGAGGCGGCGTTCTTCTGGAAGCTGAGCATCCACGGCATGACCATCGAGATCATCAGCACGATGACGTTCGACGACGAGGGCAAGATCGCGTCGATGAAGGCCTATTGGGGCCCGGAAAACATCACCCAGGGTTGAGTGATTTGTGTGCGTTCAGGAGCGCTGAGCGCTCGAAAACGCACACAAATCGCTAGAAGACGGCGAACCACATCGCGATGTAGTGGCAGATCGCCGCGACCGCGGTGCACGCGTGGAAGAACTCGTGGTGGCCGAACGTGGTCGGCCACGGGTTGGGCCACTTCAGCGCGTACAGCACGCCGCCGATGGAATACAGCGCGCCGCCGACGATCAGCAACACCAGCGCGGCGACACCCGCGCCCTCCATGATCGGTCCGACGAACCACGCGGCGACCCAGCCGAGCAGGATGTAGAGCGGCACCCCGACCCAGCGCGGCGCCGACGGCCAGAACATCTTGAGGAACACACCCGCGATCGCGCCGCCCCACACGATCCAGAACAGCACCCAGCCCTTCTCCGACGGCAGCGCCAGCAGGGCGAATGGGGTGTAACTGCCCGCGATGAAGATGAAGATCATCGAGTGGTCGGCGCGCTTCATCCATTTGCGCGCGTTCTCCGACTTCCAGGTGACTCGGTGATAGGTGCCGCTGACCGCGAACATGGCCACGATCGTGAAGGTGTAGAGCAGCGTGGCCAGCCCCGCGCGGGTCGACTCCACCGCCCAAGACACCGAGACCAGCGCGGCCCCTGCGATGAATGCGACCACGGCGCCGTACACGTGGATCCAGCCACGAAGCCGCGGCCTGCCGAGGAACTGGGCGACTCCGTCGGCGACCGCCTCTGGCAGGTCCTCGGCGTAGACGCGCGGCGGTTGTTGCTGAGCCTCGTCGGCAGTGTCGATCTGGGCCATGTCACCTCCCTCAATGCCATGGGGGTTTCCGATGGTCACAGTAGTCTGGTTCTTCGTGGACATCATTCCTCCTCGCCTCAAGGAACCGATGTACCGCCTCTACGAGATGCGGCTACGTCAGGGACTGGAGTCCTCGAAAACTGAACTGCCCCGCCACATCGCGGTGCTGTGTGACGGTAACCGACGATGGGCACGTGATGCCGGTCACGATGACGTCAGCTACGGCTACCGGATGGGTGCCCGCAAGATCGCCGAGATGCTGCGCTGGTGTCAGGAAGCCGGCATCGAGATGGCCACGGTGTACCTGCTCTCCACCGAAAACCTGCAGCGTGACCCGGGCGAGCTGGCGTCGCTCATCGAGATCATCACCGACGTCACCGAGGAGATCTGCGCCCCTGCGAACCGGTGGAGCGTGCGCACGGTCGGTGACCTCGAACTGATCGGCGAGGAGCCCGCGCGCAGGCTGCGCGAGGCTGTCGAATCGACGAACGGCAACGGCAGTGGCTTCCACGTCAACCTCGCGGTCGGCTACGGCGGGCGTCAGGAGATCGTCGACGCGGTGCGGGCGCTGCTTGGCAAGGAACTGGCCAACGGTGCCAGCGGCGACCAGCTGATCGAGGCAATCACCGCCGAGGCGATCTCGGAAAACCTCTACACCTCAGGCATGCCCGACCCCGATCTGGTGATTCGCACCTCGGGGGAGCAGCGGCTGTCGGGCTTCCTGCTGTGGCAGAGCGCCTACTCCGAGATGTGGTTCACGGAGGCCTACTGGCCGGAGTTCCGACGGGTGGACTTCCTGCGTGCGCTTCGCGATTACACCGCGCGCCACCGTCGGTACGGCATGTAGTGCAACACTTGAACCATGGCTGCGCTGTCAGCGGTGGTCTTCTCGCTCAGCTGGTGGTTGGGCCTGTACCTGCTGGCCCGCGATCCACGTAAGCCCGTCTTGGTGTTGGCCGCGGTCGGGCTGACCAGTTTCGCGGTGGTGGTGGCGCTCGACGCGGTGCGGGTGACGAGCGGCCTGGATGCACTGAGCAGCGTCGAGATCTATCTGGTCGCGGTGCCGGGCATCGCGTGGTTCGCAGTCCTGCTTGAACTGTGCAGGCCATCAGACAGCTGGCGCAGCCGGGCCGGCGAGATCACGCTCGTAGCCGGTGTCGGCGCCGTCGCGCTGTTCGGCGCCGTGATGGCGGGCAACGTCGACGGCCCGGTGCGGCTCGGCCACTGGGTGATGTTCGCGGCCATCTCGTTGTCCACGCTTGGCGCGATGATCGTGGCGGTGCTGCAGCGCTCGCCGGGGCGGGTCGCGGGCCTCGTCGTGATCGGCACGTTGTTCTTCGCGCTCGCCAACGCGATCGTCGTGATCCCGCTGGGTCTGGTGCCGAGCTGGATCGCCTTGGCGTCCACGGGATTCGACGTCGGTGTGCTCGGCTTGGCCGTCGCGATGTGGGACGCGTTCGACGAGGGGCAGGCGCTGCGGGCCGACATGCTGCGGTCGTTCGCGGCGACGGCCGTGGTGGCCCTGTTGTTCGGCGGTCAGCTGTTGATCGGCCTTGCGGTCTCGGGTCAGCAGACCGCGTTGACCGTGCTGTTGTTCACCAGCCTGGGCATCGCGATCGCGATCAACGTGCTGGCCGACCCGCTGGCCGGGCTGCTCGACCGGCTGGCGTTCTCCCGCTCACCCGGCCTGCGGGCCGACCGCGCCGCGCTGCGCGACGCCGAGGCCGCGCTGCCGAGACGCTCGGCCAACCCGCTCGACGGTGTCGACGACGACGCCTTCGTCCGGCTCACCCGCCGCGCGCTCGGCCACTACGGCGACCTGTCCAAGCTCGTCGCCAGCCCGCTGACCGCGCTGCCGATCATCGAGGAACGGCTGACCGCCCGCGGTGCGCAAGACGCACCGCTGGAGCGGGCCAACGAACTCAAGGCGCTGCTGGCCGACCGCATCGCCCGGCTCAAGCCACGCGATGGCGGCGACTTCGGCACCACCGAGCAGTGGCGCCACTACAACTCGCTGTACTTCCCGTACGTCGTCGGCGTACGCGCCTATGCGCAGAACGCCACCGCCGCCGGACTGGACCCGGTGGCCAGGCAGGCCTGGCAGTGGTTCGTCACCGAGGTGCCGCAGCGGTCGCTGCAC
>Ga0310811_10011951_pt1 | contig 11267 bp, 10 predicted proteins | sample YCmetagenome_FD_207642 | JGI IMG/M metagenome (GOLD analysis project Ga0310811, IMG submission 207642) | Soil microbial communities from experimental microcosm in Duke University, North Carolina, United States - YC | ecosystem: Engineered > Artificial ecosystem > Soil microcosm > Unclassified ... | reverse complement strand
CGCGACGCGAAGGTCGCGCCGGGCAGCGCCGACATGCTCGCCGGCCCGGCGCTCACCGCGGCGCAGCTCGACGCCGCGCTCGCCGCCGGGGCGCGCCTGGCGGGCGAGCTCGCCGACGGCGGCGTCGACTGCCTCGTCCTCGGCGAGATCGGGATCGGCAACACGACGACGACGGCCGCGCTGGCCTGCGCCCTCACCGGGGCGCCGCCCGCCCGGACCGTCGGCCGCGGGACGGGCATGGACAGCGCCGGTCTCGCCCGCAAGCGCGCCGCCGTGACGGCCGCGATCGCGCGCCACGGCGCGCTGCTGCCGGCGCGCGCCGCGCTGCTCGCCGTCGGCGGCCTGGAGCTCGCGGCGCTCGCCGGGGCCGTTGTCGAAGCCGCGCGGCGCCGGCTCCCCGTCGTGCTCGACGGCTACGCGGTGGCGACGGCGGCGCTGGCCGCCGCGGGGCTGGACCCGGGCGCCGGCGAGTGCCTCGTCGCGGGCCATCGCTCGGCCGAGCCCGGCCACGACCTCGTCCTCGCCGAGCTCGGCCTCGAGCCGCTGCTCGACCTGCGCCTGCGTCTCGGCGAGGCCTCCGGCGCGCTGCTGGCGCTGCCGGTCATCGCGGCCGCCGGGGCGCTGCACCGCGAGATGGCGACGTTCGCGCAGTCGGGTGTCCGCCGGCCGCGCTGAGCGGGCGCTGCGCTCCGGCGCGCTGGCGGCGACGTTCCTCACCGTCGTGCCGCTGCGCCTGACCCGGCCGGCCGGCGACCTCGGCGCCGCGGCGCCGTGGTTTCCCGTCGTCGGCGCGCTCGTCGGCGCGCTCGCGGGCGGCCTGCTCGTCGCGGCCGAGCCGCTCGCCGGCGCGCAGGTCGCGGCGACGCTGGCGGTCGTCGCGCTCGTCGGCGTGACGGGCGCGCTGCACGCCGACGGCCTCGCCGACTGCGCCGACGGCCTCGGCGCGCGCGGCGGCGGGCACGCGCGCCGCCTCGCCGTCATGCGCGACCCGGCGATCGGCGTCTTCGGCGCCCTCGCGCTGCTGGCCTGGGGCGGGCTGCTCGTCGCCGCGCTCGCCCGCCTCGGCGGCACCGACGCGCTGATCGCGCTCGTCGTCGCCGCGGCGGCCGGCCGCTGGGCTGCGCTGCTGCACGCGGCCACGACGGCGCCCGCGCGGCCCGACGGGCTCGGCGCCGGATTCGCCGTGACGCCGGCGGCCGTGGCGCTCGCGGCGCCCGTCCCGGTCGCGCTGGCGGTCGTGCTCGAGCCGCCGCTGCAGGGGCTCGCGGCGCTGCTCGCGGCGGTCGCCGTGGCCGGTCTCGCGAGCGCCTGGGCGCGCCGGATGCTCGGCGGCAGGACGGGCGACACGCTCGGCGCGACGGTCGCGCTCGGCGAGCTCGCGGCGTGTCTCGCGCTCGTCGTGGCGGCGGCACTCTGAGCACCCGATTGCTGTGGTACGTTCCGCCTGTCACACGCCGAATCGCGACGCTTCCGGGCGCCGCGAGCGGGGGAACCAACGAGCCGCGTGACGCGGCTCAGGGGCGAATCGCCGCCAGGATGCGGCGTAGCGCAGCGATGCGCGAGCCCGTCAGCTCACCTCGTAGGCACCGACGACGACGACGAGAGTAGGAGGAGGTCGCGAGACGATGCCGTCCCCTGGGAATCTGCACGTCACGTCACGATCGCAGGGCTCGACGCAGGTCCTGTCGGTGACGGGACAGGTCGACGTCGCGACGACGGGCAAGCTCGCCGGCCGCATCCGCGAGGCGCTGGACGGCGCGCCGGAGACGATCGTCGTCGACCTCTCGGCCGTGGCGTTCTTCGGCTCTGGCGGGCTCAGCACGCTGCTGGAGGCCGACGGGCAGGCGCGTGCCAGCGGCTGCCGCCTCGTCGTCATCCCGGGCACGGGCGTCGTGCGCCGGATGCTCGACCGCACGAAGGCCCAGCGGCGCCTCACGATCGCGACATGACGATGCCCGCGACGACCGACGGCACGCAGAACAGCAGGCCGCTGCCGCGCCCGGCGCCCGCGGCGCTCGCGCTCGCCTGCACGCTCCGGCGCGGCGCCGGCTCGCCGATCGCCTGCGAGACGATCGACCTCGGCACGACCGGCATGCGCCTGACGACCGGCCGCCCGCTCGCCGTCGACGAGACGGTCGCCTTCGAGCTGCCGCTCGGCGAGGCCCGCGTCCGCGGCCAGGCGCGCGTCGTCGGCCAGGAGCGCCCCGACGTCTACGTCCTGCGCTTCGACCGCCTTCCGGCGCCGATGACGCAGTGCCTGTGCGACCTCGTCGCGCAGCACCCCGCCTCCCGGCACTGACCTGCCGACAGCGAAACGGCGCCCGGGCCCAGGCCCGGGCGCCGCCGCGTCCGCTTGGTCCTGTCAGGCGCCTGCTACGCCTTGGCGACGTTCGCGCTGAACTGCTTGATGAGCTGCGCGAGGACCGCCTGGACGGTGCCCTCGCCCATCGACGCGGCCTTGCCGCTGACGTTCGCGGTGCCCTCGACGGTGCCGCCATCGCCGCCGATCTGGATCGTCACGGTGCCGTCGGCGTTGCTCTGCCCGCCGGACTCCTTCGCCTGGGCCTTGATGACCGCGCGCTTGGAGCCCGCGTCGGCCTCGACGATCTCGACCGGGCCGCTGAACGTCATCGCCATCGAACCCATGTTCACGTCGATCTGCGCCTTGGCCTTCGTGGCGCTCTCGGCCTCGAGGACCTTGCCTCCAGGAACGCACCCGATGAGCTTGTTCACGTCGGAGATCGTGCTCCACGCCTGATCGGGGTTGGACACGGTGAACGACTCTTTCAGCTGAGTAGCCATTAGTCAGAACTCTCCCTTAATTGGCTTCTCGATAGGGACTACCCACATCATGCGGCCTCAATCCCAGGGCGCGTGGTACCTCGCGGCAGCCATGACAGACCGCGCGGGAGATACCAGTTCCAGTCGCCGAGGAGCTTCATCGTCGCCGGCAGCAGGACCGCCCGGACGATCGTCGCGTCGATCAGCACGGCGGCCGCGAGGCCGACGCCCATCTGCTTGAACTCGATCGCGCCGAGGCTCGCGAAGACCGCGAACACGGCGATCATCACCGCGGCCGCGCTCGTGACGACGCCGGCCGTCGACTTGATGCCGTGCGCCACCGCCTGCTCGGTCGTCATGCCGCCGAGGAAGGCCTCGCGGACCCGGCTGAGGATGAACACGTGGTAGTCCATCGACAGGCCGAAGAGCACGACGAAGAGAAACAGCGGCAGCCACGACGTGATGCCGCCGACCGGCTCGAAGTCCAGCAGCGACGCGCCCCACCCGTGCTGGAAGACGAGCGTCAGCACGCCGTAGGCGGCGCCGACGGACAGGAGGTTCAGCGCGATGGCCTTGATCGGGATGACGAGCGAGCGGAACGTCATGAGCAGCAGGAGGAACGCCATCGTCAGCACGAAGCCGAAGACGAGCGGCAGGTGCGCCTTCATCGAGTCGTTGAAGTCCTTGCTGCCCGCGGTGTCACCGGTGACGTTCACCGTCGCGCCGGGCACGCGCTCGATCGTCGCCGGGACGACGTCGCCGCGCAGCGCGTCCAGCGACCGCAATGCCGCCTGGCTGTTCTCGCCGCGCAGCGGGATGTGGACGATCGCGAGCGTCCTGGCCGGGTTGACGGTCACGTCGATCGGCTCGACCATCCGCCCCGTCGCGAGCGCCGCCCGGCGCAGGTCGGCGATGCCGGCCCGGACCCGCCGCGACGTGACGTCGGCCGCCTGGACGACGACCTCGGCCGGCTCGGTCGTGCCGGGGAAGGCCGCCTGGACGCGCTCGTACGTCTGGCGGACCGGCTGGTCGGACGGCAGCCCGTCGATCCCGGGCGAGAGCGTGTGCATCCCGATCGCCGGCAGCGCCATCGCGACGAGCAGCGCCGTCGCCGCGCCGGCGGCGAGCGCCGGCCGCGCGAGGACGCGGTCGACGATCCAGCCCCAGGCCCGCGAGCGCCCGCCGCCGCGATGGCGCAGCCGCCCGAGGATCGGGACGCGGCCCTTCTCCGTCCAGCCCCTCTCGCCGAGCCAGGAGAGCATCGCGGGCAGGAACGTCAGCGACCCGACGACCGCCACGGCGACGACGGTCATCGTCCCGACGGCGAAGGAGACGAAGATCGGCGAGCCCGACAGCAGCATGCCCGCCATCGAGATGAGCACGGTGAAGCCCGACACGACGACGGCATGACCGGACGTCGCGGCGGCCGCCTCGAGCGCCGCGCCGGCGCCCTTGCCCTTGTCGCGCTCCTCCATCTCGCGGCGCACGTAGAACATCGAGTAGTCGACGCCGACGGCGAGGCCGATGAGCAGGATCACCGAGCTGATCTGGTCGCTCACCGGGGTCAGCTGGCTGATCGGGCCGACGAGGCCGAGCGTCGCGCCGACGGCGGTGAGGCCGAGCAGCAGCGGCAGGCCCGCGGCGACCATCGCGCCGAAGGCGAGCAGGAGGATGACGAGCGTCAGCGGGACCGACAGCGACTCGGCCCGCTTGAAGTCCGCGTCCAGCGACTTCGAGAACGCCTTGTTCGCCGACGCGGAGCCGATCTGCTCGACGCGCAGGCCGGGGTGGGCGCGCTGGACGGCCGCGGTCGCGGCGAGCGTCGCGTCGACGCGGTCGGCGGCGGCCTCGTCGTCGCCGGCGATCTCGAACGACAGCAGCGCCGAGCGCCCGTCCTTCGACACCTGACCGGTTGCGCCGGCGCCGTAGGGCGAGACGACCTGCTCGACGTGCGGGGTGTGCCTCAGGCGCGCGGCGAGCTCGCGCGCGGCTTCGCGCAGGTCGCCGGCGGCGGCGCCCGATCGAGCCTGCAGGAGCACCTGCTCGCCCGAGGTGTCGCGGAAGCCGGCGCGGTCGACGGCGAGGTCGGCGGTCTTCGACGAGCCGTTGCCCAGCTCGGAGTCCTTGAGCGTCTTCGTGCCGATCGCGCCGCCCGCGACGGTGGCGAGGATGACGAACGCGAGCCATCCGAGGATGGCGCTGCGGCGGTGGCGGGCGCTCCAGCGCCCTGCTCGTGCGGCGATGTTGCGAGGTGTCATGACGGCTCCCGGCGTCGAGGTGATCACGTGGGATCACTCTCGGCTCCGGGAGCCCCGAAATCGCTGCGGCGGGCGGGCGGGCGGGGGTGGGGAGAACCCCCGTGCGCCCGGCCCGCCAGCCCCCGGTCAGCGGACGAGCACGGACCCGATGGCGGTGCGGGCGACGCCATGGCGGGTCACGACGATCGTCAGGCCGTAGCGCCCCGCGGGCAGCGCCCGTCGCATGCGCAGCGCCAGCGTCGCGTGGCGTGCCCGCGCCGGCCCGGTCCCCGTCGCGTAGTTCGTGCCACCGCGGTTCAGGCGCACCGCGACGCGGGCCTTCCTGCCGCTCGCGAGGACGACCGATGCCCTGCACGTGCGCAGGCCGCTCGTGGTCCGGCACGCGACGGACACGCCGCGCACGCCGATCGCCGACGGCCGGGGCGCCCCCTGCGGACCGCGCGGACCGGTCGCGCCGGCTGCGCCCGCGGTGCCCTTGGCGCCGGTGGCGCCGGTGGTGCCGGTGCCGGTCGCGCCCGTGGCCCCGGTGGCGCCCGTGGCCCCGGTGGCGCCCGCGGCGCCGGTCGCGCCGGCGGTGCCGTCTGTGCCCGCCGTCCCGTCAGCGCCCGCGGTTCCGGCCGGCCCAGGGGTCCCGCCGGCGGCCGCCTGGTCGTTGAATGCCGTGTTCCTCGTCGTCGTGTCGCCGTTGGCGTCGGTCGCGACCCACTGCGCCGCGTAGCGCGTGCCGGCGATCAGGCCGGTGATCGGCACGCCCGCGACGGAGTTCGCGTTGCCCGCGACCGCGACCTGCGCCGCGCCGCGCGGACCGTAGGCCAGACCCACCGGGACGTCGAGGCGGCTCATGTCGGCGAAGGCGATCACGCCGTCGCCGTAGACGTTCTCGCCGTCGACGGGGGAGGTGTAGACGAACGCGGCCGGGGTGATGCTCGTCGTCCCGGGGCCGAAATCGTCCAGCGACCGGAGGATCGGTGCGGAGAGGACGGTGGAGGTGATCCTGTCCGTGAGGACGCCGTCGGCGGGGCACACGGTCGGCCCGAGGTTGGTCGAGGTCAGCCAGACACCCGGAACGCAGTCTGCGCTGGTGCCGGTCAGCACCGCGGTCACCGACTGGACGGTGTCGGCCCGCAACGTCGCCAGGCGCGTGGTCGTGATGGCGGTGGGCGCGCCCTGCGCGTGCAGCTCCAGCGTGTCGCCGGGGCGCAGATCCGGGAAGGCGGTCATGAGCGTGGCGCCGGACGCGGTCAGCGTCCGCATCACGTCCGCCGCGCCGGCGCGCACGCGGACGAGGTCGTAGTTCGCGGGCGCCAGGCTCGCGCATGAGGCGATCGCGGTCACGAGATCACCGGCGCAGCTCGGCGGCGTCACGCCTGCGCCCGGGAGGCCGACCCGCGTCCGGAAGACGACGGTCTGCAGCACCCCGGCGCCGTCGCTGAACGTGATCGGGTTGACGAACGTGACGACGTCGCTCAGCCCGACCGCCGGCGTCAGCGTCGCAACGCCCGAGGAGTTCGTGGCGACGTCCTGCGTCGCGCCGCCCGCGTAGTCGACGTGGAACGTGAGCCCCGTGACGTTGAAGCACGAGAAGCCGCAGGAGGCGGTGAGCGTGCCACCGCCGGCCGCGATGGTGTTCGCCGGGCCGAAGAAGAACGCCGACGACATCCCGTACTGGACGTTCGGCGGGGCGCCGGTCCCGGCGTATCCGACGAGGACGGCGTCGCTCTGGCTCGACGGCGCGTGGGACGGGAGCGTGACCGTCCAGTCGCCGGCGCCGTCGGTCGCCGTCGCCGCCTGGGCGACCGTCGCGCCTGAAGCGCGCTGCAGTTGCACCGTCACCGCCACGTCGGCGGTGGCCGTCCCGATGTTGCCGCTGATGGTCGGGGAGTACTGCGTGATCGAGACGATCGGCGTCGCCGCCTGCGCGGAGGCGGCGGCGCAGGCGAGCAGGCAGAACGCGAGCAGGCAGGCGCGGTGAAGCGTGCGAGACCGCAGCGGGCGTGACATCTAGACCTCGTTCCTCGGACGTGGATGAAGCACGACCCGAGTCCCCGCGGGCACAGCGCACGGCGGTCATCGGCATAAGCGCAGCCGGGCTGTAGCCGGAACCTAGACGAGCTCGTCGAGCGTGCGCCCGCTGATGACCGACGCGGGACGCTCGGCGACGATGTCCGAGCCGGGGCGGGCGGACTCGTCGCGGCGCTTGACGAGCAGCCACTGGGCCTTGGCGCCCCCGCGCGTGCGCTGCAGCGCGAAGCCGCCGGCGAGCTTCTCGCCGTGCAGGACGAACACGGCGTGCCCGCGCTCGATCGCCGCGGGCCACGGCACGCGACCGCCCTGCTCGTAGGTCCCGCGGTCCCAGACGATCACGGCGCCGTCGCCGAGTGCGCCCTCGAACGTGTTGTGCGACAGCTCGTGGTCGCCGGCCTCGATCGCGAAGCGCTTGACCGCCGGGTCCAGCGACGGCCCCTTCGGCACCGCCCAGGAACGCATGACGCCGTCGACCTCCAGGCGCAGGTCGAAGTGATGGGCGGTCGCCTGGTGCTCCTGGACGACGAACACGCCCGCGCTCACCCCGCGGACAGCAAACTGCTCGTGGCCCTCGACCTTCGCGGGCGCGCGTTCGACGTCGCCGGCGAACGCCAGGAGCTCGTCGACGGCGGGCTCGTCGCCCTCGGCGTGCACGCGCACGACGCCGTCCTCGTCCAGGCGCGCCCAGCCGAGGACGCCGAGCTCTCGTGCGCGCGCGGCGATCGCGTCGCGCAGCGCGGCGTCGCCGCAAAGGCCGGCGCGGACCGCCCTCGCGCTCACGCGGCGCCCGCGCGCAGGAACGCCAGGACGGCGAGCACGCGGCGGTGGTCGTCGTCGCTCGCGGGCAGGTCGAGCTTGCCGAAGATGTTGCGCACGTGCTTCTCGACCGCGCCGCCGCTGACGACGAGCGCCCGCGCGACAGCGGCGTTCGAGCGCCCCTCGGCCATGAGCTCGAGCACCTCGCGCTCGCGCGGCGTCAGCGCGGCGATCGCGCCGTCGTCGGCGCCGCCGGCGAGCCGCGCGCGCATGAGCTCGGCGACGACCTCGCGGTCGAGCGCCGTGCCGCCCGCGGCGACGCGCTCGACGGCCTCGATGAACCCGCGCACGTCGCCGACGCGCTCCTTGAGCAGATAGCCGACGCCGGCCTCGCCGGAGGCCAGCAGCTCGGCGGTGTAGACCGGCTCGACGTACTGCGACAGGATCAGGACGCCGAGCCCCGGATGGCGCTTGCGGGCCTCGATCGCCGCGCGCAGCCCCTCGTCGCTGAACGTCGGCGGCAGCCGGACGTCGCAGATCGCGACGTCGGGCTTGTGGCCGGAGACGATCCGCTCGAGGCCCGGGCCGTCCTCGGCCTGGGCGACGACGTCGATGCCGTTCTCGCGCAGGAGCGCGACGATCCCCTCGCGCAGCAGGACGGAGTCCTCGACGATCACGGCCCGCATGGCAGCTCCGCGCGGATCGTCGTCCCGCCGCCGGGCGGGCTCGTCACCGTGAGCGTCCCGTCGAGCGCCTCGACGCGGTGGCGCAGGCCGGTCAGCCCGCCGCCCGCCGGGTTGGCGCCGCCCGGCCCGTCGTCGGCGATCTCGACGACGAGGTCGTCGCCGGCGCGCAAGACGCGCACCCGCGCCGCGGCCCCGCCGGCGTGCTTGGCGACGTTCGTCAGGGCCTCGGCGACGACGAAGTAGGCGGCCGTCTCGACGACCGGCAGCGGGCGCTGGTCGGGGTCGGCGTCGACCGTCACGGGGATCGCCGAGCGCCGCCCGAGGGCCTCGATCGCGGCGGCGAGGCCGCGGTCGGCGAGGATCGGCGGCGCGATCCCGCGGGCGAGGTCGCGCAGCTCGGCGATCGCCAGGCCGGCGTCCTCGCGGGCGCCGCGCAGCAGCGCGGCGAGCTCGGGCTGGTCGGCGACGCGCTCCTCGGCGCGGCCGAGCTGCATCGTCAGCGACACGAGCCGCGCCTGCGCGCCGTCGTGCAGGTCGCGCTCGATGCGGCGCAGCTCGGCGGCCTGGACGTCGAGCGCGCCGCGGCGGGTGCGCGTCAGGACGTCGACGCGCTCGGCGAGCTGCTGCTCGCGCGCCCCGAGCGGCAGCCGGTCGCGCAGGGCGAAGATCGCGTGCACCGCCCAGATGATCGCGAAGCTCAGGATCGCGAAGAACGGCCAGAACGTGCCCGCCCCCGCGACGAGCCAGATGCTCACGAGGAAGGCCGAGATCGCGACCCAGAACTCGCCGTGGGCGCGCAGCGCGCGCGTCTGGCTCGGCGGGGCCTCCTGCGCCCGGACGACGACGACGCCGATCGCGACCGTCAGGCCTAGCGGGAGCCAGACCCAGATCGGCCAGAAGTAGTGGCCGAAGCCCGTGGCGATCCAGATGATCGCCACGACCGTGCAGATCAGCAGCGCGAACGAGACGTGCAGCGACAGCGGCAGCGCGAGGACCCGGCCCGGCGTCGCGTCGCCGGGGACGGCCGGTGCGCCCTCGTCGGCCGGCGTGTCGTCACGGCGCGGCGTGAGGATCCAGCGCATGATCTCGACCTCGACGATCGTCAGCCCGCGGACGAGATAGCCGGTGACGGGGACGAGGATCACGCCGACGACCGCGACGGCGAGGGCGCGCGGCAGGCTGCCGATCTCCCAGACCCCGACGTCGGCGGCGTCGGGCAGCGTCCAGTACCACGCGGGCAGCGTGACGAAGCCGGCAACCAGCCCCCAGAGCGTCACGGCGAGCCCCGACAGCGGGAGCGCGACGACGCCCGCGAGGCCCGTCCAGGCGAAGTCGCGCCACGTCGTCGCGTCGCCGAGCAGCGCACGCAGCCGGGCCGTCCAGCGCGCGTCGGGCGCGGGCGCGTAGCGCTCGGCGATCGGCGCGCCGAGGACGATCGCCGCCCGGCGGCGCTCGACGCGGGCGAACCAGCGGCAGGCGAGCAGGCTCGCGACCGCCACGACGAGCCCGAAGAACGTGATCGCCAGGCCGAGGCTCAGCGGCACGAGCGTGCACCAGAGCACGAGGCCGAACGTGGCCGTGACGCAGCCCGCGAGGTGGAAGAGCAGATCGCGCGACCAGCGCGTCCAGACGGGTGATGGCGCGGAGGTGGACACGAGCAACAGCATCGTCCCAGCGCCGGGCGTCCGCAATGACGCCTGTGGGCGTCCGGGGGGTGGGGACAACCCCCGGAAACGCGCGCACCCGCGGCGCTCAGCCCGTCCAGCGCCAGGAGGCGAGGATCGCCCCGAACTCGGGGTCGGCCGCCGCGAACGAGTCCACCGGCGTCGTCAGCGCGATCGTGTAGGCCGTGCGGCCGTGGATGACGACGACCTGCCGGGTGCGCAGCTTCACGCCCGCGTCGCTCGTCGTGTCGTAGTGGTACGTGACGCCGCGCGCGCCGCTGACGGCGATCGGCGCGGCCGCGGAGGCCCCGCGGACGCCCTGCCGGTCGACCTCGCTGCGGCGCAGCGTGCGCAGCAGGTCGGCGGCGCTGACGTTCGCGGGCTGCCTGTCGCGCGTCACGAGCGTCACGGCCGGGGGGTCGGTGGCGGCGACGACGAGGTCCGGCGCGCTCGACAGCCCGGTGTCCTCCCTGCTTGCGTCGCGCCAGCCGGCGGGGAGCCGCAGGCTGTAGCCGGTGCCCTGCAGCGCCGCGCCCGTCGTCGTCGCCGCCGCCGCCGGGCGCGTGGCGGTGCCCGCGCGGGTGGCGGTGCTGTGACCGCCGCCGCAGCCCGCCAGCAGCAGGCACGCCGCGAGGACCGCGAGCGCGCGCATCAGAGGTACGCCCCGCTGGGCAGGTACGGCGCGAGCGGCCCGATCTCGCCGCGGACGAACATCGGGCCCTCGGTGCTCAGCGACAGCCCCGCCTCGAGGCCGACGCGGATCGCCCACTGGTTCTCGGCGGTGACGAACTCGTAGGAGCACCTCCCGCCGCGCGGGCCGCTCGTCATCGCGCCCCACAGCAGGTCCTCGGCCGCGGCCTCGCTGCGGGCGGCGAGCAGCCAGACGTCGCCGCCGCGCACGCACGCGAAGCCCTCGCCGTCGACGACGAGCAGCGTCGTGCCCGGGCGCTGCAGCAGCGTCGGCAGGTCGCGCATGTGCGAGGCGCCGCGCACGTGGCGCGAGGCGGCCTCGATCGTCGCGGCGTCGGCGGCGAGGTCGCCCGGCCGGCAGCGCAGCGCGGCCGGGACGCGCCGCGGGTCCCACGCGCCCGACAGGG
>Ga0310811_10011949_pt1 | contig 11267 bp, 11 predicted proteins | sample YCmetagenome_FD_207642 | JGI IMG/M metagenome (GOLD analysis project Ga0310811, IMG submission 207642) | Soil microbial communities from experimental microcosm in Duke University, North Carolina, United States - YC | ecosystem: Engineered > Artificial ecosystem > Soil microcosm > Unclassified ... | reverse complement strand
CGGCCTCTCGATCGTGTACGGGATCGTCCAGGACCACAGCGGGCGTATCGAGGTGGAATCGCAGGTCGGCGTCGGCACGACGTTCAAGGTCTACCTGCCGGTCGCCGGGTGAAGCTCCTCGTCGTCGAAGACGACCGTACCGTCGGCCAGTACGTCAAGCGAGGTCTCGCCGAGGCGGGGTACCAGGTGGATCTGGTGGGCGACGGGGCGGAGGGGCTGCGGCTCGCCACCGATGGCCACTACGACGTTCTGGTGCTCGATCTTCGCCTGCCGTCGATGGAAGGCCGCGAGGTGTTGCGCACGCTGCGCGACCGCGGCAACCCCGTCCCGGTGCTGGTGCTCACGGCCCAGGATGCCGTCGACTTCAAGGTGCAGGCGCTGCGCATGGGCGCCGACGACTACGTCACCAAGCCCTTCGCGCTGGAGGAGCTGCTCGCCCGCGTCGAGGCGCTGTCGCGCCGACCCAAGGCGATCGCGCCGCCGGTGCTGCGCGTCGCGGACCTGGTGCTCGATACCGGGAGCCGCGAAGTGCTGCGCGCGGGGCGGTCCATCGAGCTGACCCCCAAGGAGTACGCGGTGCTGGAGTACCTGATGCGCCATCAGGGTCGCGTCATGCCGCGCACGCTCATCACCGAGTACGCGTGGGATTACCATTTCGATCCCGGGACGAACATCGTGGACGTGGTGATCACCCGGTTGCGCAAGAAGATCGACCACGGCCGCGAGCCGAAGCTGATCCATACGGTCCGGGGCGTGGGGTACGTCGTGAAGGCCTGACATGGATACGATTCGGACCCGGCTCACGACCTGGTTTGCCAGCGCGGTCGCCGTCATCCTCGCCGGGTTCACCGTCGCGGTGTTCCTTTCGCGCCGCAGCGCGCTCTACGCCGAGCTGGATCGCCGCATCGAGTCGGAAGCGGAGCTGACCGCGGGAATTCTTTCCGGCGTGGCGCGGGCCGGGGGAACGGTCGTCCACAACGACACGGCAGGTCGAGTGGCATTGGTGCCGGAGCTTTCGGTGACGCTCGAGGCGGTGCCGGACTTCCTCATGATCACGTCGGCGCAGGGTCGCGATCCCCTGTTCGCAACGGTCGATTCGAGCCTTACCTACGGCAAGTTCGAGCAGCTGCGTGAGACCATCGCGGCGGCACATGGTCGCCGCGTCGAAGGGACGATTCGGTTCGCCCCCGCCGGCCCGCGCTTGCGCTACATCGTTCTGCCGCTCGGTCCCGACGTGCCGCAGGGAGGGGCGATCCTCGTCGGGGTCAACCCCGAGGCCGCCGAGCTCGGTCTCGAGCAGACGTTCTCGACCTTTCTCCTCATTCTGCCGTTCGGTGTGCTCGCCGCCTACGCCATCGGGTCGCTCGTGGCGCGGCGCGCGCTGCGTCCCGTCGACCAGATCACCAACGAGGTCCGCGAGATCACCGACGGGCGCAGCCTGCACCGCCGCCTGCCGACCTCGATGGTCAAAGACGAACTGGGACGCCTCGCCGACACGCTGAATCAGATGATGGGGCGGCTCGAGCGCAGTTTCACCGCGTTGCGGCGCTTCACCGCCGATGCGAGCCACGAGCTGAAGACGCCGCTGACGGTTCTCAAGGCCGGCGTCGAACGGGCGATCACCACCCCGAACGTCCCGCCGGAGTCGCTCGCCGCGCTCGAAGAGTCGATGGAGGAAATCAATCGGATGACGGAGCTGGTCGATGCGCTGCTGACGCTCGCCCGCGCCGACGAAGGCCTCGTGCGGTTGCATCATGAGCCGGTCGACCTGCGGGCGCTGATTCTCGAGACGGAGGAAACGGGGGAGCTGCTGGCGGAGCCCGCGGGAATCAAAGTCACGGCCGATGCCCCGGTCGATCCGGTGATCGTCCCGGTCGACGGCAGCCGCATTCGCCAGCTCGTCTTGAATCTCCTCACCAACGCGGTGAAGTACACACCCGCCGGTGGGCGCGTCCGGCTGTGGCTCGAGCGTGACGACGGCCGCGTGCGGTTCGGCGTCTCGGACACCGGTATCGGCATCGCTCCGGGCGATTTGCCCCATATCTTCGACCGCTTCTGGCGCGCCGACTCGGCGCGCACGCGGACCGGCGAGCGGCCCGGCGTCGGCCTGGGGCTCGCGATCTGTAAATGGATCGCGGAAGCGCATGGCGGGACGATCGAGGTGCAGAGTCGGCCCGGACGCGGAACGACGTTCAGCGTGACGCTGCCCGGGATATCCGCGGAACCCGAGTCCCCGAAACCGCCGGCGCCCGAGCGGCAATGAGCGATCGCGCCTGACCGCTCATCCGGCCGTCATCGTTTCGTCATTCACACCCCACGCCCCAGCCAGACGACCCACGCATGTTGTGCGTAACCCGAGCTCGAGGTCGTCATCATGTTCGATATGCTGCTGGAAAGTGGCCACCGGTCGGCATTGCCATCGTGGGGCAAGGGCGTTGCACTGATGCTGCACGTGTTGGTGGTGGGCGCGCTGTGGCGCAAGCCGGCACCAACGCACCCAGACGCCCCAATCGTGATCAACGACTCGGATTATCGAGAGCAACCGGTCACCACCAAGAAAGACCTCGTTCCGCCTGCACCTGGTGTCTCCGTTGACGGCGGGACCATTCCGATGCCGCCGCTGTTCGATGTCCCGGTCATCCCCCACGGCACACTGGGTGCTCTAACCGCGGATTCGAGTGGCGAGGTAACGCCGATCAGCCCGACTCCACTGGGCGCCTGTAGCGACCCGTGTCCGCTGACAATGGTTCAGGAAGGTCCCGAGCTGCTGGCGGCTCCGACGCCCGTCTATCCCCCATTGCTGCGCGACGCGGGCGTGCAGGGGCGGGTCATCGTGGCGGCAGTCGTCGATACAATCGGCCAGGCCGAAGCCGGCTCGGTCCGAATCGTGCTGAGTGACAACCCCGGATTCGACCGGGCGGCGCTCGCGACCGTCCTCGCGGCGCGGTTTCGCCCGGCGCGGATCTATGGCCGTGCGGTACGGGTGCTGGTGCAGGTACCGGTGGTTTTTCGGCTTAATTGAAGGGGGCCGCTTTCATCGTTTTGTAATGAAGCCCCCACTAGCGGGTAAGCCGGGAGTGGTAGTATTTCGGTAGCCAACGCGGGAGGAAAGCCGTGTTCGATGTATTGATCGAGTCGAAGAAACCGAGCCAGAAGGGCAAGCTGGCCGGCACGAGTCTCGTGTCGCTCATCGTGCACACGGGGATCATCGGCGGGGCCATCTTCGCGACGCTGTCCGCGGCGCAGACGGATGAAGGCCCGAAGGTGGACACCGCGCTCGTGTACCTCCAGCCAGAGCAGAAGCAACCCGATCAGCCGCCGCCGCCGCAGCTCGAGGTGCAGTTCAAGGGCTTCCAGACGGTCGTGGCGCCGACGGACATCCCGACCAACATCCCGCCGGTGAACCTGCAGGAGCATTTCGATCCCAAGGACTTCTCGGGCGTAGGCGTCGAGGGCGGCGTCGCCGGCGGCATCGTGCCGTCGGGCGACGGGGTGTTCCAGGTCGACGTCGTACAGGAGAAGCCGGAACGCCTTGCGGGAGCGAATCCCGTGTATCCGCCGCTGCTCCAGCAGGCGCAGATCGAAGGAACCGTGGTGTTGGCGGCAATCATCGATACCATGGGACACGTCGAGCCGAACTCCGTGAAGGTCATTCAAACGGCGAACCCCGGCTTCAACGAATCCGCGAAGCAAGCGATCCTGAAGTGGCTCTACCGTCCGGCGCGCGTGTACGGCAAGGCCGTGCGCGTCTTGATCAACCAGCCGATCATCTACCAGATCCCGAGGCACTAGGGCGGCCGCAGGGGCCCACCTTCACCAGAGGAGTAGCATCGGATGCCGAATATCATCGATCTATGGACCAACTCGGCGGGGTTCGCCAAGGGGATCGTGGTCATCCTCATCTTCATGTCGATCTGGTCGGTCTCGACCTTCATCATGAAGTGGTGGCAGCTGCGGAAGTCCACGCGGGAAACGGTGCGGTTCGTTCCGGAGTTCTCGCGCTTCCTCCAGGAAGAGCACCTCGACGCGGCAATCGCACTCGCCGAAAAAACCAAGAAGAGTCACGTGGCGCGTGTGCTGGGTGAGGCGCTCGCCGAAGTGAAGCCGCTGCTCCGCGACCGGGCGACGATCACGGCCGCCGACATCAACTCCGCCGAGCGCGCGGTCGAGCGCCAGATGCTGATCATCGTGGCTGAGCTGAAGCGTGGTCTCGGCATCCTGGCGACGATCGGCGCCACGGCGCCGTTCGTGGGCCTGCTCGGCACCACGATGGGTATCGTGAACGCCTTCACCGGCATGATGGCGTCGGGCGGCGGCGGCTCGCTGTCCGCTGTGGCGGGCGGAATTTCGGAGGCGCTGATCACGACGGCGATCGGCCTCATCGCGGCCATTCCGGCGGTGTGGTTCTACAACTACTTCACGACCAAGATCGACTTCATCTCGGTCGAAATGACCTACACCTCCAAAGAGCTGATCGACTACCTGATCCGCAGCGTCGGGTCGGAGTTCGGCCGCTCGATCTTCACGAAGGAATTCCAGGCCCAGAAGGCGAGCCAATCCAGTGGCCCGATCAGCCGCTAGTACCAAGGCGGCGGTCAACGCCAACATCAACGTCACGCCGATGATCGACGTGATGTTGGTGTTGCTGATCATCTTCATGATCGTGACGCCGTTGATTACCGCCGGCTTTCAGGCGTCGATCCCCCGGGCGCTCAACCCGGAGAAGCGGGAAGAAAAAGAAGGAGAAATCCGCATGGGCATCGACAAGGACAACAAGTTCTGGATCGATCTGCCCCAGGCGGACGGCCAGTACACCGGCATGCGCTTCATCAGCGATTCCGATCTCGCGCATCAGCTCGTCTCGATCTACGCGTCGCGGACCGTGGACAAGATCCTGTTCCTCAAGGCCGATCAGAACATCAAGTTCGAGCGGGTGCAGCAGGCGATTCAGATCGCACGCAAGGCCGGCGTCCGCGTGATCGACGCCATTACCGAGCAGAAGAAACAGCTCACTCCGACGCCGTAAGAGGAAACCCCGACCATGGCCATGCAAGCAGGCGGCGGCGAGGGACTCTCCTCCGACATCAACGTCACGCCGATGATCGACGTGCTGCTCGTGCTGTTGATCATCTTTATGATCATCCTGCCGCTGTCCCGTAAGGCGTTCGACGCGCAGGTACCGCCCGAGCAGCATGAGAAACCGAAGCAGCAGCAGAACAGCGCCCAGATCGTGCTCGAGCTGACGCCGGAGGGCGGCTACGCGATCAATACGAAGCCGTATAGCAAAGACCAGCTCGGGGCCGCGCTGCACGAGATCTTCGACCAGCGGGTGGCGAAGCTGATGTTCATCAAGACGGCGCCGAACCGTGTCTACGGCGACGTGATCGAGGCGATGGACATTGCCAAGGGAGCGGGCGTCCAGGTGATCGGGTTTACCCCGCCTCCGGAGCCGGGCCAAGCCCCATCGCAATAGCGGTGGAATCCTCGTTGCCGGTAGTCGCGTAGGGGCACAGTGATGCTGTGCCCCTTCGTCGCGATGCGGGGTATGTATCCCCTACCGTGGCCACGATGACGCTGCCTCCTCCAACCGGTTCTCCGCGACCGGCACCGCCACCGTTACGGCTGCCGCTGCCGCGCCGGCGCCCGGGCGGTTTCATCGCGTCCATTCTGATTCATAGCCTGATCCTGCTGCTGATCGGGCGCTTCGGGGTGCAGTGGGTGTTGGGCGGCGGCGACGATCGCACCGGCCCGCGCGGCGGCGGTGGCGGAGAGGGAGGCCCGCGCTTCATCGACCTCCCTGCCGCGGCCGCACCCGCTGCGGCGCAATCCGTCGTGCCGCAACCCGTGCACGCGGTTCCGCCACCCGAGCTCGAGCCTGCTCCGACGCTCACACCGCCCACGATCACGCCTCTGTCGATGACGGTGTCCTCGGTCGTCGCGGCGGCGGGCGATGGCACGACGGGTCAGGGACCGGGGACGGGCGGAGGCACCGGCTCGGGGGTGGGGACGGGAGTCGGCAACGACGCCGGCCCTGGAAGCGGGGGGAACGGGGCGTACATTACGCCATCTCCGCGGACGGTGCTCCTTGTACCGAAGTGTCTCCATGGCCGGGTCACGGTGACGTTTTCCGTGGCAGCGGACGGTCGCGTGGTGCATGTGCTCGTAGATCCTGAGCTTAAGGACCGCGGGTGCCAGCGTGAGATGATACAGAAGATGATGGGCTACGAATTCACGCCGGCCCGGGCCCGAGACGGCCGGCCGGTGGCTGACACGATGTCGTTGACGTGGCAGCAGTAGCAGTTGGCCCGGCGTCGATACCGTCTAGCGCAGTGCGACAGCCTCCCACGTTAGCAGGAGTCTGAATGACCGGAGCTTCCGTCGCTCGTCCCGGCCGAGAGCAGCTGTTTGCGCGCAAGACGGTGGACCAATGCATCGCCGATGGTGAGCGCGGCGGTGGACTGCGTCGCTCCCTCGGGCCGATCCAACTGACGTCGCTCGGCGTCGGCGCCATTATCGGCGCCGGGATCTTCGCCGCGATCGGCACCGCCATCGCCGGCGACTCGGGCCACGTCGGGGCCGGGGCCGCGATCGTCATCTCGATCATTCTGGCCGGGGTCACGAGCGCCTTCGCGGCGATCACCTACTCCGAGTTCGCGGCCCTGATCCCCATCTCGGGCAGCGCGTATACCTACGCCTACGCAACGCTGGGCGAGTTGTTCGCCTGGATCATCGGGTGGGATCTCATCCTCGAATACGCCGTGGGCAACATCGCCGTGGCGATCGGGTGGGCGGGATATTTCGATTCGCTGCTGCGCGGCATGGGCATCGATATGCCGCGCTGGCTGGTCACGGATCTCCGCACGGCGCTGCACGACCCGGCGCTCGTGGCGGCGGCCCCGCACCTCGGCCCCATCCCGATCATCTTCAACCTGCCCGCCTTCGCCATCGTGGGCGTGATCACGTTCCTGCTCGTCGTCGGCACCCGGGAATCGGCGTGGGTCAACACTATGATGGTGGCGATCAAAGTGGGGATCATCTTCCTGTTCCTGTTCGTGGGCCTGAAGTTCATACGCACCGACCTGTGGCACACACCCAGCTTCGCCCCAAACGGGATGAAGGGGATCGGGGCCGGTGCGGCCATCATCTTCTTCTCGTACATCGGATTCGACGCGGTCAGCACGGCTTCCGAGGAGGCCAAGAACCCCCAGAAGGATATTCCCTTCGGGATTATCGCGTCCCTCATCCTGTGTACGCTGCTCTATATCGCGATCGCCCTGGTGCTGACGGGGCTGATTCCCTGGGACAAGCTCAATGTGCCCGACCCGCTGGCGGTGGCGCTGCAGTACATCCACGCCGATTGGGCGGCAGGCGTCCTGGCGCTCGGCGCGGTGGCGGCGATGACGTCGGTGCTGCTCGTGTTCCAGCTGGGGCAGGCGCGCATCTTCATGTCCATGGCGCGGGACGGCCTCTTGCCGCCGTGGGCGGCGAAGGTGCACCCCAAGTTCAAGACGCCGCACATCACCACGATCATCACGGGGATCTTCGTCGCGATATCGGCGGCGTTCGCGCCGATCGGCTGGGTGCTCGAGTTGACCAACATCGGCACCCTGTTCGCCTTCATGCTGGTCGCTGTCGGCATCATTATCCTGCGCCGCCGGGAGCCGGACCGCCCCCGGCCGTTCCGGACGCCGTGGGTGCCGGTACTGCCGCTCGTGTCTATCGGCTTCTGCGCGTATCTGATCTACAACCTGCCACACCTCACCTGGCTGCGGTTCGTGCTGTGGATGGGGATCGGCGTGGTGATCTACTTCATGTACAGCGTACGGCACAGCCGGGTCCGGGAGCGCCTGAGGTAGAGCCGCTATCGGCGGTCGGCTTTCGGCAGTCGGCAACCACGTGATGACGTTTCAGCCGATGGCCGATAGCCGATGGCGCCCTGTTCTAGCTGATTGCCGCCGCCAGCCGGAGCGCACCGAGCGGCGCGTCCACCGACACATCGTGGAGCTGCGCCCGCGGCACCGCGCTCTTCAATCGCTCTGTGAACGCCTGGAGCAGGGGACTCCCCGCCTGCAGCATCCCGCCTCCCGTAGCGAGCGGCAGCGGGTCGTCGGGCGGAAACATCGGCTCCACAACCTGCACGAGCTGCACCAGCTCGGTCGCTGCCCCGGCGATGATGCGCTGCGCCGCCGGATCGCCCGCGGCTGCGGCGGCGAGCACCGGTGGAGCGAGCGCCGCCACGAGGGCAGGCGTCGCCGTCGCGGTCCAGCGCACCAGCTCGTCGAATTCACGCAGGCCGAGGGCGGCGAGGATGCGCGTGAGCAGCGGCGTCCCGTCTCCGACGCCGTCGCGTGCCTTGGCGGCCGCGGCGAGCGCCTGCCGGCCGATCCAGTAGCCGCTCCCTTCGTCGCCGAACTGCCACCCGTAGCCGCCGCTGCGCCGCAGCCGTCCCTGGCGGTCCCGCGCGTACGCGATCGAGCCGGTCCCCGCATTGATGAGGACACCGGGCTCGGTGCCGAATGCGGCGGCGAGTGCGATATCGCCGTCGGCGACGACCTCCATTGTCCGCGCGAGGCCGTGCGGCAACAGCGCCAGGCGCAGCTCGCGGCGTTCCAGCGCCCGCCCGGCACCCGCCGCGCCGATCACGGCGCGATCGACGGGAAGCGTCACCGCGGCGGCGCGCGCCGCTTGCGTCGTCACCTCCGCGATCACCGCGGCGGTGGTCGTCGCGTCGCCGGCGCGCATCGGCGCCCCGCGGCCTTCGGCTCTTCCGAGGATGAGGAGGTCGGGCCGGGCGATCGCGGCGGCGGTGTGGCTCCCCCCCGCGTCCACTCCCAGCAGGATGGACGGTTGGCCGGTCGACGTCATTGGGGAGTTAGGCACGGATCGGCGTCCCTGTATTCGCCGACTGAAGTCGGCGCTCGGCGCTCGAGCGACTGGCCATGAATGGCACTCCGCTGACGTCTTTCAAGACGCGACGCCGCTGGCGCCGGGCGGCGGCTTGCAGGCGCCGAACGACTGCGGTCGCATCACGATTTGGCCGGTTCATGTCCCGACCGTCCGATCATCGACGACGCCATCCCCACGAGCACCGTGACCGCTGTCCCCAGCGGCACATCCCACGGCCAGGCCAACGTGCGGAGTGTGGTCAGGATCGGCGGATCGTGGAACAGCGCTCCCAGGCGTGCAGCGAAGATCACCGGGAACATCAAGACGATGCCGACGACCATTGCGATGATCACGTCCCGTTCCCGGGCGCGCGGCCAGAAGCCGCCAAGCAGATAGGTGCCGAGCAGGGCGCCGTAAGTGAGCGAAGCGACCTGCAGCGCCAGCTCGACGACCGGTGTGCGCCGATCGGGAAAGAGCATCGCCCCGACCACGAGGACGATCGCCCAGACGAGGGTCATCAGACGGCCGACCTTGAGCAGCCGTGCCGGATCGCGCTGACCGGTGAGCGGGGCGTAGAAGTCGTTCGTCGACGCGGAAGCGAGCGAGTTGATCGCCGAGGCGTGTGTTCCCATGGCGGCGGCGAGCAGGCCGGCGACGACGAGCCCGGCGAGGCCCGGGGGCAGCTCGGTGGCGACGAAGGTCGGGTAGATCTGGTCACTCGACACGCCCGGATGCGCGGCGCCGGTGAGCCAGAGGCTGGTGCCGACGAGGAGGAACAACGCGAACTGGAAGATGATGAAGACGCCGGATCCGATCAGTGCCTTGCGCGCGTCGGTCAGGCCGCGGGCGGACAGCAGCCGTTGTACGATCAGCTGATCGGTTCCATGCGACGCCGCTGAAAGCAGGGCACCGCCGATGAGACCGCTCCAGAAGGTATAGGTGCGCGAGAAGGAGAAGGAGAAGTCGAGGAAAACCAGCTTGAAGTGATCGTAAGCCGCGCCCATCGCGCTCACCCCGCCGACCTTGTGCAGGGCGACGACGAGTGTGGCCACGCCGCCCAGGATGTACACGCCGAGCTGCAGGATGTCCGTCCAGACCACGGCACGCATGCCGCCGAACCAGGTGTAGGCGAGCGTGATGACACCGGTGGCGAGGATCCCGGCCGGGATGCTCCAGTGTGTGATGATCGCGAGCGGGATGGCGGTGGCGAACACCCGTACCGCGTCCGCCAGTGAGCGGGTGACGAGAAATACGGCGGAGGCGGTGCGGCGCGCGTTCGGCCCGAAGCGCCGCTCCAGCCGCTGGTAGGCGGTGTCCTGGGTCCCCTCGAAGTAGCCGGGGAGCAGGAGAAACGCCACGCCGATGCGGCCGACGAGATAGCCAAACCCGAGCTGGATGAAGGTGAGATTCGTCGTGGCGGCGAGCCCCGGCACCGAAATGACGGTGAGGGCGGATGTCTCCGTCGCCACGATCGAGAGCAGAATCGCCCACCAGGGCAGTCCCCGGCGGCCGAGGAAGTAGTCGGTGCTATCCTGCTGGCGGCCGGAGAGGAAAACGCCGACGGCCGCCACGGCTACGCAATAGGCGACGATGACGGCGATGTCGAGCGGTCGCAGGTCGAGCCTCCGGGATAAGAAACGAGGCCCGCGGGTTGCGCGGGCCTCGGAGAAGCTATCCGTCGAACAGCGGAACCGGCTAGACCGTGAAAGACGATCCTAGGGATTGCGGCGTTCGAACGCGACCTCGTTATCCCGCATGGTGGCTCCGTCGAGGTTGACGCTTCTCGTCGGTTGCATCATGAAGAACTTCTCGGTCCAGGTTCTCCCGCCGTCCTCGCTCACCTGCTCGAGGCGGATGAAGTACACGTCGGGGTCCCCGTGATCCGGCCGCAGTGTCAGCTCGTTGCCGCGGATCGAATACGACCCGTCGCCGAACGTCGTGCTGGTCCAGACGGCCGCCTCGAACCGTGAGAGCGCCATGTAGCGCTGCCCGACGCCGAAGAAGGCATACCTGCCGGCCGGCGTGAACGCGTATTGCAGGGCGGCTCCGCCACCCGTGCTGGTTCCGAACGACTCCCAGCTGCCCTGGATTCGCTGGGCCACATCACTTCCTGGAGGTGGCGTCCAATTCCTGAAGTGGAGGTTGGCAAAGAACCGCGGCCACACCTCGGGGTGAAATGCGTACCCATACATGAAGCAACTGCTGAACCGGGGATCCTTCGAAAGAAAGGACACGATGGCGACTCGGTCGTTCAGCTTTGCCACCATGATGGACCCGCCCAGCTGGGCATCCGGGTTTGCGGGCCAGAGGATTCCCCGCCGCAGCAGTGCATAGTCCCAACCTTGCGGCGCTCTCCCGCGAACGAGCACCGTCTTGTTGAG
>Ga0310811_10011948_pt1 | contig 11268 bp, 10 predicted proteins | sample YCmetagenome_FD_207642 | JGI IMG/M metagenome (GOLD analysis project Ga0310811, IMG submission 207642) | Soil microbial communities from experimental microcosm in Duke University, North Carolina, United States - YC | ecosystem: Engineered > Artificial ecosystem > Soil microcosm > Unclassified ... | reverse complement strand
GCAGATACTAGAGGAAGTTCATGTTCGTGCGACCGTACATCGAACGCGCGAGTGGTGCGAGCAGAAAAAAGATCGTGTCGAAGAAAACCGGGAGCGACAAGACAAAGGCCGTCGCTGACAGCGCGACGGCCGCTCGCTTCTCGCCGAGCAACGAGAGAAATGCTTTGACGATGCGGTCCGCGGCACCGCTCTCCGTCATCGCATTGCCGATGATTGCCGCCAGCGCGATGACGATCCCGAGGCTGCCCGCCGTGCGCCCGAATCCGTCGGCGACGCGCGAGATCTTCGTCGCGGCGTCGCCCGGAGCGAGGAGACTCACGAGAATCGCCGCGCCGATCAGTGCCAGGAACGCGTTCAGTCGAAGGATGATGATGGCGCCGAGAATGGCCGCCATACCGACCAGCAGGATGAGGATGGGATTCATCAGGTCGGACCGAGTATTTCATTTGACAAGGTGACCGGATGAGTGCAGGCTTTCGGTGAGAAAAGCAACTGGCCAGTTCGACGTCGGCTGCCGACGCGATCTCTGAGACCCGATCCCTGACATGCCAGACCTCACCCGCCGAGACGCCATCAAGGCACTTGCCGCCGGTGCGATGTTGCCCGGATCGCTGCTCGGATCAAAGCCTTCGTCCGCCGCCACGATCGCCATGACCACAAACGCTCCCCGTCTTCGATTCGGCGTCGTAGGGATCAACCATTCGCATATCTATCGTATGGTCGACGACGTGGAGCGCGGCGGCGGCGAGCTGGCCAGCGTGTACGTCAAGGAGCCCGAGCTGCTCGCCGAATTCACCAAGCGCTATCCGCAGGCGACGGTCGTGCGCGATGAACGTGCGGTGCTCGAAGATCCGTCGATCAAGCTCGTGCTGTCGTCGATCATTGCGAATCAACGCGCGCCGCTCGGCATTCGCGTCATGCAGCACGGCAAAGACTACATGTCCGACAAGCCGGGCATCACGACGCTGGAGCAGCTCGCCGAGGTGCGACGCGTGCAGGCGGCGACGAAACGGATTTACTCGATCGTGTATAGCGAGCGATTCGAGAACGCGGCGACGGTGAAAGCGGGTGAGCTCGTGAAAGCTGGTGCGATCGGACGCGTCGTGCAGACGGTCGGTCTTGGGCCGCACCGCATCAACCCGCCGGAACGTGCCGCGTGGTTCTGGGATCCCGCGCAGGCCGGCGGCATCATCTGCGACGTCGGGTCACACCAGTTCGACCAGTTCCTGTATTTCACCGGCTCGACCCAGGCCACGATCGTGACGTCGCAGGTGGCGAACGTGGCGCATCCTGAGCACCCGGCGTTTCAGGATTTCGGCGACGTCATGATCCGCGGCAATGGCGGAATGGGGTACATCCGCGTCGACTGGTTCACGCCTGCCGGCCTGCCGACCTGGGGCGACACGCGGCTCACGGTCATTGGAACGAACGGCTACATCGAAGTTCGCAAGAACGTCGACATCGGTGGACGGGAAGGCCCCAACCATCTCTTTCTCGTCGACGCAAAGGGCGTGCAACGCATCGACTGCTCGAACGTCGAGCTGCCCTTCGGTCGCCAGGCCGTCGACGACGTCCTCAATCGCACCGAGACCGCGATGACGCAGGCGCACTGCTTCCTCGCGATGGAGCTCGCGCTGCGCGCACAGAAGCAGGCGCAGAAGGTGACTACAGCGGCGCACCAAGGTACGACGCCAACCTGAGCAGGTCGGCGAACGCACCGGCCGCGGTCACTTCGCGGCCTGCTCCCGGCCCCTGGACCACGAGCGGATTCTCGTGGTACCGGCTCGTTCGGAAGAGCACGATGTTGTCGGTGAGCTGAATTCGCGCGAACGGATGCGACGTTGGATACGCGTGCAGCCCTACGCTCGCCTTCCCCTGTCTATCCACGCGACCGACGAAACGAAGCACTTCGCCACGCGCCGCGGCATCGCGCCGCAGCGACTCCATCTCGCCGTCGTGATTCGGGAGCCCGGCGAGAAATTCGTCGACCGAGCCTCCCTGGAGCACCGCGGGCACGAGGCTGCGCACGTCGACATCCGACAGCTCGAGCGACAGCCCCATCTCTCGAGCAAGGATGACCACCTTGCGTCCCACGTCGGTGCCCGAGAGGTCGTCGCGCGGATCGGGCTCGGTGTAGCCGAGCTGCCGCGCCCGCACCACGAGCTCCGAGAACGAACGACTTCCGTCGAAGCTGTTGAACAGGTACGAGAGCGTTCCGGAGAGGATGCCTTCGATCTCGAAGATCTCGTCGCCCGTCTGAACGAGATCGCGCAGTGTCTGCACGATCGGGAGCGCGGCACCCACCGTGGTCTCGTAGAGATAGTGCGCTCCGCCACCCACCGCGCGATTCGCCTGGCGGAGGCGCCGGTAATACTCGAGTGGCCCGGTGTTCGCCCGCTTATTCGGCGTGATCACGTGAATGCCACGCTCGAGCCACGTGCTGTACAGCCGCGCCACGTCGTCGCTCGCCGTGCAGTCGATCAGCACCGCGTGTGGCAGATGCTCCGTGTGCACATGCATCGCCAGGCGCGCGAGATCGACCGGCTCACCTCTTGTTTTCAACTCGTCGCGCCAGTGCTCGAGATCGATCGGCTGATCGGAGAGCAGCATCGCGCGCGACGTCGCGATCGCACGCACGCGTAGGTCGAGGTCGAAGTCGTCCCTCAGTCGTCGCGATTCCGTGGCGAGTTGACCGAGCAGCGTGGCGCCGACGTTTCCCGCGCCGACGAGTCCGATCGACAACGTCTGATCAGAGAGATAGAACCCCGCATGTGCCGCGCGCAGCGCACGCTGCGTATCCGCTTCGTCGACGATCACCGAGATGTTGCGCTCCGACGCTCCCTGTGCGATCGCGCGCAGGCTCACACCGGCCTTGCCGAGCGCGCTGAAGAAGCGCGCCGCGACACCCGGGCGGCCGGCCATGCCATCGCCGACGACGGCGAGAATGCTGCACCCCGTCGTCACGTCCACGCGCTGGATCTGCCCATGGTGCCGCTCGGCGAAGAAAGCGCGCTCCACGGCTTCGCGCGCGCGCTCGGACACCGATGCCGGCACCGCGAAGCAGATCGAGTGCTCGGAGCTTCCCTGCGAGATCATCACGACGGAAATCCCCTCGTCGCGCAACGCACCGAAGAGTCGGTGCGCCGTGCCGGGCACGCCGATCATCCCCGTGCCCTCGAGGTTCAGCAGGGCGATCGACTCGACCGTCGCCAGCCCCTTGACCGGAAATGCCGAGGACGACGTCGCATGGATCCGAGTGCCCTCGAGCTCCGGTTTGAACGTGTTGCGAATGAAGATTGGCAGCGCGCGCTCGACGGCCGGCGCCATGGTGCTCGGATGAATCACCTTCGCGCCGAAGTACGCGAGCTCCATCGCCTCGTCGTACGACAGCGCATCGAGCGTGACGGCCTCCGACACGAAGCGCGGATTCGCGCTCATCACGCCGTCCACGTCGGTCCAGATGTGGATCTCCTCGGCGTCGAGCAGCGCGGCAAAGATCGAGGCGCTGAAATCACTTCCGTTGCGACCGAGCGTTGCGGCCACGCCCTCAGGAGTCGTCGCGACGAAGCCGGTGATTATGAGCGTCTCCGGCAGCCCGCCCTGCTGCGCGACCCACGCGTCCGTTCGCTGCCGCGACGTGTGCCACGCCACATCCGCCGCCGTCTCTGTGCGCGTCACGGTGAGTACGTCGCGCGCATCCAGCCAGCCGACTTCTCGCCCGGCATTGGCGATCACCGCCGCAAGGATCTGCGCCGACCACACCTCGCCATAGCCCGACACCAGCTCCAGGGTGTCGCGCGAGTATCCGTGCAGCAGCGTCGCCGCGCGAAGCACGTCGAGCACATCGCCGATGTCCCGATCGACGATCTCGACGAGTCGCGCCGCGCTGTCCGCGGGAAGCAGCTCGGCGATCGTCTCGTGATGGCGCGCCCGCACCTGTTCGACGGCGCCCAGGTACGCAGGGTCGCGCGCGCCGGCGAGATGCACGGCGCGAACGAGCGAGTCTGTCACACCGCCCATCGCCGACACGACCACGAAACGCTGTGACTCCGGACGCGCGGCAATGATCGCCGCGACGGCGCGAATGCGCGCGGCGTCGGCGAGGCTCGTGCCGCCGAACTTGTGGACGACACGCCCGGGACTACGGTGATGGTTCGTCACTCAGGGCGTCGTGCGCGGGATCAGTGCGTCGCGCATCGCCGCGTTGTAGGCGAGTGTCGCGAACACCGTCGCCGCCTGCTTGACGTCGTCCGGCTGCGTGCGCTCCATCGTGTCCATGTTCGTGTGGTGGATGCGCACGTCGTAGTTCGCGTACTCCTGAATCGGGTTGAAGCCCGGCACGCCTTCGGCGATGTAGCTCAGGTGGTCCGTGTTGCCGATCCCCGAGATGATGTTCTTACGGAAGCCGAGGTCCTTGAACGGCGCCATCCACGCGTCGAAGATCGCCTTGGCCCGTTCATTCCCTTCCATGTAGAACCCATACACGGGACCGTAGCCAGGATCGATGTTGAGATACATCGAGAACTTCTCGCGCGCGGCCCGGTTGGCGTCGCCCGACAGGTGCTGCGCGACCCACGCTTTGGAACCGTACAGCCCCTCCTCTTCGCCGCCCCATAGCGCGAACCGAATCGTGCGGCGCGGCTGCGCACCGACCGCCTTGAGAATGCGGGCCGCCTCGAGCACGGTCGCGGCTCCATCGGCGTTGTCCGTCGCGCCCGTGGCCGCGTGCCACGAATCGAGATGTCCACCGACCATCACCACCTCGTCGCGCAGTTTCGGATCCGTCCCCGGAATCTCGGCGATGACGTTGTACCCGAGGGTGTCCTGGGTGAAGTAGCGGCCCTGAACATTCACGCGAACCTTGACCGGAACGCGATCTTGGAGAAGTCTAATAAGGTTGTTGTACTGTTCGCCGGCGACGACGACGGTCGGCACGGCATTGGCCCCGGCGTCGCGCGTCTGCAGGAAGATCGTCCCATGCTCGCCGCGGCTGGGCTTGAGCACCGCCCCCACGCCGACGTCGTGCAGCAGCTTGGCGATTCGCTGCGCCTCGCTCTGACCGCCGCGCCCGCCACCGGCGCCGCCGCGCCCCGCGCCTCGCTGTCCCTGGGGAACCGGCGCGACGGGAGCCGGCGCGTTCGCCGCGGTGGGATTGATCCGGTCCTCGCGAATGAAGGTCGTCATCAGCGGCTGCGTCATCACGATCGCGCCCTTCAGTCGGTCGCGCATCCTGTCGAGCGAGTCGTACGGCATGCCGGCGATGAACAGCGGCGTGCCCACGATGTCACCTTTCGTCGACTCCGACCACGCGTCGGGATACCCGATCATCGGAGCATAACGCGGCTCGGTCATCTCGAGCGTGAACTTCTGGAGCTCCCACCCACGGCCGAATGGCCACGTCTCGAAATGCGTGTCGCGGAGACCCCACGCGGCGAAATGGTCGCGCGCCCACGTCGCGGCGCGCATGTAGGCCGGCGACGCGGTGAGTCGAGGTCCGATCACCGTCGCCAGGGTGTCGACCATGGTCCACGCGTGCGATCGATTGAGACCTTCGTCACGAATCTTCGCGACCATCGCGCTGTCGAATGACTCCTGGGCTCCGGCGGCGGGAGCGATCGCGAACGCGAGAACAACGAGACGACGCAGCATGACGTATCAAGTCGATGGGATGGGTAGACGGATTGGCTCACTGGATGTTATCCGTGCACCGGTCTGCCCGTCCACCCACCACCCGACATGTCCTACGCTGAATTCGTCGCCTTCCGACGCTCCCTCCCGCACACCCCCGCGCTCCATCGCCAAACCGTTCGCGCTCGCGGCGTCGATTTCGCGGTGTTCTCCAGTCCCCCTCCCCCGGTCGGGAATGGTCCGCCGCTCGTCTGCGTGAACGGCGGAATGCTGTACGACCACTCGATGCTCTGGCCCGCGCTCTCTCCGCTTGCCGCGCGCCGCCAGATCATCCTGTACGATCAACGCGGCCGCGGCAAATCGTCGGCGCCCTCGCAACCAGGGGACGCGACGATCGAAGACGATGCGGCTGACGTCGGTGCACTCCGGCGCGCGCTCGGCATCCGCTCGTGGGACGTGCTCGGCCATTCGTGGGGTGGCGGCATCTCGATGCTCGCGACCGCTGCCGACTCGGGTGGCGTTCGTCGGCTCGTGCTCATCGATCCGGTGTGGAGCACGAGCAGTTGGATGGCGCCGCTGCGACAGAACGTGATCGCACGACTACAGGGCGATGAACGCGAAGCGGTCGTACGAATTTCTGAAGAATCACTTGGCGAACCAGACGCTGTGCTCCACAGCACATATAGCCGCGCGGTCTATCCAGCGTGGTTCGCAAAGCGCGAAATGGCAAAACATTTTACACCGCCGCATGCCACGAGTGAAACTGGCGCTGCGGTGCTCGCGCGATTGCGTCGAAATGGCTACGACTGGAGCGATCGTCTGCGTTCCCTTTCGACGCCGACAATCGTCATTCAAGGCGAGGAAGATCCACTGCCTCTAGCGAAAGACCGCGACGATTTCTATGTACGCAACGCACGAATCGTTGAAGTTCCCGCCGCGGGCCACATGCCCTTCTGGGAAGCGCCAGTGCGCTTCTTCTCGTTGATCGAATCCTTCCTGTAGTCCAATCCTCATCCGCTTTTTCCTCCTTCTGCCCACGCTGTTCCGGGCATGCGGTCCAGAATGAAGCGAGCTGCATTCTCCATCCTGTTCCTAGCCGTCGGGATGATTCCGATTGGTCTGGCACATTCTGCAAGCGGTGCGGGTCGAGCGGTGACGTTCGAAGTCGCGGAGCGATCGACGTCCGTCGATACCAGCGAGTCGCGACACACGGTTGTGGAAGCTGGAGCGGTCAGCGACGCAGCAACGGCAACGCCGGATAGCGTGCGCGACGATGAACGTGAAGCGGCGCGACGCCGCCTCCGCGCTGGGCAGGCCGGAACGTACATCAACGACATCCTGAACGAGCGCGATTCCTCCGTCGCGCGCTGGCCCGAACGAACGAAAGATCCGCTCACCGTGTGGATTCAACCCAAGTCCACGGTTGCTGACTTCACTCCGGCGTTGGTCGTCCGCGTTCAACAGGCGTTCGAGGAATGGGGCGCGCTGAAACTTCCGGTGCGCTTCCGTTTCGTCGCCGACTCGGCGACGGCTGAAGTGCACGTGAATTGGATCGACCATTTCACGCAGCCGATCAGCGGTCGCACTCGCTGGTCGCGCGACGATGATTGGCTGATCACCGACGCGAACATCATTCTCGCCGTGCACCACTCGCAGGGCGATGCGCTCGACGAAGATTCCATGCGCGCCATGGCGCTGCACGAAGTCGGACACCTCCTCGGACTCGATCACACGCGCGACGCCACGAGCATCATGGCGCCGATGGTCCGGGCACGACAGCTCTCCGAGGCGGACCGCGCCACAGTGCGACTGGTCTACGCCCTGCCCGCCGGACCGCTTCGCTAGTCCTCGCTCGTACCATCACGTCATCACATGCGCCGCGCTGACACCCTTCTCGTGGTCGTCATCGGCGCATTTGCCATTTTCGTCGCGCGACAGGTGACGAGCACACGGCGCGCGACCGCGAGAGCGCGCGCCGAGCGGGAACGACTTCGGGCATCGGCCCCACGCGTCGTTCGTCCGCGCGCCAATCCACCGATTCCCGCGGCAGCGGCGCGCACCGATTCCGTCGCACACGTCGATTCCGCGGCAACCGCTGTGGCTGCGAAGCCGACGACGCCCGCGACGCGCGATCCTCGCCGCGACGTCGCGGGCACGTACTTCTCCGACATGGTCGCCGATCTCCAGGGCCAACTCGTTCGGTGGCCGGATCGGCGCGAACAGGGGCTGCGGATCTGGGTGCAGTCGATGAGCAGCGTGCGCGACTGGAACGTTGGCTACGCGCAGATGGCCCGCGACGCGTTCGACGACTGGAGAGGCGCCGGCCTTCCGTTGCGCTTCGACTTCATCCTCGATTCCACGAGCGCCGACGTTCGCATCATGTGGGACGACCAGTTCGCGGCGGAGCTCGGCCAGCGCGTCGCGAATACCACGCGCACGAGCACGCAGGCGGGCTGGCTCACGGCGGCGCAGATCCTCGTGGCCATCCACGACAGTGCCGGGCACGCCATTTCGCCCGATCGTCTCGCTGGAATCGTGCGACACGAAGCCGGTCATGCGCTCGGCCTCGGCCATTCGAACGATCCACGCACGAAGATGTACCCGATCGAGCACGTCGCCGAGATCATGCCGGCCGATCGCGCGACGCTCAAGCTGCTCTATCAGTTTCCGCCCGGCGTGGTTCACTAGCCAGAACGCCTCGGCCGGCCTCAAGCGGAACCGTTTTTGCTTTTATCGCGGTCATGCCCGCTTCGGCCGAGACACCACACTTCGAGATCGCAATCGTTGGCGGCGGCCCTGCCGGACTGAGCGCGGCGGCGTGGTGCGGGCGCTATCTGCACTCGGTCGTGCTGCTCGACAGTGGCGATCCGCGCAATTGGGAGACGCGCAAGGTCAGCGGATATCTCGGGCTCGACAGCGTGACACCGCCCGAGCTGCGCGCCCGCGGCCGCCACACGTGTCGCTCGCTCGGTGTCTCCATTCGCGACGTGATCGTGTTGCGCGCCGAGCTCGGCGACGACGACAGGTTTCTGCTTTGCCTTCAGGGTGGCGATCGCGTAACGGCCGATCGATTGTTGCTCGCTATGGGATTGCGTGACGTCTGGCCCGACTTGCCTGGCATCGAGAACGTCTACGGCGCGAACGCGCACGTCTGTCCCGACTGCGACGGCTTCGATTGTCAGGGAAAGAAGGTCGTCGTGATCGGCAACGGGCGGCGAGCGGTTGCCATGGCGCTCAATCTCACGACGTGGACGCGTGACATCATCATCTGCACGAATGGCCGTCCCGCTGATCTCGACGAGCAGGAGTACTGCGACAAGCTCGACGCGCTCAACATCCCCGTGCTCACCAACACGATCGCTCGTGTGTGTGACGATGGGCGCAACATTCACTGCCTGATGTTCGATGACGGAATGCAGCTCGACGTGGACAAGGTGTTCTTCGCGATCGGGCAGTATCCCGCGCACGATCTCGGGTCGCAGCTCGGCTGCGAGCGCGACGACGACGGCCAGATCGTCGTCGATGCCCACGGACACACCTCGGTAACGAACGTCTACGCGGCAGGCGACATCACACCGGGGCCACAGCTGGCAATCGCGGCGGCCGCCTCGGGGGCGACCGCCGGGCTGTCGATGCACAAATCGCTGGTACCCGAAGCACGAAAGCTCGCGCCTCGCGTGCACGCCGTCAGCTCAGGGTGACGGCGGCGCTCCCCACGTGACGGTGATGACGCGCGGCTTCTTGTCGCGAACCACCTGGAACGTCACCGTACGATTCTCGGCGCGAAGCACCGAGGCCTCCTGCACTTCGCCAAGCGTCGTCACGGACTGACCGCCGACAGCGATGATGACGTCGCCAGGAAGCAGACCAGCTTTCGCCGCCACCGTTGCCTCGGGAACGCGCTTCACCAGCACGCCGGGCGGACGATCGATCGCTTTCGCGAGCACCGGCTCGAGCGTCTCCATGCTCGCGCCGAACACACCATTGCTCGAGATCGTGAATCCGCCGCCGCGAGCGCCGAACCCGCCAATCCACTGACCGCCCACGACCGCCGGCATCGCGCCTCGACCGCCGCCGCCGACTCGAACGCGGTTGCCCTCCACCGTGGCGGTGCCGCTGGCGCGTTCCATGGGGTCGCCAGGCAGCAACGGTTCGTCGGGATCGATCCGTCGTAGGAACGTCATCGGCGCCCGGGCAACAGTCAGTTGATACTCCTTGTTCTCACCTGCGCGCCGGACGGTGACACCCAACTTCCGATCCGGGATGAGCATCCGATTCAGATTCAGCATGCGACCGACCACGTCGACCCCGTCATAGGCGATCAGTGAATCGCCGACGAGGATTCCGGCCGCTTGCGCGGGCGAGTCGCGATCAATCGATACGATCGCTGGGTGCGCGAGGTACTGCACGTAGATCCCAGACGGATCCACCTTCATCGGTGCATCGCCAGTCGTGATGCCGATATAGCCCCTGGTATGGATTTCGAGACGCGAGAAACCCTCAGGCTTCCGGTCAATGAAGACTTGAGCCCCCCCGCCCTGGGCTGCGCCCAGCGCCCTCACCATTGCCTCGAACTGCTGTCGAAGGCGCACGCTCTGATCCGACATCACCGGCTCTTGCTCGATCGCGCGCATCAACACACGGAGCGAATCCATCGGAATGCGCGACGGCGAAACGAAGACGCGCACGATCGTATCGCGACGCATGGGCCCGGTACTCGCGCCGGATCCCTGCGCACTCACCGGCAGCGCAGTCCCGATTGTCAGTAGCGCGACCGCCCCGCCGCGCGCGAAAAAGCCGTCCATCGACAGAACCCTCATTAATAACTCGTCATTCTCATACTGGCCGGCAGCACGGTGTTGAGCTGCCGGATCGTCGCCTCACGCTGGCCGAGCGTCGTGAGGTAGTAGCCATTGATCACCGGATCGTACGGCGCGGCGTCGAGCGCTTCACCCATCACGTCCCGCGCGCGATCGAGCGCTGCAAGCCGGGTGCGCATCGCCGACGGACTATCGATCACGTGGCCAGTGTCGTTCTGCGCGAGAAACGCCGTTGCCGTCTGAAACACGACTTGCGAGCGCGCCTGAGCAACGCGCGCATCCTCCACCGATGTGAACGTCGGCGCGGAATCCGCCACAGTTGCGACCGGCGTAGCCGTCGCCTGCGGTTTGACTGGGAGAATAGGCACCCCCGCGGTACGGCGACCTGCCACCATTCCACCCGTCACGAGGAGCACCGCCGCTGCCGCCTGCAGCCACGGACGTCGAACCGTATGCGCGCGGAAGGGTGAGCCGCGACCGCGGTCGATCACTCCGTCGGCGACGAGGATCGGACGCAGCGATTCCCACGATGTGAGCGGCGCGCCAATGTGCGCTCCGCTGCTGGCCGCCAACTCGGCGAGGTTCCGATGCGCCGCCCGTTCGCGCGCGCATTCCGCGCAGCTCGAGAGGTGCGCGAGCTCGGTCGCCGTCGGCGCTTCGTCGACCAGTGCCGCCAGGCGTTCAGTAGGCAGGTGCGACATGTTCGGTATCCTTGCGCGGTAAACCCACTGGTAATCCCACATCGGTGACATCAACCAAATGCGCGAGCAGCTTGCGCAGCTTCGCGCGTGCTTTGAAAAGTTGGGACTTCGATCCGCCG
>Ga0310811_10011946_pt1 | contig 11269 bp, 15 predicted proteins | sample YCmetagenome_FD_207642 | JGI IMG/M metagenome (GOLD analysis project Ga0310811, IMG submission 207642) | Soil microbial communities from experimental microcosm in Duke University, North Carolina, United States - YC | ecosystem: Engineered > Artificial ecosystem > Soil microcosm > Unclassified ... | reverse complement strand
TCCGCATCATCACCGGCTACGCCGCAGAAGCCTGGGCGTCGCCGAAGCCGCCGACGTTCGAGTCTTCGACCGCACCGACGGAGACCGCGTCAAAGGGGGCGCGCTGTTTCGAGATCGCCAAGCTGATGGTCGAGAGTGTGCACCATAGGCCCCCTATCACCGAGGATCCGGCCTGGGGACCATGGGGTGTCCAGCTTGCCGGCAACTATTCGGAAGGCGGCATCCTGGCCGCCTACGAACGGCTGCGGCGCAAGTACCCTGCCGTGCTCGGCGACCGGCAGCCGCTGATCATCCAAAGGTACAAGCGTGACCTCCCGCCCTTCATCGTTCGGATCTCGGAAAAAAGCCGCGCCGACGCGAATGCTTTGTGCGCGAAGCTGCAGGCCGCAGGTGGCGCCTGCGTCGTTTTCCGCAATCCGAGCGACTAGGGCGTCCCTTCGGCAGGCCGCGAAACCCAATTCCAGCTTGCCGTCGATCCGGTCCAATCGATAATCGAACCGCATTCGTGCCGGATCGTTGCTCGGGAGGCTAGCGATGGATGTGAGGCGAGTGATGCCCCATCCAGCTCTTCGCGGGATTGTCCGATCCTTCGGCGAGCGGCGAGGAAGCATGGGCGCAGTGGTGCTGAGCTGGCCCCTGACGGCGCGGCCCCATCAGATCATCGACATCTACCTGGGTGATCCATTCCGCCTTCGTTTCGAAGGAGGCCCTCTGCAGACGGCGCCTGATTCGGCTGTCGTGGGACCGCAAGGGTCACGTCGAACCCAGATCTACGTATCCGGCGAAGTCCACATCTTCAACATCCTGCTCCAGCCCGCGGCCCTCAACCGGCTGATCGGCATCGACATGACGTTGCTCGTCAACGAAGGCATAGCGGCGCGCGACGTTCTCGGCAGGCGTGCCGTGGGGCTGAATGATGCCGTGCGTTCGGCGCCGGACTTTGCCGCGCGCGTTGCCGCTGCGGAGCGTTGGTTTGGAAACCTGCTGGAAGAGAGCGGGCCCGCAGACGGGATCGATCTTGCGTCTCGATTTCTATTGGCGACGCATGGCCGCGCGCGGATCGACACGCTGATCGAGAAATCCGGCCTGAGCGCGCGCCATTTTCAACGCCGTTTCACCACCCAAATAGGGCTTTCGCCAAAGCTCTATGCGCGGACGACCCGGTTTGATGCAGCGCTGACGGCGCATCGCAAGCAACCGGCAAGATCCTGGACCGACATTGCGCACGAGGCCGGATATTTCGATCAGGCGCACTTCGGGCGCGACTGCCGTGAACTCGTGGATGCGGCTCCCAGCCAGTTCACGGGGGATTGGGACAATATTTTCTCCCTGCATGGCTGAAATTTACAAGCGCGCCGGCGCGCCCCTGTCTCAGTATTCCATCCCGCTCGGGAGGCAAGCTGACAATGGGCATACCCCGACGACGCTTTCTGGCCGCATCAGGTGCAATTGCCACGACGGCATGTTCAGCACGGTGGAGTCCCACGCGCGCCCAGGACAGGGCTAGGAGCGCTGGAAAAACCGGAGATCAGGCGTACCGCACCGCCGGCGAGCTGCGCGCCATGCTCGACACGCGACAGGTCTCCGCGACGGAGCTGCTGGAGCAGGCCATCGCCCGCATCGAGGCGCATGATTCCGAGATCAATGCCGTCGTGGTGCGCGACTTCGAGCGCGCCCGCGCCGCCGCGGCGGCGGCCGATGCGAGCCTCGCGCGCGGCGAACGTCGGCCGCTTCTTGGCCTGCCGATGACGGTAAAGGAATCGTTCAACGTCGCGGGCCTGCCGACGACCTGGGGGATTCCGGCATTCAAGGATTGGCGGCCGTCGCAGGATGCCCTCGCCGTGGCGAGGCTGAAGGCGGCAGGCGCGGTCATCCTTGGCAAAACCAACCTCCCGCTCATGATCAGCGATTGGCAGAGCTTCAACGATGTCTACGGCACGACCAACAATCCGTGGGATCGGACGCGCACATCAGGCGGCTCATCGGGCGGATCGGCGGCGGCGCTGGCCAGCGGCTATGTCGCCCTCGAACTCGGTTCCGACATCAACGGCTCGATCCGGGTGCCGGCGCATTTCTGCGGCGTCTTCGGTCACAAGCCCAGCGCCGGACTGGTGCCGCTGCACGGCCATGTGCCACCTCGTGCGCCATCCACGTCAGCCGATAGCACGGTGGGACTCGGCGTCGCCGGACCGCTCGCGCGGACCGCTGCCGATCTCAGCTTGGCGCTTGGCGTGCTCGCCGGTCCCGATGATGCCGACGGGATCGGCTATCGCCTTGCCCTGCCGCCGCCGCGCCATGAGCGCCTGGCCGGGTTCCGCGTCCTGCTGATCGACACCCATCCGCTGCTGCCGACCGCCTCGGCAATCCGGGACGCGCTCGACAGGGTTGGCCAGAAGCTTGGCCAAGCCGGAGCGATCGTCGCGCGCAGCAGTCCCCTGCTGCCTGATCTCGCGGAGGCGGCGCGCCTGCACCAGAAGCTCGTATTCGCCTTTAGCCAGGCCTTCGCGCCACCGGAGATCTATCGCCGCACCGAAGCCGCAGTCGCGCAGCTCTCGCCAAACGACCAGAGCCTCGCGGCATGGCGCCTGCGCGCCACGATCACGAGCCATCGCGACTGGATCGCCGCCAACGCCCAGCGTGGACCGTTGCGCAAACAATGGCGCGCCCTCTTCAGGGAGTGGGATGTCGTGCTCTGTCCGCCGGCCGTGACGCCGGCGTTTCCGCACGATCACCAGCCCGACCAGAACCTCCGCGAGATCGAGATCGACGGCAACCGCTATCCGTACCGGGATCAATCGGTGTGGCCCGGCATTGCTACGACGCCTGGCCTGCCCGCGACCGTCGCACCGGTGGAGCGCAGCAAGTCCGGTCTGCCGATCGGTGTACAGATTATCGGTCCGTATCTCGAGGATCGAACAACGATCGCATTCGCCGGACTCCTGGAACAAGAGTTTAGCGGTTTCGTGCCGCCTCCGGGCATGAGCTGACAGTTCAAGGCGGCGTTGCAACGGAACCGAAAGGCGATAGCCTCACCTCATGGCCATCACTCTCAATCACACCATCGTGCATGCGCGCGACAGCGCGGCGACCGCTCGGTTCCTGTGCGAGGTTCTTGGTCTGGCGCCCGCCCGGCAACTGGCGCACTTCACGGTCGTCCAGGTGGGCCCAACCTCGCTCGATCTCTTGCAGACCGATGAGAAGATCGCCTCCCGTCATTTCGCCTTCCTGGTCTCGGAGGAGGAGTTCGACCTGATCTTCGATCGCCTGCGCGAACGCGGCATCCGCACCTGGGCAGATCCTTTTCACCGCGAACCCGACAGGATCAATCGCTGGGACGACGGCCGCGGCCTTTATTTCGACGATCCCAACGGCCACCTGCTCGAGATCATCACCCGATCCTATGGCAGCGGTGGGCTTGAGGCCCAGCATCCCAATCCGCTTCTGACGCGCTGAGGTCGAAGCCTCGACCGAAGGCCCGCTTATGCTCGGCATAACGGCCACGGTCTGTTGTCGGCAACCGAACGCGCGCAACGTCGCGCCATGCCTACCTGCTCCATTGCCGGCGTATTGCGTGAGATCGTGCGCTACATCGGCGCTTCGCCGCTGTCGCGCCTGTATCAGCTCGACACGCTGCGCGGGCTCGACGATCACCTGCTGCGAGACATCGGCCTCAATCGCCAACAAGCACATTGTGCCCAGCCTTTCGCCGATCGGGATGTCGATCGGCGCCCCGGTCGGGTCGGCCGACAGGGCGATCCTCGGAGCGCGGCATTCGCCCTCTACGACCAGAGCGGCGTCGGCCGCGGCGCGTGAGGCGGACATGACGACCGAGGCACTCGTGATCGCCGACACGATCGAAGCGGACTTCGAGGCGATCGCGGCGATCTATGGCCATCATGTGCGCCATGGCCTTGCCTCGTTCGAGGAGGAGGCGCCGTCGCGCGCCGAAATGCTGTCGCGCTGGAAGACCGTGCGCGCGCTCGGCCTGCCCTACATCGTTGCCCGGCTCGGCGGACGCGTCGCCGGTTACAGCTACGCGACATCGTACCGGCCGCGTCCCGCCTACCGGCACACCGTCGAGAACTCGGTCTATCTCGACAAGGACCTCGCCGGCCATGGCATCGGCAAGGCGTTGCTTGTCGAACTGATCGCGCGCTGCCGGCGCGGGCCTTGGCGGCAGATGGTGGCCGTGATCGGTGACAGCGCTAACACGGGTTCGATCGAGCTCCACCGCAGTTGCGGCTTCCGTCTGGTCGGCACGCTCGAGGCGGTCGGTTTCAAGCACGGCCGCTGGGTCGACACGGTGCTCATGCAGCGTGCACTTTGCCCCGAATCGGACGGCCTTAACCCGAATCGGAAGAAAATCGGAGGAATAGGCTGCAATTAGGGCCGTTTTGGCCGCGACACCTTTCCTTGAGTTGCGAAAGCTGCGTTAGATGGCCCGATGGATCTCGACCGTCGATCCTTTCTGGCGCTGGGCGCATCAGCCGTTCCTGTTGCAACGGCCGGTATCGCATGGGGCCAGAACGCATTGCCCGACAAGCCGATCCGCCTCTTCATCGGCTTCGAGGCCGGCGGGGGCGCCGATGCGGTGGCGCGCGCGATCGCCGCGGAATTGCAGAGACGCCTCGGCCGGCATGTCGCGGTCGAAATCCGAGCTGGCTCGTCCGGCGCCCTGCCTGGCGAGGTCGTGCGCAAGGGTCCCGTCGACGGTTCGCAGCTCGCGCTGCTGTCGTCGACCACACTGGTCTCCCGGCTCGCCTCGAAGGACTTCCCCTACGATCCGGCCATCGATCTCGCGCCGATCACGCAAGTCGGCACCTTTCCGATCGCGTTTGCCGTCTCGCCGACACTCGGTGTCGAAAGCTTCCCCGACTACCTCCAGTGGCTGAAGGCGGGCGATGCGCGGCGGCGGCGCATTGCCGTCTCGTCGAACACGGCTTTCGTGCAGGTGCTCAACATCCTGTTGGCCCAATCCACAGGCGAGACGCTGGAACCGGTGAGCTACCGCGGCGCCGTGCCCATGGTGAACGACCTGCAGGACGGCCGCATTCCAGCGACGGTCAACACCGTCACCTCCCTGCTGCCCGCCCACCGTGGCGGACGCTGCCGCATCCTGTTCGTCACCGGCGAGAAGCGGCTTGCCATTGCGCCGAACATCCCGACCGCTCCCGAGCTGGGCTATCCCAGGCTCGACATGGAGGAGTGGTTCGCCTTCTTCGCCGCGCCGGCTACGCCGCCGCCTATCCTGGCGACCTGGGGTCGCACGCTGCGCGCCGTGATTGAGAACGGCGACGTCTCGGACGCGCTCCGGCCGCTCGGCCTCGAGGTCAAGATATCGGCAGCGGAAGACCTCACGGCGCTGATCCAGAGACATCAGCAAGAATGGACGGCGCGCATGAATGCCGCCGGAATGAAACCGATCAATTAAGGGTATAGACGGCTATCATGATCTTCGGACGCCGCCGCCTGTTCGCCGCGCTCGGCGGCCTTGCCGTTCCCGCAAGCGCTGTGAACCTCGCGAGAGGCCAGGAAGCGCTGCCCGACAAGACCGTCCAGATTTTCATCGGCTTCGAGCCAGGCGGCGGCGTCGATTCGATTGCGAACGCCGTCGCCGCGCAACTAGAGCGGCGGCTCGGCCGCCACGTCGCGGTCGAGAGCCGCACCGGCTCATTCGGTGCCCTGCCCGGCGATGTCGTGCGCAAGGGCCCCGCCGACGGCTCGCAGCTCGCCCTGCTCTCCTCGACCACGCTGATCGCACGGCTCGCGTCCAAGGATTTTCCTTACGATCCGGTGAACGATCTCGCACCGTTGACCGAGGTAGGCGCTTTCGCCATCGCATTCGCCGTCTCGCCGACGACCGGCGTCGAGAGTTTCGCCGACTATATCCAGTGGCTGAAGTCGGGCGACAAGCGGCGACGGCGGATCGCGGTGTCGTCGAACACCGCCTTCGTGCAGGTTCTCGACGTCCTGCTGGCTCAATCCCTCGGCGAGCCGCTGGAGCCGGTCAGCTACCGCGGCGCCGTGCCGATGCTGAGCGACCTGCAGGAAGGTCGCATTGCAGCGGGCATCACCGCCGTGACCGCCCTGCTGCCCGCCCATCGCGGCGGGCGTTGCCGCATCCTGTTCGTCACCGGCAACAAGCGGCTCGCCGTCGCGCCAGCCATCCCGACCGCTCTCGAACTCGGCTATCCCCGGCTCGATTTCGAGGAATGGTTCGCCTTCTTTGCCGCGCGTGCCACGCCGCCGGGGATTCTCGCCACCTGGAACCACACGCTACGCGCCGTGATCGAGGACCCCAGCGTCGCGGGCGAGCTGTCGCCGCTTGGTCTCAATGTCGAGACCACCACGCCGGACGCGCTCGCAGCGCGCATCGACGCCCATCTCCAGGAATGGGAAGCGCGGATGAAAAGCGCAGGTCTGCAGCCCGCATAGTAATGCCCCCATCGTGATGATTGGCCGCCGCACGACCCGCTTCGTCTGGCCGGACTTTTCCATCGCTGCCGCGTGCGAGAAACTGTGGCAGCTTCACTGCCGCCATCAGCAGGAGGCGCATCCATTGCAGACGGGCCAGCCGCTGTTCCGGCTGACGGCGCACGCGAAACAGAGATGAGGAGCGCATCGCCATGTTCAGCCATGTCACCGTCGGCAGCAACGACATCCCGCGCGCCAAGCGCTTCTATGACAGCGTCACGACGGCGCTCGGGCTGAAGCGCCACGCCGACCATCCTGAGGCGTTGGGCTACGGTTCGCCGGACGGACGGCCGCAGCTCTGGATCGTGCGGCCACTTGATAAGAAGGCGGCCAGCGTCGGCAATGGCATCACGATCGGCCTCAATGCCACCAATCGCTCTGCGGTCGATACCGCCCACGCAGCGGCACCCGCATCGGGCGGCACAGATGAGGGCAAGCCCGGCGTACGCGCGCATTATCATCCCAACTACTACGGCGCCTACGTGCGCGATCCCGACGGCAACAAGGTCTGCATCGTCTGTCACAAGCCCGTGTGAGGCGCTTGTTGCGGGCGAGCGCTGCGCGTAGGCTCCGCCGAATCGTGGAGGACGAGATGTCGGCTGAAGCCAATGTGCCACTGAAGGTGTTCTGGCAGCCCGGTTGAACGAGCTGTCTGAGACTCAAAGAGTTTCTATCGGTCCGTGGGATCGACTTCGTTTCAGTGAATGTTCTTGAAGATCCGTCCGGCCTTGCCGAGCTGCAAAAGCTTGGCGCGCGTTCGGTGCCGGTGCTGTCGCGCGGGACCAAGTTCACCTTCGGTCAGAGCACCAAGCAGATCGTCGACTTCCTCGGCCTCGACGAGAAATCGGGTCCGCAGCTTTCGACCGATGAGCTGGCCGCGCGCGTCGATAAGTTCATGGGCGCCGCACTCGAGCTGATCCCGCTGATGCCCTATGACCGGCTTGGCACGCATGTGCCCGGCCGACCGCGCAGCTATCGCACACTCGCTTTCCATTTGTTTCGGGTGGTCGACGCCTTCCTGGGCGCCAACGAGGGCACGCAGCTCGTTCAGTCCATGTTCGGCGAGGAACCCGCGCCCGACGCCGACAACGCTGCGTTGGTTGCTTACGGCGAGAAGGTGCGCCAGCGCTTCCGCGACTGGTGGGCGAAAGGCGACACCTCGGCCGACAAGCGGCTCGACACTTACTATGGCCCGCAGTCGCTGCATGAGCTGATGGAACGCACCACCTGGCACTGCGGCCAGCACGTTCGCCAGTACATGATGCTGCTCGAAAAGGAAGGCATCGGGCACCGCCAGCCGTTGGTTGCTACGGATTTCTCAAGATTGCCTATGCCGCAGAACGTCTGGGACGGCTGAGTCAGCCGGATACTTCCGGCGCAAGCCGGAAACTTCCGGCGCCGGGGTGCGTTGAGGGTGCAGGTCACCCTTTCGCAGCCCGGAGAACACCATGCGCGCCAACGGTCTAACCGCTTCCACCAACAAGGATTTAGTCAAAGAAATCAACGCCCTAAAGGCGCAACTCAAGAAGCTGTCGACGGCGATGGAAGCCGAGGCCAGCGACGGCGCAAACCGTGCACTCGACGCGGTCGAGAGCAAGAGCAAGCAGGCGATCGACAGCGTCATCGACGCGGCCCAGAACTTCATCGACGATTATGGCGACCTCGCACGTGATCGCGTCGACGCGTTGACGCGGAAGTCATCGGAACTGCGCGAGAAGGCGACGGAGTCGCTGATCGAGACGGTGCAGGAGCGTCCCCTGGGAACGCTTGCGGCCATCATCGGCATCGGCTTCCTCGCGGGGTACCTTTGTCGTCGGCCCTAGTGCGGCAAACCAGGACCGTGCGGCAGATCGGGCCGAGGCGAACGCAGCCTCCCGCAGGCGCGCCGCACCGGGAGCGCTTTCCGGAATGATCGGCCCCCTCCTCCGCCTCGCCACAACGACGCTTGCCGCCAGCCGCCTGCGCGAGGCCGCAACGGAAGCGGCGATGCGGGTGCTCCTCGTTGTTGCCGCCGCTGCGGGCAGCGTCTTCGCGCTCGTGTGCTTCACGCGCGCAGGTCTCACCGTGCTCGAGCGCCAGCTCGACCCGGCCGAAGCCTGGGCGATCGTGGGCCTCGTCTACGCCCTGCTGGGAGGCGCACTCTATTTCGCGGCGATCCGGCGGCGCTGAGTCGCGGCCCACGAGTCGCATGCGTCAGACGATGCCGTCATACTCGTCCTGAAACGGAAAGGACGATCATGCCGACCTTCAAGCGCTCCGACGCCGAGCTCTACTACGAGGTCCATGGCGAGGGTTTTCCACTCCTGATCTATGCGCCGGGCGGGCTCAAGTCGCAGCTCAACTACTGGAAAGCGAGCCCCGCCGATCCCAATCAGCCCGCGGCCTGGATGAACCCGATGGTGGCGCTCGCCGACAAGTTCACGGTGATCGGCATGGACCAGCGCAACGCCGGCAAGTCGGTGGCCGACGTGCGGCCCGAGCACGGCTGGCACACCTTCGCGGAGGATCACTTCGCGCTGATGGATCACCTGGGCTTCGGCAAGTTCCACGTGATGGGCGGCTGCATCGGCGGCAGCTATTGCTTCGAGGCGATCGAGCATGATCCCTCTCGCATCGGCGCCGCGGTGCTGCAGAATCCGATCGGCCTGTGGGAGAACCGCGACGTGTGGGACGCGGCGATCAAGGGTTACGGCGAGACGGTGCGGGCGCGCGATCCCTTGATCGCACAGGAGACGATCGATTCCTTCGGCAAGAACATGTTCGGTGGCGAATTCGTCTTCTCCGTCACGCGCGACTTCGTGAAGGATTGCCGCACGCCGCTATTGCTTCAACCTGGCACCGACAAGGCGCACCCGGCCAAGACCAGCGACGAGATCGCGGCGCTGGCGCCCAACGTCGAGGTGCAGAAGGATTGGCGCGGTCCGACCTATCTCGAGGAGTCGATCCGGCGCGTGCGCGCCTTCCTGGAGAAGCATACGCCGGGATGACGTCCTACGAAGCCGCCTTGCCCATCGGCGGCTGGTGAACGGGCTGCGTAAGCAGCCACTGGCGCGCCTCGCGAACGGTGCGGAACACGCCCACGGGTCGATCCTTCGACGACATTTCCTGGAAGACAAGCGCAAGCTCGCTGCGACGCGCGCGGTCGGTGACGATGGCGAGCGGCCCGCGCGGCTGGTTCGCCGCCTGCGCGGCAGCGCTGAGGCGCGCCTCGGCGGCAAGGAGCTCATCACGGCCGACCGTCGACGATGCCGCCGCCGTCACATCGATCAGCTTGCGATAATGCAGCAATCCCGCCGCCACAATCTCCATCAGGAACTTCTGATACTCCTCGAACGTGATCTCGCCGCGCGCGACGCCCACCGCGATGCGGTCGGGATGGAAGACTTCGAGATGGAGCGGCATTGCCACACTATGGAAGAGCGAGTTGTTGATGGGCAAGCGGGTGCGACGTTTCCCCCCGCCGAAAGCCGGCCCGAAGCTGGCCCCGTCCCACAGCCTTCTGGTAATGCTGGGCCGTGAAAGGCCGCAAACTCGCCATATCGATCGTGATCGCCCTCGTCGCGCTGGGGCTGATCGCCCTCGCGGGTACGACCCTCTACGGGCAGCTCAATCCGACCGAAAAGGCGTTGGCGGCATTGCGCGACACGCCGCTGATAGGATCCGCCATCGCCGATCATCCGGACATGAAGGAGCGACTGCGCGACGCGATTCGCCAGGAGCTGGACGAACCCACGACCAACGGACCCTCGCGACCGCTGCAGGTGGTGGGCGAGCTGCGTCGCGAGGTCATCGTGCCGGCCCTGCTCAAGGCAGATGACGCAAGCGTCATTGCCGCCATGGCCGCGCGGGTCGACCTGGTACGCCACCTCCAGAAAGCCAACCCGCCGGCCTGCCGCGAATTCTCGATGGGCGGCATCGCCCGGCCCGATCAGCTCGACGCCGAAGGCCAGCGGCTGTTCCGCAACGTGCTGGTCACGACCGAAGCGGCCTATCGCACCGGCCGCAGCGGCACGGCGCAACCGACGCCGTCGCGCGAGCAGATCACCGACATGCTGCGCCACGCGGGTTTCGCCAAGCCCGACTTCGACAAGCTCGACAACTTCGCGACGCTCTCCAACGATGTGAGCTGCGAGATGGAGCTCAAGGTCGATTCCGCCCCGCCGCTCCTGCCGGCCGACGAGCGCGGCCCCTTCTCCCGTTTCTTCGTGGCGCGGTAGCGATACCCACAGCCCGCCGCATCAGGAGAGTTCCTTCACTGCCTTGCTCAGCACGGCCGACAGTTCGCGCCGCAAGGCCGGCGACAGGCGGGCCGTTCCCTTGCCGTACTCGGCGGCGCGGGCACGCGTGAGCCTGTCGAGAAGTTGCTCGGCGCGCGGCGTGACGGCGAGGCGCTTGCGCCGCCGGTCCTCGCTATCCTCGACACGCGTCAACATACCAAGACGGAACAGGCGGTCGACCATCTGGCTGATCGCCGGCGCCGACATGTTGAGCCGCTCCGCCAACTCCGACGCCGTGCTGCCCGCCGACTGGCGCAGGCGAGCCAGGAACAGGATCTGCGGCAGGGTCATCCCGGCTTCGTTCATCAGCGCAAGCGTGTCGCCGCCGCGGTGCGAGACGCGATCGACCAGAGCCAGCAGAAGCTCGCCGACCGATGCGTTGTCCGAGGGCCGGATCATCGCGCCCCGCTCATTCGCGACCAGGTGAGTCGCGCCGACACCGGCGGCCGCTCTTCGACCGCGCCGGCAAAGCCCATGCAGGTGATCTCGAGGCGGTTGCTGAAGGGATCGTTGAAGTA
>Ga0310811_10011945_pt1 | contig 11270 bp, 4 predicted proteins | sample YCmetagenome_FD_207642 | JGI IMG/M metagenome (GOLD analysis project Ga0310811, IMG submission 207642) | Soil microbial communities from experimental microcosm in Duke University, North Carolina, United States - YC | ecosystem: Engineered > Artificial ecosystem > Soil microcosm > Unclassified ... | reverse complement strand
CAGCCCCAGGGCCGGGTGGCCGAGGGCGGTGATCTTGCCGGCGGCCGCGTACGCGGCGCCGACGGACTGGTGCGCGGCCGCGGCGGCCGGGGCCGGCACGGCCGCGGGCACGGCGGCGGACAGCCGCGATGAGTAAACCGAGGCGTAGACGCTGCCGATCACGGCCACGCCGAGGGTGCCGCCGATAAGCCGGGTGGAGTCGTTGACGGCCGAGCCGACGCCGGCCTTGGCCCGCGGGACGGCGCCCATGATGGACTCGGTGGCCGGCGCCGAGGTCAGGCCCAGCCCGAGCCCGTAGAGCACCATCTGGGCCGCGATGACGCCGTAGCTGAGCGTGGCGCTGATGGCCGCCCAGACCCAGCCGTAGAACGCCGCCATCGCGACGAGCCCGGCGGTGACGACCAGCTTGGTCCCGGCGCGCACCGCCAGCTGGGTGCCGGCGACCGACCCGGCGCCCACCGACACCGCGACCGGGAGCAGCCGGACCCCGGTGGACAGCGGGCCGTAGCCGCGGACGAACTGGAAGTACTGGGTGATCAGGAAGATGAAGCCGAACAAGGTGAAGAACGACACCGTGACCGCGCCGCTGGCCGCGCTGAAGCGCATGTTGCGGAACAGGCGCACGTCGAGCATCGGGTACGCGGCGCGCCGCTCCCACGCGGTGAACGCGGCGAGCAGGACCGCCGAGGCGGCGAAGCCGGCCACGCTGCGCGCCGCCGCCCACCCGTAGCCGGGCGCCTCGATGACGGTGAACACCAGCAGCGCCATGGCCGCCGACGACAAGGCCAGGCCCGGGACGTCGACTGCCGCCGCGTCCGGCTCCCTGGAGGCGGGAACCGCCAGCGCCGCCAGGGCCACCGCGGCCGCCGCGACCGGCGCCATGGCGATGAAGATGGCCTCCCAGCTGTAGCGCTCGAGCAGCCAGCCCCCGACGATGGGCCCGGTCGCGATGGCCACGCCGGCGACCGCGCCCCACAAGCCGATGGCCCGCGCGCGCTCGTTCCGCTCGGTGAAGACGTTGGAGATCAGCGACAGCGTCGCCGGGAACGTCATGGCGGCGCCCAGGCCCATCACCGCCCGGGCCGCGATCAGCTGCGCCGGGCTGGTGGTGAACCCGCCGGCCAGGCTGGCGCCCCCCACGACGACCAGCCCGGCCAGCAGCATCCCCTTGCGCCCGAACCGGTCGGACAGGCTGCCGAAGGTGAGCAGCAGGGCGGCGAAGACCAGGTTGTAGGCGTCCACCACCCACTGCAGCTGCGTGGTGGTGGCGTGCAGCTCGCGGACCATCGCCGGAAGCGCCACGTTCACCAGCGTCGTGTCCAGGTTCACCAGGAACGCCGCCAGCAGCAGGGCGGTGAGGATCACGGGCTTGGATCGCATGGCTTGGGTACTCCGGGGCTAGTTCTTAACGGCGGGGCGGGCCGCCGGGCGTGCGCCCGGCGGCCCGGCGGCCGCGGCGAGGGCAGCCACGGGTGCGTGGCCGGTTGGGAACCATGCTGGCGCGCAGGGGGGTGAGGTGGCGTCGCATCGTTGATGTGATTGCGCCCGGCCGGGACGGCAAAAGCCGCGGCGCGGCGGTCAGCCCGGAAGCCTGGCCTGGCCCCGGAGCGGGGAGGGCGCCAGCAGGCCGAGGGCACGGGCGCGCTCGACGGCCTCCGACCGGCGGTGCGCGCCGAGCTTGGCGTACAAGTGCCGCATGTGGGTCCTGATGGTGTTGTGCGAGACGTGCAGCTCGCTGGCGATCTGCGGGGCCGGCAGGTTGGTCGGCAGGTAGCGCAGCACCCGGATCTCGCTGTCGCTCAGCGGCTCCAGCGGCGGCGGGGGGCCGGCGGGCGACGCGGGCGCCTGGCCGGCCAGCAGGCTGAGGATGTCGGCGATCAGCGCGGGGTGCGCGGTGCGGTACCGGGCGTGGCGCTGCAGCAGGCCCGGCGCGGGGTGCAGCCAGAACCACAGCAGCGCGCCGTCCGGTTCGGCCAGCTTCAGCGCGCGCTCAAGGGCGCGCCCGGCCGCGTCCGGGTCGCCGAGCGCGTCCCGGGCGATCGCCTCGAGCAGGAACGCCCCGCTCAGCCAGGCCGACCGGATGACCGGCGCGGAGCCGTCCAGGACCGGCGCGACCGCGGCGGCCGCCGCCCGCGGCTCGTCCTGGGCGAGCCGCAGCGCCGCGGCGGCGACGCGCATCTCCCCGTGGCCGCGGTCGCGTTCGTCGAGCCCGGCGAGTGCCTGCTCGGCACGGCCGGCGTCGCCGAGGCGCACCAGGGCGTACAGGCGCCAGGCCCGGACCGGCGTGAGGAGCCGGTGCGGGGCCGTGAGGCGCCCGCCCAGCCGCACGGCGGCCTGGAAGGCGGCCAGCGCGTCGGCGTCACGGCCGCGCGCCAGCTCGAGCATCCCGCGGGTCTGGTGCATCGCCAGCACCGCCGCGGGCTCGGTTTCCGCCCGCAGGACGCGTTCGGCGCGCTGGACCCAGGGCTCCGCCTCGCCCGGCCGCACCTGCCAGGCCAGCATGGCCGCGAGTATCACGTAGGCGAGGCCGGCGGCCGGCTCGTCGGCCCAGCCGTGCCGGCGGGCCAGCTCGATCGCCTGCCCGCCGCGCTCGGCCGCCCGCGCGAAAGACTGGTAGATCCCGGCTGCCGCCTGGTAGGCCAGGCCGGTGAACTCAAGGAACGGGCGCCCGATCCGCCGCGCCAGCGCCACGCCCATCTCCAGGTGGCGCTCCGGGTCCTCCCCGGCGGCCCAGAACTCGGTGGTGCCGAGGCTGATCAGCGCAAGGGCGCGCAGCTCCTCGCCGGCCCGGGGCCGCGCCGCGTCCAGGGCCTCGGCCATGGCCTGCAGCCGCCGCTCCTCCTCGGCCACCGCCCGCAGGTCCCAGCGCTGGCGGGCCAGGACCAGCCGGGTGATCCCCAGCAGCAGCTGCGCCTGGCCGCGCCGGTCGTCCGGTACCGCCGCCATCCCGCGCTCCGCGAGGCCGGCGTGCCGCTCGGCCGCATCCAGCGACCCGTACGCCAGCTCCTCCGCCGCGGCGAGCGCCGCCAGCTCGGCGTCCGCCGTGCGGGTCCCGGCCGGGAACGCGGCGAGCAGCTGGTGGGTGGTGGCGGCCTGCCCGTCGAGCTGCAGGCTGTACCAGTTGTCCGCGAGCAGCCGGGCGGCCGGCCCCCAGTCCGCGGCGGCCTGAGCGTGCCGGACCGCCTCCACCGGGTACCCGTGCCCGGCGAACCAGCCGGCGGCGGCCCGGTGCAGCGCGGTGACCTCTTCCGGGGCCGTGCGGCGGAGCTCCAGGTGGAGCAGGTCGGCGAACAGGTGGTGGTAGCGGAACCAGGACCGCCCGGTGTCCAGCGCCACCACGAACGCGTTCGCCTGCTCCAGGTCCTGCAGCACCCGCTCGCCGCCGCTGCCGCCGGCCAGGAGGTCGGCGAGCTCGCCGTTGACCCGCTCAAGCACGGAGGTGCGCAGCAGCAGCCGCCGCACCGGTTCGGGCTGCCGGTCCAGCACCTCCGCCAGCAGGTACTCGGCGACCGTCCGCTCGGTGCCGGAGAACTCTTCGGCGAACCGCCGCGGGTCGGGGTGCCCGGCCAGCGACAGGGCCGCCAGCCGCAACCCGGCGGCCCACCCCTCGGTCCGCTCCACCAGCGGCGCCGGATCGGGCAGCTTCACCCCGGCGGCGCTGAACAGCTCCCCGGCCTCGGTCACGGTGAACCGCAGGTCGGGCTCGCGGATCTCGGCGAGCTCGCCCTCCAGCCGCAGCCGGTGCAAGCCCAGCCGGACGTCGCGGCGGGTGGCGAGGACGAACCGCAGCTCCGCCGGCGCCCGCATCATCAGCAGCTCCAGCTGCCGCTGCGCGTCGGCCGGGCCCAGCTCGTGCACGTCGTCGAGCACGAGGTGAATCCGGTCTTGCAGCGGCGCGAGGTCCGTCAGCAGCCGCTCGGCGATCGCCCACCCGTCCAGGTCAGGCGCCGCCGTCAGCGGCTGCATCAGCGCGCGCCCCGGGGCTGTCTGGCGCAGCGCGCCGAGCACGGACAGCCAGAACTGCTGCGGGTCCCGCTCGGCGCGCCTGACTGTCACCCACGCGGCGCTGCCCGCCGTGCCCGCCTGGCTGATCCACGATCGCAGCAGGACCGTCTTCCCGCTGCCCGGCGACGCTGACACGACGGTCACGCGGGCTGACGCCCCTAGCCGCTCGAACAGCCTGGGGCGGGAAACGATGCCTCCCGCACCAGGTCCTGCGAGGCCGCCAGCGGCGGCGTCCGATCCGGCAGCGGATCCCATGTCCCAGATCATGCACCACGCCGCCCCGCACGGCCCAGGTGCCCGGGTGCCGAAATGCTTTCGGCGGGATCAGACCGCGATGCTGGCGTCCTGGCCGTCGAGCGCGGGGGCGTTTTCGTCGTCGAACCACATCCCGCCCTCGGCGAGGTAGCGGAAGCGCAGCCTGGTTCCGGCCGGGACGGTCACCGCGGCGCTGCGCGTGCCGTTCGCCCGCCGCCGCAGCGGGTGGGCGAACGGATCCCAGTCGTTGAAGTCGCCCACCACGGACACGGCCCCGCCGGGCTCGTCGGCGGGCAGTACGAAGGTGATGCGGACGGTGCCGTCACGCCCGGGCTTGGTCGTCTTGATCAATGCTTTCTCCCCCTGTGCCGGTCGAACACAGCTCCCGACAGCGCCATGTACAAGACGATACGGCGAGTATGCGAGACATCACGGAAACGACACGCCGGGGGCCGGGATTCGGTGAAGCACCCCGGAAGTCGCGGCCGGGCACGCGGGGCCCCCCGCAGGATCCCGGTATCCCTGCCTCACATGGCGGTGCGGGTCACGGCTTTGGCGAGCAGGCTCAGGCCGAGGGTGAGTTCCTCGCCGCTGACCGTCAGCGGCGGCATGAGCTTGACCACCTGGTCCGCCGGCCCGGCGGTCTCGACGAGCATGCCGAGGTCGAAGGCGGCCGCGGCCACTTTCTGCGCCATCCCGGGCTGGCTGAACTCCAGGCCGTGCACCAGGCCGCGGCCGCGCGCGCTGGCGCCGGGCACCTCGCCGGCGATCTGCGCCAGGGCCGCCGCCACGACCTCGCCTTTCGCCGCGGTCCGCTCCTGCAGCGCGCTGTCGCCCCAGTACGCCCGCAGCGCGGCGGCGCCGGTGATGAGCGCGAGGTCGAAGCCGCGGAAGGTGCCTGAGTGCTCCCCGGGCGCCCAGATGTCCAGGCCGGGCCGCAGCAGCGTCAGGGCGAGCGGCAGCCCGTAGCCCCCGATGGACTTCGACAGGCACACGATGTCGGGGGTGATGCCGGCGACTTCGAAGCTGAAGAACGGGCCGGTGCGGCCGCAGCCCATCTGCACGTCGTCGACGATGAGCACGATGCCGTGCGCCTCGCAGCGGGAAGCGAGCCCGCGCAGCCAGCCCGGGGAGGCGACGTTGATCCCGCCCTCGCCCTGCACGCACTCGACGATCACCGCGGCCGGCAGGTCAAGCCCGCTGCCGGAGTCGTGGAGCAGCCGGTCGAACCACGCGAAGCCGGGCTCGTCGCCGCGGTCATAGGGGAGGGGCGTCGCGTGGGTGAGCGGCAGCCCGGCGCCGCGGCGGTGGAATCCGCTGCCGGTGACCGCCAGGGAGCCGACCGTCATGCCGTGGAAGCCGTTGGTGAAGCACACGACTTGGGTCCGGCCGGTGACCTTGCGGGCCAGCTTCAGTGCCGCCTCGACGGCGATGGTGCCGGCCGGCCCCGGGAACTGCACCTTGTAGTCAAGGTTCCGGGGGCGCAGGATCAGCTCGTCGAGCGCGGTCAGGAACCCGGCCTTGGCGACGGTGTACATGTCGAGGGAGTGGATGACCCGGTCCGCGGCCAGGTACTCCAGCAGCTCCACCTTGAGCACCGGGTTGTTGTGGCCGTAGTTCAGCGCTCCCGCCCCGGCGAAGAAGTCGAGGTAGCGTCCGCCGTTGTCGTCGTAGAGCCAGCTTCCCGCCGCCCGGTCGAATACCGCCGGCCATTTACGGCAGTAGCTGCGGACTGCTGACTCGCGTTCTTCGAAGATCTCCATGCTGTCATCCCTTCTGTCGCCGGGTTGCCCAGCCAGCGTGCGCCTGGCCGGATGTCCGAACCTTTCATCGCGAATGAGTCGGCCTCGAGCAGCGAGCCTTCGGCCATGGTCACGGCGTAGTGCACGAAGGCGCCGGTGCCGATCGTGCAGTCCCGCCCGATGGTGATGCGGTCCGACTTGAACGCGCCGTCCTCCAGCGAGTGCGACTGGAGCAGGGCGGCCATGTTGAGCGTCGCCCCGTCGCCGACGCTGACGAGGCTCCGCTCGGAGATGGCGCAGCCGTCGTCGAAGACCCGGCGTCCCATCCGGGCGCCGAGCAGCCGCCAGAACAGGGGCTTGAACGGCGTGCCGTCGAACATGTGCATGAAGGTCACCGACGACACCTTCCAGTACCGCTCGTGCCGCCAGAACGGCAGCTGGTAGATCGAGCAGAACCGCGGCCGCAGCGGGCGGAAGCCGGTCACCGCGCGGTCGGCCACGACGAACAAGGCGACCATGACGGCCAGGTCGGCCGTGATCAGCCCCGCGCTGTCCGCCCAGCCCGCCCAGCCCTGGGAGGTGACGGGCAGCAGCGCGACGGCGAAGAGCCAGCACACCAGCGTGAAGCGCACCAGCAGGTGCAGCGCCATGGTCACGAGGTTGTGCCTGGTCTTCGCGGCGACGCGGCGGTGCCGTTCCGGTTCGGCGCTGAGCTCGTCGAACCGCTTGTCGCGCAGCACCGAACGGGGGATCTCGAAGGAAGGCGAGCCGAGCAGGCCCACCCCCTCCCGGACCGGGCCGGCCAGCGGCAGCATCGCCTTGGTCGCGATCAGGCAGTTGTCCCCGGTACGGGCGCCCGGGGGCCACACGAGGTCGTTCCCGAGGAAGTTCCGCGGGCCGACGGTGACCGGCACGACCCGGAAGGCGGTGCTGGAGAAGTCCGCGTTCATCATGGACAGGCCGTCGGAGACCATGGTGCCGGCGCCGATCTCGCTGAGCGCCGGGACCTCGTGCCGGAAAGTCGTCCCGAAGTTGGATCCGGTCTGCTCCACCTTGCCCAGGCGGTAGCCGAGCAGCCGCAGATAGCCCGTGATCAGCGCGCTGTCCCCGAACAGCAGGTGGAACGCCTGGAAGTTCGACCAGCGCGACAGCAGCCGCTGGACCGTGAAGTGCACCCCGTACAGCGGGTAGGTCTTGCCCGGCGACAGCAGCCGGGTCAGCAGCCGCGGCACCGTGCCCGCGAAGATCAGGCCGCCGACGATCAGGCAAACGACGAGCGCGGCCGCCCCGGCAACCGAGTCCACCTCCGGCATCCCGGCCAGCAGCCGCGGCCGGGACCACAGCAGCGTGCCCGCGGCGGCCTCGAGCGGGCCGGCGATGAACAGGATGCCTGCAAGCCGGACCCCCCCGTACAAGGCGCGGCGCAGCCGCCCGCAGCGCGCGGTCCCCGCCGTCCGGTAGTCGTACCCGGCGCCGGCCGGGCGGGCGGGTGAGCCGTGCCAGCAGGCTCCCGCGGGCACGGCCTGCCCGGCTTGCAGCGACGAGGAGTGCCCGAGCTGGGCGCCGTCCCCCATCGCGGTGCCGATGTCGAGCACGGTCTGCTCGCCGACGAAGACGTCCGCGCCGAGCGCCACGGGGCCGGTCTCGATGACACCGCCCCTGGCCCGGTAGCCGTTGAGGTAGCAGGCCCGCCTGATCACGGCACCCGGGCCGATGGTCAGCAGGTCCGTGCAGACCGGCAGGTGCCCGGTGAGGAGCACCGCGCCGCGCCCCACTTTGGCGCCCAGCGCCCGCAGGTAGAGGTTGTACAGCGGGGTACCGACGCTGAGCAGCCCGAGCGGGCTGGCGACCAGGAGGCTCTTGACAACCCAGAACCGCGCGTAGGCCAGGCTCCAGATCGTGACGCGCCGCGGCTTCCACCGGCCGATGAGCGCCCACTTGGCGGCCACGGGCAGGACCGCGAGGCCGGCCTGCAGCGCCGCGCCGAACACCACGGCACGCTGCAGCACGCCTCCCGCCCCGTGTCCTTCGGACATCCAGCTGGAGCCGGCGTCCAGCGCGAAGGCGACCAGCCCGATCAGGCCGCAGAAGGCGAGCAGCTGAAAAGCCCCGCACAGCGCGTAGCGCGGCCGGCCGGGCCGGCGGTCACCCAGGTCCAGGGATTCCGGCTCCGGCACCCCGCGTGCGCCTTCCCGCGCACCGTCCACCACGGCGGCGAGGCGGCGCAGGGTCCGGTTCTCGTAGATCTCCCGCATGGACGCGGTGGTGCCGTCCGGCAGCGCGGCGACGAACCGCGCCATGAGCAGCGAGCTGGCGCCGAGCTCGTCGAAGAAGTCGGCGTCAGCCGACACCTGGTCCACGCCGAGGACCCCGGCGAGGGCGTCCGCCAGCGTCGTCTCCGTCCCGGCGGCGGGATCAGCGTAGGCGCGGCGGGCCGCCTGGCGGCGCGGCCCGGACGGCGGCGGCAGGCTCTTGCGGTCCGCCTTTCCGCCCGCCGTCACCGGTATCTCCGCGATCTCTTCCAGGTAGGCCGGAACCATGTAGCCGGGCAGCCGCTCGCGGAGCCGCTCGTAGAGGCGCTCCGGGCCGGCCGGGCCCGCATCCCGGCGCCGCCGGTAGTAGGCGGCGAGTTCCACCACGCCGGGCGCGGACTCGTGCGTGGTGACCACCGCCTGCGCGACCCCGGGCGCCTCGGCGAGCACGGACTCGATCTCGGCCAGTTCGATGCGGTAACCCCGGATCTTGACCTGGGTGTCGATCCGCCCCAGGTGCTCGATCTCGCCCCCGGGGCTGACCCGCCCCAGGTCGCCGGTCCGGTAGATGCGCCCCGACGGGTTGCACGGCATGCCGGCGAAGTCGGGCACGAAGGCCTGGCTTGTCCGGCCGGGCAGGTTCACGTAGCCGTCGGCGAGCCCGATGCCCGCGATCCCGATCTCCCCGGCCTGCCCCGGCGTTACCAGCCGGTCGGCCTGCGGGTCGAGGATCGCGACGGAGTACGTCGGCAGCGGCGCCCCGATCGTCACCGGCCGGCCCGGCTCCAGCACCGTCCACGTCGCCGAGACGGTCGCCTCCGTGGGGCCGTAGACGTTGAGGAACCGCCTGCCGGGGGAGTGCCACCGGTCCGCGAGCTCGCGCGGGCAGGGTTCACCGGACACGAGCAGGAACCGCAGCCCGGGGAGGTCGTCGTCCAGCGTGGCGAGCAGCGTCGGCACGCAGCACAGCGCGGTGACCCGCTGCTCGCGCAGGAAGCCTGCCAGGTCGGGGCCGAGCAGGTTCCCGCCGCGCGGTTTCGGCACGAGCGTGGCCCCGGCCAGCCACGGGACCCAGGTCTCCTCGACGGCGAAGTCGAACGCCATCGTCAGCCCCTGGTACACCCGGTCCGCCGCGGTGTAGCCGTAGGTCTCCGCCGCTACCCGGACGAAGTTGCAGATGCTCGCGTGGCTGACGGCCACTCCCTTCGGCCGCCCGGTGGTGCCCGAGGTGTAGATGATGTAGCACAGGTCGCCGCCCCCCGCGCCGACCTCGTCGGCGGCGAGCCGGGCGCCGCTTTCCGCGGCGACCGGGGCCTCCTGGTCCACGTACACGACGTCCGGCCCGGGCGCCCCGTCCGCCGCCACGAGCCCCGCCAGGCGCGAGTGGGACAGGATCACCCGCACCGCGGCGTCGGAGACGATGTAGGAGATCCGCTCCGGCGGAAACCCCGGGTCGAGCGGCACGTACACCGCGTGCGCCTTGAGCGCGGCGAGCATGCAGACATAGCCGTCCACCGCGTCGTCGAGCAGCAGGCCGACCCGGTCGCCGGGCCGGACGCCGAGTTCCCGGACCAGGAACCGCGCGACCCGGTTGGCCGCGGTGTCAAGCTCGTCGTAGGTCAGCTGGCCGGCCGGCCCGTCGACCGCGAGGTCGCCGCCGCGACCTGAACGCCGCAGGCCGTCGCAACGCGCCTCGAACAGGTCCGCAAGCCGCTCGCCGGCCTGCCACCGGATTCTGTTGTCCCCCGCCGCCGTGAGAATCTCCCCGCCGACGCCAACGTCAAGGACCATGGGTTCCCCGCTCCATTGCCCACTCCCATGTGGATCGGTATCTATCTCGTATCTATACGGTGGAGAGCCCCAACCGGATTGATGCGTACCGTGATTGACCCATTCCGGAGTGTTATAAGAGTGGCTCAGTCGGCCGCGAACGGCCCCCGGTCCGGTGATATCGGGTCGGCGGCCGCTGTATATCGTGCACCGTCAATCGTGCTAGTAGTTGATGAAAAGGGAACAGGATTTCGGGCCGCTGCGGCTGAGCGCCTCTTGGGCGGCGGGGGAGCGGGAGTCCCTGCGCAGCAGGGCAACCGGGGTTTCTCCTGGACCGGCAGGCCGGTCGGATGCGAGAAATGCGTCCAAGCCCGGCGCGGAGTGCATGCCGCGTGCCGTCCCGAAACGTGCCCCGTTGGCCTAGTGCGCCGCCCGCTCGTGTCCTGTCCCATTCAAGCTGGTTTCCAGGCCAATGCGCCGGCCATATTCCGCGAGGCAGTTCAGCCATCCCGCCTCAATTAAGTTGGCCAGCCACCAGGGCTTTGAACTGTGCAGACCAACATAATTAAGACAAAATTAAGACGTATGATCGCCCATGAGCCAAGTGCTTCCGCAGGCCGCGCGACGGGGAGCAGACGGAGCGTTCTATGCTGGCCCGATGCCTCCCACGCCGCGGTCCGCCGAGTACTTCGACGGCTGGTATGCAGACAAGGTCGGCACGCCGGCGGTCGACGAGATCATGAACCGGCACATGGGCTTCCCGCCGGGCACGCGAGCGGGGGTGGTCCCGGCAGAGGCGATCCCGGAGCTGGCCGGCGAACTCCGGCTCGCGCCTGGGAGCACGCTGCTTGACCTCGCCTGCGGCCGGGCGGCCTACGGGCTGCTGACCGCGCGGAAAGCCGGGGCGTCCCTCATCGGCGTGGACTTCTCCGCGCAGGCGCTTGCGGAGGCAGGGGAGCAGGCCGTGCGGACGGGCGTCAGCGATGCGAGCTTCCGCGTTGGCGAGCTCACGGCGACGGGACTGCCCGATGCCAGCGTCGAGGCCGTGCTGTGCACCGACGCCATCCAGTTCCCCGACGAGCCCGCCATCGCTTACCGGGAGATCCGCAGGGTCCTCAAGCCCGGCGGCCGGGTGGTGCTGACCAGCTGGGAGCCGCTGGACCGCGATGACGAGCGGATCGCCCCCCGGGTGCGCCAGGTTAACCTCGGCGCAGGCCTCCGCGAGGCGGGCTTCGCGGATGTTGCG
>Ga0310811_10011944_pt1 | contig 11271 bp, 11 predicted proteins | sample YCmetagenome_FD_207642 | JGI IMG/M metagenome (GOLD analysis project Ga0310811, IMG submission 207642) | Soil microbial communities from experimental microcosm in Duke University, North Carolina, United States - YC | ecosystem: Engineered > Artificial ecosystem > Soil microcosm > Unclassified ... | reverse complement strand
CCGGGAACACCCACAGGTAGCCGCGCACGCCGCGCGCCATCGGCGTGAAGTCGTAGAGCATCGCGTCGGTCTTCGGCGCCGACGCGGGGCGCGCGAGCTCGCGCATGAACAATCGATGCGGCATCGCGCGATCGCCGATCAGGTGCTTGCGCACGATCGAGGCCGCGCCGTCGGCGCCGATCACGATCTTCGCGCGCCGCTCGCGCGCGGTCGTCTTGATCGTCACCCCGCCCGCGTCGGGCCGCAGCGCCTCCACGCCCTCGCCTTCCACGATCTCGACGCCGCGCGCGCGGACCTGCGCGACCAGGTCCGCGTCGAAGTCCTCGCGGCGGATCACGTTGACCGGCCGGCCGAGCGTGACCTCGCGATCGAAGCTGCCGCACCGCACGTGCGCGACCGTCGACGGCACGAACGGCACGCGCAGCGCGAGGTCGAGCGCGGCGAACGCCTCGTCGGCGTGCCCGGTCAAGCCGCCGCCGCACGGCTTGTCGCGCGGGAACGTGTAGCGGTCCAGGACCAGCACGTCCTTCACGCCGTGCTGGTGGAGCCGCGCCGCCACCGCCGCGCCCGCAGGCCCGGCGCCGACGACGATCACGTCATGCGTTCGCACGACGCGTAGTTAGCACGCTACCCACCCAGTTGCGCGTGCGCGGTGACCTTGACCTTCGCGGTCAGGCGGCCGTTCGGGACCGGGTCGTTCATCTTCACCTCGATCGTCGAGCCGACCAGGATGTTGAACGGGTTCTTGTAGTCGCCCATGTACTTGGCGAGCGCGGCCTGCGCGTCGGCGTCGAGCGTGATCGCCATGACGCCCGGGGTCGTGCCGTGCGGGATCGGCGGGATCGTCCCGATCTGCACCGCCTCGGGGCCGACCGCCATCACCGTCGACGGCGCGACGTAGAGGCCGAGCTCCGGCGTGTCGACGTTCAGCGTGTTCTCGGTGACCTGGTACTCGATCTTGTCGATGTGCACGCCGACCAGCGGCTGATCGTTGATCGACTTCAGCTCGGGCTTCTCGTTGAGCAGATCGACCATCTGGTACAGGCCGACCAGCACCTGCAGATCACACGTCTTGGTCTGCGCGTCGCAGGTCGCGGCGCACTGGTTCATCTTGCACGCTTGCTTCGCGCCGTCGGCGCACACGCTCGACGAGCTCGCGCACGACACCGAGGTGAAGGTGTCGACGCCGTTCAGCATCCACTGCGCCGTGTCGACGGTGAACGTCTTGTCGGGCAGCGTGAGATCGAAGTTGGTGACGTCCGAGCTGATCAGGCCGCATCCGCCCAACGCCAGCGCCAGGACTGCTAGGTACCGCATGAGTAAGCCATTCCTCCGAGCCAATATCGCCCAGGATACCATCCCAGCGGCTCGGCTCGAAAAATCGTCGCGTGACGATGGTCTCAGATGGCGGAAAGGATCGTCTCGGCGGCGGTGTAGGGATCCTGGCGACGATCCGCAACGGCGGCCGCGACCTCGACGAGCCCGCCGCGATCGCGCAACGCCTGCGCCGCGCGATCGGCGAGCAGCGCGCGCACCAGCTCGGCGATCTGCGCAGCGGCGCGCACGTTCGCGCGCTCGGCGGCGCCGGGGCCCGTCCACGCGCGCTCGCGGTGCCGCTCGACGGCGGCGGCGAGCTCGACGATGCCGGATCCTTCGGCCAAGCCCTTGGTCGCGATCGCGTTCACGATCTCGACGCCCTTCTTGTCGCCCTCGGGACGCAGATCGAGCATGTGCATCAGATCGCGCACGGTGCGATCGGCGCCCTCGCGATCGCTCTTGTTGACGCAGAGCACGTCGGCGATCTCGAGCAGGCCGGCCTTGATCGCCTGGATGTCGTCGCCGAGCCCGGGCACGGTGACGACGACGGTCGTGTGCGCGGCGCGCATGACCTCGACCTCGTCTTGGCCGACGCCGACGGTCTCGACCAGGATGCGGTCGTAGCCCATCGCGTCGAGCACCGCGACGACGTCGAAGGTCGAGCGCGACAAGCCGCCGAGGTGACCGCGGGTCGCGAGCGAGCGGATGAAGACGCCGTCGTCGAGCGCGTGGCGCTGCATGCGGATGCGATCGCCCAAGATCGCGCCGCCCGTGAACGGCGAGGTCGGATCGACCGCGACCACGCCGACCTTCGCGCCCTGCGCGCGGTAGTGCGCGATCAAGCAATCGACGACGGTCGACTTGCCGGCGCCCGGGTTGCCGGTGACGCCGGTGACGTACGCGCGTCCGGTGTGCGGGTAGAGCTGCTTGAGCGCGTCGATCGCGCCGGGCCGGCGATCGTCGACGTCGCGCATGAGCCGCGACGCCGCGCGCACGTCGCCGGCGAGGATGGGCTTGAGATCGATCATTTCATCTTCTTGAAGCGCTGCTCGGGGCCGGGCGGCGCGTACAGCTGGAGCGCGGTCACCGCGTCGGCGGCGACGAACGCGTGCGGCGTGTTCGGCGGGATCTGCACGACCGTCGTCGGACCGATCGGCATGTCGACGCCCTCGACGGTCATCGTGCCGGAGCCGGACAAGACGTAGAGGAGCTCGGTCTCCTTCTCGTGGACGTGCTCGGGCACCTTCGCGCCCGCGTCCATCTCGATGATGTCGGCGGAGGCGACGTGCGGCGCGTTCTCGATCAAGATCGTCGTCGCGCCCCCGGTGCGCGGATAGCGCTTGGCCTTCGCCTTCGCGTGGATCTCGGGAGGCTTCCCTTTCTTGGTCGCGGGCTCGTCGGGGAGCGTGCCGCCGCGCGCCGCGGTCTCGGCGCCGCCCGGCACCGCGACGAACAAGACGTGCGTGCCGGTCTCGCTCGCCTTCAGCTGATAGACGCGGCCCTTCGCGACGTACGCCGCGTCGAGCGCGTGCATCGCGGTGCCGGACAGCGATCCGTCGTCGAGGAAGATCACGATCTCGTCGCGGGTCGCGAGCGCCGGCTCCTTCGACGCGCCCGGATCGAGCGCGACCTCGATCATCGACGCCGCCGCGTTGCCGCTGTTCTGCGCGTCGAGCAAGACCTTGACGACCCCGGGCACCAAGCGCCGATCGATCGTGTTCTGCCCGCGCGGCGCGGTGAAGCTGAACGGCAGCTCGACGGCCTCGCCGTGCATCACGTCCTTCGGCCACGCGTACGCCTCGAGCACGCGCGCGAGGCAGTCGAGCAGCACCGGATCCTTCGTCGTATCCGACTCCGCCGCCGCCTTCGTGCGCCCCGCGTCGTCGAAGCTGATCATCATCTTCACGTCGCCGCTGAGATGGAAATCGTCGACGGCGGCGGCCGCCCAGCAGCCGTTCGCGACCGGCGCGAGCGCGTTCATCGCGCGCTCGATCGCGGCGATCCGCAGCTCGTCTGGATCCGGCTTCGCTTCCTCACCATCCGATCCTTCGAGCTGATCCTTCACCGACGAGCCCGATCCGGATCCGGATCCCGCGGCGGTGACCTCGGTCGGCTTCGCGTGCCCGCAGGCGAGGAGCAGACTCGCAAGCAGCGCGCGCTTCACGCCGCGTCCACCTTCGGCCGCAAGTACGTCTCGACCCACTCCGTGATCTCCTGCGTGCTCGCGCCCGGCGTGAAGATCTTCGCGACTCCCATCGCCGCGAGCTTCTCGAGATCGTCCTTCGGGATGATGCCGCCGCCGAAGACCGTCACGTCGCCGGCGTTGCGCGCCTTCAAGGCGTCCAAGACCGCCGGGAACAGCGTCATGTGCGCGCCGCTCATGATCGACAGGCCGACCGCGTCGACCGCTTCCTGCACGGCCGCCGCCGCGATCATCTCGGGCGTCTGGTGCAGCCCCGTGTACACGACTTCGTATCCCGCGTCGGCCAGCGCGCGCGCGACGACCTTCGCGCCGCGGTCGTGACCGTCGAGGCCGGGCTTCGCGACGAGGATGCGGATCTTTCGAGACTCAGCTGAAGACATGACTACCTCTCCAAACCTTGCAGGAGGTGGCGCGCGATCACGATGCGCTGGATCTCGCTGGTCCCCTCGTAGATGCGGGTCACGCGCGCGTCGCGCCACGCGCGCTCGACCGGGAAGTCGGTCGTGTACCCGTAGCCGCCGTGCACCTGGATCGCGATGTCGCAGATCTTCGACGCGTGCTCGGTCGCGAACAGCTTCGCCATCGACGCCTCGCGCGAGAACGCGCGGCCCGCTTCCTTGGCGGCGGCCGCGCGCAACGTCATGAGCGTGCCGGCGTCGAGCCAGGTCGCGGCGTCGGCGAGCATGTTGCCGACCGCTTGGTGCTTGATGATCGGCACGCCGAACTGCTCGCGCTCGCCCGCATAGCGGACCGCGGCCTCGAGCGCGCCGCGCGAGATGCCGAGCGCCTGCGACGCGATGCCGATGCGGCCGCCGTCGAGCGCCATCATCGCGAGGCGGAAGCCGCCGCCGACGCCGCCGAGGACGTCGTCGTCGCCGACCTCCACGCCGTCGAGCGCGAGCGCCGCGGTCGTCGAGCCGTGCAGGCCCATCTTCTCTTCGAGCCGCGAGACCGCGAGCCCGCGCGCGCCGCCGCGGACGAGGAACGCGGTGATGCGCTTGCTAGGGGCGCCGGCGCCGGGGTCGCTCACCGCCCACACGACCAGGAGCCCCGCGCGATCGCCGCTGGTGATCCACTGCTTCGCGCCCGTCAATCGCCAGCCGCCGTCGATCTTCTCGGCGACGGTGCGCATGCCCGACGGATCGCTTCCCGCCTGCGGCTCGCTGAGCGCGAACGCGCCGCAGAGATACTCGCCCGACGTGAGGCGGGAGACGTGCAGCGCGCGCTGCTCGTCGGTGCCGATCTTCGAGATCAGCTCGCCGACCATGTTGGTCACCGAGACCGCCACGCTCACGCTCGCGTCGCCGCGCGCGAGCTCCTGCATCGCGAGCGAGTACGCGATCGCGCCCATGCCGGCGCCGCCGTACTGCTCGGGCACCGCGACGCCGAGCAGCCCGAGCTTGGCGAGCGCGCGCAATTCGTCGACGGGAAACTTGCCGTCGCGATCGCGCGCGGCCGCGTTCGGACGCAGCTGCTTCTCGGCGAACTCGCGCGCGGTGCGCTGGACCGCGAGCTGCTCTTCACTGAATTCGAAGTTCATGGCCTCGTCACGGGTAGTGGAACGCGAGCTTCGCGATCGATCCGCGCGGATCGGGGAGCTGCCACGCCAGGATGCGCTTCTCCGCGCAGTCGGCCCACGCGTCCCACGCCTCGGGCTCGAGCCCCGACTCCTGCGTGGTCGCGAAGCCGACCGACACGACCTTGCCGCGCGCGCCGACGTAGGCGGTGATCATCGCGTCTTCCGGGGCGCGGGTGCCGGCCTTCTCGCACTTCGCGAGATCCTTCTTGTGCTTCGCCGCGGCCTCTTCGCCGACGTCGGCGTCCCACCACGTCGAGCTCTGCTTGCCGCTGAACTCGAGCGGGATCGAGAAGTCGGTCGCGCCGCCTTTCGGCTTGGTGAACTCCATGCCGCGCGAGATGTCGAGCAGGCACTTCTCGACCGGCCACGCGCCGAGATCCGACGTCGCGATCTGCACGCTCTTCAGCGCGCCCTCGGCGTCGACCATCCACTTCAGCTCGACCTTGCCGCCGAGGAAGCGGCGCTTCGCGACCTGCGACGTGAAGCAGCCCTCGAGCTCGATCTGGTGCGGCGACACGCCGGCCTCGATCGCCTTCGGGTCCATGTGACCCTTGGTGCCCTCGACGGCGAGCCCGTCGTCGTTCTCTTCTTCGTCGTCGGGATCCGCCTGCGCGACCGGCGGATCCGGCTGCTTGACGATCGGCGCCGGCTTGGTGGCGCCGCCGCACGCGGCGAGGAAGATCAGCAACAGCGAGGCGCGCATCAGTTCGATTCGAAGGCGTAGGTGTACGACCACGGCAGATCCTTCGGGACTTCGGGGAACGCGATCTGCTCGACCTTCCCGACCACGCACTCCTCGACCGGCTTCGAGTTGATCGTCGACTTGGCGACCTTGACGTTGATCGGGTGGCCGCTGGTCTGGATCGTGAACTCGACGGTGACGCCGCCGCGCGCGTTCTTCGACGCGTTGCCCTCGGTGACCGCGTCGGAGAGACAGCGCGACATCGTGAGCCGCTTCGAGTCGAGGACCTCCTTGATGCGGTCCATCGTCTCGGGCGGGCACATGCCGTTGTCGCCGCACGGGTTCTCGCTCATGCCGCCGCTGTCGTCGTCGCCGCCGCCGCCGGTGGGCTCGGCCGGTTGCGACTTGTGTCCGCCGCAGCCGATCGCCATCGCTACGACTACTGCTGCGAGCCACGCTTTCGTCGCCATACCGGCCTCCTCTTACGCGCCCTTGATCAAGTGGTTCGCGATCACCAGGCGCTGGATCTCGCTCGTGCCCTCGTAGATCTCGGTGATCTTGGCGTCGCGGAAGTGACGCTCGACGGGGAACTCGGTGACGTAGCCGTTGCCACCGAAGATCTGGATCGCCTCGCGCGCCGCACGATTCGCCACGTCGGAAGCGTACAGCTTCGCCATCGCGGCTTCCTTGCCGAAAGGAAGCTTCTTGTCCTTGAGCCAGGCGGCGCGGAGCGTCAGCAGGCGGGCCGCGTCGATCTCGGTCGCCATGTCGGCGAGCTTGAACTGGATCGCCTGGTGCTGCGCGATCGGCTTGCCGAAGGTCTTGCGCTGCTGCGCGTACGCGAGCGCGTCCTCGAGCGCGGCGCGCCCGATGCCGACCGCCTGCGCGGCGATGCCGATGCGGCCGCCGTCGAGCGTGGACATCGCGACCTTGAAGCCGCCGCCGACCTCGCCGAGCAGCGCCTCGGCGGGCAGCTTGGCGTCGTCGAGGAAGATCTGCGACGACTTCGAGCCGCGGATGCCGAGCTTGTCGTCGGGCTGACCGCAGCGCACGCCGGGCGTGTCCATCGGGACGATGAAGGCCGTGATGCCCTTGTGCCCGGCCGCGCGATCGTTCATCGCGAACAGCACGCACACGTCGGCGACCGGACCGTTGGTGATCCAGTTCTTCGTGCCGCTGAGGATCCAGGATCCGTCGGCCTGCTTCACCGCGGTGGTCCGCTGGGCCGCCGCGTCGGATCCAGCCTCGGGCTCGGACAACGCGAAGCAGCCGAGCTTCTTCCCGCTCGCGAGCGGCGTCAGCCACTGCTTCTTCTGCGCCTCGGTCGCGAACCGATAGATCGGATCGCAGACGAGCGAGTTGTTGACGGACATGATCACGCCCGTCGACGCGCACGCGCGCGACACCTCTTCCATCGCGAGGACGTACGCGACGTGATCCATGCCGGCGCCGCCGTACTGGTCGGGCACCGCGATGCCGAGGAAGCCGAGCTCGGCCATGCGCGCGACCAGCTCCTTCGGGTGGCGATGCTCGCGATCGATCTCCGCCGCTTTCGGCAGGACCTCTTGGGTGGCGAAGTCGCGCGCGGTCTTGGCGACCGCCTGTTGCTCCTCGGTGAGATCGAACTGCATCGCTATCGTCCTTCGAATTTGGCGGCGCGCTTGGGCTTGGACAGGAAGGCGTCCATGCCCTCCTTCTGATCGTGGGTCGCGAACAGGAGGCCGAAGCTGCGCTGCTCGAGCGCGAGCGCGGCGTCGAGGGAGGTCGACTGGCCCTGGTGGACGAGGCGCTTCACCTCGGCGACCGCGAGCGGGCCGTTGGCGGCGATCTTGGTTGCGGTGTCCCTGACCTTTCCGAGCAGCTCCGCCTGCGGGCAGACCAGATCGACGAGCCCGATGCGCAGCGCCTCGACCGCGTTGATCGGATCGCCGATCATGCAGAGCTCCTTCGCCTTCGCGACGCCGACGCGGCGCGCGAGCCGCTGCGTGCCGCCGAAGCCGGGGATCACGCCGAGCTTCACCTCGGGCTGGCCGAGCTTCGCGTTCTCGCTCGCGTAGATGAAGTCGCAGCACAGCGCGAGCTCGCAGCCGCCGCCGAGCGCGAAGCCGTTGACCGCGGCGATCCACGGCTTCGAGCTCTCCTCGATCGACGTGCCGAGGTTGCCGCCCATCTCGCTGAAGGCCTGCGCCTGCACCGGCGACATGTCCTTCATCTCGGCGATGTCGGCGCCGGCGACGAACGCCTTCTCGCCCGCGCCGGTGAGCGCGACGACGCGGACGTCGTCGGAGATCTCGAGCTCGCCGGCGACCGTGGTCAGCTCGGCGATCACCTGCGACGACAGCGCGTTGAGCGCGGTCTCGCGCGTGATCGTGACGATCGCGAGCGGACCTTCGATCGCCACGCGGATCGTTTCGAAGCTCGAGTACGTCATGATTGTTTCGCTCCCTGCGCGTCGTAGGTGTAGAAGCCGCGGCCCGTCTTCTTGCCGAGCCAGCCGGCGGCGACGTACTGGCGCAAGAGCGGGCACGGGCGGTACTTGTCGTCGCCAAGCTCGCTGTGCAGCACGTTCGCGATCGCGAGGCAGGTGTCGAGGCCGATCAGATCGGCGAGCTCGAGCGGCCCCATCGGGTGGTTCAGGCCGAGCCGTACGCCGGTGTCGATGTCGGCGGCGGTGCCGAGCCCCTCGTAGAGGCCGTAGCAGGCCTCGTTGAGCAGCGGGATCAGCATGCGATTGACGATGAAGCCGGGGATGTCGCGCGCGGCGATCGTCGTCTTGCCGAAGCGCTGCGCGAGCTCGATCGTCGTGTCGAAGGTCGCCTGCGAGGTCGGCAGGCCGCGGACGATCTCGACGAGCTTCATCAGCGGCACCGGGTTCATGAAGTGCATCCCGATCACGCGATCGGGACGACCGCTGGCCGCCGCGAGCTTGGTGATCGAGATCGACGACGTGTTCGACGCGAGGATCGCCTCGGGGCGCGTGTGGCGGCCCATCGACGCCATGATCTCCAGCTTGAGCGCCTCGTTCTCGGGCGCCGCTTCGATCACGAACTCGCGATCCGCGAGATCGGCGTGCGAGCCGCCGGCGTGGAGCTTCGCGATGGTTTGATCGCGCGCGCTCGCGTCGAGCTTGCCGCGCTCGACCAACCGATCGAGCACCTTCTTGATCTTGCCGAGCGCCGCTTCGGCGAGCTCCGGCTTCGCGTCGATCAAGAGGACATCGATGCCCGCCTGCGCGGCCACCTGCGCGATGCCCTGCCCCATCTGGCCGCCGCCGACGACGCCCAGCTTCGCGACCGTCACATCTTCTCCACGAGCAGCGCGATGCCTTCGCCGCCGCCGATGCAGAGCGACGCGCCGCCGGTCTTCGCGCCCTTCGCGGCCATCGCGTGGAGCAGCGTGACGAGCACGCGCGCGCCCGACGCGCCGATCGGGTGACCGAGCGCGACCGCGCCGCCCCAGATGTTCACCTTCGCGGGATCGAGCCCGAGCATCTGGTTGTTCGCGATCGACACGACCGAGAACGCCTCGTTGATCTCCCAGAGGTCCACGCTCTTCGGATCCCAGCCGGCCTTCTTCGCGGCGGCGGTGATCGCGCCCGCCGGCGCGGTCGTGAACCACTCGGGCGCCTGCGCGTGATAGCCCCAGCTCTTGATCCGTGCGAGCGGCTTCACGCCCCGCTTCTTCGCTTCGTCCGCGCTCATCAAGACGAGCGCCGCGGCGCCGTCGTTGATCGACGACGCGTTGCCCGCGGTCACCGTGCCGTCCTTCTGGAACGCGGTACGGAGCGACGGCAGCTTGTCGATCGATCCGCGCCCGGGCTCCTCGTCGGTATCGACCTTCACTTCGCCGCCCTTGCCGGGCACGCCGACCGGCGCGATCTCCGCCTTGAAGAAGCCTTCCTTCACCGCGGTGAGCGCGCGGCGATAGCTCTCGGCGGCGAACTCGTCCTGCGCGCCGCGCGAGATGCCCTTCTCCTTCGCGCACAGCTCCGCGCAGTTGCCCATGTGCTGGTTCGAGTACGGATCCCAGAGGCCGTCGTGCACCATCGAGTCGACGGTGTCGAGCGCGCCCATCTTCACGCCGTTGCGCAGCCCGCGCACGACGTGCGGCGCGTTCGACATCGACTCCATGCCGCCGGCGACCGCGATCTCGGTGTCGCCGGTCATGATCGACTTCGCCGCGGCGATCACGGCCTCGAGGCCGGACCCGCAGACTTTGTTGATCGTCACGCACGGCGTCGAGTCGGGGACGCCTGCGAGCTTCGACGCCTGCCGCGCGGGCGCTTGGCCGACGCCGGCGGGCAAGACACAGCCCATGTACGTCATGCCGACGTCGGCGGGCGTGAGGCCCGCGCGTTCGATCGCGGCCTTGATCGCGACTGCGCCGAGCTTGGGCGCGGGGACCGACGCGAGTGCGCCGAGGAAGCTGCCGATCGGGGTGCGAGCCGCACCAACAATGACGACGTCACGCATGTTCGCCTCTCTACGAGAAATTTCGGCGGGCGCGCGCGTGCGACCCACTGGCCGCGGCGCGCGTGAAGGGATACCGTGTGGCTCGTGGCCCCGTCAAGCTGCGCCCCGGGCGCGCGCCGAAGCCGAATCTGCTTTGGTTTCGCTGTAGTGGGCGGCCTGTTGGCGAGCGTCTCTGCGTGCAAGAAGGAGCCGCTCGCATCGATCCGATATCGCATGCTGGGGCTGCCTCAGGCGCTGGGCGGCGTCTGCCCCGTCAGCCCGGCGGAGACACCGCCCGCGCTCACCGGCGCTACGAGCGTGCGGCTCACGTTCCGCGACAACGTGACGCTCCGCTGCGACGTCGTGCTGCCGCTCGACGGCGGCCCGTCGCCGGTGATCGACGTTCCGGATCGAGCGTCGCCGGTCGATCTCTACGCGGAGTACTTCGACGCGAGCGGCGCGTTGGTCGGACGCGGCAGCGTGAAGGGCATCGATCTCACCGCGGGCGGATCGATCGACATCGGCGTCGCGCCGGCGGGCGCGTTCGCGTGCGCGTCGGGCCGCGAGCGCACGCGCGCGTTCCACTCGGCGACGCTCTTGCCGACGGGCGAGGTGCTCTTGCTCGGCGGGCTCGGCGCGTCCGACGCGGCCGACTCGCAGGCGCCGATCGATCCCGCCGACGGCTTGTTCGTCACCGCGACCGCGGAGCTGTATCGACCGTCGACGCGCACGTTCTTGCCGCTGACGATCGCGGGGCTCACGCCGCGCGCGTTCCACGAGGCGTACGCGACCTCGGACGCGAGCGGGATCCACGTCGCGATCGTCGGCGGCGTCGGCGTGAGCGGCGATCCGCGCACGACGCCGGCGTTCCAGGCGAGCGGCGTGTTCCGGTGGAGCCCGACCGCGGCGGCGCGCGGCGTGCCCGGCGAGATGCTCGATTACGATCCCGCGAGCGGCACGTTCACGCGTCGCGACATGCCCGCGGGCACCGACGTGCCGCCGCGGATCCTCGGCGTCTTGCCGCCGCCGTCGTCGCAAC
>Ga0310811_10011942_pt1 | contig 11271 bp, 11 predicted proteins | sample YCmetagenome_FD_207642 | JGI IMG/M metagenome (GOLD analysis project Ga0310811, IMG submission 207642) | Soil microbial communities from experimental microcosm in Duke University, North Carolina, United States - YC | ecosystem: Engineered > Artificial ecosystem > Soil microcosm > Unclassified ... | reverse complement strand
CCTGACGCTGCGCAGGTAGGCGACGATTGCAGTGAGATCCTCCGGCAGCAGCGCCTTGTAGAAATTGGCCGGCATGATCGCTGCCAGTGCAACGCCGGCAAGCTTGCCGTGATTGGGGCGCATGCCCTCGATCAGGGCCCGCTTGATCTCGGCCTCGCTCCAGCTGCCGATCCCGGTCTCGACATCGGGCGTGATGTTCGGCGCAGTAGCGAGAAAGGCGGGCGTGTCGAAGGTGAGGCCGCCGGAGAGGGCCTTGTCGGCGATGATCCGGCCTTCGCCATCGCGCGGCGAATGGCAGTTGCCGCAGGCCATGATGGTGTTGACGAGATAATTACCGTGCTGGATCGCGGTTTCGGCGCGCGCGCCACCTGCCATCAGGACACACGCCAAGGCGTACGCAAGAATGCTTCTTCGCAGCATGATTTCCCCCAAATCCCGGAATTCTATGCCACGCCGTCGCGCGAGCCGCAAACGGTGCAGCGAATGAGAAGCCGCACCACGGCTAACCGGAATGTGAAGGATAAATGCTGTTCCTGCTTTGCGCTGCCCCATTTGCGTGTCACCATCCTTACGTACGATTGGAGGGGTCAGCTGATGCGCTGGTGTGTCTCGATCGGGGCGGTGCTGCTTGCAGGCGCGATGGCCGGCGGCGACGCGACAGGTGTTGCCGCGCCGGCTTCAACAGAGCTGGATGTGCAGCGCACCGACAAGCGGGCTGACGATGCCAAGCCGACAGTCGATGTCGAGCTGATCCTCGCCGTCGACGTCTCCTATTCCATGGACATGGATGAGCTGGCGGTCCAGCGCGAAGGTTACGCGCAGGCGATCGTCTCCAAGGAATTCCTGCAAGCGCTGAAGAGCGGTCCAAACGGCAAGATCTCCATCACCTATCTGGAATGGGCCGCCTCCAGCGACCAGAAGATCATCATTCCCTGGCGGCTGATCGACGGCCCCGAGACGGCGGATGCCGTTTCCGCCGAGATCATGAAGACGCCGGTCCGGCGCGCCTCGCGCACCTCGATCTCGGGAGCGATCTATTTCGCCATACCGCTGTTCGACGAGGATACCTATCATGGGCTCCGGCGCGTCATCGACATTTCCGGCGATGGCCCCAACAACAACGGCGCACCCGTCACCGGCGCCCGCGACGAGGCGCTGTCGAAGGGCATCGTCATCAACGGCCTGCCGATCATGGTGAAGGAGCCGTCCTATTCGACCATGGATATCGATCATCTCGATTGGTACTACGAGGACTGCGTGACGGGCGGCCCGGGCTCGTTCGTGGTGGCGATCCACGACCGCGAGAAATTCAAGGAAGCGATCCGTACCAAGCTGCTGATGGAAGTCGCGGGCAAGCAGCCCGAGCGCTCCGTGATCCGCGTCGCCGAAAAGCAGCCGCGGGTGTCCTGCCTGATCGGCGAACAGATATGGCAGGATCGCTGGGGCAGGTGACGGCCCTCTACCGGGACCATTCGTCGCAACCCCGCCGGGCAGTCCTTAACCACCGGTTAACCTAACGTCGGCCTGATGGAGGCGGTTTGTTTCCGTATCTGTCCGGGCCGCGCCAGCGCCTCGCGTCCGGACCTTTTGGCAGGACCTCAAGCGAACGCATGACGGCGATCTCGACCATCCCGAAGGGCAGCCAGATTTCGCCGGCGACCGAGCGCGTCTATCACCAGAGCAATCTGATCGGCGACTGGAAGGGCTCGTGGCAAAAGAGTGGTCGCCCGGTCGAGGTCAAGGTCCTCAACATCCGGGGCGCTACGGCGCAGATCGAATATACCCATGACGGGCACACCGAGCGGGGGATCGGCAGCGTCAATGGCGCCACCATCAGCTACGGCAATATCACGATCGGCACCAAGAATGGATCGGTGGCGGCGCTGGAGTTTTCCTCCGGCACCTCGAAAATGGACGCTGTCCTCAACAAGCAGACTTCCACCGCCGATCAGAGCAAGCTGGTCGGAAGCTGGAGCGGCACCGGCAGCGGCCAGAGCGCCTTCTTCCAGGTCGTCTCGGTCGACGGCAAGGATGCGCAGATCCGCTTCACAGCCAATGGCGCCACGATCCAATCGGGCGATGGCATCATGGTCGGCCAGAACACGGTGATGTTCGGCAGCAAGGCAACGTTCACCACGTCAGACGGGCTGAACGGCAACGTCGTCTTCAAGGTCGGCCGCAATACCTATTCGATCCCGGTGACCAAGAACAAGACGCCGTCGTCTTCCTCCTCTTCCACTGTGAACAAGCTGGCTTGAGCTTCCCTCTCCCCGCGCTCGCCATCAGCGCGGGAAGAGGAAGCTTTGATCAGCGTTGCTTAAACCCGCGCCTCCAAAATCAGATTGAACGGGGTCTCGGTGGCGCGGCGGAAACGCGTCAGCCCGCCCTGGCGCGCGACTTCGCGCAGCCGCGCCTCGCCGGCCTGCGCACCGAGCGCGAGTCCCACCTCCTGGTCGAGCGAGGCCGGCGTGCAGATCATCGTCGAAGCGGTGTAGTAGACGCGCCCGACCGGATTGAGATTGTCCTCGAGCCGGTCGTTGGCAAAGGGCTCCACCAGCATGCATGTACCGTCGTCCGCCATGCTCTCGCGCACGTGCTTCAGGGCGCCGACCGGATCACCCATGTCGTGCAGGCAATCGAAGAAGCAGACGAGATCATAGCCCTGCGCCGGATAGCTCTTGGCCGTATGCACCTCGAAGCTGACCCGGTCCGACAATCCTGCCGCCTTTGCATCCTTGCGCGCGGCCTCGATCGAGGCCTCGTGGTAGTCGAAGCCGAAGAAGCGCGAATTGGGAAAGGTCTCGGTCATCAAGCGCGTCGATACGCCGTGGCCGCAGCCGACGTCGGCGACCTTGGCGCCGCGTTTGAGCTTGTCCACCACGCCGTCGAGCGCGGGCAGCCACGCCTGCACCAGATTGTGCTGATAGCCGGTGCGGAAGAAGCGCGCGGTGCCGCAGAACAGGCACTCGCTGCGCCGATTCCAACCGACGCCCTTGCCGGTGGTGAAAGCTTCGGTGATCTTCGGCTCGTCCAGGAATGCTGCCGCGACTATATTGCCGAAGCCGCCAAGGAAGACGGGACTGTCTTCGTTGGCGAGCGCCATCGCCGCTTCAGGCTGCATCGAGAACGTGCCGGTCTTTGCATCATAATCGACATAGCCGGATGCCGCCTGCGCGGCGAGCCATTCGCGCACGTAGCGTTCGGTGGTGCCGGTAGCCTTGGCAAGCTCTGGTGCGTTCATCGGACCTTTTGCGGCGAGTGCCTTGTAGAGACCGAGCTTGTCGCCGAGCAGCAGCAGCGAGGCACTCATCGCCGCGCCCATGTCGCCCACCATCTTCCCCATAAAGGCGTTCAGCTTGTCCATGTTCACGTCCATGACAACCCTCCTTTGAGTCGCGTGTGAGCCAGTCACCTCAATCGGTCCGTGGCTGGAGAGGGAGGTTCAAGACGGCGACGGATAGCCGCAGACGCCAAAACTGTGATCCCATCGCAACACCACCTCCCAAATCGCGTGGCCGAAAAGTGGCAATGCACCGCCTGACACGGTTTGGCCCGCATTGGCTGACGGATTTGGCGCGGGGCCGGGCTGCTAGCGAGGTGCGTGATGCCTTCGATCGGCCGTGCCGGAGTGTCCGGCATTCGTGTTGATGCGCTTTGGGGAGCGACAGCCGCGCGACACCGGCAGGTCGTTCGATGGGTCGGCCTGATCGGTGCCGCCGCCTCGCTGGCAGCCTGTGCGCAATCCTCCGTCGTCAGCCGGCACACTGCCTTCGCACCGTCATCGACACGGCAGGCCGCGTTCGAACGCGCACGGGAGACGCATGTCTCCGTGGTGAGACGGCAGGTGACGCCGAGCGAGCACCATGTCGCGACGGCTAAACCCGCTGCAGACGGCGGCGTCGCCAGCTTCTATACCGAGGATTCGAAGACCGCGAGCGGCGAGAAATACGATCCGAACGAATTGACCGCCGCGCATCCGACACTGCCGTTCGGCACCAGGCTGCGCGTGACCAATAAGGCGACGGGCAAATCCGTCACCGTGCGGGTCAATGACCGCGGCCCCTATGTGCCGGGCCGCGTGGTCGATGTGTCCTATTCGGCCGCGCAGGCGCTTGGCATGGTGCATTCCGGCACGGCGAATGTGAAACTCGACGTGGTGCAGTAGCGCGCGATGCGCCATTCACAAGCCGTGGAAGGGCGCATCACTCTCCGCCGGAGCCGCCTTCGACGATCTTTTCGTTGAGCTTTTGATCCACGACCTGAACCGTTCGGTCGATCTCTGAATTGGGCGCTCCCAACTGGTGCGAAATCAGCTTCACGAGCAAGTCGACGCGTTCGATGAAGGGCGCGCCGGCGGCTACGGCTCTGGCCGCCGATGAAGGCTTGAGCAGGCTCTCCGCTGCCTTGGCATATTTCTCAAAGGGCACCTGATCTCCTGGATCGGCTCCGAGACGGCGGGCAATGCCGTCGACGTGCTCGTAGATCGATCGCGAGAGCTTGAGGTCGCCGTGCACGGCGTCGCGGATCGACTGAGGTTCGCCGAGCGTGATGCAGCGATAATTTCCCGTCAGCAGCATCGACCATTTGGCCAGAGGCACGAACGGCGAATCGAACACCTTCAGCTTGACCGGAACATCCTGACCATCCAGCTTGACCGCGTCGATGTCGGCTTCCAACTCCCGAAGTATCTTGTTGTGCGCTTCATCCGCAAATCCCGCGGCCTTGAAGTTGGTCGCGAGGCCCACGTGCAGAACGTTCGCGGCCTCTTCCGGCGGGCGGAAGGCCTGCGGGTCCGGCGAGCAGAGCGACACCAGTGAAGGCTTGAACCGCTCCCAGACCTGGGCATTGGTATAGGCTTCCTCCAGGTCCATCTCCGCCAGCGCCGGGATCCGCTTCAGATAAGGCAGCGGCGGCATGTTCATGATGGAAAGGCAGGGCAGCTTCGCCTCGGCGATCTTGATCATCAGCACGCGGATTGTGTGGTTGGTGTATTGCGGCTCCTGCATCGCAAGACCAACCAGATCGTAGCAGGAAATATCGACATCTGCGGGCGCCACCGCGTCCAATTTGCCGGCGAGATCACGCGAAAAGATCGACCGGTGCTTGGGCTCGTCGCGCAGCTTGATGCGGACTTCGGTGCCCTCCCGGTTGATGAGATCGGCGGTCTTCTTCCGGCAAACCAGCGTCACGTTGTGACCGGCCATCAGCAGCTTCGTGCCCAGCAAGGAGCCATAGGATGCTCCCAAAATAAGAATGTTGCGGGCCATGTCATCTCCTCTGGGGATGGGTGAAGCTTGCGGTCCAATACAGTTCAGTCAGGAGCCGCGCAATGGCGGTTTTTGGCCTCACCGCGAGAATCGCGCCACCAATTCGACATGCGGCGTGTGTCGGAACTGATCGACCGGGGTGACGCCTTCGAGCCGGTAGCCGCCATCGACCAACAGCCGTGCGTCGCGGGCGAAGGTCGCGGCATTGCAGGAGACGGCGATCACGACCGGTACCTTGCTCGCCGCCAGCTTCTCGCATTGCGCCTGCGCGCCTTGTCGCGGCGGGTCGAACACGACGGCGTCATAGTCGCGCAATTCCGGCGGCACCAGCGGACGGCGGAAGAGGTCGCGCGCTTCCGCCTTCACTGGCTTCAACCCTGAGGTCGCTGTCGCTGCCTTCTGCAAGGAGCTGACCGCGCCGGCGTCGCTGTCAAAGGCAGCGATCCGTGCTTTCTTAGCAAGGCGCAGCGCGAATGGACCGACGCCGCAGAAGAGATCGGCGATGTGCCTGGCACGGCCTGCGTGCTTCTCCACCAGCGTGGCCAGCGTCTCTTCGCCCGCGCCGGTTGCTTGCAGGAAGGAGCCCGGCGGCAGCATCACTTGTGCCGAGCCGATGGTGATGACAGGTGAGCTCCGCATCAGCACCAGTTCGCCATGCCGCGTCAGCCGGGCGAGGCGATGCTGTTCCGCGATCTTGGACAGCGTCGTGATCATCGCCGTCTGCAGCGGGCCGGAGCCGCGCACATCGACATCGAGGCCGCTATTGGTCGCGGTGAGCTGGATGTCGAGCGGCTTGCCCACCTTGATCAAGGGTTCGGCCAGCGCCCATGCCGCATCGAGCGCGCCGGCGAGGGCCGGATCGAGGATCGGGCAGCGGTCGACCGGAATCACGTCGTGCGAATTGGCCGCGGCAAAGCCGACCTTGAGCACGTCATGCGCGCCCATCCGCGCATGCAGGGTCATGCGGCGCCGGCCGGCGCCGTGGGCGTCGACGAGCGGCGCCACCTCGCAATCGAGCTTCGCTTGTCCGAGCGTCTCGACGACGAGATGATGTTTCCAGGCGCGGTAGCGATCCGGCTGCCAATGCTGGATCGCGCAGCCGCCGCAGACGCCGAAATGCGGACAGAACGGCGTGATGCGCTCGGCGCTCGGAGTTTCGACGGCAAGCAGCCGCCGGCGATCGGGATGCCCATCGACCTCCTCGACCTCGACGGTCTCACCACCGAGCGTATAGGGCACATAGATCGCCTCGCTCGCGCCAAGCGAAACGCCGTCGCCGCGATGGCCGACGTGATCGATTGTGAGACGCTCAACCACGTCGCGCGCCGAGGAAAAATTCGCTGTTGCCGTCACCACCCTTGATTGCGGATGGAAACACCTTGATGTCGGTGCAGCCGAGCGAAGCGGCAAATGCCGCGATGTCATCGCAGACCTGTTGATGCACGGCTGCATCGCGAATGATGCCGCCCTTGTCGTGTTTGCCTTGAGCCTCGAATTGCGGCTTGATCAGCGCGAGCAGATGCATGGGGGCTGCGGCGAGCGACAGCGCCACCGGCAGCACGGCCTTCAGCGAGATGAAGCTGACGTCGATCACGACGATGTCGGGTCGTGCGGGCAGGCGCTTGCCTTCATATTTGCGGATGTCGGTGGCTTCCATCGAGACGATGTTCGGATGGCCTTGCAGCGAGGGATGCAATTGGCCGTGACCGACATCGATCGCAAACACCATCGCCGCGCCATTCGCCAGCAACACTTCGGTGAAGCCGCCGGTGGAGGCGCCGACATCGAGGCAGATATGGCCTTCGACATCGATCGGATATTGCTCCAGCGCGCCGGCAAGCTTGACGCCACCGCGCGAGACATAGGGATGCGCGGGCTCCGCCTGCAGGACCGCGTCCGCCGGAATAGTCTCCGACGGCTTTACCACCGGCCTGTCGTTGGCGACAACGAGACCAGCTTCGATCGCAGCGCGCGCCCGCGCCCGGCTCTCGAACAGCCCGCGCTCGACCAGGAGCAGATCGATGCGTTTGCGGGGAGAAGACATGCACGGCTCACGAAGTTAGGTCTTCGGGCTTTTCGCAAGCTATTCACCCGCAAGTCAACCAATTTGCCGCGGGTGGTTCCGACACGATGCCGCGGTTGGTCGCGACAGTCCAGTCACCGTCGTAATCACGGGAGAGTATGTGGTCATAGCGCAGCGTTTCGGCAACATCAGGCAGAGCTTGGATGCGCCTGATCAGGTCGGGCAAAGCAACCTCTACCGTGTCTTGATTTCACGCGACCGATTTTCGCTCGCCGGGCAGCCACAGTGACATCACGCCGCCCAGCGCCAGCAGCGCAACGTTGCAGCCGAGCGCAAGCGTGAAGGCGTGCGCATAGGCCTCAAGATCCTGCCCTGAGCCGAGCGCGCCATAGAAGACGCCGCCGATGACGGCGACGCCGAGTGCGGCGCCGATCTGGAAGGTGGAGATCATGATTCCCGAGGCGAGGCCAGCATGGCGCGCCTCGATGCTGCCGATGACGGCCTTGATGATCGATGGCATGACGGTTCCAAAGCCCAATCCGCCGCAGACCAGACCCAGCATCGTGCTCTGCGGCAGGATGTTCGCGGCCGAGAGCATCACGACGGAAAAGCCGAGGACCTGGAGCGCAAAGCCCAGCGTCAGCGTACGCACGCCGAGCCATTGCATGATCCAGCTTGAGCCGAGCGAAGCGACGAAGTACCCGATGGCGAAGGGCAGGGTGGCTAGACCGGCCGCCATGGGCGTCTCGTGCAACCCGCTCTGAAGATAGACGGCAAACGTCAGGTAGAACGAAGAAAGCATGTAGAAGGCCAGCGCCATGACGAGGCCGATCACGAAAGCGCTGTTGCGCAATAGATGGAGGGCGACCAGTGGGTCGCCGCCGCGGGCGGCGAGCTCGGCTTCGAAGCGCACGAACGCCGCCAGCGCGGAGGGCATGGCGAGCAGCATGGCGATGATCCATGACGGCCATCCGGCCTCTCGCCCTTCGACCAACGGATATACCAGGAGAGTGAGGGTAAGCGACAGCAGCACGACGCCGCCGACATCGAGTTGCTGTGGCTCTCGCGAACGCGAGTCGGACAGGAAGAGCAGGCCGCCGATGAACGCGACAAGGCCGATCGGCAAGTTGATGAGGAAGATCGCCTGCCAGGCCAGCCCTAGCGGATGCGAGGAGACAAGGATGCCGCCCAGCAGCTGGCCGCAGATATTGGCGAGGCCGAAGGTCGCGCCATCGACTCCTGCTTACGTGACGGGATTATGGTTCCAGGTTCTTTGCCGGAGGATAGTCGCGCGAATAAATCGGGTTCTTCAGGAAGGCCGTCTTGTCATAGGTCCAGAACTGACTGACATCCGGATAGGTCTTGATGACCGAATTGACCAGCCGGCCGTCGCTCTTGGTCACTTTGCGGATATAGACGTTACCGACTGCGTTGCCGAACTCATCGAACTTGATGATGCCACGGATCGTGTCCGCATTGCTGCCGCGGATGGCCGCCATCAGGGCCCTCTTGTCCTCGACGTTGCCTTTGGTGGTCTTCAATGCCGCTTCCAGCACCTCACCAGCAAGATAAGTGCTGCCGGCGTAGTAGCCTGGATCATATTTGAACCGCTTGCGGAAGACAGGCGCAAAGGCCTTGTTGAGCGGGTTATCCAACTCGGCCGAATACCAACTCGTGGTCAGAATGCCGAGCGCTTCATCGCCCATGTTGCGCAACACTGACTCGTCGAGTGCGGTCATGCCGCCGATCACGGCCATCTTGTCCTTCAGGCCGTATTCCACGAATTGACGCAGGAATCGGAAGCCGTTCGAACCAGCGGTGCCGAGGAAAATCGCGTCGGCCGATTTCACCTGCGCCACATAACTGCCGTAGTCAGGCTCGCGAGCGGCGTGAAGATTTTCTGGATGATCTTGCCGCCATTGTCCTCGAACACACGTTGGAAGCCTGCGCACATCTCGTGTCCGTAGGCGAAATCATCCGCGATGGTGACGATCTTCTTGTATTTCAGCTCCTTGACGGAATATTCGGCCAGCGGATAGGCGCATTGGGCCGAAGTGGACGTCAACCGCACGAACCACGGGCTCGGATGACGCTGCGTCATGTCTTCGGCTGCGGCGACGCCGAGGGTTGGCATCTCTTTCTCGGTCAAATAGTCGGCGATTGCGAGCGCCTCGAATGCCGCGAGCGGGCCGACGATGCAATGGACGTTGTTCTTTTCGATGAGCTCTTGAGCTTTGGTACGCGCGGTTGCTGGAACGCCGGCTGTATCGGCAACGATCAGCTCAACTTTGCGGCCCGCCAGCGTGTTATCGCGCTCCTTCAGAAACATCGTGAGCGCAAGATCCATGTCGATGCCGCCGGAGGCGAGGGGGCCGGTCTTGGCAGCCAGTAGGCCAACACGTATCGGATCGCTGCTCTCAGCAAAAACCAGGTTGGGCGCCGCTAGGCTGGCGATACCCGCGCCGGCAACACCGACGAATTGTCGTCGCGATATCGTCATGAAATCCTCCCAGGGACACTGCGATCGATGATCGGCTTTTTCTTGTTGGGCGATTTATCCGACGGAAGCCGTAAATGATCAAGTGATAACCAAGCTGCACATGACGATGCCGGCAATTTCGCCAGATCGCAGCTTGGCCCGGTGAAAGATCGACTTGGTGCAGTGCGATACCGGCTCTGTCGTCCCAACGTCCTAGATCGTTGCTCGCTAGGATTTCGGGCTCTTGACGATGGATTTCTTCAAGACCTCGAATACGGAGGCGGTGTCCTGGTCGCCCAATCCCATCGCCATCGCCTCGGTGTACACCGGCTGCGTCAGGGTGAAGAGCGGCGTGTCGCAACCTACGTCGTCGGCGAACTCGGCGATGATCGCCATGTCTTTTTTCCAGGTCGACACTTTCATGGTTGCGGGTTCATAGACGCGTTCCACCATCATCGGCGCGCGCATCTGGAACATTCGCGAACCGCCGGCGCCGGGACCTACCATCTCGACCACCATCTTCGGGTCGAGTCCGGCGCGCTCAGCAAGTAACATGGCTTCCGCGGCGGCCACGTTGTTGATCGCGACCAGGTGGTTGGCGATGAACTTCATCCGGCTGCCGTTGCCGTAGCGGCCGAGATCGGCGCTTTGTTTGGCAAAGTCGGAAAACAGCCCCATGCATTTCTCGATCGCCTTGCTGTCGCCGCTGGCATAGACAACGAGGTCGCGAAGTTTCGCCTGCGCGCCGGTTCCGCTGAGCGGACAATCCAGCGCGACGTGCCCGGCTGTTCGGAGAATGGTCTCGAAACGAAGCTTGTCGGCAAGGCTCAGTGTGCTGAGCTCGATGACGATCCTGGATTGCTGCCCGGAGCTTGCGATTTCCTGGGCGACCTTATGGACTGCCGCAGGCGTCGGCAGGCTGGTCATGATGATAGGCACATCGCGCGCCAGCGCTGCGACGTCTGCAGCGATTGCGACCTTTGCCAGCGACAACTCGGCATTTTTCGCTGGATGTGCGTCGAAGCCGATTACGCGCCAGCCGCGCTCGACAAGATTGCGTGCAATGGCGCCTCCCATGATGCCGAGACCTACAATTCCAACGGTTTTATCCATGCTTGTTAACTTTCACCCGCGGATTTTTGATTGACGGGCAATGCCCGCCGCGCCTTAATTAGTGATCACGTGATAAACATTCGCCAAGGAAATTCGGCCGGTCAAGCCGCTTTCGAAGGTGCCGGGAACCGTGCCTCGTAACGCCACGGCGAGAGAGTGAGGAACACCACATGGCAAGTGTTGGGCAAAAGCCGATCGCTGGCCAGCCCGCAATGCCGGGTTCGGATGAGAACGCCTTTGCGACAATCACCACGCGAGCAAGAGCGCTCATTCCGCAGCTGCGCGAGCGGGCGGCGCGCACTGAGGAGCTGCGCGGATTGCCGCCGGAGACCGAGCGCGACCTGCATGACGCGGGTTTGTTCAGACTGGTCCAGCCCAAACGGGTGGGA
>Ga0310811_10011941_pt1 | contig 11272 bp, 9 predicted proteins | sample YCmetagenome_FD_207642 | JGI IMG/M metagenome (GOLD analysis project Ga0310811, IMG submission 207642) | Soil microbial communities from experimental microcosm in Duke University, North Carolina, United States - YC | ecosystem: Engineered > Artificial ecosystem > Soil microcosm > Unclassified ... | reverse complement strand
CGCGGGGCCGGCATTCTGCACTGGCCCAAACCGATCACTTTTTGAATCAGTTCGCGATGAAAATCCTCACTGGCGTTCAATCGGTCGGTCGTCGGCTTGGCGATATAATCGGTGGCGCCCAGCGACAGGGCCTTGAGGCTGATGCCCGCATTGCGCTGCGTCAGGGTGGACGCCATGATGATGCGTGCCTGGGGATTGACCTCCAGCAGCTTGGGCAAGGCGGCCAGCCCGTCCATCACCGGCATCTCAATATCCAGAATGATGACGTCCAGCACCCGCTTGGCGGACTGGGTCACGGCCATCGCGCCATTGCTGCACGAGGCGGTGACCTCGATGCGGGGCTCGGTCTTGAGGGTGCGCGTGATCAATCCGCGCACGATGGCGGAATCGTCCACGACCATCACGCGGATGGGCGCTGCCGGCGGGGAAGCGCTCATGCGCGCTCCACCAGGCCGAGTTGGGCCAGCTTGTCCAGCAGCACGCCTTGGTCATAGGGCTTCATGATATATTCGTCGGCGCCGGCTTCCAGCGCTTCGCAAATCTTGGGCATGCCGCTTTCGGTGGTGCACATCACCACAAAGGGGCGCGGCTCCAGATTCATGGCGCGCAATTGCCTCAGGCAGGTGATGCCGTCCATCTCGGGCATGTTCCAGTCCAGCAGCACCATGTCCGGCACGGTGTCGCGGCAGAATTCCACGGCCTGCAAGCCGTTCTCGGCTTCCGCGGTGCGCAGGCCCAGGCTCTTGAGAATGTCCGCCGCCATGCGGCGAATGACGCGGCTATCGTCGACGATCAGGCAAAGCGGGCTCATGACGCCCTCCTGAGATTGTCGTTGCTCTCGCCGCGGCCCGCCAGGCGCAAGACGCGCGCCAGGTTTTCCGTCAGCCGCGTCTGGTCAGACTTGGCGAGATATTCGTCAAAGCCCGCTTCGCGTCCGGCATTCACATCGCCATCCTCGGCATGGGAGGACAGCGCGATCAGCGGCACCTTGTTCCAGCGCGGGTCCTTGCGGATGGCGCTGGCCAAGGCCAGCCCGTCCAGGTTGGGCATCTCGATATCGCTGATGATGACGTCGAACTGATGGCCGGCTTCGCGCAACTTCAGCGCCTCGGCGCCGTCGGCGGCGGTGGTGACCTTCCAGTTGGCCGAGGTCAAGAGCGGCGCCACCAGGTTGCGGAAGAAGGGGCTGTCGTCCACCAGCAGCGCATGCCGGGTCGCATATTGCGCGACGCTGGTGTCGAACCAGTCGGCAAAGGCCTGGGTGAGGAAATGGCCGACATCGACGATATCCACCGCCTTGCCGGCGATGATGGCGCTGCCCAACAGGCCCGCGCGGGCGCTGGACAGTTCGATGGCCATGCGGTCGCGCACGATATCGACCACTTCGTCCACCGCCAGGCCCATGCTGCGGCCATTGTCGCTGAACACCAGAATTTCCTGCAGGCCGGTCTCCTGCCAGCGATGGTCCGCATCGAACGGCACCAGCGGCATCAAATGATCGCGATACTGCACGACATGGCGGCCGCCGCCGACATGCTCGATGGTGGCCGCGTTCAGGCCCTCGATACGCGCCACCAGTTCCAGCGGGATCGCCTTGAGCTCGCTGCCCGCGGTGCGGAACAACAGGAACGAGGCCAGCTCATTGCCCTGGCCGGCCGTGCGGCTGGTCTTGTCCTGCGCCTCCTGGTCGGCATGCTCGATCTGGCCGGCGGCCTGGGACAGGCCGTTGGGGTCCAGGATCATGATCACGCTGCCGTCGCCCAGGATGGTGTTGCCGACATAGAAGCGGGTGCCGCGCAGCAGCGGCGCCACCGGCTTGACCACGATTTCCTCGGTGTCGAACACCCGGTCGACAATGATGCCGAACGTGTTGGCGCCGACCTGCGCCACGATGACAAAGCGGTCGGTGGACTTGCTTCCACGCTCCAGCCCCAGCACGCCGCGCAGCGATACCAGCGGCAGCAACCGGTCGCGCAGCCGCAACACGGGAGAGGTGTTGATGGTCTCGATGCGGGCTTCCGAACGGTCGGAAACCCCCACCAATTCCACCACGTTCAATTGCGGAATGGCGAAACGCTGGCTGTTGGCTTCCACGATCAGGGCCGAAACGATGGCCAGGGTCAGCGGGATCTTGATCAGGAAGGTGGTGCCCTTGCCTGCCACCGAAGTCAGCTCGATGGTGCCGCCGATGCGCTCGATATTGGTGCGCACCACGTCCATGCCGACGCCGCGGCCGGAAACGCTGGTGACCTTCTCGGCGGTGGAGAAACCGGGCCGGAAGATGAATTGCAAAATCTGCTGCTCGCTCATGCCGGCAATGGCGGCTTCTGTGGTCAGGCCGTTGGCAATGACCTTGGCGCGGATGCGTTCCAAATCCAGGCCTTTGCCGTCATCGGCGATGCGGATGAAGATATGCCCGCTTTCGTGATAGGCGTTCAGCGCGATGGTGCCGGTCTCCGGCTTGCCCGCGGCCATCCGGGCGATGCCGTCCTCGATGCCGTGATCGGCGGAATTGCGCACCATATGGGTAAGCGGATCCTTGATCATTTCCAGCACCTGGCGGTCGAGCTCGGTGTCGGCGCCCTGCATGGTGAGTTCGATCTTCTTGCCGGTGGAGACGGCCAGGTCGCGCACGATGCGCGGCAGCTTGTTCCAGGCATTGCCGATCGGCTGCATGCGCATGCGCGTCACGCCGTCCTGCAGGTCCGAGGTGATGTGGCTGAGGCGCTGCAGCGGGACCTTGAACTCATTGTCCTTCTGCACGCGCTGCATTTGCAGCAACTGGTTGCGGGTCAGCACCAGTTCGCTGATCAGGGTCATCAGGTTTTCGATCACATCGACATTGACGCGGATCGACGAGCTTGACGGCTCCTTGCTTTCGCTTTCGCGGGGCGCGTCGGCGGTACGGGCCGCGGGCGCCGGCGCTTTGGCCGGTTCCGGCAGGGATTGCGGGGCAGGGGCTTCGGCCGCCGCATCCACCGCTTCATGCTTGAGGGCATGCGCCACTTCCACCAGCAATTCGGCGGCGACAGGAAAGCCCTCATCGCTGAAAGTCGGGCCGCATGCCGGCGCGTCTTCAACCGCCACAGGCGCGGACGCGACGGTGCCGGCTGAGGCTACATCATTGATCTCCCCGACCAGCTCGGCATCGCTGCCCGCAGGCTCGGTGCCGGTGGTTTCCATTTCCGCCAGCAGGAGGCGGATCTGGTCGATGGCTTTCAGGATCAAGGTCACGGCACGCGGTGTGACTTCCAATTCGCCGTCGCGGAATTTGCCCAGAATGTTCTCACCGGCATGGGCCACGGCGCCCAGGCGCGGCAAGCCCAGGAAGCCGCAGGTCCCCTTGATGGTGTGCATCAGGCGGAAAATGTTGCTGAGAATGGTGGCGTCGGAACTTTCGCGCTCGAAGCGCACCAGTTCGACATCCAGCACGGCGAGGCTTTCGGCCGTTTCGGCCAGGAATTCCTGAAGCAGATCGTCCATGGCGGTTTCCCCCGGGTCAGACGTTGGTTTCGATGGCCAGCAGGCGGTCGACATGCAGCGCGACCATCAGCCCCTGGTCGGTGCGATAGACGGCGTCGGCGACATCGCGCCACACCGCATCGAAGGTGGCGGGATTGGCCTCGCGCAAGGTCCGGGACAGGGTGATGACATCGCCCACGCTGTCCACGAACAAGGTGTAGAAATCGCCGCGGCTTTCGATGGTGACGCACATGCCGTTCTGGCCGGCGTCGGCTTTGGGCAGCGACAGATGGGTGCGCATGTCGATCACGGTGACGATGCGGCCGCGCAGATTGATCAAGCCGCGCACTTGCCTGGGCCCGCCCGGCACCGGCGCGATCGCATCCGGTGTCAAGATGTCCTGCACGCGGATGACGGGCACGCCGAACAACTGCCCGGCGACAGTGAAGGTTACAAAGGCTTCCGCATCGCTTTGGCTGCGAATCGCGGTGGAGGTCAGAGTCTCGGTATGCATCTTTGCCTGCCTTGGTGTGATGTGAGGAAGGAACAAGCCGGCAGCAGTCTGCTGGCGGGGTTGGGGAGCGCGCTTGACGCACCGCCGGCTTGTTCCTCCTCGGGCCTCTCCCGGATGAAGTCGCTGTCAGGCGGCCTTCACCTGGGTGAGGAATGACTGAACCAGCGCACGAAGCTCTGTGGACTGGGAAGACAATGCGCGCGCCCCGGCCAACACCTGGTTGGCGACGGCGCCGGTGGAGTTGGCGGCCTGGGTGACGCCCCCGATGTTGGAGGAAACCTCCTGGGTGCCCTTGGCGGCTTCTTCCACATTGCGGGCGATCTCCTGGGTGGCGGCGCCCTGCTGCTCGACCGCGGCGGCAATGGTGGTGGCGATCTGGTCGATCTCGCCGATGGTCTTGCCGATCGAGGCGATGGCGTTCACCGCATTCTGGGTGGCACCCTGAACGCCGGCGATTTGCGCGCCGATCTCCTCGGTGGCCTTGGAAGTCTGGGTGGCCAGGTTCTTCACTTCCGCCGCGACCACGGCAAAGCCCTTGCCCGCTTCGCCCGCGCGCGCCGCCTCGATGGTGGCATTGAGCGCAAGCAAATTGGTCTGGTCGGCAATGTCGTTGATCAACGCCACGACTTCGCCGATCTTCTGGGACGCGCCCAGCAAACCCTGCACCATGTCATTGGCTTTGCCCGCTTCGGTCACCGCATTGGCGGCGATCTGGCTGGAATGGCTGACCTGGCGGCCGATCTCGGCAATGGAGGAGGACAATTCCTCGGTGGCCGATGCCACCGTCTGGACATTGGCGGCGCCTTCCTCGGAGGCCGCGGCAACCGCCCCGGCCTGCTTGGTGGCTTCTTCGGCGGCAGCGCTCATCGACTGGGCCGAAGATTCCATCTGGCTGGCCTGGGACGCGACGCCCTGCACCACGCCCTGGACCTTGGTGTCGAAATCGCGGGTCAGCTGGTCGACCAGGGCACTGCGCTTGGCGGCAGCGGCTTGCGCCTTTTCCTGCTCCGCCTTCAGGCGGTCGGCTTCGATCATGCTGGTCTTGAACACTTCCACCGCCGACGCCATCTGGCCGATTTCGTCCTTGCGGCCGACGCCGTTGATCTCGGTGGTCAGGTCGTGCTGCGCCAGGCGCGTCATGGCGCCGGTCATGGCGCGGATCGGGGTGGAGACACCCGACACGATCATCCAGCCCGCGACCACGCACAGGGTAGCGGCGATGCCGAGCACGATCAGGATCAGGGTGCGCGACGAGGAATAAGTGGCGGTGCTTTCCAGCGCCTCCTGGTGACCGGCCTTGATCTGGTAATCCTGGTCGGCCTGCAACGCGTCACCAAACTTGTGGAATGATGTGCGCATCTCGCCGGCATAGAGCGCGGTGGCGGCCGCGGTCTGGTTGGCGTGCGACAGTTCCAGGAGCCTCTCATTCAACGCCACATACTCGTTCCAGGCCGGCATGATGGCGGCGGCCAGGGTCTTTTCCTCCCCCGCATCGACGGTCGGGGCATAGGTTTCCCAGGCCTTGCGCACGGCTTCCACCGTCGCGGCCATGGTCTTTTCTTCCTTGGCTTTGGCTTCCGGTGTGGCAGCCAAGACATCGGCGGCCTGAAGCTGGCGGAAGCGCATGGTGTTGTAATCGATTTCGGCCAGCGCGTCGGCGGCCACCAGGTAATTGCTAGACAGCACTTCCGCGTTGGCATCGACAGCGGATAGTCGGTTAATGGAGAAGATGCCCAGAATGGCGGTGACGATCAAAATGCTCGCGAAAGCGGCCATGACCTTGCTTCGAATGGATAAATTTTCAAACCAGCGCATTTTTTCTTTCCCTGTTGCAGAAGGACGCCGCAAGAATTAGGCGCTGGAAGGCTCGGGGATTTTTCCGGCCTGCGTCGGAATGTGTCGGCATGTGTCGGACTGGCGGAAAAGGCCCGGTTTTAGGCCTTTTGTAACCAATTGGAATTATTTCATGGACTGTTGTCACGGGGGCGCAGATGACCAAACACGTCACCATTGTCGAAGACGATCCGGACGTGCGCGCCGTGCTTGCGCGCTGCCTGAACGCCGACGGCTATCAGGTGACGGAATTGGAGAGCGGCGCGGGCATCGCCGATGTCATCGCCAACAGTCAGGTCGACCTGATGATCATCGATATCGGGCTTCCCGACATTGACGGCCTGACCATCACCCAGCAGATCCGCCGCCAATCCGATATCGGCATCATCATTGTCAGCGGCCGGGGCGATCTGGCCGATCGCGTGGTGGGGCTGGAAATCGGCGCCGATGATTATGTCACCAAGCCCTTTGAACCGCGGGAAATCCTGGCCCGGGTGCGCAGCGTGCTGCGCCGTGGCCGCCGTCAGGACGCCGCTGCTCCGCAAACCGACAATCACGAGACTTATGCCTTCGGCGAATGGCGACTCGATACCACCGCCCAGGCGCTGCAGGACTCGACGGGCCGGCCGATCCCCTTGACCAGCGGCGAGTTCCGCCTGCTGGAAGCCATGGTGACCCGCGCCAACCGGGTGTTGAGTCGCGATCAGTTGATGGATGCCTGCTACGGCAACAATTCGCCCGCCTTCGACCGCAGCATCGATGTCTGTGTCGGACGTCTGCGCAAGAAACTGCACGACGATCCGCGCAATCCCGCCATCATCCGCACCGTGCGCAATGGCGGGTATATTTTCTCCGCCAAAGTCGCCCGTCATTAACGGCCCTTGCCTGTCAAGGGCTTAGCGGCGCGCAATTAACCTTTCGAATTGATTTATGCCGCACGCCTTGGCGCCGGCTATTTCCCTCACCGGCCCGCCGTGACAGGATCGGACCATGAAAAAAGAAATTCTTTACGCTGCCGCTTCTTTGATCCTCACCGGCTCCGCCGCGCTCGCCGCCACCTCCGATATCGCCAGCCACCGCCGCTCGGATTTCTATGCGCCGGGCAAGCACCAGTTCTATGCCTGGTGCGCCGACGGCCGGGACCGCCTGGTTGCCCAGAATGGGGTTACGGCAAATGATGCCGAAGGCAAGCTGATGGCGTCCCAGAAAGTGGCCAATTCCTGCCATCTCACCTGGCAAGGCCGTATCCACTCATAACGGGTACATGGCCGCCACGTTACGCGGCCGTTATCAACTGACACATACCGAATTCCGGGCGAAATACCCCGGCTAATCCACCGCGCCAGTCTGCATCCGTCGACAAAGGCAACCACGCCTTGGTCGCGGGAGACATGACGTGCGGACCTTGATCAAGACTCTGGCCGCGGCGCTGCCGCTGGCCTCGGCCCCTGCCTGGGCGGGCGACAATCTCATCGATTTCTCGGCCACCAATATCAGCGATATGCTGGGCAATGTCAGCGGCGGCTTGAAGCGCGGCGCGCGCCTGCTGGACAAGGCCGATGTCACCCTCGGCTTCCAGGGCGACGATCACGGCGCCCAAGGCTGGACGCTTTTCCTGGACGGCCAATTCACCGACGCCACCGCTTTTTCAGGCAACCTGGTGGGCGACGCCCAGGGCGTGTCCAACATCGATGCGCCGGCCGGCCTGCGCCTGGCCAATGCCTGGATCGCCAAGGATTTCCACGGCAAGGCCGGCATCAAGGCCGGCGTCATCGACCTCAACACCGAATTCGACGTGCAATCCACCGGCGCCTTGTTTCTCAACTCGGCCTTCGGCATCGGTCCCGACTTTTCCCAGTCCGGCCAGAACGGTCCGTCGATCTTCCCCTCCACCGGCCTCGGTGCGGTGGCTTGGTGGCTGCCCGGCGGTCACTGGCAGTTGAAGACCGGCCTGTTCGAAGGCACGCCCGGCGATCCCAATCATCCCGGCCGCACGGCTTTTTCCTTCACCCATGACGAAGGCGTGCTCGCCGCGGCCGAAGTCCGCAACCAAATCACGCCCGACACGGTGCTGGGCCTGGGCGGCTGGCATTACACCGCTTCCTTCGACGCCATCGATCCCGTGCGCGGCCGCCTGTCCGGCAATTCCGGCGCTTACGCCATTGTCGATGCGCTGCTCTATTCCGCCCCGTCCAAAGGCAAGGAAGACGAAAAGGCCGGCTTGCGCGGCTGGCTGCGCCTCGGCATCGCCGATGACCGCATCAATGCCATCGGCACCACCGTCAATGGCGGCCTGGTTTACACCGCGCCCTTCGGCCGCATGGCGGACCAGGCAGGCCTCTCTTTCACGCATGCCCGTTTTGGGGATGCGGCGCGCCAATCCGGCTTGCTGGAACAGGCCGAGACGGTTATCGAAACCACCTACAGTTTCAACATCAACAGTCACCTGAATATCCAGCCCGACATCCAATATGTGATGTCGCCCGCCGGCGATGCCTCCATTCCGGACGCGCTGGTCGTGGGAAGCCGCGTCTCAGCCTCTTGGTGATTTCCACACTCCATCCGAACGGGAAAAATTCATGAAAGCTCTGTCCATCAAGGCCAAGATCGCCGTCGTCAGCGCCATCGCCGTCTGCATTATCGGCCTGGTCGCGGGCGAAAATTACCTGACTTTGAAGTCCATGAACGGCCTCGCCGCCGAGGCGCAGACCGCCCATGTGCTGATGCGCCAGCATATGGACGGCGACATGATGCACGACGCCATCCGCGCCGACGTGCTGAAGGCGACCTTGGGCTTGAAGACCAGGAATGTGAAAATGATCCAGGAAGCCAAGTCGGATGCCGCCGAACATGGCGCCCGCTTCATGGACAATCTGCACAAGAATCTCGCCTTGGACCTGCCGGAGGACATCCACAAGCTGTTTGTGGACGAGGAGCCCGCGCTCAAGGCCTATAACGAGCAGGCGGCCAATGTCATCAGCGTCCTGGTCCAGGACGCACGCGAGAATACCAACCAGGCGGATCTGCTGTTGCCCGATTTTGAAAAGGCGTTCGAGACCCTGGAAGGCGTGCAAAGCGCCGTCAGCGACAAGGTCGAAGCCCTGGGCAAGCGGATCATGCAGGAACAGGACTCCGAGGCCTCCGCAGCCTTCATCAAGGCCCTGATCGGCGCGCTGTTCGCCATCCTGATCACCATCTTCGTTCCGATCTTCTCGCGCATGGTGCTGTTCTCACCCTTAAGCAAGCTGATGGCCATCATGGGCCAGCTTGCCAAAGGCGACTCGCGGGCGGTCGTCGACTTCACCTCCCGCAAGGACGAGATCGGGGTGATGGCCGCCACCGTGCAGGTCTTCAAGGACAGCATGATCGAAGGCAATCGCTTGAAGGAAGAACAGGAAAAATCCCGCCGCGCCACCATGGAGCGCGCCGCCAGGATGGACCAATTGACGCGCGAGTTCGAAGCCAATGTCGGCGGCGTGGTCCAGGCGGTCGCCTCCCAGGCCGGCCAGCTGGAAACCAGCGCCCAGACCATGTCCGCCACCGCGGAAGAAACCACCAAACAGGCCAGCGCGGTCGCGGCGGCGTCGGAGCAAAGCTCCGCCAATGTCCAGACGGTTGCCTCCGCCACCGAGGAATTGTCGTCTTCCATTGCCGAGATCGGCCGCCAGGTCAGCCATTCCAGCCGCATCGCCGCCAATGCGGTGGCCGAAGCCGGCAAGGCCAATGACATCGCCGACCAGACCAATCTCCTGGCGCTGAACGCCACCATCGAAGCGGCGCGCGCCGGCGACGCCGGCAAAGGCTTTGCCGTGGTCGCGGCCGAGGTCAAGAACCTGGCCACCCAGACTTCCAAGGCCACGGAAGAGATCGGCGCCCAGATCTCCGGCGTCCAGAACGCCACCCAGAATGCGGTCAGCGCCATCGCCTCCATCGGCAAGACCATCGGCGAGATCGACCAGATCGCCACCACCATCGCCGCGGCGGTGGAAGAGCAGGGCGCCGCCACCAAGGAAATCGCCCGCAATGTGGAAGAAGCCGCCAAGGGCACGCAGGAAGTCTCGTCCAATATCGGCGGCGTCACCCAGGCCGCCGACGGCACCGGCGCCGCCGCCGGCAAAGTCTCCACCGCCGCCGGCGCCCTCACCGGGGAGTCGACCAGGCTCAAGGACGTGGTGGAGCGGTTCCTGTCGGGCATCAAGGCGGCGTAATTCTCTCGTTCCGTACCGTTCCCAACCGTCACCATGGCCGGCCTCCGAGCCGGCCATCCAACTTATTCACCAGCCTTTCCCCAACCGTCATCGCCCGCGCATGCGTCCAATTTGTTCTTCACAAAAAAGTTTGTCATTCCCGTCCGCCGGTCCGCGCTTCGCGCGGCCGGAGGATAAACTTCAGCGGGAACCCAACTTCAACCCGGCGAGACAAGTATTATGGCCCCGGGGGAATTCCGGGGACACAATACTCAATTCGGTTTTCACCATCCCTTGGTTGGATTGATTTGTCCTGCGCGCCGCGCGAAATTGCCCCATGGCGCGAGTAGCAAGAGCCTTGGCGGCAGGCATCGAATTCCGCTCGCCAGCAAACAGCCGTGTGATCGGGATCAGGTAAAATGTCCTTGCGATCCCCCAAAAAGCGCATCCTCCACATTGTCAGCAACGTATCCCATTACGCGGATCCCTCTCATCCGACCGGCCTTTGGCTGTCGGAACTGACCCATGCCTGGGACGTGTTCGCCGCCGAGGGTTATGAACAGCACATCGCCAGCCCAAGCGGTGGCCTATCGCCCTTGGAGCCGCGCGCATTGAAATTTCCGCTTCTCGATGCCTCCGCCAAGGCCTGGTTGAACACGCCCGACCGCATGGCCTTGCTGGCTTCGACCTCGCGGGCCGGGGACATCGATCCTTCCGGCTTTGACGCGGTATACTTCACCGGCGGCCACGCAGTGATGTGGGATTTTCCGGACAATTACGGACTTCAGGCCATCACCCGCGCCGTTTGGGAACAGGGCGGTATCGTGTCTGCCGTCTGCCACGGTTATTGCGGGCTTCTCAATGCAAGGCTATCAGACGGAAATCTGCTCGTCGCCGGCAGGCGGCTGACCGGTTTCTCATGGACGGAGGAGGTGCTGGCCGGAGCTGCAAAATCCCTGCCTTTCAATGCAGAGGCGGAAATGAAGCGGCGCGGCGCCGTCTATCAAAAGGCGCTGTTGCCCTTTGTGTCCCATGTCGTGGTCGACGGCCGGCTGGTGACGGGCCAGAATCCCTTCTCGGCCTGGGCAACCGCGGACAAGGTCATGGCATTGCTCCAGTCCTGACATCCGTCTTTTTCATGGGAAAGTGTCGGCAATGCCTGGGAAATCCGGCGTTTTGCTGCGACTGCGTTCAGATCTTTGCGCGCAAAAATTAACGGCCGAGAAATCGTCCGTGTCTAATATGGCACCCGATGGGAGATGGCACCTTTCCGTTG
>Ga0310811_10011940_pt1 | contig 11274 bp, 11 predicted proteins | sample YCmetagenome_FD_207642 | JGI IMG/M metagenome (GOLD analysis project Ga0310811, IMG submission 207642) | Soil microbial communities from experimental microcosm in Duke University, North Carolina, United States - YC | ecosystem: Engineered > Artificial ecosystem > Soil microcosm > Unclassified ... | reverse complement strand
CGACGGTGACCTCTGGACCCCGTTCACAGAGCCGGATGCGCCGGCTCGCCATGTGGACGTGCATGATTCTGATCATGTACGCCGCCGCGGAACTGCTGCTGTTCACGGCCATCTCGATCAAGTTCGGGCGGATGTTCACGTTCAGCGGGTTCGAGGCGCAGCGGCGTGAGGTGAACGCCGGCGATGATCCGTTCGGCATGGGCGACGTGCCAGCACGTCTGCGCATCCACAAGGAGGTCGTGCATCCGTACATGGGCTATGTCTACGACCCGACGGTCGAGCAGTCGTCGCCCTACGGCATCAGCGACACGCCGCCGGTCCAGCACCGCAGCCCGGACAAGGTCATCATCGGCATCTTCGGCGGATCGTTCGCGGACGACATCGCGTACAACATGGCGAATGAGCTGTCGGAGAAGCTGAAACCCAGCTTCCCGGGTCGCGAATTTGTCGTCGTCAAGGCCACCATCGGCGGCTACAAGCAGCCGCAGCAGTTGATGGCCCTCAACTGGTTCACCGCGCTCGGCGGCGACTTCGACATTGTGATCAACATCGATGGGTTCAACGACGTCGCGTTGCCGGCCCTCGAGAACGTTCCCGACACCAATCCGTTCTTCCCGCGACAGTGGCATCTCCGTATGCGGACGGTGCCCGACACCGAATTCCTGGCGACGGTCGGGAAGATCAGGTTTCTCGACTCGGTCGGTACGAAGTGGCAGAGCTTCTTCCGCACCGGACCGCTTCGCTACAGCGTGACGGCGAACACCCTCTGGCGAATTGGCGATCAGCTGCTCTACAACGCCGCCGTGAATCAGCGCGCGAAGCTGCCGAAGATGTCGGCCGCCAACACTTACGCGGCCGCCGGGCCTCCGGCACCGTTCGCCAACGATGAGGAGATGTACTCGGCTCTGGGACATCTCTGGGAGGAGAGCTCGTTCCAGATGAACGCCCTGGCACGAGCCAAGGGCATCCGTTATTTCCATTTCCTGCAACCGAACCAGTACATCGAGGGTTCGAAGCCGATGGGCGACGAGGAACGGCGGGTCGCGATTCGTGCGGACCATCCGTACGCGAAGAGCGTCAGGCAGGGTTACCCGGTACTCAGGGAGCTCGGGAAGGATCTCGTGCGGCGCGGTGTGAACTTTGTCGATCTGACGAACATCTACGCGAACACCCACGACCCGCTTTACCGTGACAACTGCTGTCACGTGAACACCGCCGGCCAGCGCCTCGTCATCGACACCGTCGTGAAGACCATTCGCAGCACGCTCGCCTCATCGCCCGGATAGGGTGGCGCTCGACATCCTCAACGCACGCCTGTCTAATCAGCGCCTCACAGGCACGCCGCTCGCCTCGCCCGCGGACGTCGTGAGCTGGCTCGGCGCGGTACAGGCACAGGAGTACGACCAGGCGAAGTGGGCGCTGGCGATGCGATCGCGGCGCACGAGCGCGGCGGCGATCGACCGTGCTCTCACGGACGGAGCGATCCTGCGCACTCACGTCCTGCGGCCGACGTGGCACTTCGTGACTCCCGCCGATATCCGCTGGATGCTCGCGCTCACCGGTCCGCGAATCAGCAAGGCGATGGCATCCTACAACCGCCGCTTCGAGCTCGACGCGGCGGTGTTTCGAAAGAGCGAGAACGTGATCGCACGCGCGCTGCGTGGTGGCGTGCAGCTGACGCGGCAGGAGTTGAAGGTGGCGCTGCAGAGGGGCGGCGTCAACGCCGATGGCGTGGAACGGCTGGCCTTCCTCACCATCCAGGCGGAAATCGACGCCGTCATCTGCAGTGGCGGACGCCGCGGCAACCAGTCCACCTATGCCTTGCTCGACGAGCGGGTCCCTTCGTCGCGTCCGTTGTCGCGCGAGGATGCGCTGGGCGAGCTGACGCGGCGCTACTACAGCAGCCATGGACCGGCACAGATCCACGACTTTGCCTGGTGGTCGGGCCTGACCGTTGGCGATGCGCGGGCAGGCCTGGAGATGGTGGCGAGCGAACTGAAGACAGAGACCGTCGACGGCCGGTCGTACTGGTTTGGGAAAACCGTTCGATCGTTGACCGTCCCCCGACGTGCGTACCTGCTCGGGCTGTACGACGAGTACCTGATTGCCTACAAGGATCGCAGCGTGGCTCTCGATCGTTCTCAATGGACCCGCATCACGTCCGCAGATGCGTTCCTCGCCCCGGTGATCCTCGACGGCCGGGTGATTGCAGGATGGAAGAAAGCAGCGCGGGGAGAGAAGACCTTACTCAGGGTGAAGCCTTTCGCGCCGCCCGGCCGCACCGTCAGCAGTGCCGTCGCCGAGGCGGTGGATCGCTACGCGTCATTCTCCGGTCAGGACCTCGAGCTCGCCTGGGAGTAACGTGCTGGCCATCCAGAGCTTTACGGGCCCACAATATCCACGTCCCTGATCCGTCTACATCTCTGGTTCCTCTGTTCGAACCCTCGACGGGAAGTTGTCGTAACAGATGACGGAGTTATCGATGAAACGAACACTCAGCCTGCTGTTCTTCCTCGTTCTGACGGCCGTGGCGGCATCCGCCGAAGGTCAGGCCGCGAAAAACGCTGCGAAATACAGCGCGCCGCGCACCGAAAGCGGCAGGCCGGATCTCCAGGGGGTGTGGAACTTCAACACCGCGGTGCCGATGCAGCGTCCGGCGTCGGTTGGCGACAAGAAGACCTTCACGAAGGAGGAATTCGAGGCACAGCGCGGTTCCGTCCGAAACGTCCTCGGCCTGATCAGCAAGCTTGCTCCGGTGGAAGCCATCGGTCTCGACTGGATGGACAGCACGATGCGCGTCGACGACCTGCGCACGTCGCTGATCACCTACCCGGCCACCGGCCGTCTGCCCGCGAAGCTGGACGGCGTGAAGACGATGCCGCAGATCGACGACGTCATCGCCGCGCTCGCCGACAGCAAGGGCACGCTGCCGCCGTCGCTGGCTGCGCTGTTCGCGGCGTTTCAGGGCGGGAAGAAGGACAGCTACACCGATTTCATGCCGTCGGAGCGCTGCCTCTTTGACGCCTTCGTGCCGATGGTCCCCCAGCTCGACGACAACTACGTCCAGATCGTTCAGAGCCCGGATTCGGTGGTGCTCATTTCGGATTTCTGGCGGCGGGTGGTGGCCCTTGATGGCAAGCCGTTCCCGGCGGAAACGCAGCGGACCTGGACTGGTGTGTCCCGCGGCCGCTGGGAGGGCGACACGCTGGTGGTTGAGACCAGGAACTTCAATGATCGCCTGCCAAGCTTCGCTGGCGTCGGCACCGGGCACGATAAGGTGGTGACCGAGCGATTTACGCGCACGTCGCCGACGGCCATTGAGTACTCGGCCACGGTGGTCGATCCGAAGTCGTTCAAGGACCGGATCGAACTGTCGTTCCCGATGGCGATGATCGACGCACAGATCCACGAGTCCGGATGCCACGAAGGCAACTACAGCATGCGGAACTCGCTGTCGGCAGCACGCCTGGCCGACGCAGCGGCGAAGACGGCGAAGTAAGCACGGCCGGGTGCGGATTCGCGCGAGCTGTTATTTGCGGCGCGCGCCGCGCTCGGTGCCCTCGGCGTAGTGCATCGCGATGTTCATCGCGTTGCCGGCACCCGGCGAGAATTCCACGACCGCACCGGCCCACGAGAACTGCGTGGATGACAGCGGAATCAACAGCTCCCTGCCTTTGCCGTCGTAATCGAACCAGAGGCTCGTGCCTTCCGCAGTGATCTGGACGAAGTGCTTCGTCCCATCATCGTCCGTATCGTAGGTGCCTGAATAGCGTGCGAGGACAGAGGCCGGGACCTGCGCGACCTTCGCCGCTTTCGTCTGTGCCATCCGTTCGCGGCTGCGCTGGTTGTTTTCGCAGACGGCTTCGAGCATCTCGGTGTCAGCCGCGAGCGAGATGCCCATCGACAGTGTGATCGGCTTGGCGTACATCTTCGGATCCACCAGCGTCAGGTGCACGTGGATCTGGCCGATGCTCGGCCGCTCGTATCGCTCGGTGATCCGCAACTGCTCCGTGTGCGGATGGCCGCCGTAATCGAGCCACGAACGATCGGTGTAGCCGTTGCTCTCGACGACCAGCGTGTCACCCTCCCAGTGTCCGACCGAATAACCCATCCATGTTGGATTCGGATCCGGTTCAAGCGAGCGTCCGTCCATGAAGATCTCGCGGTGCATGCCATCACTGAAGGCAAACAGCACCAGCGTCGGCGTCTGGACGATACGGAACTCGCGGTAACGCGTGGTCAGGTAGGCGGGCCCCAGCGGAAGGCACTGGGTCTCCATGCTGTCCTTGCTGAACTCGAGGGTCCGCTTTGTGAACAAGGCGTGTGCGGAAGGCTCCACATCACTGACCAGCAAGTCGGCGGCGATGTTGTTGTAGTAGCGATCGCCGCTGTTGTTCTTCCACAGGCCCGAGAAGTCCGGCTTCCCGGCCGGCGTGCGCGGCGCGGGCGCCTCCAGGTTCGGCTTGCCGTCGGGAAGCCGCGGCAGCCCGGGCGTCGGCAGCTTGAGCCACTGGCCATGGAGACCGATGCCAGCGGTAAACAGAAAACCGCAGACGAGGAGGAGCGTTGCTCGCATGCCGGATTATTGATCCCGACCGTCGCCTCAGACCTGATAGGTCGGAGGCTTGACGCCCTTGTTGCGCAGATACATGTCGCTGTATCCGCGTGTGTGCGCGGTGTGCACCATGGCGTTGAGCAGCAGGTCGAGACCGCTCGCCGCCGGGCCGCGGCCACCGGCGAACGACTTCGCCAGGTCCGCCTGGGTCAACTGCTTGACGACGCCAATCGCCCAGTCAAAGTGCTCGTTCAGATATTTGACCGTCGCGGCTTTGCTCGTGTCGTTCTGCGGCGCCGCCGGCGCCGGACCGCCCTTGCCCAGCCTTCCGAGATAGAAGCCCTCGCCCTGGCCGATGTGCTGCATCACCTGGGCGAACGTGCGCGCGCCGTCTCCCGAACGCACCGCGTCGGGTGTCCCGTTACCGAACGGCGCGAAGTTGTAGTCGCCCGCGGGCATCGCCTCAGCGATCTGCAGCGTGTAGCGCTTCGATCGCTCCCACCACGCGGCCCAGTCGCTGAGCTCGTCGGCCCGGAGTACTGCTGGCGCAGCCGCCGCGGCCGCCATCATGCCGCCGATCATCGTGCGTCGATTCATCGGGAATCCTCCGCACCGGATTGTAGCCGGACGGCACAGAATATCCGGCATGCACGAATCAGCCTCGGCGCTGACCGCCTGGGAGAGCTTCTATGTGATCGTCGGGTCGTCGGGCGGCGCGTTGATCGGCCTGCAGTTCGTCGTCCTCACGCTCATCGCCGACAACCGCGCCCTCCGGTCACAGGTGGGAGCGCTGAGCGCTTTCGGGACGCCGACCGTCGTGCACTTCACCGGAGCTCTCGCGCTGTCGGCAATCATGAGCGCGCCATGGCCGTCGCTGGGATTGCTGGCGGTGACGCTGGGCGCGTGCGGCATCGGCGGGCTGGTGTACGCCGCCATCGTGATCCGCCGGGCCCGTCGGCAAACCGATTACAAGCCGGTGCTCGAAGACTGGATCTTTTATGCGGTCCTTCCCTGCTGCACGTATGCGGCGCTGACCGCAAATGCGTTCGTACTCCGCTCGAATACGGCTTACGCGCTCTTCTTCATTGCCACTTCGGCTCTCGCCTTGCTACTTATCGGTATCCACAATGCCTGGGACGCCGTCATGCACATCGTCGTCACGGCGGCAAGCGGCGAGCGGTCCCCGCAGGCGGATTGACCGCTCAGAACGGCGTCACATCTAGACGCGCGCGCGGCCTGGAACGAAGAGAAGAATCGCGCCCGCGATGAGCGCAATGCCACCGAGGATGGGCGGCAGCGGAATCGTTTCGCGTTCCTGCGAACGCGCCTGAATCGGACCGATGTCGACGATGGTCTTCTCGCGCGTCCAGGAGATCCCACCCCACAGAAGCGACACGAGACCGATGATGACGAGGACCAATCCAACAATGCGCCTTGGCGTCACGATTACCTCCGGCAGCCCACGTGCAACCTTTACGCCTGAACTGGGCGCTACTGCAGAGGTGGAGGCGAATCCTGGTCAGCGACCGTCGGTAGCCACCCTGCGGCGCAGCGTTCGAATCGCTGCCGATCTGCGACGACAAAGCCGGCGCCAGCCAGCCAGTCATGCCGCTCGACGACCACCGAGCCTGGCGTCATGCGCAGCACATTGAAGGCGTTGGTCGTCTCTCTCAGCCGGGTGGAGGTGGCCGTCCCGGCCTCGACAACGACAGCCGAGCGGCCGCCCAGTTGATGACGATGGGCAGTGTGACTCGAGCCGCTGACATGCAGATGGCCAGTCAGGATGACGTCGATGCCACAGCGAGTCAGCGTCTCGAGCTCAGGGTAGCTTCCGGGATCGAACGGATGATGAGCCACGAGAATCCTGACGTCCTCCGGCCGGAACTGCTGCACGTATCCGCAGATGCGTTCGACATCGCGCGCATGGACACGCGCGTTCTTGACCGACGAAGGACGCGTGGTGTCGAGCCCGACGATGACGAGCGGTGGGTCGACGAAGGTCGGCGCGAGGTCGCCGGCGATATGACGCTTGTAGCCGCCGAGCGGATCAAAGATGCGTGCGAACACGTTGAACAGCGGCACGTCGTGGTTTCCGGGCACGACCACTCGCGCAAATGGCAGCGCCTCCAGAAACCGGGCAGCGCGGCGGAACTGCCGGCGCCGTGCGCGCTGCGTGAGATCGCCCGAGACCACGACGACGGCGGGACGAATCGCGGACACGGCTGCGATCAGCGCGTCGACCACGCGCGGATCCTCGCGCCCGAAATGGAGATCCGACAGGTGAACGACGGTCTTCATCGGACCGGTTTCTCCTGCGGCACCACGACCTGCAACGCACGTGGGCGGATCCGGTAACGGAGCGGCGACTCGAGGATCTGCAGTTCACCGTCGAGGGACACACCCAGGCGTCGCCCTCGTGCCGTAATCGTCAGGTCGGACGCCGTCACCGCCTCAAATCCATCAACGGCTCCGAGTCGTCCGGCCACAGCGGCCAGGACGATTCGAGCCATACGGCGGCGATCGGCATTCGGCGCCATGCACAGCTGCAAGCACCCGGCGTCCAGCGACGGACGGGCGTCGATGCGGCCCTCCTCGATCGCGTATTCGTTGTTACCGATGAAGACGAAGGGCGTGCTCACGTTCCACCGGTAGTTGCGGCCGGCGATCGTGACGCTGATTCGGCGGTACTGGCGCCAGACGTCCAGGGCGGCGAGTGCCATGGCCGTCCACTTCCGGCGCCCCTGGCGCTCCTGCTGCTCGCGTTCCCAGAGCAACCGCGGGTAAACCCCGATACTGGAGTTGTTCAGGAAGATACGGCCGTTCACCTCGCCGATGTCGACGGTGACGGTGCGACCGCAGGCAAGCGCCGTGACAGCACTCTCGAGGTCACCAGGAATTCCCGCGTCGCGTGCAAAATGATTCAACGTTCCGAGCGGAAGGACGCCCAGCGCAACACCCTGCCCCGCTGCGACGTTCGCGACGGTGTTCACGGTTCCATCGCCACCCGCAGCAACGAGCAGTGTGCATCCGGACTCCACGGCATGTCTGGCCGATGACGCCAGCGACTCGCCGGTGACCGGCATGACCAGCGCCTCGAGGCCCCGGGCCGCAGCGAGCTCACCAAGCTGATCGCTCGTGGCCTCGGTGACGCCCCGTGCGAAACGGTTGAGCAGGATAATCGCGCGCCGCATTGATGACGTTCAATGCAGCCGACGTTCCGTCGCGCGTCAGCTCATCTAAAACACTTCCTTGATGTACTTGAAGGGATAGTCCGGCTCCCGATAGCCACCGCGCTTCTGCCGCTTCGGAAGCTTCACCCTCGCCCGCGGCGCGTCTTTATACGGAATCTGCTTCAGAAGATGCGTGATGATGTTGAGCCGGCCGCGCTTCTTGTCGTCGGTGCGCGCGACGTGCCACGGCGCGGAGTTCGTATCGGTTGCAACGAACATCTCATCACGGGCGCGCGAATAGTCGTACCAGTGGCTGTAGGACTTCAGGTCCATCGGCGAGAGCTTCCAGATCTTGCGCCGATCGTCGATGCGCTGCTCGAGCCGCCGCGTCTGCTCCTCCATGCTGACCTCGAGCCAGTACTTGATCAGGATCACACCGGAATCGACGATCGCCTGCTCGACCAGGGGGACCTGCTTGAGGAACTTGCGCGCCGCCTGTTCGTCACAGAAGCCCATCACGCGCTCGACGCCGGCGCGGTTGTACCAGCTGCGGTCGAAGATCACGACCTCGCCCGCCGCGGGAAGGTACGGCAGGTAGCGCTGCACGTACATCTGGCTCTTCTCGCGATCGCTTGGAGCTGGTAGCGCCACCACGCGGAACACGCGTGGGCTCACGCGCTCGGTGATGGCCTTGATGGTGCCGCCCTTGCCGGCGCCATCCCGGCCTTCGAACACGATGCAGATCTTCAGCCCCTTGTGGACGACCCACTGCTGCAGCTTGACGAGCTCGACGTGGAGTCGCTCGAGCTCCTTCTCGTAATCCTTGCCCGTGATCTTCATGGCGGCTCCCACCTCAGGCTGCGGAGGGCTGCTGATGCTTTCGGTAATTGCGTACCGCGGTCTCCAGATCGAACAGGAGCCGCTCGCGACCGAGGAATGCGCCCAGAGACGAGCGCTGGATGATGGCGAGCACTTCGGGACTCAAGCCCACGAGCCACAGCTGCACGCCCGCCTCCCGCTGGCGCTTCTCCCCTTCCGTGAGCATCTTGAGCGCCGAGTATTCGAGGTCGAACACACCGCTGAGATCGAGCACCACGACCTTCGGCTTCGCCTCGTTGATCAGTGGGCGGATCTTTTCGGCAATGCGTTCTGCGTTGAGAAAGAACATCCGGCCGCCCACGCGCAACAGGAGCAGGCCGGGGAACGACTCGTCCTCGGGATGCTCGGAAGAGCGAGGCCGGAACACGTTCGTGCCCGGTTTGCGTCCCAGCACGTACACGGGCGGGTTCGCCGTCTGCTGAGCGAGCGCGATCACGGAGATGATGATCGCGACCAGAATGCCCTGCAGCGTGCCGAGCAGAATCACGCCTGCGACTGCTGCGGCGGCCCAGATGAATTCGGTTCGACGGATCTCGAGGATGGCGCGGAAATCGGCGGGCTTGATGAGTCCCACCGAATAGACGATGACAATGCTGGCCAGCACTGCGTGCGGCATCAGGCCGATGAGCGGTGCCAGGTAGAGCATCGTCAGCAGTGCCATCAGCGCAGTCACACAGCCGGCAATCTGCGTGTGCGCACCGGTCATGCGGTTCACCGCCGTCTGCGACGCCCCGCCGCCCGCGGGCATCGATCCCAGAAACGCGCCGGCCGCATTGGCCACACCAGTCGCGAACAATTCCGCGTCGGGGCGCGGCGGCGATTCGTCTCCGCGCGCGAACGCCCTTCCGACGGCAGCCGTTTCCGTGAAGCTCATGAGCGCGATTCCGAGCGCACCGGGCCAGAGCTCCCACGCAAGACTCAGATTCGGCACGGACAGCGGGGGCAGCCCTGCGGGAATCGCACCCACCAGCTCGATCCCGTACCGCTCCCACCCGAACCACGCGACGCCGGCGATCGCGACGGCGACTGCGAGCAACGGCGCCGGCCAGTGCGGCCGGAACTTCTCGATGAAGCCGAGACCGGCGATGGTGAGCACGCCGAGCGCAAACGTCGGAATCGACAGGTGCGGTAGGTTCGATCCGATCGCCAGCACGTTGTGCAGGAAACCCGCCTTGACGAAGTGGATGCCGAGAATCTTGGGGAGCTGGTCGACGATGATGACGGTCGCGATACCGGCCTTGAAGCCGACCAGTACCGGCTCAGAAATGAAATTGGCAATGAAACCCAGACGCAGCAGTGACGCCAGGATCAGCGCTGCCCCCACCATCAGCGTGAGTAGAGCGGTGGCCTGCAGCAACGCCGCCGGGTCCGCGCCTGGCACGACCTGGCCAAGCTCCGCAGCGGTGAGAATCGCAAGCGTCGTCGTCGTGCTGACGCTGAGCACCCGAGAGGTGCCCAGCATGGCATAGACGATCATCGGAACGAAGGCGGTGTACAGGCCGACCTGGATCGGCAAGCCGGCCACCGTGGCGTATCCCATCCCTTTCGGGATGACGACCGCCGCCGTCGTCAACCCTGCAAGCAGGTCGGATCGCAGCCACTGCGTGCGCAGACGCGGCAGCCGCTCGAGCACCGTTCGTTGCGAGCTCATATTTCGCGTACTTCTGCGACTAACAAGGTAGGGAACGAACGCGAACGGCGCTATGTCGTTCCGGCGCAGATGCGGTGATCTAGCGGCGGCCTTTGGACGTGTTGAGGGCCACCGCAGCGCGAATAAAGACCGGAACCCCTGGCGAGGTGGCCTTCACCCACTTCCACTCTTCGATCACATCGGGGTCTGCCTGACGGATCAGGGCGCGCAGCCGGGCGAGCATGCTGCCCCGCCAGTCGCCAAGCTCTTTGAGCCTGGCGTCAATCACTGCGGACGCCGACAGATCCTTTGCCATCACGATCAGCTTATCGCGGGCGTTCCACGATTCGCGATGAGGCCACAGCGGACTCCGGTCGGCCCACTCAGCGCCATCGTCCCGACGCGATAGAGGCTTGAACATCAATGAGGGGCTGCTGGCTTATGTGGATCAGCCCGTGGCGTTCGTTCGTGAGATCGAAGATCAGCAGCATCACCAGGCTGACGAGCAGCGGAAGCATCACACCGGTCAGCCGCGACCGCACACCGCTCGCGCCCCCGGAATAGGTGCTCGTCCAGCAACCGACGGCGGCCACGGCCATCACGATGATCCACACGCCCGACGGGATGCGGCTTCGCGTGGCCTGGACGCGACCGGCGTGAATGTCGACGATGTCATTCACGGATTCGACGAACAGCGCCGTGATGTCGTCGGGAGCCTCGGCCGCGGCGGCGTCCGCATAGCGCCAGAGCGCGACCTGGATCTCGACGCTCCGCCGCATCCGCTCGGCCAACTCGCGCGGATCCGGCGCGGCCTTGGGAAGAATCCGGATATCGACATACTTCCGGAGCAGATCCCTGACGGCGCTGGCGGGCGCGTCCTGCAGCAGGCTGGCGCGCCACCATGCCGTCCGGATCGCCTGCGCTTCCTCAAGCACCAGCGCGCGGCGGTGATCGAAGCGATCGACTCCCATCGAGAACGTAAAGCCCATAAGAAGACCGAGCTGTGCCAGCACTGCAGCCTGCACGCCGCCAATGTGGCC
>Ga0310811_10011939_pt1 | contig 11276 bp, 19 predicted proteins | sample YCmetagenome_FD_207642 | JGI IMG/M metagenome (GOLD analysis project Ga0310811, IMG submission 207642) | Soil microbial communities from experimental microcosm in Duke University, North Carolina, United States - YC | ecosystem: Engineered > Artificial ecosystem > Soil microcosm > Unclassified ... | reverse complement strand
GGCCTGCGCATGCAACTCGCGACCCAGCAGCTCACGAACACGAGCCAGCTGAAGAAGGTTCGTCGCGACATCGCACGTGTGCGGACCGTCCTGACTGAGAAGGCGAACCAGAAATGAACGATAGCGTGAAAACCTCGCTCAAGCGGACGCTGGTCGGCAAGGTCGTCAGCAACAAGATGGACAAGACGGTCACCGTGCTGGTCGAGCACCGCGTGAAGCATCCGATCTACGGCAAGTACGTCGTGCGTTCGAAGAAGTACCACGCGCACGACGATGCGAACACGTATAACGAGGGCGACCTCGTCGAAATTCAGGAAACCCGTCCGATCTCGAAGACGAAAGCCTGGACCGTGTCCCGCCTTGTCGAAGCGGCTCGCGTGATCTGAGCGCAGGAACCAAGCTGTAGAAGTTGTTGAAATCGCAGTAGATTTCGCTTGCAAGACCGAGATTATTTGATATAATCTCGGTCTTCCCTCTTTATGGGATCCGTTGCGGACGAAGTGGAAGGGAAGCGGAGGGGCGCCAGCCGTTCCGGATGAATCACTCGATTGCGATGGCGGTTTCGTTGCCGTCGCTGCTGTTCTAACCCAAGCAGCCAAGCAGCTAGATAGTCACAGCGGCACGGCTGACGGGACCAAGACTGACCGGCTGAACCATGGTGGTGCAGGCGGATTAAGTTGGGAAAGATAAACCATGATCCAGACCGAATCTCGGCTTGAAGTGGCCGATAACACGGGTGCACGTGAAGTCATGTGCATCAAGGTGCTCGGCGGCTCGAAGCGTCGTTATGCCAACATCGGCGACATCATCAAGGTGACCGTCAAAGAGGCAACGCCGCGCGGGCGCGTGAAGAAAGGCGAAATCTACAACGCCGTGGTGGTTCGCACCGCCAAGGGCGTGCGTCGCCAAGACGGCTCGCTGATCAAGTTCGACGGCAATGCGGCCGTCCTGTTGAATACCAAGCTCGAGCCCATCGGCACCCGCATTTTCGGGCCGGTCACGCGTGAGTTGCGTAGCGAACGGTTTATGAAGATCGTTTCGCTCGCGCCGGAAGTGCTGTAAGGAGTCGCGATGAACAAGATTCGCAAGGGTGACGAAGTCGTCGTCATCACCGGCAAGGACAAGGGCAAGCGCGGAGTGGTGCTGGCCGTCGGTGAGGAGCACGTGACGGTCGAAGGTATCAACCTCGTCAAGAAGCACGTCAAGCCGAACCCGATGAAGGGTACGACGGGTGGCGTGGAGGCGAAGACGATGCCGTTGCACATTTCGAACGTCGCATTGGTCGACGCGAACGGCAAAGCTTCGCGTGTGGGCATCAAGGTCGAAGAAGGGAAGAAAGTGCGCTTCCTGAAGACGACCGGTGCCGTGCTGAGCGCCTGACGCTGCGGAGTAAAAAAATGGCTCGTTTGCAAGAGTTTTACAAAGAGAAGGTCGTTCCGGGTCTGATCGAGAAGTTCGGTTACAAGTCGGTCATGGAAGTGCCGCGCATCATCAAGATCACGCTGAACATGGGTCTTGGCGAAGCCGTCGCCGACAAGAAGATCATCGAGAACGCCGTGGGCGATCTGACGAAGATCGCAGGTCAAAAGCCGGTGGTGACGAAGGCTCGCAAGGCAATCGCCGGCTTCAAGATCCGTCAAGGCTATCCGATCGGCGCGATGGTGACGTTGCGTGGTCAAGCCATGTACGAATTCCTCGATCGTTTCGTCACGGTGGCGCTGCCCCGCGTGCGTGACTTCCGTGGTGTGTCGGGTCGTGCGTTCGACGGTCGCGGCAACTACAACATCGGTGTGAAAGAGCAGATTATTTTCCCCGAAATCGACTACGACAAAATCGACGCGCTCCGTGGGCTGAACATCAGCATCACCACGACCGCGAAGACCGACGACGAAGCCAAGGCACTGCTCGCCAGCTTCAAGTTCCCGTTCAGAAACTGAGGTTACCGTGGCTAAACTGGCACTGATCGAACGTGAAAAGAAGCGCGCCCGCCTGGCTGCGAAGTTCGCGCCGAAGCGTGAAGCGCTGAAAGCGATCATCGACGACCAATCGAAGTCGGAAGAAGAGCGCTATGAGGCTCGCCTCGAGCTGCAACAACTGCCCCGCAACGCGAACCCGACGCGAAAGCGCAATCGCTGCGCAATCACGGGTCGTCCGCGTGGCACGTTCCGCAAGTTCGGACTTGCGCGTAACAAGATTCGCGAAATCGCATTCCGTGGCGAGATCCCTGGCCTGACCAAGGCGAGCTGGTAATAGGAGAAACATAAATGAGCATGAGTGATCCTATCGCCGATATGCTGACTCGCATCCGCAACGCGCAGATGGTCGAGAAGGTAACGGTTGCGATGCCCTCGTCGAAGGTCAAGATTGCGATCGCGCAAGTCTTGAAGGACGAAGGTTACATCGACGACTTCGCCGTGAAGTCGGAAGGCGCGAAGTCGGAATTGAACATCGCGTTGAAGTACTACGCCGGCCGCCCGGTCATCGAGCGCCTCGAGCGCGTCTCGAAGCCTGGTCTGCGCGTGTACCGCGGTCGTAACGACATTCCGCAGGTCATGAATGGCCTCGGCGTGGCGATCGTTTCGACGCCCAAGGGTGTGATGACCGACCGCAAGGCCCGCGCCACTGGCGTCGGCGGCGAAGTCATCTGCTACGTCGCTTAACGCCGAAAGAGGAGAAGAAACATGTCTCGAGTAGGTAAAAGCCCGGTCGCCCTCGCCGGCGCCGAAGTGAAGATTGCCGACGGCAACATCACGGTGAAGGGCTCGCTCGGCACGATTTCGCAACCGCTGAACAAGCTTGTGAACATCGTGGCCGACGGCGCTTTCCTGAAGTTCGAACCGGTTGGCGACAGCCGCGAAGCCAATGCGATGTCGGGCACGATGCGCGCGATCGTCGCGAACATGGTGCACGGCGCGACGAAGGGTTTCGAGCGCAAGCTCAACCTCGTCGGCGTGGGTTATCGGGCGCAAGCGCAAGGCGACAAGCTGAACCTGTCGCTGGGTTTCTCGCACCCCGTGGTGCACCAAATGCCGGAAGGCGTGAAGGCTGAAACCCCGTCGCAAACGGAAATCGTGATCAAGGGGATCGACAAGCAGAAAGTCGGCCAAGTCGCTGCCGAAGTGCGCGGCTATCGTCCGCCGGAGCCCTATAAGGGCAAGGGCGTGCGCTATGCCGACGAGGTGGTGATCCTCAAAGAAACGAAGAAGAAGTAAGGGTGCGCAATCATGGATAAGACTCAATCTCGCCTGCGCCGCGCTCGTCAGACGCGTATCAAGATCGCCGAACTGCAGGTTGCGCGCCTTGCCGTGCATCGCACGAACACGCATATCTATGCGCAAGTGTTCTCGCCCTGCGGCACCAAGGTGCTCGCCAGCGCGTCGACGCTCGAAGCTGAAGTGCGTGCGCAGCTGGCCGACCAATCGGGCAAGGGCGGCAACATCGCCGCCGCCACGTTGATCGGCAAGCGTATCGCTGAAAAAGCCAAGGCTGCCGGCGTCGAATCCGTCGCCTTCGATCGCTCGGGCTTTCGCTACCACGGCCGCGTGAAAGCGCTGGCCGATGCGGCGCGCGAAGCCGGGCTCAAGTTCTAAGGAAGGAATTCGTCATGGCAAAGATGCAAGCGAAAGTTCAGGCTGACGAACGCGACGACGGCCTTCGCGAAAAGATGATCTCGGTCAATCGCGTGACCAAGGTGGTGAAGGGCGGCCGGATTCTCGGCTTCGCCGCACTGACCGTGGTCGGCGACGGTGACGGCCGCGTCGGTATGGGCAAGGGTAAGGCGAAGGAAGTCCCCGTTGCCGTGCAAAAGGCGATGGAGCAAGCCCGCCGCAACATGTTCAAGGTGCCGCTCAAGAACGGTACGTTGCAGCATGAAGTGCACGGCAAGCACGGCGCTTCGATGGTCCTCCTCGCCCCGGCGAAGGACGGTACCGGCGTGATCGCCGGCGGCCCGATGCGCGCGGTGTTCGACGTGATGGGCGTGCAAAACGTCGTCGCGAAGAGCCACGGTTCGACGAACCCGTACAACCTCGTGCGTGCCACGCTCGACGGGCTGCGCAAGCAGTCGACGCCGGCGGACATCGCTGCGAAGCGCGGCAAGTCGGTCGAAGAAATTTTGGGCTAACGCCTAGGTGGTCACCATGTCTGAAAAAACTGTCAAGGTTCAGCTCGTCAAGAGCCTGATTGGGACCCGCGAAACGCACCGTGCCACGGTGCGCGGCCTGGGCCTGCGCCGACTCAACTCGGTCAGCGAACTGCAAGACACGCCCGCCGTGCGCGGCATGATCAACAAGGTTTCGTACCTTGTTAAGGTCATCGGCTAATCGCGGACCAGGGACTCGAGGAGTTGAATATGGAATTGAACAACCTGAAGCCGGCTGAAGGCGCCAAGCACGCGAAGCGTCGCGTCGGGCGCGGAATCGGCTCCGGCCTCGGCAAGACGGCTGGCCGCGGTCACAAGGGTCAGAAATCGCGTTCGGGCGGCTTTCACAAGGTCGGCTTCGAAGGCGGTCAAATGCCGCTGCAACGTCGCCTGCCCAAGCGCGGCTTCACGTCGCTGACGAAGGAATTCGTCGGTGAAGTGCGCCTCGCCGATCTGCAAGCGCTGCCCGTCGACGAAATCGACCTGCTGGCGCTCAAGCAAGCGGGCCTCGTCGGTGAACTGACGAAGAGCGCCAAGATCATCGCCACCGGCGAGATCTCGCGCAAGATCGTCGTGAAGGGCCTCGGTGCGACGAAAGGCGCACGCGCTGCGATCGAAGCGGCCGGCGGCTCGTTCGCCGAGTAAGCGGCTTACGATCGCGTGAGAAGCGGATTGCCGTCAATGGCATTTGCATCGGAGAAGGTACTTGGCTAACAGCCCGAGTCTCGCAAAAACCGGTCGGAGCACGGCGAAGTTCGGCGACCTGCGCCGGCGTGCAGTCTTTCTGCTGCTGGCGCTGGTCGTCTATCGCATCGGCGCGCACATTCCGGTGCCGGGCATCGACCCGGATCAGTTGGCGAAGCTGTTCCAAAGCCAATCGGGCGGCATCCTGGGCATGTTCAACATGTTCTCGGGTGGCGCACTGTCGCGATTCACGATTTTCGCGTTGGGGATCATGCCGTACATCTCCTCGTCGATCATCATGCAGTTGCTCGCGATCGTGTCGCCTCAGCTCGAAGCGCTGAAGAAGGAAGGCCAAGCCGGACAGCGCAAGATTACGCAATACACGCGGGTCTTCACGGTGCTCCTGGCGACGTTCCAAGCGTTCGGCATTGCCGTGGCGCTGGAGAACCAGCCGGGCCTCGTGATCGATCCGGGCATGGTGTTTCGCCTGACGACGGTGGTGACCCTCGTGACGGGTACGATGTTCCTGATGTGGCTTGGTGAGCAAATCACGGAACGTGGCCTCGGCAACGGGATCTCGATCATCATCTTCGGCGGTATCGCAGCGGGTTTCCCGAACGCGGTGGGCGGGCTCGTCTCGCTCGTGCAGTCGGGCTCGATGCATCCGTTCACGGCGATCGTCGTGGTCGCGTTGATCGCGGCGGTGACGTATGTGGTCGTGTTCATCGAGCGCGGCCAACGCAAGATCCTCGTGAACTATGCGAAGCGCCAGGTCGGTAACAAGATTTACGGCGGACAGTCGTCGCATCTGCCGCTCAAGCTGAACATGTCGGGCGTGATTCCGCCGATCTTCGCATCGTCGATCATCCTGTTCCCGGCGACGATCCTGAATTGGTTCAGCTCGGGTACGCGCGGCGGCGTGGTAACGGATACGTTGCACAACGTGGCCGAGGCGCTGAAGCCGGGCCAGCCGGTGTACGTGCTGTTGTATGCGTTGGCGATCGTATTTTTCTGCTTCTTCTACACCGCACTGGTGTTCAACAGCAGGGAAACGGCCGACAACCTGAAGAAGAGCGGTGCATTCGTTCCGGGTATCCGTCCCGGCGACCAGACCGCGCGTTATATCGACCGCATCCTCACGCGTCTGACGCTGGCCGGTGCGATCTATATCGTGTTCGTCTGCTTGTTGCCCGAGTTTTTGGTGCTGCGCTGGAACGTGCCGTTTTATTTTGGCGGAACGTCGCTGCTGATCATTGTCGTCGTCACGATGGACTTCATGGCGCAGGTGCAGTCGTACGTTATGTCGCAACAGTATGAGTCGTTGCTCAAGAAGGCGAACTTCAAGGGCAGCAACATCCCCATGCGTTGAAAGGACTTATGGCCAAAGACGATGTAATCCAGATGCAGGGCGAGGTGATCGAGAACCTTCCCAATGCTACCTTCCGCGTGAAGCTGGAAAACGGCCATGTCGTGTTGGGGCATATCTCCGGAAAGATGCGGATGCACTACATCCGTATCCTCCCGGGCGACAAGGTGACGGTTGAATTGACGCCTTACGATCTGTCGCGTGCGCGGATCGTGTTCCGGGCGAAGACTTAAAAAAAGGGTAATATCATGAAAGTGATGGCATCGGTTAAGCGCATTTGCCGCAATTGCAAGATCATCAAGCGCAAAGGTGTTGTGCGCGTGATTTGCAGCTCTGATCCGCGCCACAAACAGCGCCAAGGCTGAACGCCGCGCTTTTGCTTGCGCTTTTTGTTTGAGGAAAAACAATGGCTCGTATTGCAGGGGTGAACATCCCGAACCACCAGCACACCGTGATCGGCCTGACGGCGATCTTCGGGGTTGGCCGCACCCGTTCGCAACAAATTTGCGAATCGGCTGGTGTCGCAGTGTCCAAGAAGGTCAAGGACTTGACCGACGCGGATCTCGAAAAGCTGCGTGAAGAAGTCGGCAAGTTTGTCGTCGAAGGCGACCTGCGCCGTGAAGTGACGATGAACATCAAGCGTCTGATGGACCTCGGCTGCTATCGCGGTGTGCGTCATCGCAAGGGTCTGCCCCTGCGTGGCCAACGTACGCGCACGAACGCCCGTACGCGCAAGGGTCCGCGCCGCGCTGCCCAATCGCTGAAGAAATAAGCGCGACTGACAGTTACAGGAAAACGTAATGGCTAAGGCTTCGAACAACACCGCGGCGCAACGCGTTCGCAAGAAGGTCAAGAAGAACGTCGCCGAGGGCGTGGTTCACGTTCACGCGTCGTTCAACAACACCATCATCACGATCACCGATCGTCAAGGCAACGCGCTTGCCTGGGCAACGTCGGGTGGCCAGGGTTTCAAGGGCTCGCGCAAGTCCACACCGTTCGCGGCGCAGGTTGCAGCGGAGTCGGCCGGTCGCGTGGCGATGGAATACGGCGTGAAGAACCTCGAAGTGCGGATCAAGGGTCCTGGCCCGGGTCGCGAATCGGCGGTGCGCGCATTGCATGGTCTTGGCATCAAGATCACGGCGATCTCCGACGTTACGCCTGTTCCGCACAACGGCTGCCGTCCGCCGAAGCGCCGTCGTATCTAAGACGCGCGCCTGGATGACGCCTGTTGGCGCCTTGGTGCGCCAACAGGCTATTTGCGCGTGTTGATTGTTGAATTGTTTGACTAAGCCCACCGTTCGGCCCAACACGGGCACGGACTAGCGCGGACGCGAGTCTGCGTGACTAAACATTGAAGGAATGCAAAGTGGCACGCTATACCGGCCCTAAAGCCAAGTTGTCCCGCCGTGAAGGCACCGACCTGTTCCTGAAGAGCGCACGCCGTTCGCTCGCCGACAAGTGCAAGCTCGACAGCAAGCCGGGTCAGCACGGCCGCACCTCGGGCGCGCGTACGTCCGACTACGGCACGCAGCTGCGCGAAAAGCAAAAAGTGAAGCGCATCTACGGCGTGCTCGAGCGTCAATTCCGCCGCTACTTCGCCGAAGCAGACCGCCGCAAGGGCAACACGGGTGAAACCCTGCTGCAATTGCTCGAGTCGCGCCTCGACAACGTCGTCTATCGCATGGGCTTCGGCTCGACGCGCGCTGAAGCGCGTCAGCTCGTGAGCCACAAGTCGATCACGGTGAACGGCGTCGTTTCCAACATCCCGTCGCTGCAAGTGAAAGCCGGCGACGTGGTCGCGGTTCGCGAGCAAGCCAAGAAGCAGGCGCGGATTCTCGAAGCGCTGTCGCTCGCCGAGCAAAGCGGCATCGCCAGCTGGGTTGCGGTCGACGCGAAGAAGTTCGAAGGCACGTTCAAGCAAATGCCGGAACGTAGCGACATCGCCGGCGACATCAACGAAAGCCTGATCGTCGAATTGTATTCGCGCTAATCGGATTTACGGCCGGGGTACCTCGATTGCGTTGCGCAAGGGGCCACCTCGGCTGTTTATTTTCAGGGTGTTACCGGTCAGCCTTATCGGTGTAACGAGCCGAGGGTATTGAAAAGGAAAACCTATGCAAACCAGTTTGTTGAAGCCCAAGATCATTGCTGTGGAATCGCTGGGCGAGAGCCACGCGAAAGTGGTCATGGAACCGTTCGAACGCGGTTACGGCCACACTTTGGGCAACGCGCTTCGGCGCGTCCTGCTGTCGTCGATGGTCGGCTATGCGCCCACCGAAGTGACGATCGCGGGCGTCGTGCACGAGTACTCGACGATCGACGGTGTGCAGGAAGACGTGGTCAACCTGCTGCTGAACATGAAGGGTGTCGTGTTCAAGCTGCACAACCGCGATGAAGTGACCGTCACGCTGCGCAAGGAAGGCGAAGGCGTCGTGACCGCGCGCGACATCGAGTTGCCGCATGACTGCGAGGTGATCAACCCCGATCACGTGGTGGCTCACCTGTCGAAAGGCGGCAAGCTCGACGTGCAGATCAAGGTTGAGAAAGGCCGCGGCTATGTGCCGGGCAACGTGCGTCGCTACGGCGAAGAGACGGCCAAGATCATCGGCCGTATCGTCCTCGATGCGTCGTTCTCGCCGGTTCGCCGCGTGAGCTACGCCGTGGAGAGCGCGCGTGTCGAACAGCGCACCGACCTCGACAAGCTCGTGATGAACATCGAGACCAACGGCGTGATTTCGCCCGAGGAAGCGATTCGCCAATCGGCACGTATTCTCGTCGACCAACTCGCGGTGTTCGCGGCGTTGGAAGGCACGGAAGCCGCCGCCGAAGCGCCGTCGCGTGCGCCGCAGATCGATCCGATCCTGCTGCGTCCGGTGGACGATCTCGAGTTGACGGTGCGTTCGGCCAATTGTCTGAAGGCCGAAAACATCTACTACATCGGCGATCTGATCCAGCGTACGGAAAACGAGTTGCTCAAAACGCCGAACCTGGGCCGCAAGTCGCTGAACGAGATCAAGGAAGTGCTCGCTTCGCGTGGCCTGACGCTCGGCATGAAGCTCGAAAACTGGCCGCCGGCCGGTCTCGACAAGTAAGGCGCTCCGGGGCGCGTGCGCTCCGCGCATCTGACTCTCTGGCGAGGACGCGGATTTTCCTTTAAAATCCGCGTCTTGTCTTTTTTCTACCGGCCCGTGTCCGCGCCGTCGCAAGGTTTGTGGCGTATGGACGATAGAAGAGCTGGATCAAAACTTCGAATCAAGGAACTGAAATGCGTCACCGTCATGGTTTGCGGAAACTGAACCGCACGAGCAGCCACCGTCTGGCAATGCTCCGTAACATGTCCAACTCCCTCATCGAGCACGAAGTCATCAAGACGACGCTGCCGAAGGCGAAGGAACTCCGTAAGGTCGTCGAGCCCCTCATCACGCTCGGCAAGAAGCCGTCGCTCGCGAACCGTCGTCTGGCGTTCAACCGCCTGCGCGATCGTGACTCGGTCACCAAGCTGTTCGACGTGCTCGGTCCGCGTTTCGCGAACCGTCCGGGCGGCTACCTCCGTATTCTGAAGTTTGGTTTCCGTGTCGGCGACAACGCGCCCATGGCGCTCGTCGAGTTGCTCGACCGTCCGGAACCGGTGGAAGCGGAAGAAGTGCAAGACGCCGAATAAGCCGTGCTGCGCGCGTTCGCGCGCTGGCCGGTCGATAACGCGAGAAGGGGACAAGCGAAAGCTTGGCCCCTTTTTGTTTTTCATCGGCCTTCCAAGCTTTTGAGATGACACGCCGAAACGAGGCCCGGTCGAACCCGCGGCGCGCGGCGCGAAGCGGGCGCGCGTGGCGAAAGCGTGCTCGGTGATACGATAGCGGCGTACCGATTTGCCTCGAGGTAACGCCGCCGTGCCCCTGCCTGTCGTGCTCATGTTGACGACCTTGCCCGATACCGAAGCGGCGCAACGGCTCGCGCAAGGCGCCCTCGACGAACGCCTGGCCGCCTGTGTCACCGAACTAGGTGCGGTGCGCTCGCGCTATCGCTGGAAAGGTCAGATTGAATCAGCTGACGAAATCCAGCTGCTGTTCAAGACGAGCGCGGCGCGCTCGATGGACCTCGAGCAATTCATTCGAGCAAATCACCCCTACGAGACGCCTGAACTGCTCTCGTGGCAGGCCGCCGCATCCAATGCCTACGCGCAATGGGTGGAGACCGAAACACACCGACCGACGCATGTTTAAGCCGCTTCTTGATCCTGCGCGCCACGTGGCGCGTGTGGTGTTGTTCATCGTTACGTGTGTCTGCATGGGCGCCGGGCTCGTGGGCGCCGCACGCGCTGACGATTTTCTCGATCCGGCGGTGGCGTTTCGGTTCAGCGCAGCAGAGCAACCTCATGAAGTGGACGTTCACTTCAAAATCGCAGACGGGTACTACCTTTATCGCGAGCGGTTCCAGTTCGCGGTCAAGGGCGGCACGGCCACGCTCGGCGCTGCGCAATTGCCGGCCGGCCATATCAAATTCGATCCTACCTTTCAAAAGAACGTCGAGACCTATCGAGGCGACCTGACCGTGCGGGTGCCGATACAGTCAGCTTCGAGCGCCTTCGATCTCGTTGTCACGTCTCAAGGCTGCGCCGATGCGGGCATCTGCTATCCGCCGGCGGAGCACGTTTACCGTGTCCGCGGCGCAGCACTGGGCACGGCCGAAGGTGCGGCGGCGGGGGGCGGGCAATCGGCCGCTTTAACGGGCGGTTCGCAGGGCTCGTGGTACGAGCGCGTGACCAGCGCCGACTACGCGCAATCACTGCTGCAGGGCGGCGGCTTTGCCGCCACGGTGGGGCTTTATTTTCTTGCCGGCCTGGTCCTGAGCCTGCTGCCTTGTTCGTATCCGATGATCCCGATCGTGTCGGCGATCATCATCGGGCAGCGCGGCAAAGTGACGCATGGGCGTGGATTTGCGCTGTCGCTGGCATACGTCGTCGGCATGGCGCTCGTTTATACGGCGCTGGGCATCGCAGCGGCGCTCGTTGGGCAATCGCTTGGCGCGTGGCTGCAAAACCCATGGGTGCTTGGTCTTTTTGCCGCGTTGTTGACCGCATTCGCGCTG
>Ga0310811_10011938_pt1 | contig 11277 bp, 10 predicted proteins | sample YCmetagenome_FD_207642 | JGI IMG/M metagenome (GOLD analysis project Ga0310811, IMG submission 207642) | Soil microbial communities from experimental microcosm in Duke University, North Carolina, United States - YC | ecosystem: Engineered > Artificial ecosystem > Soil microcosm > Unclassified ... | reverse complement strand
CAATCTCCCAGCTGTCGATTTTGCCGGTTGAACCGAGCCGCTCACGCACTGCTTTCACGTTGAACCCGATACCGGTCGTGCCCCACATGTAGTTGACGGCGTAATGATTGCCCGGGTCGTAAGCGGCAAGACGGTTTGCGACCTCCGGCCAGACATTCGCGAGATTCTTTAGCTTGCTCTTGTCGAGTTTCTGGAAGACGCCGGCCTTGATCTGATGTTCGAGAAAGTATCCTGTCGGGACAACGACATCATAACCCGATTTTCCTGCCAGAAGTTTTGTTTCGAGTGTCTCGTTGGCGTCAAAGGTGTCGTATTGCACCTTTATGCCGGTTTCCTTCGTGAAGTCTTCAATGACCTTCGGTTCAATATAGTCGGACCAGTTGTAGACATTGACCACGCGCGTGGTCTGCGCCGCAGCCGGATCGATTGCGACGGAGCCTGCCACAAAGGCTAATGCCGCGGTTGCGAATGCGCGGAGAATGAAAGGCATCGATAGGTCGTTCAGGTTTTCGTGGGCAGGCCCGCTGCTTTCCATGCAATGATACCGCCCGCAAGATGGGCGGAATACGGATAACCGGCGTCCTGCGCGGCAACAGACGCGGTGATGGATCGGCGACCGGAGCGGCAGGCAAACACGACCTGCTTGCCCTGCGGATCGGGAATCGTGGTCGGATCAAAGCAAGACAGCGGCACAATCACCGCGTCGGGGTAGCTTTCAACCGACGTTTCGTTCGGCTCGCGCACGTCAACCAGTAAGATACGGCCCTCGCGCAAGCCGGTTGCCACTTCTTCGGGCGTAAGATTTGTCACCTCGTCGGCGCGGGGCATTTCATCGGCCATGCCGAAACTCCTTCACTCTGGATTGGTTGAGTTTTAGCCGGAATCTCGGCGGGCCGACCAGTCTTATTTCAAGCGGCCCTAGATCGTGACTTGGGTGCCGACCTCAACCACCCGTCCGGTCGGAATTTGGAAATAGTCGGTTGCGTCATTCGCGAGCCGGGTAAGGCCGATAAACAACCGATCCTGCCACCTGGGCATCCCCGATTGTGTCGCTGGCTTGAGGGCGCGCCGCGAAAGAAAAAACGAGGTCGACATGATGTCGAATTGCCAACCCAGCTTGCGCGCTATGGCAAGGGCCTTTGGAACGTTCGGCGTTTCCATAAAACCAAACCGCAGAAAGACACGCGAGAATGTCTTGCCGACAGGCTGAATGCGAACCCGCTCGCCGGCATCAACGCGTGGTGTATCGGAAGTTTCGATCGTCAAAATGACGTTCTTTTCGTGCAGTACTTTGTAGTGCTTCAGGCTGTGCAGGAGCGCGGTGGGAGCGCTGACGGGATCACTGGTCAGAAAAACCGCCGTCCCTGGTACGCGTGCCGGCGGTTTCTTTTCCAAAGTTTTTACTAGCCCCTCGAGCGGGGTTTCGAGCCGACGCGTTTTCTCGAAAAGGAGCCGGCTGCCGCGCCGCCACGTATACATAATCGCCATGACTCCAGCGCCGAGCGCCAGCGGCATCCAACCCCCCTCGACAATCTTGAGCAGGTTTGCCGACAAGAAAGTCACGTCAATGAACAAGAACGGCAGCATGAGTGCGAGCGCACCAATCAACGGCCAATTCCATACGCGCCAGATAACTACAATCGCCATCATCGCAGTCACCACCATCGTGCCAGTGACCGCAATACCGTAAGCGGAAGCCAGCGCACTCGAAGACCTAAATAGTGCCACCAGCAGCAACACACCGATTAAAAGAAAAGTGTTGACGCGCGGCATATAGATTTGGCCGAACAATGCTTCCGATGTGTGACGGATTTCGAGGCGTGGTAATAAGCCGAGCTGAATGGCCTGTCTGGTCAGAGAATATGCACCTGTGATTACGGCCTGGCTGGCGATCACAGTGGCGATCGTCGCGAGCAGAACCATAGGGAGCAGCGCCCAGTCGGGGTAGAGCAGAAAGAAGGGATTTTCCACCGACTTTGGATTCGCAAGCACGAGGGCGCCCTGACCGAGATAATTGATAGTGAGCGCCGGCAACACTATGACGAGCCACGCGAAGCGGATTGGGCCTCGACCAAAATGGCCAAGATCTGCATAGAGCGCTTCCGCACCGGTCACGACTAGGAAGACCGCACCGAGAGTATAAAAACCAACAACGCCGTGATGGAGCAGGAACGTAATTCCGTACCACGGATTGAATGCTAGAAACACCGCCGGGTTTTGCGCAACGTGCCAAAGTCCTGCAGCGGCAATCGCGGCAAACCAAAAAAGCGTAATTGGACCAAAAAAAGCTGCAACATTCGCTGTGCCGCGTGATTGCACGGCAAAAAGCAAGACAAGAATGAAAACTGTGAGTGGCACAACGTAAGGATCGAAAGCCGGCGTTGCGATCTTCAATCCTTCGACAGCAGAAAGCACCGACAGCGCCGGCGTTATGATCGCGTCTCCGTAAAAGAGCGCGCCGCTGATAACGCCAAGAAAAATAATGATATTGCTTCGCCGGACCAGAGAACGAGATGCAAGCGCCATCAATGCCAGCGTGCCACCCTCCCCTTTGTTATCGGCACGCAGCAAAATCAAAACGTATTTTGCGGTGACGACCAACAAAAGCGCCCAAATGATCAGCGATAGGATCCCAAGCACGACCGCTTCATTTGGTGCAATCCCGTTCGGCGTCGCCGCAAGGACTGCTTCGCGCAATGCGTAAAGAGGGCTTGTGCCAATGTCCCCGTAAACGACTCCGATACTTCCGAGCGCGAGCGACCAGAAACCGACTTTCGCTGGCGCACCAGTCAATACGGGAGAGGCGCCGGGCTCCCCCACGGAAGTGGCAATGCTTCGTGACATGGGATGCCTTTAAATGCTGCACTGCAAAAATATCGAGGTCGCGGCTTATAACGCCAGTTTCCGCAGTGCAGCAGCGTGATTCGCGCAACTCAGCCCTTCGAACATGCAAGAATGCAATGGCATTAGATTAAATACGGTAGAAATATCAATTGATTATGCGAAAAAATTAGAGCGGGGCTTTTACACCGTTACTTGAGTACCAACTTCGACCACGCGACCCGTCGGAATCTGGAAAAAGTCGGTCGCGTCACTCGCGGACCGGGCCAACGCGATGAACAAATGATCCTGCCATGACGGCATGCCCGACTTTGCCGATGGCCTGAGCGCGCGCCGCGACAGAAAAAATGACGTCGACATGATGTCGAATTGCCAGCCGTGTTTACGCGCGATCACCAACGCCTTCGGCACGTTGGGTTGCTCCATGTAGCCAAATTTCAGCGACACCCGTGCGAAATGCTGCGACAGCGGCTTGATTTGCACGCGGTCTTCTTCGGAAACGCGGGGCGTATCGGCAGTGATGATGGTCAGCACGACATTGTGCTCATGCAGGATTTTGTTGTGCTTCAGGTTATGCAGAAGCGCGGTTGGCGCAAATTCCGGATCGCTCGTGAGAAATACAGCCGTTCCCGGAACGATGTGCGGAGGTTTCTTCTCAAGGCTGCGGAACAAGGTGTCGAGCGGGACTTCTGTACGCCGTGTCTTGCTGACCAAAATTCCAGTTCCGCGGCGCCAGGTCAGGATCAGAAGGACCATGGTGGAACCAAACAGAAGCGGCGCCCATGCGCCTTCAAACAATTTGAGGAAATTAGCCGAAAAGAATACGACATCAACGACGACGAATGGCGCAATCAGCAGCACGGTCTGCCAAAGCGGCCACTCCCATCGCTTCCAAATGACAATGAACGCAAGAAGCCCGTCGACCACCATGGTCGTAGCGACGGCAATACCATAAGCGGACGCAAGCGCGCTCGACGTGCGAAAAAGCCCGACCAGCAGCAGCACACCAACCATCAGCGAGACGGTTACACGCGGGATGTAAATCTGGCCGACATGTGACGCGGATGTGTGCAGAATCGTAAGGCGTGGCAGCATGCCGAGTTGTATGGCCTGATGCACAAGTGAATAGGCGCCCGTGATGACAGCCTGACTTGCGATGACCGTGGCTGCCGTTGCCAAAACAACCATCGCCAACAGAAACTGATCCGGCACTAGCCGATAAAACGGGTTTTCGATGGCGGCGGGATCCGCCAAAACCTTCGCTCCTTGCCCGAAATAATTGATGAGAAGTGCGGGAAATACCAGGCAGAACCAGGCCGTCTGGATTGGCTTGCGGCCGAAATGACCAAGATCGGCATAAAGGGCCTCGCCACCCGTCACGACCAGGAACACGGCGCCGAGCGTTACGAGCCCGATCGTGCCATGGTGGAGCAGGAAGTCCACGCCGTAATATGGGTTTATTGCAAAGAGAACGGTTGGATCGTCCCGTATATGAAGTCCGCCAGCAACTGCGATCGAGACAAACCAGACGACCATGATGGGACCGAACATGGCTGCTACTCTGGCGGTGCCGCGGCTCTGCGCCGCAAACAAGGCGATCAGGATAATAACCGTCAACGGCACAACGAAATCGCTGAATGCAGGACTCGCAAGCTTGAGCCCTTCGACAGCCGAGAGAACGGAAATTGCAGGCGTGATAACGGAATCGCCGAGAAACATCGAGGCGCCGATGACACCGACGATAAAGACAAAGGCCGTGCGTCGGCCAAGGGCACGGGTGGCGAGCGCTGTTAATGACAGGGTGCCGCCCTCCCCGTTGTTGTCTGCGCGCAGCAGGATGAGGACGTATTTCAGCGTGACCGTGATAATAAGCGCCCAGAGAATGAGCGAAAGAACGCCTAGAACAATTTCGCGCGTTACGATCGCGTCATTGCTCGCGGCCATCGCGGCTTCGCGAAAGGCGTAAAGCGGACTGGTCCCGATATCGCCGTAGACGACGCCAACGCTGCCGAGCGAAAGCGCAATGAGGCTCGGAGGCGCGTCAGGTCCCGTGCGCGTGGCGGCCGTCGTTTCACTCCCGCCATTATTCATTGAGAATTGGCCCGCCAAGTGTCAGAAGGCGGGGCTTATATCATCGCGCCAGCGTTAAGAACACAGGGCTTTCCCCAGCCTTCTACCGCGTTTTACGGGGTCAAATTCGCGGGTAGAGGCGGCTCTTCCTTCATCAACGTAATTGTCACCCGGCGGTTCGGGGACATAGAGGGATCGTCTGGGAACAAGGGATCGGTATCGGCTTTGCCAGCCACCATAAAGATATTCCCAGGCGGCACGCCCTCCGCTTCCAGGATTTGCCGCACGGCGTTTGCACGGTCGGCCGACAACTCCCACGGGCCATATCCCGGCTTTGGCGGAACTTTGCTTGAGGCCGTGTGCCCCACAATCGAGAGCCGATACGGCATCGCCTTGAGCTGTGGTGCGATCTTCTGGATGATCCTGCGCGTACGCTCGAAAGGCTCTTTTGCGCCGTCGGGAAACATCGAACGCCCGTCTTGGTCGACAATCTCGATGTTAAGCCCCTGCTTCGTTTCCTCGAGCATGATGTGCTTCGAGACCTCGGTAATCTCCGGCATTTCCTGCAAGGCCTGGCGCAGCGACGCTGATGCAAGCGAGAACTTGCGGTCCTCCTTGAAGCGGGCCCCATATGAACGTTGACGATCGTTCTCCTCAGGCGATGGCGTCGCGGATGCTTCAGACGGATCGATGTGCGCAGCGTTCTTCAGCCTGGGGCGCGTGGGAAGACCTAGGACCTCAATAATTCCAGAATAGCGCACGCGGTCCTGAACGCCGAAGGCATCCCGCATGGAACCGGCCACGACCTGGAGCTTGGCTTGGTCCTGCGTTGAAAAGGCAACGAGCATCACAAAGAAACTGACCAGAAGGCCCATAAGGTCGGCGAAGGTGACGAACCACCCATGACCGCCGCCGTGACCTGCTTCCTTACGTCTCGCCATCCTATGCCTGCAAACGCGCCGCGCTAAGCGGGTACGGTCTCCGCTTCTTCGCCTTCATCCTCTTCGGTGTGCCGGTGCTTTTCAGGCAGGTAAGCGAGCAGCATCTCGCGCACCAGCGTCGGACTCTTGGCTTCGCGTATCATCAAGATTCCGTCGATGATGAGCGTGCGGTTGATTTCCTCATCGACAAGCTTGAGGTGCAGCTTGTCGGCGATCGGCAGGCACAGGAGGTTCGCGACCGCCGCTCCGTAAAACGTTGCCAGCAGCGCGACGGCCATGAATGGGCCGAGTTTCGAGGGATCGGTCATGTTGGCGAACATCTGCACCATGCCGATCAGTGTTCCGATCATCCCGAAGGCCGGAGCGCAGTCCCCGACCGCGCGGTAGATTTTCTGTCCTTCATCGAGATGCGTTAGAAAATTGTCGCGATCCCGTTCGAGATTATCGCGGATGAAATTTCCGTCGTAGCCGTCGGCGACGAAGCGGACGCCTTTGGCAAGGAATGGGTCTTCGATCTCGACCTTCTCCAGCCCGATTGGACCCTGCTTGCGCGCAACTTCGGCAAGACCCGCGATTTCGTCAACCAAGTCGCGCTGGCTCATGCGCCGCAGCGTGAAGGCGAATTTGGCGCCGAGAGGAAGGCCGTGGAAGATGGAGGCGAGCGGAAAGCGGATGAGCGTTGCGGCAAATGATCCGCCGAAGATCACGATGGCGGCATGCATGTCGGCGAACATGCGCAAATCGCCGCCCAGCAGGATCAGCGTTGCAAGGACGCCCGCGCCGGCCAGGAGTCCGAGACCTGTCGAAATATCCATTACGAACCCACCCAACGCCCACAACGTGTCGGGCGAACAGCCAAAGCAGTTGCCCACGTCGACCCTAGACTGGCGCTGTTAAGAGGCGGTAAAGGCTAACCGATGGTGAAAGAAAAACGCCCCGGAATCGCCCATCGACCCGTGACCCTGCGGCAAAAAGCTGCAAAACTTGCTGCAAACAGGCGCTAATCCCAAGGGTCCGGCCCAGGACCTGTCAAAAAGTCAAAGGAGTGCGGCCCATGCGAGAAATCGGCCATTTCATCGGTGGCAAGACAGTAAAAGGGGGCTCGGGACGCTTTGGCGACGTTTTTGATCCCAATACCGGGGAGGTTCAGGCAAAGGTCGCCTTGGCGAAGCATTCGGAGGTCGAACATGCGATTGCCAATGCGCAAGCCGCCCAGCCGGCCTGGGCGGCCACGAACCCGCAGCGTCGTGCACGGGTGATGTTCAAGTTTCTCGAGCTTGTTCAGAAGGACTTCGAGCCGCTCGCCAAGCTTCTCTCGTCGGAGCACGGAAAAACCATTCCCGATGCGCGAGGCGACATTCAGCGCGGCGTCGAAGTGGTCGAATTCGCCTGCGGCATTCCGCACTTGTTGAAAGGCGAGTTCACGGAAGGAGCTGGGCCGAGTATCGACCTTTATTCGGTCCGCCAGCCGCTTGGGGTGGTCGCGGGGATCACGCCGTTTAATTTTCCGGCAATGATCCCAATGTGGAAATTCGCGCCAGCGATTGCGTGCGGCAATGCGTTCATTCTTAAGCCGTCGGAGCGCGACCCGTCGGTTCCGATGCGCCTTGCGGAATTAATGATCGACGCCGGCCTCCCCGCTGGCGTGCTTAACGTTGTCAATGGCGACAAAGAAGCCGTTGACACGCTTCTAACCGACCCGCGCGTCATGGCTATTGGCTTCGTCGGATCTTCGGCGATCGCCGAGTACATCTATTCAACTGGCTGCGCCCACGGCAAACGCGTCCAATGTTTCGGCGGCGCAAAGAACCATATGATTGTGATGCCTGATGCTGACATCGATCAGGCCGTCGACGCTCTCGTTGGTGCTGGCTACGGCTCGGCCGGCGAACGCTGCATGGCGGTTTCGGTCGCCGTTCCTGTCGGCAAAAAGACTGCGGACATCCTCGTCGAAAAGCTTATCCCGCGCGTCGAAAGTCTCAAAATTGGCCCGTCCAGCGATCCGCAAGCCGATTACGGGCCACTCGTGACCAAGGCGCACCTCAATAAGGTGAGGGACTACGTCGATCTCGGCGTGAAGGAAGGCGCCAAACTCCTTGTCGATGGTCGGGGATTTAAGCTGCAAGGTTACGAAAACGGCAACTTCATGGGGGGCTGCCTGTTCGATGATGTAAAATCGAATATGCGGATTTATAAAGAAGAAATCTTTGGACCTGTGCTCTCGGTCGTGCGGGCCAAGGATTACGACGAGGCGGTGCGCTTACCCTCAGAGCACGAATATGGCAACGGCGTCGCCATCTTCACCCGTGATGGCGATACGGCGCGCGATTTTGTCAACAAGGTACAGGTCGGAATGGTTGGCGTTAATTTTGCGATTCCCGTTCCGCTCGCCTATCACACGTTCGGCGGCTGGAAACGCTCAGGCTTCGGAGATCTCAACCAGCACGGACCCGACTCGATCCGCTTCTACACAAAAACCAAAACTGTTACTTCACGCTGGCCGACCGGTACGAAGGAAGGCGCGGAATTCGTGATCCCCACGATGAAGTAAGTTTGACGAATGGCCCGCGTCAGGACAACTCCTGGAATACTTGTTGTCCTGACGCTTACGGGCTGTGCGGGCGAGCGGGTCTCCCTTGAATCGGCTCCCACGCAAAAAGACCTTACCATTCCCGGCCGATGGATCCTGTCGACCGCGAACGCGCCCACCTGCGGGCTTGAATTCGGAGGCGCCGCGGGCGGGCGCGCCGGATCTGTTTCGCCGGATGGAGGTTGTCCCGGAAAATTCTATATGAGCCGGCGCTGGTCGATGGACGATGGCGCGATAACGATCACCGATGCCGAAAACCAGCCTCTGGCCCATTTCAGGCTGGTTGGCGACCGCTACGAAGGACAGTCCACCGGCGGGACGTCGATGACTCTTTCACGCTAGAAACATCAAGATCGGAAATCCAATGGCCGAGTACCAACTCTATTGCTTTGCCCAGTCCGGCAACTCCTATCGTGCGGCGCTTATGCTCAATTTGATCGGTGCGGATTGGGAGCCGATCTGGGTTGATTTTTTCGGAACCATGCCACAGCGGACACCGGAATTCCGGGCCGACGTCAACGAAATGGGCGAGATGCCGGTACTCGTCCACGGAAAGAAGAAACTTTCGCAATCGGGCGTCATCCTGATCTATCTCGCCAGGCGTACCGGAAAATTCAAACCGAAGGATGAGGACGAAGAACTTGAAGCTCTCCGCTGGATGATTTTCGACAACCAGAAGGTGAACGGCTTTCTCGGTCCATTCCGCTTTCTGAAGAACTTCGCCAAGCCTCCGGGCGATCCGGCGGTGCTTGCCTTTCTGAAAGGACGTATCGATGGCAACCTTGCCATCGTGAACCGGCGGCTCACCGGCCGCCAATATCTCATCGGTGACAGGCCAACGATCGCCGACGTTTCAATGGCCGGCTACTTGTATTATCCGGCCGAAGAATTCGGATTTGATATCGCGAAGGATCACCCGGCGATCGGTGCGTGGCTCGGCCGGATGAAGGCGCTGCCAGGGTGGAAGCACCCTTACGACTTGATGCCCGGGCATCCGCTCGCGAAAGGTTGAGTTCAGTTCAGCCGTGCCGGACGGTCGTCGTCGGCCCGATTAGTCGCGCCAAGTGGGAGTCCGGCCGCCTCGGCTGTGCTTGCCGCCGCAGCAGCCGCGTCCTTGCGCTGATACTCCCGATACGACAACCAGCTCAGTGGCAGACATGCGAGATAAGCAACCGTGCCGATGGTCAGCACGGGCCACGGATAGCTGAGCAGCAAAGCGAAGAACAAGACGACCAGCACGAAAACGGGCAGCACCATCTCAGGCGGCACTCGCTTGCCAACACGTTTCCCCGAAAACACGGGAAGCCGGGAAACCATCAGAAGCGCGATTGCCAAAGTGTAGAAAAATGTCAGCCAGGCAGTGATGAGGCCATCCGAAACTCCGAGAAGACTCAGATAGATTGGAAGCATTACCGTGATGGCGCCGGCAGGCGCAGGAATGCCGGTGAAAAAATTTCCAGCCCATACCGGCTTGTTTGGGTCATCGATCATCACGTTGAACCGCGCGAGCCGTAACCCCGCGCAGATTGCAAAAACCAACGCGGCGATCCATCCCGCCGATTTGATGTCGTGCAATCCCCAGAAATAAAGAATGATCGCGGGCGCAACGCCGAAATTCACAAAATCGGCAAGGCTGTCGAGCTCGGCGCCAAAACGGGAAGTGCCCTTGAGCATGCGGGCAATGCGTCCATCAATTCCATCGAGCAGCGCCGCAAGCACGATCGCCGCAAGCGCCAATTCGAGCCTGTTCTCGACGGCAACGCGGATCGCTGTGAGACCTGCACACAACGCAAGCAATGTGATCAGATTGGGAAGCAAAGTGCGGACCGGAATCGCCTTAAAACGGCGACGGAACGGCGGCGGAGCGGGGTCGATGGGCTGAAAGACCATGGTCATAATATAGTCCCGTGGCTCTGCGGGCGCCACGGCACCAAAAGCGTGTTTCTTCGGCCTCGTTAACTGTTTATCCCGTGCGAAACGCGCGTCCACCGTCGATGGCGGTGCGTAGATCGGCAAGCACGGTTTCTCCAGCAATTGCCATTTGACCGACCGCTACAAGCGGCGGCACGCCCTCCGGAAGGTAGACATCGACCCGGGAACCGAAGCGGATCATGCCGAAGCGTTCGCCCGCCCCTATCGGCTGACCCACGCGCGCGAAGCAAACGATCCGACGAGCAACGAGGCCTGCGATCTGCACCACCGCAATGCGTGCGCCGGGTATAGTAATCACCAGCGCATTGCGTTCGTTATCGGCGCTCGCCTTGTCCAAGTCGGCATTAAAGAACTTGCCGGGCTGATACACGATTTTTTCGATCGTTCCGGAGACCGGACTCCGGTTCACGTGGCAATCGAATACGCTCATAAATATCGAAATTCGCGGCAACGGCTTTTCACCAAGACCGAGTTCACGTGGCGGTGCGACGCTGGTTACCTGGCTCACACGGCCGTCTGCGGGTGCTACCACCAGGCCGTCGCGGACCGGTGTAACGCGGGGCGGATCGCGGAAGAAATAAGCACACCATAGGGTGGCAAGCGTCCCAAGCCAGCCCAGCGGACTCCATAACCAAAACAGGACCAGACTCACCAGAGCAAAGACGCCGATGAACGGATATCCCTCCGGGGTCACCGGCACGATTTGTGAGCGAATCGAATCGTAGATCGACATGCGCTATCTTACTCTGCCGCGTCTGCTGACGCTTCGAGCGGCGCGGGGGTCGCAGTAATTGCATCCTCCACCGGAGGCGGATTTCGATTTGGTGCCCCCTGATCCTCGCCCGCAAGCGCGAGTTTTTCGCGCGCCTCTTCCGCCTCACGCTGACGATTCCACATGCTTGC
>Ga0310811_10011936_pt1 | contig 11279 bp, 17 predicted proteins | sample YCmetagenome_FD_207642 | JGI IMG/M metagenome (GOLD analysis project Ga0310811, IMG submission 207642) | Soil microbial communities from experimental microcosm in Duke University, North Carolina, United States - YC | ecosystem: Engineered > Artificial ecosystem > Soil microcosm > Unclassified ... | reverse complement strand
AGGCGAGCCGAAAACCAGGGGAACGCTCCGTAACCACCTCACACTCTTCAACGATTCTGCGCTTTCCATTCTTCATGTAATGTCTTGCTAAGTTGCTCCCCAGCGTTTCATTGCCAAGGGAGGCCTTCCTAAATCAATAGAAGGCCAGGATGCGAGCTTAAGACCAACAAGGTGAAACACTGTCTTCCCAAGATCGATGCCAATCGTGTGTAGTTCCATGGAACGTCTCCTCCGTGTGCTCCTTATATCCCCATCCGATCGCTGGGCAAAGGCTGCGGACCATCCCATTAGTTACGCGGGCGAGCAAGCCGCCGACTTCGACAGCAGCCACCGGCGATGGGGTCAAGGCACTGTCCAAATCACACTTCAGCCGTGCCGGAAGAACCTGCTCAGGATCGATTAACTCACTGCTGTAACATGGATTAAGGAGATGCCAGATGGAAGAACAGGTTCACTTCAAGTGCATGCTTCACATGGAGCGCCCGGCTCCGGGCAGGTACCGGGAGATTACAGCAGGCGAACAGACCGATGGATTCGAACTGCTCATGTTTGAAGGGTCACTCCTGCGCAGCGATCAGTTAGCCAGCGTGCCGCATGACTGGCAAAGCGTGAGTTTCCCCCCGACGCGGGATGCCGCATGCGTCGCCGCCTACAAGGAGATGCGAAAGAGTGTCGCAGCCGGTTGGGTACTTGTGCAGTCGGTGGAACGCTAGCGTCGCTTTCCTCTAATCATCCGGTCAGGTGCGTTTCCGTATCGATTCTGTGACCGCAACCACAAATTCTCGCTGTGCCTTATTCAAATCGACATGATGAGACTCGATGCGATCGGCCTGAATTTGCCGCTCGGCTGACCTGCTTGCCTCCCGTCCTTGCACGAGGATGTCGTTGCCCTCCCTCCGACACTTGAGCAATGTCTCCAGAAAAAGTACGTTCTCGGGGGTAGTCAATTCGAGTTAGCATCGTCGCTCGGGTAATCTTTCCGCCAAATTCAATTTGGGAACTTGTCTCTTGACGGATGCGGCCCTTAAGCAAATCTTTCTGCAAGTTCTGTAAACCATTTCCAAAGACATCTAGCCACTCTCGCGCTTAGCCATGGTGTCCGAATTGTTCAGCCAGAGCTCATTCGTCTATATGCGGCCCGACGAAACCGCTCGCCTCGATCAATCGTCGTGATCGCCATCATCGCGATCGTCGCTGTCGACCGAACGCAGGAAATGGGAGAAGACCCACTGGGCCACATGGCGCCCCTGCTTCCGCGCCCGCACGTCCGAAAAGCGGAAGTGGATTCCCTCGTAGATGCGGGCGTTGACCACGTCCGCGGCGGCATCTGAGAACCGGTTATAACGTGCGCACCTGCTGGAGGGCCGCAGGGTTTGTGGTGGTCGCGGAAAAGGTCATTTCGTCCGTCCCAAAGAAGAGAGCGAGTGCCCGGGTTGCGGCCCCGGTGACGTTGTTGGCGCCGGAGGTGTATTCCGGATAATTCGGATTATTGATCAACGGTTGCCAGTTCGGGTCGCCGACCGTTTCCGGATTGCCGTCATTGTCGGCCTCTTGAATGGCGGTGAGCGGCCGCCAGCGGACATAGTGGAACTTTGCGTCCAAGCGGTGATGATAGCGTCGGCCATAGCCAGGTTGGCCAACGCGAACAGCCGCGCGCTCTCATCAAGGTTGTGTACGTGCGCTATGGCGATGTCTCTCAAGACCTGGTTATCGTCAGTCTCCAACGAGCCGGCGTTCATAGCGCAATCCTCTGTTTGCAGCCTCACGCATCATTTCCGCATGACGGACCTGTGAAAAGGCCAGGGCCACACGCTGTCAGGCTTCGCCACCCAGTGAGCGTTCCTGTTCCCATGATTCAGCAATGCTGTTGCTAATCCTCGTCCGGCAGCATAGACTCCGGGTGCCCTGATCTACCCCCCTTCTGGATCATTCGCTCCGATTGCAGTAGATAGGAGAGCTCCCACAATGACGCACGCAGTGGCACGTATGCGCACGCTGCGCTTGCCGCCGTATGTGCGGCAGCAGCTGCCGGAGCCCAGGCCATCGCGAACCAGTCGGCGCCGCAGCCACCACACCTACCAACGTCGCTCGTGCTTACCTTCAGACCGCAGAAGGAGATGTTTACACCACTTCGTCAACCGACCCTCGTGTCGGACTCGCCCTTCAAGAGCACCGCAGTCCTGATGATCGGCACCGTTTCGCGTCGTCTATGGAGCAATTCTTATGAATAAGCTTCTCTCTCTCGCTCTCTTATGTTTCTGCGCCCTCACCTGCTCATCGCAAACGTTGCGTTTCGGAGTTCATTCTTCACCTTTCCGCGAAAACATTACCGCCCACGGTGATCTGAATGGGGATGGCAACGAGGATCTGATCCTCGCTAATTTCTTTAGCCAAAGCGGCGGTTTCGACGTTGTCCTCACCAACGGAGATGGTAGCTACCGAGCCCCAGTCTTCTATGAAGGGGTTTTCGTCGACCTGATTGCAGATTTGAATGGGGACGGCAAGCTCGACCTGTTAGCCATCGCGGGTCCGAACAGCTTCCTTATATTTTTCGGTAAAGGAGACGGGACCTTCCGCGCCCCCGTCAGCTACCACTTCACGTGGACAGCCGGGAATCAGACCGAGGACATTGCAACAATCAAAGCTGCCGATGTGAACCACGACAACAAGACGGATCTGATACTGACCACCGAAGATTCCGACGCCAGCTTCGCCACTCATCTCCATGTGCTGCTTTCAAACGGCGACGGAAGTTTCCGTAAAGGTCCCGCAATCGAAGATAGCCCGGGCGGCGGTGGACTATTGTATACGGGCGATTTCGATGGAGATGGCAAAGTCGATGTCGTCTTGACCTTGAACAATGACAATGCGTCAGGCTTCTACTTTCGGATCCGTTATGGCGATGGCACCGGTAACTTCTCTCAACCTTACGACGTTACAGATCTGTCCCCTTTCTACGTAATCGCCGCAGATGTGAACGGTGATGGCAAAACGGACCTGGTCGCCACCAATTTCATAGATCCAGTCGAAGGGGGCGGTGGCAAGGAGCTCTATTTGACAGCTTTCTAGGGAAGATCCGACCGCACTATGGAGCGGGTCGAGATTCCCACTACCCTTGGCTGCAGCGACGGATTCCCTGCCGTCGCAGATTTCAATGGCGACCACATCCCCGACATCGCATTTCAGGAAAACGACTGTAGCGGAAGGGTTCTAGGGCCGAGCTCCGTGGCCATTCTGCCAGGAAGAGGCAACGACAACTATGGACCCGAGCAGATCGTATATCCGAATCGGGCCATCAGTCCGCAAGCCCTCCGCGCTAATCGAGACACCAAAGCGGATGTGATCTTCGCGGCGTTGGATTCTGGCAATGAGGAATACGCTATCGTCACTCTGCTAAACAAGACCACGGGCAGCTTTCCCACCTGTGCCGCGCCCAACGCAGCCATCGGCATCGCCTTATGCAGCCCGGCGCCAGGCAGTACGGTGAGCTCACCGGTAGACTTCGCCGTAGGGGCGGCCGGTGATACTCCCATGCGAAAGGCCGAGGTTTGGTCGGACGGCCACAAGATCGTCGAGCAGTTAGCGGGTGCCTTCTCCAACTATTCCTTCCTCGATGCCTCCGTTCCCCTCGCTACCGGCTCCCACCATATTGTGGTGTATGCCGCCGGCTGGGACAATTCGCTGGAATCGAGATCCTACACCGTCAACGTCACCGCCTCCTCCTGCGCTGCGCCCAGTTCTCCCGGCGTCCACGTCTGCTCGCCCGCCAATGGGTCCACCGTCCACTCCCCGGTCCGCCTTGAGGCGGCAGGTACAGTCGCCGGAACGCTCGCCCGCATGGAATTATGGGTCGATGGAGCAAAGAAATACACCGCCCCGAACCACGTGGACACTTCCATTCCGCTCTCCGCCGGAAGCCATCGCTTCGGCTTTTTCGCGGTCACCACCAACGGACAAACCTGGCAGACCGTTGTCAACGCCACCGTCCAATAACCCCAACTGGCGCCCCGAAACTATTCGGCTGCCTCCCCCGCAGCCGGTATTAATCCGTCAACAGAATGTGAGAAGCGTCGTCTATCTCAAAATTGAATCGCAGCTGTCCTTCGAAGCCTCGCTCGTAGCTGCTCGGAACGAACATTCGTAGAGGTCAGACGAACGCAATGCGTACGCTTCGCCTCATGCATGACCTCGCTGCGATGCGGCGATTTGTGCTAATGGGAGCGCCATCCGCTGTCCTCTTTCTGCCCACGTTCCACGGCAGTAAGGGGCCCCCTGTTGCAGACTCGGAGGTTCACAGGAGCAAGGTGAAATCAGCGGAAGCTAGATGGTAGGTGCATCGATGTGCCCAAGGCGCTCCCAGATATGACCTTCCCTCATCGGACCGGGCACCGGCACGCCGTCCTCACGATCTCGCAGAAGACGCTCAACCTTCCTGCGAGATCGAAGGGAACGGGAGCAAGCTTGAGGCACACCAGTGCTGTTATTGAGCGGTTACATTCACCCCCGAGTGCCAAGTGGTGCCGAGCGTGTTGACGACGAAGATGTCGAGCCGGTGCGGACCGGGGGGAGCCGGCACACGCGCGTCAAGATAAGGTGTTGTGGTTTGCGTGTATTCCTTCACACCATCGACCCAGATCTCCATGCGCGCGAATGAGCCGTCCGGAGTGGCCGAGGCCTGCACGGCGATGGGACGGCCGACGGTTGCTCCTTCGGTGGGCGCACACACGATGATTCCGGGGGACGCGGGCGCTGGGCAGGCAGGTGGTCCAACGTTCAGGCTGAACTTCACCGTTTGTTTTCGGTTGTCGATATCGGCGGAGAAGAACGCTATGGAGTGCGTGCCGTTGGCCAAAGAAGCGGACGAGTGGAACCATGCATAAGCATAGCGTGAAGGCGCCTCTCGCCCACGGTAGGCCCCAAAACCTATTGCGGCGGTCCGCGTTTCGCTATATGAATCGCATTTCTGCACCTTCCGCGATCTACGCGCGGGCGCAAAGAACTAATCGTCTAGGTGGAAGTTCTGCGAAGGCGCTGCACTGCGTGCAATGCAACCCTTAACGATACATCGCTAGGTGATCGTGGTGAATCTCGATGAGCGCGTTATCGCCAAGTCACCCATCGACAAGTTTGAGAACTCGGCAAGTTACCGAAAAGCGGACTTCACGGGGAGTTGGTGAAATCTGGATTGTATTAAACCGCGCTCCGGGCCCGGCTTTTCCTAGCGGAAGTTCTCTACCATTTTGATAACGCTCTGGGGATCGGACTGAGTGTAGAAGACGGTGCGCCCGTCTCGCGACGCGCTCAGGCTGGGCTGCCAATCACTGGGTTTCTGTTCAAGCGACAGGACTCGCGCAATGCGGCGCGTGGCGAAGTTGTAGAACTCGATCGTGGGACGTGGTTCGGCATCTGCGTTGAGCAGGTAGAGTCCGCTCTCCGTAACGGCCCAGTGTCCCCAGTAGCTTACTTGCGGCTTGCCGGTCACCACAACCGACTCGTTCCCTCCGCCTGCGGGCATGCTCCATATTCCAGGTTCGTCAAATTTGCTGTAGTAAATCGTGCGCCCGTCGTAGGACTCGAAAGGATCAAAGCCGCCATGTTCGGTCAGCTGGATCTCTGAACCGTTCACAAGAGAGTGCTTCCAGATCTGCCGGCTTCCTGTACGGCTGGAGGCAAAGTAGATGGACTTGCCGTCGCGGGACCAACTTGGCACGTAGTTATCCGAGTCACCATGGGTGATCGCATGAAGATTCCTTCCTTCCGCATCGACGACGTAGATGTGCTTGTGATCCTCTATATCGGCGTCGAAGGCGATCCATCGTCCATCGGGCGACCAGCGTGGAGTGCCCGCGTGCGCGCCTATATTCGTCAGTTGCATGGGATGATCGCCGTCAGTACTGTTCAGCCAGATCTGGCCTGTCCCGGAACGGTTTGATTGGAGCGCCAGGAGCGTCCCGTCTGGAGAGGGCTGCGCACTATCCTCCAGGAACTGTGAATAGATGAGCTTCCTTGTACGAAGTGCCGGGCCGCCTGCATTTGAGAGATCCGCTCGCCAGATTACCGCGGGAAGATAGTGACTGGAAGAACTCCCAGCCTGCCTCTCTGCATAGGCGAGCTTCCGCCCGTCCTGGGAGATGGATCCCAATCCCGGGTAGACCATCTCAGGTTCGACCGGGCCGCCTGCGACCGGCACCCTCCAGGCGCGCACCATGTTTCCCCGGTTGGAATAGAAGACGATGTCCTTGCTGTCGGGCGTCCACATCGGCTGCCATATGCCATCTCTTCCAGAAGCGAGGCGCCTCGGTGCTTCGCCAGAGAGCGGTACGGCATGCATCTCGCTATAACCTGAGTCGGGAAAGTGCGAAAATGCAACCGTTCTTCCGTCAGGGGAGAGCGCATTGTCGGCGGCAAAGTCTCCGGAAGATCCCGCCGCCAGACAGCGCTTCTCGCCGGTTGCGAAAGAGAAGAGCACAACGCCGCGCGGTCCACCGGGGGTGCACTGGTCGAGCATCACCATGGACTTGCTGTCGGGAGTCCAGGAAGGCCGCCCCGCGACCCAGTCGCGGCACGGCGAGTTCGTCAGTCTACGCTCAGCACCGCCGAGTGCGGGGACCGTGTAGACCCCATCGCGTTCGCCATTGCAGCGTGAAAAGGCAATCTCCCGCCCATCCGGCGACCACTGCGGTGGTCCGGGAACACCGTCGCCGCTCTTGTGGTGTGTGAGTTGCAGCGGCGTCTCGCCCCCCACCAGCTGCACATAGATGTCGTAGTGTTTGCGTTCCACGCCATCCCAGACGAACGCGATCTGGCGTCCATCCGGCGAAAACGATGGGAAATTCGCGTCTCCGGGCGCGCTCGTGAGAACGGAAGAACGCAGATTCGAAGACATCCTATTCGGCTCGTCCGAGGATGGCTTGGGCGGGCTCGCAGCTTGAAAAAGGGCGGATCGTAGAGATGCAGATCGAATGATCGCGGCTATTCCAATCGCTGATACGACGGATACGATTAGGACCGCAACCTTCCTGGAGAGCAGCCTTCGACGGCCTTGCTTCTCGTCAGGCGTGCTGGAAGGAACCGCGATACTGTCATTGCTCTGGTCCCGCGTGTTGTATACAGGCAGCTCGGGCCCCGCAGTCGATTGAGATGAAGTGGCGCCATTCTGAGGATCGGCTGGGTGGGAGACAGGCGCGACGAAGCGATAGCCCTTCCTGGGAATGGTTTCGATATAGAGAGGCTTGTCGGCCGAGTCGCCCAAGGCCTCGCGGAGCTTCATGACCGCAGCATTCAGGCTGTGATCGAAGTCGACGAAGGTGTCGGATGGCCAGAGGTTCTGGCGCAGTTGCTCGCGCGTGACCATCTGCCCGGCGTGTTCAAGCAGCAGGAGCAGAATCCTCGCCGGCTGTTCGCGCAGCTTGACGAGAGCGCCATTGCGGCGCAGATCTCCAGTTGAAGCGTCTAGTTCGAAGACGCCGAAGCGCCAGGCCCGTGGCGTGTTGACCGGCATGCCCATGAGCACACTCCTCTGGGCTGGAGAAACTTTACACCGTTCCCGATGCGGCAGCCCAGCAGAACTCGAACCGGCAATTCATTCGACGGGCGAAGTCTTTTCGTATCAAGAGCGGAGATCGGCACGAACAGATGATGACGGAATGATCTCCAGAGCATTGAGCGGATCGCCATAGCGGCGCAGATTGCGAATATCCCAAGCGGTAGTTGGAGCAGGACAAAGCCGCAGGATCATCGAGGAGGTTCGCCATGTTCCGTATATCGGCCATCCTTACCTGTGCGGCTCTGACGCTTTCGCTCGGCGCCGCGCTGTCTGGATCGGCGGCAGCACAGGCCCAGTCGGTAACCGTCAACGTTCCATTTAACTTCTCCGCCAACGACCAGAAGGTGCCCGCAGGCACATATCGCATCTCGATCCAGGCACCGCGGTATCTTTCGTTCGTCAACACCCAGTCCACCAAGCAGCAGTACCTGATGTTGGTCCAGCTCACCGGGGAGCAAAACAGTCAGGATGGGGGCCGCCTTAACCATCTATAAGCCAAGCCTCGGTTGCTCGGAAACACGACTCCCATTTCCCGGGATAGTTCTCTTGTGCCCATTGCCAACTCTTTTGTGGAATCGATTCTCTTGTTGAGAGAAGTCTGTGCGTATCAATCCGTACTATTGAGAGGAGGCGCGCCCGGTGGGCCAGCTCCCCAGTCCCACCACCTCCGGTGCCGGTATATCCGATGAAATCTTTGTCATCACGGAAGTCACTCTGAAGCTTCGTGCCTACAGTTTTTAAGCTGAAAGCGACCACGGGCCAATCCGCGGATATGGGCCCGTATTCGGACTTCAAGAAGAATCGACTCTGGGCGTTGCCGATGTCAGCAACTGTAAGGATCGGATGAGAAGCGTTGCCTGACCTCCCCGACGTCCGCGGGGCTTGACTGGCTGGGAATTCCTTCCCAAGGATCGTCCCCCAATCCGTCTCTTTCGCTCGCCTCATCTCGTCCAGCCACCAGGGCAGATCGTCGATTTCTCTTTTCCCGTTTGCCTTGAAGTAACCCGCGCCAGGATCTCGCTCCATTTCGCGCAGTACTAACCCAGTGATCGCCGGAAGTCCTCTTTTCGTAATCCACGTCGCCAGTGAGTCCAGGCCTTGCTTCTGAAGGCTGCGACCCGGATTACCGAACAGGACTTGAAGTCCAAGTCGCTTGTGCACTTCCGTGTACGTTATGAACGTTTCGGGATCGGAGGGGTTAGCGTCTTTTAAAATCTGGAGCAATAGCCTGAGGAGAGCTAAACCTTCTTGAGATCGTTGATCATTTTCGCTTACCTGTCGCATCTGTTTTCTAAGCCAACTCTTCGGTCACAGACTGAAATGCATCGAGAGCGGCTTGCAGATTCTCCACGATCTCCGCCGCAATCACATCTGGCGGCGGCAGGCTGTCCACATCATCGAGGCTGTCATCTTTGAGCCAAAAGATGTCCAGGTTAAGCTTGTCCCGCTTCAGCAACTCGTCAGCAGAAAAGCGCTTGAAGCGTTCGCTCTCTTCGCGCGCACTGCGGTTCTTGGCTGAGTAGCACTTCACAAAGTCATTCAGGTCTGCCCGCTTCAGCGGATTTTTTTTCAGCGTGAAGTGCATATTCGTGCGGAAGTCATAAATCCACAGATTCTTTGTGTTCGGCTTGTCATCCGAGCGCGGCGGGTGCTTCTCGAAGAACAGCACATTCGCCTTTACACCCGGCTTATAGAAGATGCCCGTTGGCAGGCGCACCAACGTGTGGAAGTCGAACTGTTTCAGCAGACGTTTGCGGATACCTTCCCCAGCGCTACCAGCCTCAAAGAGACCTATTCTCTCCTCGCAAAGCCCGCAGTAGCTGATGGTTTGCTTGATCGAAATGAAACGTGTGACGCCTCCGATCTCCAGAGCCCGCGTCACTACCGTGATCGACCCCACTCCCGGCACAGTCCACGCTCTCTTCTCTCTCAATTAGCTCGAACCCACGCGCCCGTGGAATGACGCCTCAAAGAAGAGTGTATGAAACATATTGGTGTCTCAATTCGCGTGTCCGATGCAGATCACGGACAGGTGATGCCGCGAAGATGCGGCGGCCCAGCAAGAACAGCTGGTCAAATTTGATCAGCTTTCAGCGGGTCTAACTTCCATACTGATGATGGCAGCACCCTCCACAAATGGCTGGCGTCGCCAGCGCGTGCCTATGAATTGAGGCCTTCAATGTCTGGGAGACTGATGGTGCTGCTACTTACCCGCAAGACTGAAACCACTGCGGCTCTCGACATTCGAGCTCGCTCCTCAATAGAAAAACGGTTGCCGGTCCGTACGGTTTTGTTGATCCTGCTACTCCTGTTCTGCATAGGCCTACAGCAGTCTGCAAGCGCACAACAACCAGGCATGTCAGTCCCGGTTGCGAATGCACCGCTCAGCATAGACCAAGTCGTAGAAAACTTGGTTCGGATGAATCGTGAACGGGCCCAGGCGTTGCACGCTTACCACGGGACCCGAATCTATCGAGTGGAATACCGCGGTTTTCCAGGCACCCGTAGCGCGGAGATGGTCGTGGACGTAAAGTACCAATCACCCGGAACGAAGGAATTTACGATTCAGTCTGCGACCGGGTCCAGGATCATCATCGATAAGGTATTCAAGAAGCTCTTGCAGGCTGAAAAGGACGCGCTTGCCGCGGAGGCCCAAAACCGCACCGCTCTCAACAGCGATAATTATGCTTTCACTCTGGTCGGATACGAAAGCACGCCCTTCGGTTCCATGTACGTACTCATCGTGGAGCCTAGAACGAAGGATAAGTTTCTTTACCGCGGCCGAATCTGGGTGAATGCAGAAGACTTTGCCGTAGCCCGGTTAGAGGCAGAGCCCGCGAAGAACCCTTCCTTCTGGACCAAGAGCAGCGAAGTCGAACAGGTGTACATGAAAGTGAGCGATTTCTGGCTTCCCGCCCACAACCATAGCAGCACAGCAATCCGGCTTGGGGGACGCGCGGAATTGACCATTCAGTACAACGACTACCAGATCATCGGTGCAGATCCGGTCGGCAACTTGAGAACGCTGAAACCAACTCGGACCGCTGACATCAGTCGCGCACAACGTTAGCCGGCCGAATCATGATGAGATTCCAAAGAAGACGCGACCGGTCTACCTGGAAATGCCCGAACCTGGTGCGACTGCGTACCAGTACCTAATGCGACGAAATCCCTTTTGATCGAAAACTGATGCGACAAGATACCGGGCGTCTCCAGGTCAGCAGGGAGATGGTGTGCCGCGGAAGACAACATCTAGTCCGCCTTTGGTTGACTCCTGCACAGTGTCCCTGAGGGCGTCAAGGCACATCCAGACTAACCAGCGAAAATGGCCAGCGACTTGCTGAAGCAGCGTAGAAGTCCAGGCCCTGACCTTTGGTCATAGTGATGTCGTGCGCCGACGGATAGTTGGCCGATGGCAGATGCGAACAGAATGTGTAAAACAAACGCAAAGACGGCCAGCGCACAAGTCATCAGCAACGCCGGCCGGCTAAATAGACACGGCTTTGAGACGAGATTCGTCTATATAACAGTCCATTGCCTGACTGAGTTGTGAATCCACCTCATCCGCGATTGTCATGACTCCATTCAGAAGAACGCTGAAATCGATGCTTGCCAGATTTTTTTGCAAGGTTTCAAAGATACTGACCTGTAACATTCGCGACTCTGCGACCAACATTGCAGCCGAATACCCCTGCTGACACCGAAGGCGACCGTGCCGCTGTGCTGCGACTGA
>Ga0310811_10011935_pt1 | contig 11279 bp, 11 predicted proteins | sample YCmetagenome_FD_207642 | JGI IMG/M metagenome (GOLD analysis project Ga0310811, IMG submission 207642) | Soil microbial communities from experimental microcosm in Duke University, North Carolina, United States - YC | ecosystem: Engineered > Artificial ecosystem > Soil microcosm > Unclassified ... | reverse complement strand
CCGTTCTCGCCGCCGAGCCGCGCGATGCGCTTGCCCTTGGCGTCGACCACCGACAGCCGTGGGCCGAGATTGGGCACCTTGCGGTTGACCGGCATGCCGGGCCCGAGCTCGCCGATGATGAAGGTCGGATTCTTGCCGCCGCAACAACAGAGCGCACAGGGCCGGTGCAGGTTGTTCCATTGCGTCTCGTATTTGCCCTCGCCGTCGAACACCTGCACGCGGTGATTCTCGCGGTCGGCGACATAGACGAAGCCGTCGGCATCGGTTGCGATGTTGTGCACGATGTTGAACTGCCCGGGATCGGTGCCGGGCTCGCCCCAGCTTTTGATCAGCTTGCCGTCGGGAGTGTATTTATGCACGCGGGCGTTGCCATAGCCGTCCGACACGTAGATCTCGCCCTTCGGTGACAGCGCGGTGTGGGTGCAGCGATGGAACGGCTCGCCGCTCATGAAGGAAGCCGGCTTGCTCGGCATGCCGATGGTGAGCAGGACCTTGCCCTCGGTCGTGCATTTGCGCACGGTGTGGTCGCCATCGTCGGTGCAATAGAGATTGTCGTCAGCGTCGATATGCAGCCCGTGCGCGCGGGTGAACAGCCCTTCGCCAAAGCTGCGCAGGAAATTGCCGTCGCGGTCGAGCACGACCATCGGGTGGTCGCCGCGGTTGAAGACATAGATGCGGTCCTTGCTGTCGACCGCGACGGAGGCGACGTCGGTAAGCTGCCAGCCGTCCGGCAGTTTGGCCCAGTTCTCCACCACGCGGTAGCGATGTTCGCCGGAGCCAAGGATGCTTTTCATTGTGTTTCTCTCCCCTGTAGTCTCGTCGTCATTGCGAGCGAAGCGAAGCAATCCAGAATGTGTGTCCGCGGTGATAGTGTGGATTGCTTCGTCGCTTCGCTCCTCGCAATGACGGTTGTTGTTACTTGATCAACCCTTCTTCCAGCGCCTTGATCTGCAGCGCGAGATAGCGCGAGTTGATGCGGCATTGCGCGAGGCTACCGGCGATGAAGTAGAGGCCTGCTTGCGGCGTGCGCATATACATGTTGCGCAGCTCCTGGCCGTCGCCAAAGCCCCAGATCGGACCGATACGTTTCGCGATGGCCTCGCCGAACAGTTTGCGCACCAGCTCTTCCTGCGGCCGGTAGCCGGTCGCGAGCACGATGAGGTCGGCAGGAAGCGTCTCGCCGCTCTTCAGCCGGGCGCCATCGGCGGTGAACGTGTCGACATCGGCAAATTGCGCCAGCTTGATCGCGCCGCCGGCGACGAGGTCGGAGCAGCCGACATTGAAATAATAGCCGCCGCCACGGGAGAGATATTTGAACTGCCAGCCGGTGTTGTCCTCGCCGTAGTCGAGCTTGAAGCCGATCTTCGTCAGACGATCAAGCAGCGGCCCGTCGAGCTTTCTGGATTGCTCGGTGATCATCTGGTGGCTGCGCCGCGCCAGCTTCAAGGGCATCGAGGTTGCGATCAGGTCGTTATCCTCGAGCGTGCCTTCATTGTAGACGGCATAGGCGAGCTGCGCCGATGGCTCGATATTGGTGATCAGCGTCGGCGAGCGCTGCACCAGCGTGACGCTGGCGCCGCTGGAATAAAGATCCTGCGCGATGTCATGGCCGCTATTGCCGGTGCCGATCACGAGCGCGCGCTTGCCGCTGAAATTCTCGCCATCCTCGTAGCTGCTGGAATGCAGGACTTGTCCGGCAAAATTCTTCAACGACGGAATGTCCGGCACATTCGGGATGCCGCTGACGCCGGTCGCCATCACGATATGGCGCGGGCGGATCTGTTGCATTGTGCCGTAGCGGCGCAGCTCGACGTTCCAGCACCCGTGTGCCTCGTCATAGACGCCGCCCACAAATTCCGTGCCGGTCCAGAAATTCAGCTCCATCGCGTCGACATAGGCTTCGAACCAGTTGGCAAGCTTGTCCTTGGGGATATAGACGGGCCAGTTCGGCGGGAACGGCATGTAGGGCAGGTGATTGACCTGCACCTGGTTGTGCAGGGTCAGCGCGTGATAGCGCTTGCGCCAGTTGTCGCCGACCCGTGCCTCGCGGTCGACGATCAGCGTGTCGATCTTGAGCTGCTTCAGCCTCGCGGCGATTGCGAGCCCGGCCTGTCCGCCGCCAACCACGAGCACAGCCGGGTCGCGGTCGGCATAGGCCGCAGAGGCTTTTCGCAGCTCGAGCCAGTTCGGCCCGCGGAAATCACGCGAATAGGCCTGTCCGCGTGGACGCGTCGCGCCTTGCTGTTCCTCAAACCCCTTCAGTTCCTCGAGCGCCGTGAGGAGGGTCCAGGCTTTCGGACGGTTGCCATCGGCGGCATCGCGGACCAGCCGCAGGATCCCGTGCCCACGGCCAACCGCAGTCTCGAACTTGAAGATCGCCTCGATGCAGAATGTATCCGCACGCATGACCCGGCGCGGGGCCGCGCGATCCGGATCGATCGCAAAATTTTTCGGTGCGACGCTGCGGGCAAGCGCGGGCAAGTCGCGCAGGATCTCCTCAGTGCCGTTGAGCGTCTGCAGGTTCCAGCTCAGCGCCAGTATGTCGCGCCAGTAGCTCTCGGCCAAAAACAGGCTCTTCAACGCGCCTTCGTCGCCCTCGGAAAGCGCTGCTTCGAAGTGCGCCAGCCAGCTTTCGGCGGAAACCGCGAAATCCTGAGCATTCTCTTGGGTCTTGTCGAGCATGCGCGACCTCGCCTCCGGCAGGCCATCTGTTGCGGCCTGTCCCTGATGTCACGCTATACCGATCCGATGCGCGCCAAAAGCGGCCTATCCGGGCAGTGAGAGCATGTGGCCCTGATCAGCGGGAATACGTCCAGTGAGTGTAGCGAGGAGGATGCTGCTATTTGGCGTCGCCGATCACACCCTCGCGCTTCTTGATTGCGCGATAAAAGCTCCACCACAGATGCGCGGCCGCCCCGCGCAGCGGTCGCCAGGGCTCGGCGATCGGTGCCATCTCTTTGGGCGTCGGTCGCGTCTTCAGGTCGAGCCCGATCTTGATGGCTTCCTGCACGGCGAGGTCGCCAGCCGGCCAGGCGTCGCCATGCCCGAGACAGAACAAGAGATAGATGTCCGCCGTCCAGGGGCCGATGCCGTGGATCGCAGTCAGCGTGTGATGCGCGGCGTCGGCGTCCTCTTCCGCCAGCACATCGAGGTTGATGTGGCCGCTAGCGAGCTGGCGCGCGAGATTTTTCAGTGTCTTGATCTTGGCGCCCGATAGCCCCAGGCGACCGAGCCGGTCGGTGCGGGCGCGCCGCACGGCTTGGTGGTCGAACGGATCCAATGCCTTGGTGAGGCGGTCCCAGATCGCTGACGCGCTCGCGGTCGATAGCTGCTGGCCGCAGACGATGTGGGCGAGCCCGACAAAGCCCGGCTCGCGCCGCCGCAGGCTCGGCATCCCGGCGCGCTCCAGCACGGGCTTCAGCCGCGGGTCCCGCTTGACCAACATCGCGATCGCTTCTTCGAGGTCGTCCTGGGTGTTGAGGTGGATGGTCATTGCGACATAAAACCACCACGCCAATCGAAAGAGATCAATGCCATCCATCTTCCGTTTTGCGCCGAGCCCGAACGGCACGCTTCATCTCGGTCACGCCTATTCGGCGATGCTTAATTCCGACCTGGCGCGCGCGAGTGGCGGGCGGTTCCTGCTGCGGGTCGAGGACATCGATTCGGCCAGATGCAAACCGGAATTCGAAGCCGCGATCTATGAGGACCTCGCCTGGCTGGGAATCGCTTGGGAGACGCCGGTCCGGCGCCAGTCCGAGCATTTGGGCGAGTACCGCCGCGCGCTCGACCAACTGGCGGGCCTGGGGTTGGTCTATCCGGGCTTTGAGAGCCGCGCCGAGATCGCGCGTCTGGTCGCGGAGCGCGGGACGCAGGGCTCCTGGCCGTGCGATCCCGACGGGGCACCTCTCTATCCCGGGAGTGCCAAGCTGCTGTCAAAAAAGGAGCGTGCGCAGAGAATCGCTTCGGGCATGCCCTATGCGCTGCGGCTTGACATGGAGGCCGCGGTCGCGTGCGCGGGCGCGCTATCCTGGACCGAACTGGGCGAGGGACCCGACGGCCAAACCGGCTCCATCGCGGCCAGCCCGCAGGCTTGGGGCGACGTCATCCTGGCGCGCAAGGAGACGCCGACGAGCTATCACCTCTCGGTCGTGATCGATGATGCGCTGCAGGGCATCACCGAGGTCGTGCGGGGGCAGGACCTGTTTCATGCCACCAGCGTGCACGCGCTGCTGCAGCATTTGCTCGATTTGCCCGCACCGGCCTACCGCCATCACCGCCTGATTCGCGACGCCGACGGACACAAGCTTTCCAAGTCGACGGGCGCGACGGGCCTGCGCGAATTGCGCGCCGCTGGCGCCAATCCGGACGATATTCGCGCGCGAATCGGTCTTCTGTAAATTTCTCCGTGGGCAATCGCCTAAGCTCTCCGTGACACCGATGGTCCCGCCATGCCATGGTGCGGGCGGCAGGGGGTCGGGAGTGTCATGGCGGCAAGATCGCGCGACCAGCGTATGAGACGCGCGCCGAAGAAGCGGCCGGTAAAGAAGCGAAAATCCGCCGCTAATGCGAGCAAAGTGCAAAGGCGTACTCATGCAACCGGTGTTGTGGAGGCGGCGCTCGCCGTGTTCGCGCATGAAGTGCGCACGCCGCTGACGGGCATTCTCGCGATCAGCGACCTGCTCGCGACTTCGGAGCTCGGCGAGCGCGAGCGGCGCTGGGTCGATACCATCAAGGCAGGGGCGGAGCATCTGGCGAGCCTTGCCACGTTGTTCGTCGATGCCGCCAAAGATCGTCAGACCGATCGCAAGGCGCCGAGTGGGCTGCGCGAGGATCTGTTCGACCTGCGTGCGCTGGCGCGGAGTGCCGGCGATTCGCTCGCCGGCCGCGCCGCAGCCAAGGGCCTGCAGGCCGAGATCGATATTTCGACAGCGCTGCCCTCGCTCGTGGTCGGCGATCCCGTGCGGCTCCGCGCCGCGCTGGAGAACCTGATCGACAACGCGGTGAAGTTCACCGAGGCCGGCGGCGTTGCGCTGTCGGCCGCGCCGGTACGGGCGAAAATCAAAAAGGCCAACGGCAAGGCCGGCGTCACCTTTGCGGTTTCCGACAGCGGCATCGGCCTCAGCCTGCCGGAGATCAAGCGGCTGTTCCGCCCGTTCTCGCAGGCCAATGTCTCGATCGCCTCGCGCTTCGGCGGCGCGGGGCTTGGACTGTCCTCGGTCAAGCAGCTCGCGCGTACCATGGGCGGCGATATCGTGGTCAGTTCGCGCCGCGGCGGCGGCACTACCTTTGCGCTGACGGTGATACTGGAGACTGCGGACTCTTCGCCGGCATCAGATGCTGACGGCGACGATGGCTTTACTGCGATATCGGCGCCGCTGCGCATCCTTGGCGTCGAGGACAATCCGTTCGGCCGCGTCGTGCTCAACACAATCCTGACCGAGCTGGGCCATCAGGCCGAGTTCATCGGCCGCGGCGAAGCCGCGATCGAACGGATCGAGCAGGGCGGTTTCGACGCGGTGCTGATGGACATGGTGTTGCCGGGCATTGACGGTGTCGAGGCGATCCGGCGAATTCGTGCCCTTTCGCCGCCACTCGGCCGCATCGCCATCATCGGCGTGTCCGGCCGCGACGAGGACGAAGTGCCGGCGCGCGCTGCCGGCGCCGACGCCTTCCTGCTCAAACCTGTCTCTCCGAGGGCGCTAGCGATTGCGCTGCTTGAAGCGACACGCCGCGCGGTAGCCGCGACTTGATGATCGCGGCATTGAGCTCGCCGCCGAACACGAAGATTGCCGCGATGAAGTACAAGAACACCAACGCGATGATGACCGAGGCGAGCCCCGCATACATGGTGACATAGCGATCGGCGAAACGAGCGAGATATTGCCCGAACGCGATGCCTGATATCAGCGAAGCCACCATGGTGAAGACGATGCCGGGCACGATCTGCAGGAAACTGCGGCGCCCCGCCGGCAGCCAGGCGTGCAGGATGAAGAGAGCGATGATCAGCGCGCCGATGGTGATGCCGTAGCGGGAGACATGGAGGAAGCGCTCATTGGCATGGACCAGCAGTGGCAGATAGCTGCGCACCGCCTCGATGATCAGCGGCCCGAGTACGAGCAGGAACGCCATCGCGAGCGAGCTGATTGCGGCGACCAGCGTATAGCCGATCGATTCCAGTCGCAGCCAATACCAGCGCCGCGGCTCGACCACCGCATAGGCGCGGTTCAGCGCCACCCGCAACGCCTCCACGCCGTTGGAGGCGAAATAGACCGCGAGCACGGCGCCGACGGTGAGCGCATCGGTGCGGGTCGTGGTCAGCACCTGATGGATTTGTCCGGATATGGTCTCGGCCACCCGCGGGGGCCAGGTCTGCAACAGCAGCGTCGCGGCCTGGTCGGCCAGTTCCTTGGAGCCGAAAAAGCCGGCTAGCGAGGTGAGCACGATCAGGAATGGAAACAGCGCCATCAGCGTCGATAGCGCGATATGGCTGGCGATCGCCCAGCCGTCGTCGGCAAGGAAGGTGTAGAACGCGTCCAGGCAGACATTGAAGACGTAGCGAAAGGGCCTCACTTTTCACCTGGCGCGCTGGACGGAGCTCTGGCGGCCGTACAATCCGATATTCCGTCATGAAAAGCCAGTTCGTCGGCGCAAAAGGCCGCCTGTTGCGATGGCGGAGCACGGAGCCGGGTGTTATGTAGCCGCAATGGCTACTTTCCTGAGCAAGATAATTCTTCCCATCGCGGTCGGCGCCGTTGCCCTCGTTCTGCTGATGGGTCTCGTCAACATGATGCGGGGCGGTTCGCCCAATAGGTCGCAGCGCCTGATGCGCCTTCGCGTCGTGCTGCAATTCGTCGCGATCTGCATCACCATGTTCGCGCTCTGGATCATGGGGCGTTAGTGTCAATCCTCATGGTGGGAAGGCGCGGAGCGCCGTCTCGAACCATGAGGCCCGGATGGCGGCTCTCATCCTTCGAGACGCGCGAAGACGCGCTCCTCAGGATGAGGGGATGGAGCTGGGAATGGGAGAGTAGCAACATGGTCGTGCTCAATCGCATTTATACGCGAACCGGTGATGACGGCACGACCGCGCTCGGCTCGGGCGAGCGCCGTCCGAAGTACGATCTGCGCATCGCGGCTTACGGAACCGTCGATGAAACCAACGCCGCGATCGGCGTCGTACGGCTTCATCTCAAGGAGATGCCGGAGCTCGATGCGATGCTCGGCCTGATACAGAACGATCTGTTCGATCTCGGCGCGGATCTTGCCGTGCCCCAGCGCGAAGGCAAGGCGGAGCGACTCCGGGTTCTGTCGAGCCAGGTCGAGCGTCTAGAACATGATATCGACCAGCTCAACGAAAAGCTCGCGCCCTTGACCTCCTTCGTGCTGCCGGGCGGAACGCCGGCCGCCGCTTACCTCCATCTCGCCCGCACCATTTGCCGCCGTGCGGAACGGATGATGGTGGAACTCGCGGCCAAGCCCGATGAGCCGGTCGGCGATGCTGCCATCCAATATATGAACCGGCTGTCCGACTTTTTGTTTGTGGCCAGCCGTGTCACAAACAATAATGGCGCGGGCGACGTGCTCTGGGTGCCCGGCAAGAACCGCTGAGCGAACCGCCAGATTGGCCCGCGAGGGCCAATTTTGGCCCCAACGCGCGTTGACCGGGGTGGGCGGGCGCTCTAGGTTCCGCGCCGAAGCAGGTCAAACCCCAAAAATACAAGCGAAAGAGGATCGATGAAGGTTCTGGTGCCGGTAAAGCGGGTCGTCGACTACAACGTCAAGGTCCGCGTCAAGAGCGACGGGTCAGGCGTTGAACTGGCCAATGTCAAGATGTCGATGAATCCCTTCGACGAAATCGCCGTCGAAGAAGCCCTGCGGCTGAAGGAAGCCGGCAAGGCGACCGAGGTCGTGGTGGTCTCGATCGGGCCGGCGCAGGCCTCCGAAACCATCCGCACCGGGCTGGCCATGGGCGCCGACCGTGGGATCCTGGTCAAGGCCGAGGGCAATGTCGAGCCGCTGGCGGTGGCGAAGATCCTCAAGGCGGTGGCCGACGAGGAGAAGCCCGGCCTGATCATACTCGGCAAGCAGGCGATCGATGACGATAGCAACCAGACCGGCCAGATGCTGGCCGCGCTGCTCGGCTGGTCGCAGGCCACCTTCGCTTCCAAACTCGAGGTCGATGGTTCCGACTTCAAGGTGACGCGCGAAGTCGACGGCGGCCTGCAGACGGTGAAACTGAAGGGGCCGGCGATCGTAACGACTGACCTCCGCCTCAACGAGCCGCGCTACGCCTCGCTGCCCAACATCATGAAGGCGAAGAAGAAGCCGATCGCGGAGAAGAACGTCGCCGACACCGGTGTCGACGTCTCGCCGCGCCTGGAAGTGTTGAAGACATCGGAGCCGCCGGGCCGCAAGGGCGGCGTCAAGGTCAAGGACGTTGGCGAACTGGTGTCCAAGCTGAAGAACGAAGCCGGGGTTCTCTGAACATGACGACGTTATTGATTGCCGAACACGACCACGAAACCCTGAAGGACGTCACCAACAAGGCGCTGACGGCTGCGAAAGAGCTCGGCGCCGACGTGCATGTGCTGGTTGCCGGCGGCAGCCAGGGCACCAAGCAGGCGGCCGAGACCGCAGCCAAGCTCTCGGGCGTGAAGAAAGTGCTCGTCGCCGAGGGCGCTGCTTACGAGCACGACCTCGCCGAGCCGCTGGCCGCACTGATCGTGGCGCTGGCGCCGTCCTATGACGCCTTCGTTGCGCCCGCGACCTCGCGCTTCAAGAATGTGATGCCGCGTGTCGCCGCGCTTCTCGATGTCATGCAGGTCTCCGAAATCATCAAGGTGGTTTCGCCTGATACGTTCGAGCGTCCGATCTATGCCGGCAACGCGATCCAGACGGTGAAGTCGAAGGACGCCAAGAAGGTGATCACGGTGCGCACCTCGACCTTTGCGGCGACTCAAGCCGGCGATGCCGCCGCGCCGATCGAGAACGCGGCATCCGCCACTGACCCCGGCCTCTCCAGCTTCGTCGGCGAGGAAGTCGCGAAGAGCGATCGTCCGGAACTCACCTCGGCCAAGATCATTGTTTCCGGCGGCCGCGCCATGCAGAGCCGCGAGAACTTCGCCAAATATATCGAGCCGCTCGCCGACAAACTGGGCGCCGGCGTTGGTGCTTCGCGTGCCGCAGTCGATGCGGGCTATGCGCCGAACGATTGGCAGGTCGGACAGACCGGCAAGGTGGTGGCGCCGGAGCTTTATGTCGCCATCGGCATTTCCGGCGCAATTCAGCATCTTGCCGGCATGAAGGATTCCAAGGTGATCGTTGCGATCAACAAGGATGAGGACGCGCCGATCTTCCAGGTCGCTGATTATGGCCTGGTCGCCGATCTCTACCAGGCGGTTCCTGAGTTGACCGAAGCGTTAGCCAAACTCGGAAAGTAACATCTGAGACACCGGCCGGATGGGGTGAACTCCGGCCGGTGTTCTTTTATATATCGAGGGGAAGGGCAGGCGCGATATGCGCGCCGTTCCGGTGGATAACAAGATGGCGATGATCAAGAAGGTCGGCGTGATCGGCTCGGGCCAGATGGGCAACGGCATCGCGCATGTTGCGGCATTGGCGGGTTTCGACGTGGTGATGAACGACGTCTCCGCCGACCGGCTGAAAAGTGGCATGGCGACCATCAACGGCAACCTGACGCGGCAGGTTGCCAAGAAGGTTATCGGTGAGGATGCCAAGAACCAGGCGCTCGCGCGTATTGCGTTGACCGAAACGCTCGATGGGCTTTCCGAGTGCGATCTCGTGATCGAGACCGCGGTCGAGAAGGAAGAGGTCAAGCGCAAGCTGTTTCACGATCTCTGCGCGATCCTGAAGCCGGAGGCGCTGATCGCCTCCAACACCTCGTCGATCTCGATCACGCGCCTCGCCTCCACGACCGACCGCCCCGAGCGCTTCATCGGCATTCACTTCATGAATCCGGTGCCGCTGATGGAGCTGGTCGAATTGATCCGCGGCATCGCCACCGATGATTCCACCTTCGAGGCGGCCAAGGAGTTTGTCGGCAAGCTCGGCAAACAGGTCGCGGTATCGGAGGATTTCCCGGCCTTCATCGTCAACCGCATCCTGCTGCCGATGATCAACGAGGCGATCTACACGCTCTATGAAGGCGTCGGGAACGTCGAGGCGATCGATGCCGCGATGAAGCTCGGCGCGCATCATCCGATGGGCCCCCTGGAACTCGCCGATTTCATCGGCCTCGATACGTGTCTGTCGATCATGCAGGTGCTGCATGAGGGCCTGGCCGACTCGAAATACCGGCCCTGTCCGCTGCTGGTGAAATATGTCGAAGCCGGCTGGCTCGGCCGCAAAACCCAGCGTGGCTTCTACGACTATCGCGGTGCCAAGCCGGTTCCGACGCGGTAAAGCAGCCAAGCATTCGGTGCCGTAGGGTGGGCAAAGGCGCGTCAGCGCCGTGCCCACCGATCAGCGCCGCGCTCGTGAGGGTGGGCACGCTTCGCTTTGCCCACCCTACGATTCGTGCTCGATCTACTCCCCGTTAACCTTCGTCGCCTAGGGTGGCCTCAAGAGGTTGGGGGTGTTCGCGTATGGATATGAGTCTCGTAGCAGCGGTGCTGATGAATCAGCAGGCGGCGATCCAGTCGCAAGTTGCGACCTCCGTGCTGAAATCCAATCTGGATGCCCAGAAATCCGCGGTCGAGACCCTGCTTGGGTCCGCCCAGCAGACACTTTCCCTCGGCAATGCCGGCCCCGGCGTCGGCGGCAACCTGAATATTTCGGCTTAACAGTTACGCCAGTCATTCTGGGGCGGTGCGCAGCACCGAACCCGGAATCTCGAGATTCGCCGATGCGCAATTGAGCATCTGTGGTCTGGTCCTTCGGACCATCCCGGAATAACTGCCCAAAGAGGCTCTGATCAATCCCCCGCCGCCGGCGACCCTGTCGCCGCCTCGATCAGCTTGATCGCGTCGTCGCTGTCCCATTGGGCCGGACCCGCGATGGTGCCGATCTCGCAGCCCTGGCCGTCGACCAGCACCGAGGTGGGCATGCCCAACGCCCGTCCGATCGACTTAAGATCCTGGAAAACCTTGGCTTTCGGATCATTGAAATTGCCGAGCTTGGTCAGATTGGCATCTTCCAGGAACTTCTTCGGCTTTTCGGGGTCGCGGGTATCGATATTGATCGCCACCACCTCGAAATTGGGGCTCTTGAGCTTGGTCTGCAGCCCCTCCAGTGCCGGCATCTCCTTACGGCACGGC
>Ga0310811_10011933_pt1 | contig 11280 bp, 12 predicted proteins | sample YCmetagenome_FD_207642 | JGI IMG/M metagenome (GOLD analysis project Ga0310811, IMG submission 207642) | Soil microbial communities from experimental microcosm in Duke University, North Carolina, United States - YC | ecosystem: Engineered > Artificial ecosystem > Soil microcosm > Unclassified ... | reverse complement strand
ATCACTGCCCACAACCATTCGTGCCTGGTTTTGATCGTCAGGATAGTGTTGCCGGTGTTGACATCCCAGACTCTTGCTACCCCATCCCAGGATCCACTCGCTACTTGCTCACCATCTGCACTCCAGCACAATGCACACACAACATTGATGTGTCCTGTCCATTTGGAAATGACCTTACTCGTCTCTATGTCCCACAACCTCACACTGTTATCACCGCCTCCGCTTCCGCTTGCAATTATCTTTCCATTTGGAGACAATGCCATGGACCATACTCCGTTTTTCCTGTCCCGCCAGTCCTTGCCTATCTGCGCACCGCTCTTTAGGTCCCACAGTCGGAGTGAGTCATCCAACGAACCTGTGATCATGCGTCGTCCGTCAGCCAGGAGCACAACACCGTTTACCCAGTGGGTATGGCTTCTCCTTGTCTGGCGTGGTCTGGTCACTGACGTCTTACTAGTGGAGGAAGACATGGTCCGCGCTTGGAATGCCAGCTACGGCAGATCGTGAACTGTGTATATGAAGTCTGCTGGGATCTTGGAATCAGACCAGGTTATCCGGTAATCGCAAAGTTTGCTGGTGAGTCCAGGGTCCTATCTCCTTTCAATTTGTGTGTCAGAACCACGCAAGCCATGGCTCACAAGATAGCGTCCTTTCAAGATTCAATCTCCACCTGCAAGACGGTGTATGCGAGTGCTGCGAAATTCTAGGATGCGCAAGATATCTTTGTGGGCTTCAGAAGTTGCTGGTAGCAAGTCAATCGGCAGAAAAACCTAGAGTATAACTCACGGGAAGCACCGTTCAGACGAGCCTAGTGCACAATCACCAGTGATCAATGAGTGTCTGGTTGAGAGTTGAGGGCAGTCGTTCGTTCATGCCATTTTTAAGGTTTGTCCCACGCATTATCCTCGTGTTCGCTTCATTGCTGTGTAGACGAAGCGCTCAGGTCCGCGACCGGCGCTATGTGCTGTGCACCATCTTATATGTAAGGACTACGTTGATGTTTCTAGCAAACGTCCGACAGGGTCTTGCGCTCCCTCTCTGCTCGGGATGTTTTTTCCAGCCCATGGTCGAACTCGATGGCATCAACATGTCAAAACGTATACAGGCTATGTGGAATGCCAACTGGATTAGTTCCCAGGACAGAGTTATCGTTCACCACTGATGTCGTCGTGAGTGTTAATACTCCGCAAACACATACATTTCTTCACTGCCTCAGGACAAAGTTACTATTCTTCGTGCGACATTTGACAGACCGCTGTATTGCATGAATGGAGGGACAATCCATTCAGTCATCCAACCCTGAAAAACGACAGAACAGGAGAAGATGTGGGCTGAATCGTCAGAGACAGGGAAGGACTTAGCGTTATGACTCAGGGAAGTTGCAATGCGAAACGTCACAGTATCACCAGGGAGAAGTTCTGGCTTTTGTACGACTGGGCAAGAATCAGTGACAGCTCGATCCCCTCTAGCAATATTTGGGAAGGCGATCAAGGGCGGGAGAATAGAGTGACAATGCAACTAGTATGACATGTGCGTTTCGGTAGTTTCATTGACACAACGTAACGGCTTTTCAAAGCTTCATATATGAGATCATTTCATCAAGCTCCTATTTATTTCGAGCATACCAGATTCATCAGGCCCTGCCATTGGTAGCCAGTATGTTGCTAAGTTCGCTATGCAGATCATACTCACCTCACGAGGCGGCGAGTGAGTCGAGGGTCAGCCGTCAGCCGTCAGATGTCAGATGTACCAAACCGAAGTAGGAGTATACTGACCTTGCACTCTTTACACGATATCTATATATCAACTCATGCTAGCTAGGTGCGAATAACGCAGCATCAGGGTTGAAGCAATGAAGTCTACAAAACAAAACATCAAGCTAGCCTCTTTCGGATGCGAACCGATACATACAGTTGGTGCCGTCAATGTGAGGCCTCTGATCAGGTGCATTGCGGATTGGGTATGCAAGTACGCACGCAGCCAATACTGTTATTTTCTTAGTGATCGCACTTGCGAGTAGTAGCCCAAGGGGCAAACACAAAGCGACACATCTAGAAGGTACACTTCACCTAGAGAGAGAAGCGTCCAGCGAGAAAGCAACTGATAAGCCAGAGAAACGTGTTCGAGGAGATGAAGACGTCTAGATCAGTTGTGGATATGTAGAGGCCCGGGATGACCACCAAGTCGTATGCACTAAACGTTGTGAAATGCGTCAGAACCAGCTACCTTGAGAATTCAACAACCTACATGTATAGTAATCACTGCAATGCTGAACATTTGAAACTGTGAGCAGTAAAAAAAACAGTGTCTGCATTCGTAATGATATAAAGACTTACCAGACGGTACTCAACAGGTCCTTGATACGTCGGGTATAACACAGATATTCTGTTTCACAGTCGTGATGCTGTTATCTGATGACTGGGGTCGCTGAGGCCTCTGTGTGAAAACGAGGGGGAAAAGAGACAAAGGAAAGTAGCCGAAGCACAATGTCCTCCACTCACTACAATTAGCATTGTCGCATTTGAGGAACTGCACGAGTCTCGCGAGAAGGAAATAAGATTGACGTTGACGGTGTACTGAAAAACACAACGAAAGAGATACAGGTACAAAATACAGGTGAAATAGTGGCCCAGATGCTGCAACATTAACCGTATTAGTGGCCATTGGTGTGTGGTGGAGATGCACAGCAGATAAACAGTACGATCTGAGACCACCATGGGATAGGTTGTAACTGTGCGGCTGCTGCACCTGCTGTGGTAGTACCAGTACCCAGAGCAGGTATCGCAGATGTTGAAGCACCAGCAGCTTGAGTGTGCAATGACGATGCCTGGGCTTGGCCGTGCAATTGGGTTTGTCGCTCATATTCTCGTTTTGCTTTCTCGAATTGTGGCCCCCGAGCAACAACCAAAGTCTGAAGATAAATCATTAAACCGCAGCTATTGTAAACGCACCAAATAGAGACATACCTGCTTGTCCCGCACTGCAGCCACTTCGACAACACGAGGACGACTTGGGCATTGTGAAAGTGCTATTTCTTCATCCGAGTTGGTGTGGGGTTGACGGTGGAAGAGTGAGGATAGCCGGCTGATGAGTGCATATGAGCGTGAACTCAAAGGTGTTGTGGGATGCGGTTCGGCTTCTTCGTCAGTGGTGAGTCGAGGTCGGGCAAAAAGTGAGGAAAGGCGAGCTAGAAGCACATGTGGATCTAACCGCGAGGGCATCGAGGGTTGCTGGAGGTCGTCTGATACATCATTTTCAGGTGGAGAGTGGTGAATGAGCGACAAAAGGCGAGCAAGGAGTGCGTGTGGATGGAATGCAGAAGGCCTTGAGGGTTGTGGAAGATCGATTGTTTCACATTTTTCGGGTCGAAAGCGGTGGAGGAGCAAGGAAAGGCGAGCGAGGATTGCCTTTACAGAGGAATGAGGGTGGTCATCACCCATGGGGGAAGACTGAGGGTAGAGGTCTAAATAAGAATCAAGTAATAGAAATACTGAATACGCACATCAATATCAGCTTCCATGCCATCAAAAAACCCTGGTGAGAGTTCATCGTCACCGCCAAACTGGCCAGGACATCGCGTAGCATCAGCCTGAAATATAACTGTTATCATGAATGAGAAGGACTGCAAGCACGACACGTACCTCCAAAAATGATTTGTCATCGACCGAAGAGCGGGGTGTGTGTTGCACTCCTGGGCCTGAATCATCTTGAGATGCCTAACAGCAAACATTGTAAGTGAAAGAGAGCGGGTGATGGGTTGATGCACTCACAATATCGGTACCAATTGAAAGTAGGCCCTCAACGCCAGCTTCTTTGAGGATGGCGTGAACGTCCCATGTGTACGCGTTTCCATCTTGACAACCTGTAACTAGCGCCTTTCCATCAGGGGAAATGCCTGCGGAGTACAAACCCTCTTCATGCTGGAGGGGTGGCCCGACTTGGAGGTTTGTGTCGAGATTCCATAGACGCGCTGTTTTGTCACCTGATACACTTGCAAGGAAGCGGTTGTTCCGTGACAAAGAGATGGCATTGACATAGTCTGTGTGACCTTCAAGGATGGCGATCTGCTGCCAAGTGGCAGTGTCGAATATCCTAATCAGTTCATCTGAACTAGAGATCAGCTTCTTCCCGCCTGATGTCCATGTCAAGCTGTTAACAAAGAGATTATGTTTGAGTGTGGTGAGGCGCCTGCCCGTCTTCGCATCCCATATTTTTACAGCGTCCTTCTTGTCTCCGCCGGTTGCAAGTTTTGATGAGTCAGGCGAGTACATCATTGCATACACCCATTCGTGCCCAGTTTTGATTGTCAGGATAGTTTCGCCAGTGTTGACATCCCAGACTCTTGCTGTCCCATCCCAGGATCCACTCACTACTCGCTCACCATCTGCACTCCAGCACAATGCAGACACAACATCGGTGTGTCCTGTCCACTTTGAAATGACCTTCCTCGTCTCTACATCCCACAACCTCACACATTTGTCGCCACTTCCACTTCCGATTGCAATTGTCTTTCCATTTGGAGACAATGCCATGGACCACACTATGCTATACTCGTCCCGCCATTCCGTGCCTATCTGCGCACCGCTCTCTAGGTCCCACAGTCGGAGTGAGCCATCCAACGAACCTGTGATGATACGTCGTCCGTCAGGTAGGTGGACAACACCGCGTACTGAGTTGGTATGGCCTTGCATCCTCTGGCGTGGCCTGATCACTGACGTCTTAATAGTGGAGGAAGACATGGTCTGCGCTTGGAATCTCAGCTACGGCAGATTGTGAACTGTGTATACGAAGTCTGCTGGGATCTTGGAATCAGACCAGGTTATCAGGTAGTCGCAAAGTTTGCTGGTGAGTCCAGGGTCCTCACTTCTTTCAATTTGATGCTCGTCAGAGCCACACAAGCCATGATTCACGAAACAGCAACCTTACAGGATTCAATCCTCCCTTACAAGAGGGCGTATGCAGGTGTTGCGAAATTCGAGAACACGCAAAAGATCTTCGTGAGTATCAGAAGTCACTGGTAGCAAGTCGTCAACCTGAACTGGCAGAAGAGTCTAGAGTATCACTCACAGGAAGCACCGGTTAGGATTTGTTTGCTCATGCCACTTTTTAAGGTGCGTCCCACGCATTATTCTCGTACTCAGACTTCACAGCTTCATTGCTGTGTAGACGAAGCGCTCATATGTCACCCCTTTATATTTGATCTGCCTAACATAGGATGACCCACATACCTATTCTAACACCAAAGAGGCCCAGGTCGACGATGTAAACTAATTGCTGGGCGTTGCTACAATGGCCATCCACATAACAAAGGACCTCATACCCATCAGCCTGGTGAAAGGTACCCTCGGACCAGTCGCAAATATCCTTATCACCGTGCAGGCGTGCCGGCATGACCCCCGAAAGGTTTACGAAGGCACACTCTATTGTGTTACGAGACGAATAGGGAAGAAAACGGGAGCGCTATAACAAAGGTACGATCTCAGTCTTTGTAGAAGAACTCTTATTGATGCGTTATACCTATAACAAAGGTACGCTACGCTTTTGGTTAGCTTGCGCTAACATACAGGGATAAACTACTTACATCTCAGTCTTTGTAGAAGAACTGAGATGTGCGTTCTTTTGGGCGCTTTTCTTTATACTATGTGAGTAAGGAACGAAAATAACTGACTTCTTTTGACATATATTTCAGGGCGCAACTGGACGTCATGAAGACGTCCGCTATTGGTCAGTGCTGGCTTTGCGCTCGGACCACTCTCTCCCCCTCGTGCCTATCTCTCGGATTCTTCGGAGTCTAACATACTCAGGTCCGCACAGCCAGTGATCAATAACTATTCTGATTTCCTTGCAATAGTCAAAAAGTGAGGGACTGTCGGGGAAGTCCTTGAACGAGCAACTAAAGATGCTGCTGACGACGATATTTGGGGCACACCTTATTCCAGCTAAACCAATACAACTGTCACTTATATAACACCACGTAGAACAGTAAGGCACATCAGCAGCGAAGTAACGAGCAAGGATTGTGGCAGGGGCTATTCTATGTCACGACTAATCGCAACCGAATTGCTGGGTACTAGACTGCATGATCCTCTTCAATTTACGTCTCTGAAATCAACCTGAACATCTGCTATTGTATAGCGTCTCAAAACTGAAGCGATGAGTTAGCATTGGACTCGAAGTAGAAAAGCTGGCTTCGGGACTCGAGAGCATGAACGTGAATGTCTCCGATATCTCAAAGTAGACTGACATTTCGCCAGGCGTCTGATTGCAGTCAGGTATCGCACAGCAGTGCCTCCACCACGTCCTTCCATGTTTTATGACCGATAGGTACAGAGTTAACGAGCCTCGTTGCGAATCATGAACATAATTTGCTGATCGGTCCTGGAGGCATGCGCAAGAGTTCTCTATCCTAAGAGACGCTTATCACGGAAGAATATGCTGATGGGCGTTTGTGACCTATGATGGCTTCCATCCTTCGACCATTACCTTTGAAACTTTTATGATTCATTTTGCGGGTGCCCTTGGCATCAGATCTGACAATAAGTCACAAATTTGTTCGCGCAAGGATGCTGTGCACATGTAGGTGACTTGGACCATTGTCACCTCATCAAGAATGGAAACGAAGTATATCATCACTACAGTCAATTTCCTAGTCTGAACGTTAACATTTATCCTACTTTGAGAATCTCACACCTTCACTATCAGCAACACCGATCATCTACATTCGATTAGAACGTGTAAAGTAAAACTGTACAGGAAGCCAAGTGAACAGAGGCACCTAAAGTCAGATCGCATACAGATCAATCTGTAATGCTGTTATATATTGCCAGCCTCAATACTGTAGTTACTAGCGCTGCCATCAGTGAACGCGGGGCGAGTGTGTATGTATTGTTGTAGAAAGGTGTTGTCCTACTCCTCAGAAAACTAAACAGTGTCTCAAAAATACACCAAACATAAGAGTATACTGACTTTACACTCCATACACGATATCAATATATCAACTCGTGTTGGTGAGGCGCAAATAACGCAGCATCAGGGTTGAAACAATAACAATGAAGTCTACAAAACAAAACATTAAGCTAGCCTCTTTGAACACGAACCGATACTTACGGTTGGTGCCGTCAATGTAAAAAAACCAGTGTCTGCATTCGTAATGCATATAAAGACTTACCAGACGGCACTCGATGGGTCCTTGATAGGTCAGGTATAACACAGAAATTCTGTCTCACAGTCGTGATGCCATTCTATGATGACTGGGGTTGCTAAGGCCTCTATGTGAGGGCGGGGGGGAAATGGGACAAGGGAAAGCAGCCGAAGCACAACGTCCTTCACTCACGACAATTAGCATTGTCGCGTTCGAGGAACTGCACAAGTCTCATGACCAGGAAATTTGATGGTGTACTGAAGACCATAACAAAAGAGATACAGGTGCAAAATAAATGATAGTAAAGGTGAAATAGTGGCCCAAATACTGCAATATTAACCGTATTAGCGGTCGTCGGTGTGTGGCGGATATGCACAGCAGAGAAACAGTACGATCCGAGCACACCATGGAATGGGTGGTGACTGTGCGACTGCTGCACCTGCTGTGGTAATACCTGGAGCAGGAGGTGTCACAGATGTTAAGGCACCAGCAGGCTGAGTGTGCGATGACGACGCTTGGGCTTGGCCATGCGATTGGATTTGTTGTTCATATGCTCGTTTTGCTTTCTCGAATTGTGGCCCCCGAGCAACAACCAAAGTCTAAACAGAAATAATCACATCACGGTGATTGTAAACGCACGAAGGTGAGACATACCTGCCTGTCCCGCACTGCAGCTACTTTGACAACATGAGGGCGATGCGTGAGTTCTATATCTTCATTCGTGTGTGGTCGAGAGCGGAAGAGTGAGGACAAATGGCTGATGAGTGCATATGGGCGTGAACCCAAAGGTGCTGTGGGATGCGGTTCGGCTTCCTCGTTGGTGGTGGGTTGAGATTGAGGGAAAAGTGAGGAAAGGCGAGCTAGAAGCATATGTGAATCTAACCGCGAAGGCATTGAGGGTTGCTGAAGGTCGTCTGGTGCATCATTTTCAGGTGGAGAGTGGTGAATGAGTGACAAAAGGTGAGTGATGAGTGCGTGTGGATGGAATGCAGAAGGCCTTGAGGGTTGTGAAAGATCGGTCGTTTCACCATTTTCGTGTCGAAAGCGGTGGAGGAGCAAGGAAAGGCGAGCGAGAAGTGCATTTACAAAGGAATGAGGGTGGGCACCACCCATCGGGGAGGACTAAGGGTAGAGTACTGGATAAGAACCAAGTAATAAAATCTTCATTACACACATCAACATCAGCTTCCATGCCGTCAAAAAACCTTGGTGGGAGTTCATCGTCACCGCTAAACTGGTCAGGACATCGCGTAGCATCAGCCTGGAATATCACTGTTATAATGAATGAGAAGGATTACAAACACCACACGTACTTCCAAAAATGATTTGTTATCGAGCGAAGAGCGGGGTGTGTGTTGCGTTCCTGAATCATCTTGATATACCTAAACAGCAGACATTGTAAGTGAAAGAGAGCGGGTAATTGGTTGACACTCACAATACCAGTACCAATTGAAAGTAGGCCCTCAACACCAGCTTCTTTGAGGATGGCATGAACGTCCCATGCGTATGCATTTCCATCTTTACAAACAGTGACTAGCACCTTTCCATCTGGGGAAAGGGCTGCAGAGCGCAAATCCTGTTCGTGCTGGAGGGGTGGTCCAACTGGGAGGTTTGTATTGAGGTTCCATAGACGCGCTGTTTTGTCATTTGATGCACTTGCAAGGAGGCGGTTGTTTTGAGACAAGGAGACAGCTTGGACACCATTTGTGTGACCTTGAAGGATGGCGATCCGCTGCCAAGTGGCAGTGTCGAATATCCTAATCAGTGCATCTGAACCGGAGATAAGCTTCTTTCCGTCTGATGTCCATGTCAAACTGTAAACCCTGGCATTGTGTTTGAGTGTGTTGAGCAGCTCGCCCGTTTTTGCATCCCAAATTTTTACAGCGGCCTCCCTGTCTCCGCCGGTTGCAAGTTTTGATGAATCAGGCGAGTACATCACCGCAAATACCCAATTGTGCCCAGTTTCAATGGTAAGGATAGTTTTGCTGGTGTTGACAACGTTGACATCCCAGACTCTCGCTGTCCCATCATAGGATCCACTCGCTACTCGCTCACCATCTGGGCTCCAGCACAATGCGCACACAAGATTGGTGTGTCCTGTCCATTTCGAAATGGCCTTCCTTGTCTTGACGTCCCACAGCATCACATTGTATCTGCTGTCTCCGCCTCCGTTTCCGTCTATGCTTCCGCTTCCACTTGCAACTGTCTTTCCCTTTGGAGACAGTGCCATGGACCACACTGTGTAATTCTCATTCCGCCAGTCCTCGCCTACCTGTGTGCCGCTCTCTATGTCCCATAGTCGAAGTGAGCCGTCCAACGAACCTGTGATGATGCGTCGCCCGTCAACCAAGTGCACAACATCGTTTACCCATTTGGTATGGCCTCGCATCGTCAGGCGCGGCTTGATCACCGACGTCTTGCCAGTGGAGGAAGACATGGTCCACGCTTGGAATCTAAGCCTGCTGGAATCTTGGAATCGGACCAGGTTATCCGGGAGTTGCAAAGTTTGCTGGTGAGTACGGGAGCCTATTTCCTTTCAATTTGATGCTTATCAGAGCCACACAAGCCATGACTCACGAAATGGCGTCCTTACAGGTTTCAATACTCCCTTACAAGAGGGCGTATGCAGGTGCTGCGAAATTTGAGAACGCGCGTACGTGAATCGACGGTAACAGCAATCCTTGATAAGTGGATGAAGGTATTACCTGAGGGTGTAGCAGGCGTGGTAATAGGTGGCAATACTAACTCGGAGCCATTAAAATGAGTCATCGCCACAAGCTAGGTTTCTTACATCTTTGCAAATCACCCCGCTCAGACAGCCTATTATATTATTGGTACATATAAGTACTTGATTCTCGATTTTCTGCTCGTTCTTCGGTGTGTGTTGACCCTGTTTTTCTTTTTGCTCATCAATGGATGCAGCTTGTGGGAGCAATTCCAATCTTTTCTACAATGACTACAGGCTCTACCTCCCCATCAAACAGGCTTCTCGGTGAGTTTCGTAGATCGTATTGCTTCATCTGATTTTCAACCAAGACTAGTATGGGTTGCATCCTGTGCAGAAGTTTTGCATCGTATTATTTAGGAATGACTATCTTCTATTTGGTTCGCTCATGGGATTCAGGACATTAACATTGGTCCTATATTATTAGTTCAAGCTCTCAGGCCGAGCAAGGAATTGCCACGTCAGTGGGCCGTGGAACGAGTGCGGACTCGGCACGACGCATTTAGGACAAGTTATGACTCATGACTCGTACAGCAACTACGGAAGCGCTACTAGTACCCACGGTCAGCCTGCGACTATAAAAACCTGCCCTTTGGTGATTCACTTCTCTTCACATACAACCACGAACAAATTGTAAACCTTTCTTAACAGTAATCATGAGCAACCCTCCACGAGGCAGAGGTGGCTACCCTGGTGGCCCTTGAGGGGGTGCTGGTGGGTTCAGTGGGAGAAGAGGTTCTGGTATGAGGGGCGGATATGGTGGTGGTTCCAGAGGGGGAGTACCAGGAGATTTGATCTTCCGGGGCCCTGCATCTGTAGACCAGCGTCTTGCTACCTTAGATCAACTAGTCTCTTCCTTCAACAAACTCAACTTCAACCCTGAGCGCCCTCACCAGCCTGGCTTTGGTACCCTTGGCCGTCCAATCACATTATGTGCCAATTTCTTTCCTGTCAAGCCTCCCAAAGGACCCATTTATGATTGCCATCTTGAGATTATGCCCTCCACAGACATTAAGCGCATTTGTGCATGTCTTTTTGAACTTCTAGAACAAAGTGATCAAGACAGCTGGAAACAGTTTGTGCCATTCATCAGTCATGACAGCAGCCAGAGACTTGTACCGAAGAAGAGGTTGCCTCAGCCCCTTGATGTGCAAGTCCAGTATTACGGGGCACCTGCTTTCATAGCATTGGCATGGACTATCCGGTCAATTATGTGATTCCACAATGTGACAAACTTCCAACTGACTGTCATATCCCATACATTCGCGCTTCTCATCCAAAGTTCCAGATGTCAGATCCAATCAGATCCGATCCACAGATCTGTACCGAATCCGTCACGATAAGCTTCTTCATTCATATCCTGTTCATATAATGTTAAACACTGCTTATTTCCTCCATTTAGTATATCCTCCTT
>Ga0310811_10011932_pt1 | contig 11280 bp, 8 predicted proteins | sample YCmetagenome_FD_207642 | JGI IMG/M metagenome (GOLD analysis project Ga0310811, IMG submission 207642) | Soil microbial communities from experimental microcosm in Duke University, North Carolina, United States - YC | ecosystem: Engineered > Artificial ecosystem > Soil microcosm > Unclassified ... | reverse complement strand
CGGGTCGCGTGGGCGGAGGGACGTTTCGGCCGGGAGATCACGCCCGTGAAGGCGTCCGGCGGGCTGGTCGACCGCGACGAGGGCCTGCGGGAGACTAGCCTGGACGCGCTGGCCCGCCTCGCGCCGGTGATCGAGGGCGGCGTGCACACGGCGGGGACGTCCTCGCAGATCTCGGACGGCGCGGCCGCCGTGCTGCTGGCCGACGTCGGCCGGGCGCGGTCGCTCGGCCTGCGGCCGCGGGCGCGGATCGTCGCGCAGTGCCTCATCGGCGCCGAGCCCCACTTCCACCTAGACGGCCCGATCGCCGCGACGCAGCGGGCGCTCGCGGCCAGCGGCATGACGCTCGCGGACATCGACCTGTTCGAGGTCAACGAGGCGTTCGCCGCCGTGCTGCTATCCTGGCTGCGCGTGCTTCAGCCTGACGAGGAAAAGGTCAACGTCAACGGCGGCGCGATCGCCCTTGGGCACCCGGTGGGCGCCACCGGTGCCCGGCTGATCACCAGCGCGCTTCACGAACTTGAACGACGCGACGCGAGCACCGCCTTGATCACCATGTGCGCCGGAGGCGCCATGGCCACCGCCACGATCATCGAGCGCCTGTGACGCCGGACGGAAGGCAGGCGGGCCCGCGCGCCATCAGGCGCCCCCGCCCGGGGAGAACCGGAGCCTAGCGGGGCAGGCCGAGAACGTGCTCGCTGATGATGTTCAGCTGGATCTCCAGCGTGCCGCCGCCGATCAGCGTCGGCGGGAGCGACAGGTACGCCTGCGCGGCTTGCCCCGCCGGCCCGGTCAGCGCGGCGGCGCCCGCACCGTGCCAGGACAGGACCGCGCGGCGCAGGCTGGTGAGGTTCCAGGCGTGCACCACCTTCAGCACGCTGGCTTCGGCGCTTGGCCGCAGTCCGGCGAGCTGGCGCAGCAGCAGCCGCTGGGTCATCGCGGCGAAGGCGAGGGCATCGGCGGTCAGCGCGCCGGCCTCGGCGAGCACCTCGGCCGGCACCGGGGCGGCGAGCCCGGCCAGGTAACCGGACGGCATCTCCTGGCGCTGGCCCAGGCCGCCGGCGATGGTGACCCGCTCGCTGCCGAGCGTGGTGCGGGCCAGCCGCCAGCCGTCCCCGGGGTCGCCGACGAGCCGGGAGTCCGGGACGAACACGTCGGCGAGGAGGACCTCGTTGAACAGGTACCCGCCGTTGGCTTCGCGCAGCGGGCGGACATCGATCCCGGGGCTGCGCATGTCGACCAGGAAGTAGCTGATGCCCTTGTGCTTCGGTGCCCGCGGGTCGGTGCGCGCCAGGCACATCGCCCAGTCGGCCTCCCGCGCCGATGACGTCCAGACCTTCTGCCCGGTGAGCAGCCACCCGCCGTCCGCCTTGACAGCGCGCGTGCGCAGCGACGCGAGGTCAGAACCGGCATCCGGCTCGGAGAACAGCTGGCACCAGGTGATGTCTCCGCGCAGGGTCGGCCTGACGAAGGCCTGGCGCTGCTCATCGGTGCCATGGGCCACGATCGTCGGCAGCGCCCACTCCCCGATGCCCGCCGACGGCTGGTCCAGGCCCGCCCGCGCGAACTCCTGGCCGACCACCACCTGGGTGGCGGGGGTGGCGTCGATGCCGTACGGACGCGGGTAGTGCGGTGCGGCGAGACCCTGGCCGACGAGAAAACGGCGCCGCTCGCCGGCCTCCATCAGCGCGGCCTTAGCGAGGATCCCGGCCACCGACGACCGCAGTCCTGCTGGCTCGTCATCCAACCGCAGGTCGTGGCGCCGCTCCACGGCAGCCGACAGCGCGGCCAGCCGCCGCTGCCAGGCACCGCGCGGGCCGAGCAGCGCGGCCAGGCTCATTGCCCGCCGCCAGTACAGGTGCACGTCGTGCTCCCAGGTGTAGCCGACTCCGCCAAATAGCGTCACCGTCTCAAGCGCCAGGTCGACGGCGGCCGGTACCGCGGCCACCGCCGCGGCCGCCGCGGCCAGGGCGAACTGGTCAGGATCCTGGGCGTGTGCCGCGGCGGCGTCCCAGGCCGCCGCGGTGATCAACTCGCTGCGCGCGAACAACCGCGCGCACTTGTGCTTGACCGCCTGGAAGGAGCCGATCGCGGCCCCGAACTGCTCCCGCACCTTGGCATGGGCCAGCCCGCTCTGCTGGCACCATCGCGCGACCCCCGCCGCCTCCGCCGCCGACAGCGCGGCGGCCAGGTCGCGGACCTGCTCGGCGCCCACGGCGAGGAGCTGCCCGTCTTCGACGGGCAGCTCACGGAGCCTGACCGTTGCCACGTCCCTGGTCAGGTCCACCGGCTCGGCCGGCACGACCTCGGCGCCGTCCGGCGCCCCGCCGCCGAGGACGAACCAGACCGTCTCGCCGTCGTCCGTCTCAGCGCCGAGCACCAGGATCCGTGCGCTCGCGGCACCAAGCACCGGTGCCGTCTCGCCGGACACCCGCCACCCGCCGTCTGCCTTGACCGCACGCACTCCCGCCGCGGTCACCGCGGCCGCCGCCGCAGCACCGGACACCACCTCCGGCAGCAGCCTGCGCGCCAGCGGTTCGGAAGCGTGCCCGGCGATCAGCTGGCCGGCGAGCACGGTTGGCAGCACCGGCCCGGGAAACAACCCGAAGGCCGCCTGCTCGAGCACCACCGCTAGCTCCGTAAGGCCCGCGCCGCCGCCGCCAGCCCACTCCGGCAGGTGAACCGCGTGCAGTCCCTGGGCGACCAGCGCCTCCCAGGACGGCTGCGGTTCGCCCGCGGCCAGCTCCTTGAAGGCGGCACGCGTCGCCGCGACGACGGCATGCCGCGCCGTAAACCCGGCTACTGCCTCCGCCAGGTCCTGCTCGTCTTGGCTGAGGGCGATCATGACCGCACACCTCTAGTGAGATATAACCTGTTCTAGTTTTCTATCTCCTGGCGTGCTGGCTCGTCTACCGGAGGCGCGACCAATCCGACGGGTAACCCCCCAATGCCGTTAAGCCATAGATCCCCGGGCTGGGCGTCGCGCAGGCGTGACATCCGGCGCGCGGAGGCTGGCTCGCGTCGGCAAGCGGCGCTGCGCGGGGTGTGCCTGCGGGTATCCGGCTTATTTCCGGTCAGTTGAGTGCCTCCACCGCGGCTCGGGACCGCCCTGTATGCCCGGCTTGCCAGGGATGTCGCGCTGGTGCCTGCGGCGTTAGCGTGGAAGCTTTGCAGTGCGCGGAAGTTTCGCCCACGGGCTACGCATGTTTTTCTTCCATGTAGGGAAAAGTTTCCAAGATAATCGCCTTACTAGGGTAGATGGCAGCGGCAGCCGACAAGTAAACGCCTCGCGGGGGCGTCATGCTTCGCTAACTAACGGCATTGCGGGTGACCCCAGCACGATCGCGGCCAAGGCAGGCCCGGAGGGGGCGGTAACAATAGCGCGGACAGCGCCGGCGCGCCCCGGCCCGCGCTCACCTCGAGGATCGGCCCCATGTTGTCCGGCCGGAACACGTGGTGCAAGACGATCACCCGCGTCCCCGACAGGGTGGCCCCCAGACCGACCAGCTCATGCTCCATGAGCGTACGCAGCAGCCCGCGGGGCGGCGGTGGAAACACGCGGCCGTTCTGAATGATCTTTATTTTCCTGCAGAACGGCCGCATGCTTCGCTTTTCCGGCCCTCGGTGCCGTTATCGGGCGGCGTTCAGGTGGCCCGCCGCCGCTGTGTCGAGCAGCGTGCGCCAGGCGGCCGGGGTGAGTGAGTAGGCGCTGGTGGCGCTGGCGGCGAAGTGGCGCCACGCGGCCGGGCGGACAAGGGTGGCCAAGGCGGCGGCGACGACAGGTGTCACGGTGACCGGGTCGGCGCCTGCCCCGGCCCAGCGGGTAGGGGTCAGCTCTTCAACGCTGTGGCGGTAGGTCCCGCTGCGGGTGACGGCGTGCAGCACCTCGCGCAGGATGTCGCGACGGCGGCCGGTCTGGGCGGCGGCGCCGAGGACCGCGAGAGACGCCTGATGGGTCCGCACGCCCGGGGTCCCGGGAGGTTGCCGGGTGCCCGTTCCCGACTTGGCGACCTCGACCAGCGTGCCGACGAGGTCAACGCCGGACAAGGCGGCGTTCACTGGCTCCACGAGGCGTGGGTTGATGTCAATGAACACAGGGCCCCCGGCCGTCAGGATGACGTCCGCGGACAGCGCGCCGTGCCAGTTCAAGGCCTTGCCGAGGACGTCGATATGCGTGCGGACCTCGGGCAGGCTGATGCCCCGCTTGTGGCTGGCGCCGCCGTTTACTCCCTCGCGGACCCGCTCGCAGGCGTGAAAGGCCACGAGCTCGCCGTTCGCGAATACCGACTGGACCATGGCTAGCGGCCCGATGGCCGGCTGCTGGACGAGGACACCGGCACGCAGGTCCAGCCGCGCCGCATGCTGTCGCAGCTCGGCGCGCGTGCTAACCCGGCGAACCCCCGCGGACGCGGTGCCGACCGGCGTCTTCACGAAGGCGGGCAGTTCATCGATCCCGTCAAGTCCGTCCGCGCTGGTGACGACCGCAGTCCGCGGCTGGGGCAAGCCGAGCCTGGCCAGCGTCCGGTACGCGGCGACCTTGTCCTGTACCTGCGCAAGCGCGGAGAAGTCCGGCACCGCGGTGAGCAGCCCTGCGCTGGTTATCCGGTCTCGCGCCAGCGACATGGCAGCGACCTGCTCCTGCACGGGCAGCAGGAGGTCAGCGTGCCGCCGGCCGGCGACGGCAAGCGCGGCATCCAGCCAGCCCAGCGGGTCGCGGCCGAGGCTCGGCACGCGGTGCACCCGGCGCACGTACCGGGTCAGCCGACACAGGCAAAGCGGGTCAGAGACCAGGGCCTCGACGCGGTGGCCAGCCTGGGACAGCAGCGTGGCGCACTGGCGCGAAGTCAGCCCCGCGCCATCGCTGAGCAGCACGAACATGGCCACCTCCATTTGTATATGATGTAAGCATACAAAATATACTTATAATTGTCAGGTAGCGACAGCGCAGCTTGGACGGAGGGGTTCGATGGGCCGCAGGCCGCAGATCGACCGGGGCGTGATCCTCAGCACCGCCTTGCGGCTCGCCGACGAGCGCGGCCTTGAGGCCGTGACCATGCACGCGGTCGCACAGCAGCTCAGCGTGACCCCTATGGCGCTGTACCGGCACGTGGACGGCAAGCAGGCGCTGCTCGACGGACTGGTTGAGCTGCTGCTCACCCATTCTCCGCTCGCGGCGGCCGATGCCCCGTGGCCTGCCCGGCTGACCGCCATCGCCGAGGCGGTCCGGTCTACGGCGAAAGAGCATCCCGCCGTATTCCCGATGCTGCTGACCAGGCCTGCGGCGACCCCGGCCGCGCGCGCCGTGCGGGATTCCGTCCTGGCGGCGCTGTGCGAGGCTGGCCTGGCTGCCGACGAAGCCGCGCGCGCGGAGCGCCTGCTCAGCACGGCCGTCATGGGCTTCGCCGCGAGCGAGGCAGCGGGCCGCTTCCGCCATCACCCCCAGGCAGTGATCGACGAAGACTTCGCCGTGCTCCTGGGCTGGCTCAGGCAGGCCATATCCCCCGTCCCGCCGCCGAGCTAGGTCGTCGAGCTAATCGGCCGGGCGGGCGGCGACGGCGCGGACGGCGGAGATCGTCGCCGCCATGGCCGGGGAGGCGTGCTCGCCGTCGCGGACGATCAGGACGGTTTCCCGCTGGGTGTCGACGCCGGCGATGCGGCACCTGGCCACCGGGGCCTGCGCTCCGGCCGGAGTGAGCTCGGGGGCGACGGTGATGCCCCAGCCGATGCCGACCAGGCCGAGGGCGGTCCCGACGTCGTTCACCGTCGCGGCCGCCCTCGGCTGGAAGCCTGCGGTCACGCACATGCTGGCCACCAGGCCGCCCAGCGTGGTGCCTGGCGCCACGAGGATCCAGCGCTCGTCCGCCAGGGCGGCCATGTCGCATGTTTCCGCGCTGGCGAGGCGGTGGTCCGGCGGGACGCACAGGCGCAGCGGGTCGCGGCCGAGGACCCACTCGCGCAGCCCGTTGCCGACCGGGACCGCGGCCTTCCCGTAGCGGGAGATGATCGCCATGTCGACCTGGTCGCGGCGGACCGCGTCGGCGCCCGTTTCGTCGGAGACCGGGGCGAGGCTGATCTCCAGGTCGGGGAACCGGCGGCGGACCTCGGTGAGCGCCCGGCTCATCGTCTGCGGCCCTTCCCGGAACGGGATCCCGACCCGCAGCGACCCGGTGACCGCTGACCCGGCGGCGAGGGCCGCCTCCGCCGCGCGCAGTTCCACCAGGATGCGCTCGGCGTGCTCCACGAGCGTGCGCCCGGCTGGGGTGAGCGTGATGTGGTTGCCTGTCCGGTCGACGAGCACCGCGTCGGCCTCCGCCTCCAGCGCCGACAGCTGCTGGGAGACGGCCGACCTGGTGTACTGCAGGCGCCGCGCGGCGGCCGCGATCGACCCTTCGGCGGCCACGGCGCGCAGCATGATCAGCTTCCGGACATCGAGCATCAGCGTCAACCCCACTAACGGCAGATGCCGCCGATAGTAACCCTAGGTTGCGCCGATGCTCAGGCCCGCCCGCGCAGGTGCAGTCAGGCTGCGGATACCGGCGCGGCACGGGCAGCATCATCAACCTCGGCGGCATGGCAGGCCAGATCGGGCCGCCCGGTGGCGCCGCCTGCAGCGCGACGAGGCGTCCGGAATGTCAAAAGGTGAACGGAAATTCCGGGAAAGGGCAGCCGACAAGATCACGAAGACTTTTCACCAGACGTAGAGTTTTCCGCGTTTGCAGCGGAAAACTCTACGCGAAAGGAAAAGCCTTCGCGATCATGCTCCAATATCGCTTCGACTATTTTCATCAGCCCCAGCAGGGGCACGAGCAGCTACAGCCCCTGCGGTCACAGTCTTGACGGCGGCGGACGCCGCCAGATTTAGCGCTAGAGTTCTCCCCGCAGAGGTATACCGAATTGCGGCGGGAAACCCGCTCGGTTCATACCGATCTGTCCCACCAGCCTAATAGGCGCTCTTCGAACTCGGGCCGGGAAGCCTGCGGCAAATTATCGAACCTTAGTACCGAATGAGTAGAGTGTACCGCTATGACCAACGATGCAGGCGGTGCCAGCGGCGGGCGGCTGCGAGTGGCTGCCGCGTTCCTGCCGAGCCCGATTTTCCTCCTCGTCATCGCCTGCTTCGTCGCTTCCGGCACGATGGCCTGGACATCTGGCTTCGGTACCGGACGGGGCGCCCAGCTGGCCGTTTTCGTCTTCGTGGCATCGGGGTGGCTGATATCGCTGTGCCTGCACGAGTTCGGGCACGCGTTTTCGGCCTGGCGGTTCGGCGATCGTGACGTGGCGGTGCGCGGCTACCTCACGCTCAATCCGGCGAAGTACGCCAATGTCGCGCTGAGCGTTGTATTGCCGATGCTGTTCCTGCTGCTCGGCGGCATCGGCCTGCCCGGCGGCGCGGTGTACATCAACCGGGGCGTGATCCAGGGGAAGTGGCGGCACAGCTTCGTGTCTGGCATCGGTCCGCTGGTCAACCTCGTGCTGGCGCTGGCGCTCATCGCCGTCCTCTCCAGGAACGGGACCGGGACCGCCCCGGCGCTGGGCCTTACCGAGACCCCGTACGTCAGCCTGGTGCTTCACCAGAACTTCTGGGCCGCGCTGTCCTTCCTGGCGTTCCTCCAGGTCACCGCGGCGATCTTCAACCTGCTTCCGGTGCCGGGCCTGGACGGCTACGGCATCTGGGAGCCGTGGCTGCCGAGGGAGTACGCCGCCGCGGCGGCCAAGGTCGGGCCGTTCGGGTACATCATCGTGATGGGGCTGCTCTGGATCCCCCCGGTCAACCAGGCGTTCTTCGACGGCATCTTCCACCTCACCGGCTCGCTTGGCATCCAGGGCTACTACATCGACCTGGGCCGGTACCTGTTCCAGTTCTGGTCGAACTGAGCCGGCGCCCTGCCGCCCGCCGTTCCAGTCGCGGAGCGCCGCGGACTTCGCGGACGTCGCGTTCACCGGGCTGCGGCTCATCGCGCCGGGCCAGGTCCCGGTATCGGAGTGGCGCCCGGAGGCGGAACGGGGCCTGATCCCGCCGCCAGCGGAATTCGGTTACCTCGGCGCGGTAACGCGCAAGCCTTAAGCCCCGGATCGCCGAGTACTGCGATAATTCCGGCATGACGGATAGCTACGACGTTGTCGTCGTGGGCGGCGGCCCGGTGGGCATGTGGCTGGCGGCGGAACTGAGCCGCGCTGGGGTCTCGGTCGTCGTGCTGGAGAAGCGCGCGGAGCGCCCGCCGCAGTCCAAGGCCCTCACGGTCTATCCCCGCACCGTGGAGATGCTCGCGATGCGCGGCCTGGCGGACCGCTTCCTGGCCGAGGGGTCTCCCGTTCCCTCCTCGCACTTCGCGATCCTCAGCAACCGGCTGGACTTCTCCTTCCTCGACACCCGGTACCCGTTCACGCTGTTCTTGCCGCAGCGCCGGACCGAGGAACTGCTCAACGACCACCTCGACGAGCTTGGCGTTCCGCTGCTGCGGTCCCACGAGGTGACCGGGGTGCGGCAGCACGCCGCCGAGGTGGAAGTCGACGTCGCGACGCCATCCGGGCCGGCCACCATCACGGCCGCCTACGTCGTCGGCTGCGACGGCGCGGGCAGTGCCGTCCGGCAAGCGGCCGACCTCGAGTTCGCAGGCACTCCGTCAAGCTGGTACTCCATCCTTGGCGACATAGAGCTGGCTGATCCCCCGGCCGGCCGTGCGCTGACGATGTGCCCGCCGGGCGGAGCGCTGTACATGGTGGCGCTGGGCGGTGACCGGTGGCGGATCGCCGTGATCGAGCACGCCACCATGTCCGCCCTGCCCACTGACCCGGTCACTTTTGCCGACCTCAGGGCAAGCACGCTGCGGCTGGCCGGCACCGACTTCGGCATGCGCCAGACGCCTGACGCGTGGCTCAGCCGGGTCGGCAACGAGACGCGGCAGGTGACGGACTACCGGCGCGGCCGGGTGTTCCTGGCCGGCGATGCCGCGCACGTGCATTTCCCCGCAGGTGGCCAGGGCTTGAACCTCGGCTTGCAGGACGCGTTCAACCTCGCCTGGAAGCTCGCCGCCGAACTGCACGGCTGGGCGCCGTCCTGGCTGCTCGACAGCTACCAGGCAGAACGAGCGCCGGTGGGCCTGGACGTCATCGAGGACTCGCTCGCCCAGTGCGGCCTGATCGCCAGCCCAAGCAGGGAGGGCGTGGCCCTGCGTGACCGGTTCAACCGCATCCTCGGCGAGAACGAAGCGCTGTGCCGCTCGCTCGCGGTCCGCCTGTCCGGCCTCGGCGTCGCCTACCCGGCAACCGGCCCAGCCGCACCGGGGCAGTCGCCGCTCGCGGGCCAGCGCGTCCCTGACCTCCCGCTGCGCGGCGCACTGCCCGCAAGCGTCTACGAACTGCTTAAGCAGGGAACCTTCGTGCTGCTCACCCTGTCACGACAGGCACAGCAGCCGCATCCCGGCGACCTGCGGAAATACGCCGGGCGCCTGACCGTCGCCACTGGAGGACTAGCCGACGGCCGACGTGACTGGGCCGGCCCGCACGCGCTGCTCATCCGCCCCGACGGCTACGTCGCCTGGGCGCCGGACGAAGCCGAGCCCGTGGCCGCCCCGCCCCTGAGTGCCTGGCTCGGCTGACCGCTGACCTGCTCAGCTCTCCGGGCGGGTCGCCTGGACGTAGCGGAGCAAGGGCAGGGTGCCCGTGGACTCGATGCGGTACCCGGCCGCGGCGGCGAGGTCCTCCAGGGGACCGACCGTGGCAACCGCGCGCTGTGTGCGGGCGCTGCCCGGATGGCGCATGAGCGGCATCCGCCCCGGGTCGAAGTCCGCGATGAGCAGGCGGCCGCCGGGCTTCGTCACCCGGTACATCTCGCTGAGCGCCGCCGCCCGCTGCCGGGCCGGCACGTGGTGCAGCGCCAGAGTGCAGGTGACGGCGTCGAACGAGGCGTCCGGCAGGTTCAGATGCTGGGCGGTCCCCACGGTGAACGTCATGGTGGTCCCGGCCGCGCGCCGCTGCGCGTAGCCGATCGCGGACGGCGACGGGTCGACCCCGGCGACGTGGCCGGACGGCCCAGCCGCCGCCGCCAGCTTGCGCGCCAGGTAGCCGCCGCTGCAGCCCACGTCCACGACGGTATCGCCCGGCTGCACCCCGGCCAGCGCGACGATCCCCCGGTAGACGCGGCCACGGCGGCCGCCGAACGCCAACTTGCTGATCACTTCGTTCAGCCGGAAGCGGTTGAGCGTGGTGCCGCTCCCCCGCCCGTTCCCGTGCAGGTTCCGCAGTGTGCTGTGCATCGACTGCCTCCAAGCCGTCAGGCGCTAACTTGAACTGATCTGTATGAGTTACGAGTCAAACTCTAACTCATACATCCATGTTCAAGAAAGATGTTGGCCGTGACCGCCTCCTACAGGGTGATGCGCGGGTCGGCGAGGCTCTGGAGGATGTCGACGAGTGCGTTCGCGACGAGGTAGATGCCAGCCAGCACGAAGGTGACGCCCGCGACCGCGGGGAAGTCGCTCACCGCGATGCTCTGCTCCAGGTAGGAGCCGATGCCGGGCCAGCTGAAGACGCCCTCGACGACAACCGTCCCGGCGAACATGAAGCCGATCTGCAGACCCGTCATCGACAGGGCCGCGTTGACGGCGTTGCGGAAAACGTGCCGCCGCAGGATGCGGGGCTCGGTCAGCCCCTTGGCGCGCGCTGTCCGGACGTAGTCGCTGCCCAGCGTGGCGGCGATGCTGGTGCGGAACACGCGCCCGATGGACAGTGCGGGCCCGATGCCAAGCGCCAGGGCCGGCAGGACGAGGTGCTGCGCCGCGTCGCCGAAGACGCCGAGCTGGCCGTGAACGAGGGTGTCGATCAGCAGGAAGCCGGTGCCGCCGGGCGCGGTGTCTGGGTTGCTGACTTGGCCGCCGGCGGGGAGCCAGCCCAGGTCCTGGTACAGCAGGATCAGCCCGGCGATGCCCAGCAGGAAGGTCGGGGTGCACGCGCCGACCAGCAGCAGCACGCGGAAGATCCAGGTGCCCTTCCAGTTCGCCACGCTGGTGACCGCGAAGGCCGCGGCGAGCACGAGCGCGACAAGCAGGGCCGCGAGTACGAGTTCGACGGTCGGAGGGAGGAACGTGGCGATGTCGGAGCTGACCGGGTGCCGCGTCCGGAAGGAGGTACCGAGGTTGCCGTGGAGCAGGCCGTTTAGGTAGCGGAAGTACTGCTCGGCGGCCGGCTGGTCGTAGCCGAGCTGGTGGCGGACGGCCTCGATCTGGCTGTGCGAGGCGTTCGACCCCAGCATGGCCGCGATCGGGTCGGTGCCGGAGAGCTGCT
>Ga0310811_10011931_pt1 | contig 11280 bp, 10 predicted proteins | sample YCmetagenome_FD_207642 | JGI IMG/M metagenome (GOLD analysis project Ga0310811, IMG submission 207642) | Soil microbial communities from experimental microcosm in Duke University, North Carolina, United States - YC | ecosystem: Engineered > Artificial ecosystem > Soil microcosm > Unclassified ... | reverse complement strand
TCGCACCACCGGTCTCAGCCAGCACCTTCGTGATCGCCGCCGTCAGCGACGTCTTGCCATGGTCAACGTGGCCAATCGTGCCGACGTTGCAGTGCGGCTTGTTCCGCTCAAATTTCGCCTTCGCCATTTTACAGCTCCCTTATCCTGGGTTCCCGGGGGTTACGCCATCTTGGCGCGGACTTCGTCCGCAACCGCCTGGGGCACTTGTTCGTAGTGATCGAATGTCATGGTGTACTGAGCACGCCCCTGGGTCATCGAACGCAGGGTGTTCACATAGCCAAACATGTTGGCCAGCGGCACCATGGCGGTGATGACGCGGGCATTGCCGCGGCTATCCATGCCCTGGACCTGACCGCGACGGCTGTTCAAGTCGCCGATGCAATCGCCCATGTAATCTTCCGGCGTCACCACCTCGACCTTCATCATCGGCTCGAGGAGCTTCGGACCGGCCTTCGGCATGCCTTCGCGATAGCAGGCGCGCGAGGCGATATCGAAGGTCAGCACGTTGGAGTCGACGTCGTGATACGCGCCGTCGATCAGGGTCGCCTTGAAGTCGATCATCGGGAAGCCGGCGATGACGCCCGTTTCCTTGGCGAGCTTCAGGCCCTTTTCGACGCCCGGCACGTATTCACGCGGCACGGTACCGCCGACCACAGAGTTCTCGAACACGAAACCAGCGCCGGCTTCGAGCGGCTCGAAGCGGATCTTGACGCGGGCGAACTGGCCCGAACCACCGGTCTGCTTCTTGTGGGTGTAATCGTGCTCGATCGTCTTGGTGATGGTCTCACGGTAAGCCACCTGCGGCGCACCGACATTGGCCTCGACCTTGAACTCACGACGCATGCGGTCGACGATGATCTCGAGATGGAGTTCGCCCATGCCCTTGATGATCGTCTGGCCGGATTCGTGATCGGTGGTGACGCGGAACGACGGGTCTTCCTGCGCAAGGCGATTGAGCGCGAGGCCCATCTTTTCCTGATCGCTCTTCGACTTCGGCTCCACGGCAACTTCGATAACCGGCTCCGGGAATTCCATGCGCTCGAGGACGATCGGATGGGCCGGGTCGCAGAGCGTGTCACCGGTGGTGGTGCCCTTCAGACCGGCGATGGCGACGATGTCACCAGCACGGGCTTCCTTGATGTCCTCGCGGCTGTTCGCATGCATCTGCAGCATGCGGCCAACGCGTTCCTTGTCGCCCTTCACCGTGTTCATCGTCTGGGTGCCGGTGTTCAGCACGCCCGAGTAAACGCGAACGAAGGTCAGCGAACCGACGAACGGGTCGGTCATGATCTTGAAGGCGAGGCCCGAGAACGGCTCGTCATCCGAGCTCTTGCGGGTCAGTTCCTTCTCGCCATCGACTTCAACACCCTTCACATCGGGCACGTCGAGCGGCGACGGCAGGAAATCGACCACGGCGTCCAGCATCGGCTGCACGCCCTTGTTCTTGAAGGCGGAACCGCACAGCACCGGCACGAACGCGCCCGTGATGGTGCCCTTGCGGATCAGCTTCTTCAGCGTATCGACATCCGGCTCTTTGCCTTCCAGATACGCTTCCATGGCGGCGTCGTCCATTTCGACGGCCAGCTCAACGATACGGGCGTGATATTCCTCGGCCTTGTCCTTGAGGTCGGCCGGAATATCACCAACGACGAATTCGGCGCCCAGACTCTCATCCTTCCAGATGACGCCCTTCATCTCGATCAGATCGACGAGACCAACAAAGTCGCTCTCGGAACCGATCGGCAGATGAATCGGCATCGGCTTGGCGCCGAGACGATCGACGATCATGTCGACGCAACGATAAAAATCGGCGCCGATACGGTCCATCTTGTTGACGAAGCAAATGCGCGGCACGCCGTACTTGTCAGCCTGGCGCCACACGGTCTCGGATTGCGGCTCGACGCCGGCGACCGAGTCAAACACCGTCACGGCACCATCGAGCACGCGCAGCGAGCGCTCAACTTCAATCGTGAAGTCGACGTGGCCCGGGGTGTCGATGATGTTGATCCGGTTGTCCTTCCAGAAGCAGGTCGTCGCGGCCGACGTGATGGTGATGCCGCGTTCCTGCTCCTGCTCCATCCAATCCATGGTGGCGGTGCCTTCGTGCACTTCACCAATCTTGTAGGAGCGGCCGGTGTAATAAAGGATGCGCTCAGTGGTCGTCGTCTTACCAGCATCGATGTGGGCCATGATGCCGATATTGCGGTAACGATCGAGCGGCGTAGTGCGAGCCATTTGGGATCCGTTCCTTCCTGCGCCCGATTACCAGCGGTAATGCGAGAAGGCCTTATTGGCCTCTGCCATACGATGGGTGTCTTCGCGCTTCTTGACGGAGGCGCCGCGGTTGTTGGCGGCGTCCAGCAGCTCGGCCGACAGGCGGTCGGTCATGGTCTGCTCCGAACGGCCGCGGGCGGTCTGAATGATCCAGCGGATCGCCAGGGCCTGGGCGCGGTCGGGACGAACTTCCACCGGCACCTGGTAGGTCGCACCACCGACACGGCGGGAACGCACTTCGAGATGCGGCTTCACATTGATCAGCGCATCATGGAACATCTTGATGGGATCGCCCTTGGACTTCTTCTCGACCTGAGCAAAAGCGCCATAGACGATGCCTTCAGCGGCAGACTTCTTGCCGTGATACATCAAGGAATTGATGAATTTGGTGACGACAATGTCGTGGAACTTGGCGTCCGGAAGAACTTCGCGCTTTTCAGCTGCGTGACGACGAGACATCTGCTGATCTCCTTACTTCGGACGCTTCGCGCCGTACTTCGAACGGCGTTGCTTGCGGTCCTTCACACCCTGCGTATCGAGGGTGCCGCGAATGATGTGATAGCGCACACCCGGCAAGTCCTTCACGCGGCCGCCACGGATCATGACGACAGAGTGCTCCTGCAGGTTGTGGCCTTCACCGGGGATGTAAGAGGTGACTTCGAAGCCATTCGTGAGACGAACGCGCGCGACCTTACGCAGCGCCGAGTTCGGCTTCTTCGGCGTCGTGGTGTAGACACGGGTGCAAACGCCACGCTTCTGCGGGCACGCTTCCATGGCCGGGACTTTATTGCGCGCCGCCAAAGGCGCACGCGGCTTACGGATCAACTGATTGATCGTCGGCATTCTCTTCCTCACGTTTGCGCGTCCGGGCCGAGCCCATCAGCACCTAAAATAGCCATATGCGAAATGACCACACCGACCGAAGGCTCTAGGCCAAGGGTATCGATGCGGTCAGCTACACTTGCCGATTCTGTTTAGAAAACAGGGACTTAGCGTCCGGCCTATGTACCTTCACTGCTTAAGTGGAGACAGCGTCTAAGCCGTGTCGGCCTACCACCAGCCCCCTTAAAGGCGGGCGGAATATATTGATTCGGCAGGGGAGCGTCAAGTGAAAGAATCCCCCTGCGATCCGACAAAATTTGGCCGTGCTTTCAACGGTTTGCCGTCGGCCAAGCAGCTCTCGCACAGCCACTATTCCTGGGCCGCAGAAGGGTATTAACTACCACTTGTCGTGGGTCGGTTTCCGCCTACCGCAAGAATCATCCGCCCTTCCGGCCCGAGTCCGAAGGCACCAAAGCCAGCGCGCCCAGCAGCTTGCTCGATGAAGCCCTCATAGAGCGGCGCATGGCGGAGCAGCAGGCGATAACAGAGCGGACCATATATAAGGTCGAGCAGCAGGTCGAGATCCCTAATATGCCGCCAATTCTGCACGCGGGCCGGGCCGGGCGAGCCGAGGACATTGCCGATGCCGGCGTCCAACTGCGCAGAAGCCGGCAATCTCAAACCTCTCGAAAGAGCAAAAGGCCGGTCACGCAGACCGGCCTTTTGCTCTTTCGTCGGATCGTAGAGTATCGCGGGCAAAATGATCGCTGTTGTCACAGAACTGTCCCGATTTCCCGTTAACACTCGGCCCTCCCCGACCGACAGAGACCTGTCCCCCAACGAAGGACCAAACAATGCGGACTTCTTTCGCGGCCCTCCTGACCGGCCTAGCCATCAGCCTCACCACGATGAGCGCCGCGCAGGCCGGCGACCTCGTGGTCTATACCTCGCAGCCCAGCGACCAGATGGCCGAGGTGATCAAGGCCTTCAACGCGGATCACCCGGACATCAAGGTCAATCTGTTCCGCTCCGGCACCACTGAGGTGATGAACAAGCTTCAGGCGGAATTTACCGCCGGTGCACCGCAGGCCGACGTCGTGCTGATCGCCGATATCGTTGCCGCCACGCAGTTGAAGCAGGATGGTCGGCTCTATGCTTATCAGGACGCGCCGGTCGCCGATCTGCCGAAGGAACTGATCGACCCCGATCACATGTTCTTCGGCACCAAGATGATCACCACCGGCATCGTCTATAACACTAACCTCGTGAAGACGGCGCCGACCTCCTGGAACGATCTGCTGGCGCCCGATGCCGCCAAATCCGTGATCATGCCGAGCCCGCTTTATTCCGGCGCCGCCGCCATCCATATCGGCGCGGTGGTGCAGGATCCGGCCTTCGGCTGGGGTTATTTTGAGAAGCTCGCCACCGGGGGGGCCGCCGCCGGCAAGGGCAATGGCACCGTGATCGATGCCGTGGCGCGCGGCGACAAGGCCTATGGCATCGTCGTCGAATACATGGCCTATAACGCCAAGGCCAAGGGCTCGCCAGTCGACTTCGCTTTCCCGAAGGAAGGCGTCTCCATCGTCTCGCAGCCGGTCGCCATCCTGAAAACCGCAAAGAATCTCGAGGCCGCCAAGGCATTCGTCGACTGGCAGCTGTCCCGCGCCGCCCAGGAACTCTCGGTCCGCCAGGGCTATTTTCCGATCTTCAGCGACATGACGCCGCCGGCGGGTTATCCTGCCGTCAGCAGCCTGAAATTTCTCGATGCCGATGGCGCAACCTTGCTGAAGAACGATGCCGCCACAAAGAAGAAATTCGCCGATCTCTTCGGCGGCTGATCACGTGGCTCTCACAACAACGGCCGCTGCCGGCAGGCGGCGGCCGTTGTTGCGACCTCGTGGCGACCATCTGCTCCTGTTGCTGATCCTCGCTTATGTGGCGGTGATCGGCCTCTGGCCCCTGCTCCGCCTCTTTTCCGAGACCTTCACCTCGGTCCCTGGCCAGCCCTTTGCGTTGCTGCAGGAAACGTGGTCAAGCAGCAGCCTGCAACGCGCGCTCACCAACACCGTCACCGCCTCGCTCGGCGCGACACTGGTCGCCACCATCATCGGCACGCTGATGGCACTGCTTATCGGTCTCACCAACTTGCCGCGCAAGAGCCTCGCCGTCTTTGTCTTCCTGTTGCCGCTCTTGATCCCGCCGCAGATCACGGCCATGGCCTGGACCGAGTTCACCGGCAGCAACAGCCTGATCTTGAATCTGCTGCATCTCGCCCCGGCACCCGGCAGCGCCAATCCGCTTTATTCCGGCTACGGCATCATGCTGGTGATGGGGATCGAGCATGCCGCCATTGTCTTCCTGACCGTGCGTGCCAGCTTGTGCAGCCTGCCCCGCGATCTCATCGAGGCAGCGCAATTGGCGGGGGCCGGGCCGAAGCGCATCACCCGCAAGATCATCCTACCGGTATTGCGGCCGGCGATGCTGAGTGGTGCAGCGCTCGCTTTCGTTTCGGCGATCGGCAATTTCGGCGTGCCGGCTATACTCGGCATTCCTGGCCGCTATCCCATGCTGACCACGCTCGTCTATCAGCAACTGAACGGCTTCGGCCCCAGTGTTCTCGGCGGCGTCTCCGCCGTCAGTCTTGTCTTGGTGGCACTGGCCGCCATCGGCCTCGGCCTGAGAGCCTTGCTGTCGATACGGCCGGTGGTGATCGAACGCGGCGCCGAGCTGCATCCCTTTCCCCTCGGCGGCTGGCTGGTGATCCTGCTGCCGCTGCTGTGGCTATGGCTCATCATCAGTGCCTTGCTGCCGCTCCTGTCGCTGATCACCACCTCCTTCCTGCCGGCCATCGGCGTACCCCTCACCGCCGCCTCGGCGACACTCGACAATTACCGCTTCGTGTTGCTGAACGATGCCGGGACGCGCCGCGCTTTCGTCAACAGTTTCGGGCTGGCGGCTGCGGCGGGTGTCATCAGCGCCATCATCGCTTTGCCGCTCGGCTATTTCCTGGCCTTGCGCCGCTCCCGGCTCGCCCGCCTCATCGACCTCCTCGCCGATGCACCCTATGCGGTTCCCGGCATCGTCCTGGCGATCGGCGTCATCCTGGTTTTGCTGCCGCCACTGCCTTATCTGCATGTCTCGCTCTATGGCACGATCTGGATCATTCTCATCGCCTATCTGGCGCGCTCCCTTCCACTCGCCTTGCGACCGACCGCCGCCGCTTTCGAACAGCTCGACCGGGCGCTTGACGAAGCAGGACAGGTCGCCGGCGCCGGTCTGCTCAAACGGTTGCGGCGCATCCTGATGCCGAGCGTCGCTCCCTCGCTCATGGCCGGCGCCATCCTGGTTTTCATGATCGCCTTCACCGAGCTCACCGTCTCGGCGCTGCTGTGGTCTACCGGTCATGAGACCCTCGGCGTCGTTGTCTTCATGCTCCATGGCGAGGGCAATACCACCGCTGCCGCCGCGCTCGCCGTGCTGATGATCCTCGTCATTACGGTGCTGGCGCTCGTCATGAGTGCCGTCAGCCGCTGGCTGCCGAAAGGAGTTGTGCCATGGCAAGCGTGATCGCCACCGATCTCGGCAAGAATTTCGGCCGCCATCAGGCGCTGTCGCATATCAGCCTGGTCGCAGGCAGCGGCGAGTTCATCGCTTTGCTCGGCCCCTCGGGCTGCGGCAAGACCACCTTGCTGCGCCTGCTGGCCGGCTTCGAGCGACCAGACCATGGCAGCATCGAACTTGGGGAAACACTGGTCGCCGGCCGTCACGTCTATGTGCCGCCGGAGAAGCGCAATGTCGGCATGGTGTTCCAGTCTTATGCGCTATGGCCGCATATGAGCGTCGCCGAGAATGTCGGCTTTGCCCTGGCGGTGCGTCATCTGTCCCGTGCCGAACGGCGCAAGCGTGTCGATGAGGCATTGGAACTGGCGGGGCTCAGCGCTTATGCGAAACGGCGCCCGGCGCAGCTCTCCGGCGGCCAGCGCCAGCGCGTGGCCCTCGCCCGCTGCCTTGCCATGCGCCCGCCCGTCATCCTGCTCGACGAGCCTTTGGCCAATCTCGATGCCCATCTGCGCGAAGCCATGCAGCAGGAATTCCGTCGCCTCAATCGCGAGCTGAAATCGACCTTCATCTATGTCACCCATGATCATGCCGAGGCGATGTCGCTGGCCGACCGCGTGCTAGTAATGGCGGAGGGGCGCGTGCAGCAGCTCGCAGCGCCCGTGGAACTCTACCGCGAGCCGGCGACACGCATGGTTGCCGAATTCATCGGCGGCAGCATGGTCCTGCCGGCGCGCCTTCGGCGCCAGCTCGATGAGCATCATGTGGAAGCGGAAGTGGGGCAGCAGCTATGCCACCTGCGCGGCACCCTGCATGAGGGCAAGGCGCTTGCCAGCTTCCGGCCCAAGGATCTGGAATTGCTGGTGGGCACCGCACCGGTGCAGCCCGGCACCGTCACGCCGGCCCGGGTGCTCGATGTCATCTATCGCGGCGGCAGCTATATCGCCCTGGTCCAGCCGGAAATGGCGGTGCCTGAAACCGGCGATGCGATGCCATTGCGCATCGCCACCGATTTCCCGCCGCCGATCGGCGCCGCGGTTGCCTTTCGCATCCGCGACGGCTGGCTTCTGCCACCTGAGAAGCCGGCAGACATGCGCTCGAATTGAATATGAACGGGGATGTGAAGATCCGGTGGTACGGTACTCCAGGTGATCTCGCCGGGATAGAGCAGCTTGTCACCCGTGTCGTCCTGGAGTGCTATGGCCATCTGCTCTCAGGCTACAAATTCGACGCGGACGAAAACTGGCCGGCCTCTTGGATCGCAGAGGATGCCGGAGCGATCGTCGGGGTGATGCTGACCGGCGAAGACTGGCTGGAGGATCTCTGGATGCATGCCTCCCATCGAGCGTACGGCATTGGCGCCCGGCTACTCGGCATTGCTGAAAGTGAGATCGCGGATCGCGACTACGAGATTGCACGCCTGCGGCTCGTTTCCGAGAATGTCCACGCCATCCGGTTCTATGCCCGGCACGGATGGAACGAAGACAGGCGCTATCCTCACGAGATCAACGGTTTTGAAATGGTCGAGATGACGAAGCGGCTGGTTGGCTTTACGCAGTCGTGACCGATGGTCAGCTCGCTTCTGCCGTCATCAGATAGCCCTGCTGTTCCATTCGCCGGGTGAAATCCTGCAGGGTCTTGCCGGGTTCCGGCCGGAAGGTCACGGCCGAGACCTCGACGCTGGCGATGCGGTCAAGGCGGAAATCGCGGAAATCATTGCGCAACTCGCACCAGCCGGTCAGCGTCCAGGCATGGCCCCAGGCATCGAGGCTGAGCGGGCGCACGCAGCGTGCCGTGGCATCACCCTTGGCGTCGTAATAGACGAGATCGAGCTTGCGCTGCAGGTTGAGGGCCTGGCGCAGGCTCGCCAGAATTTGCCGGTGCGCCGGTGTCATCACCCGGGCGCGCACGAACATGTCGTGCCGCCAGAGCCGGCCCTGAGCCTCCTCCGGCAACACGGCGTCGATCTTCACCAGCGCCTCTTCAGCGGCATGGATGAGGTCAGGATCGGCCCAGGCGCGGACGAAGCGGACGCCCAGCGCCAGGGCCTGGAGTTCCTCGGCGGTGAATTGCAGCGGCGGCAGGTCGAAGCGGCCACGGATCACGTAACCCACGCCCCGCTCGCCCTCGATCGGCACGCCGGAGCCGATCAGCGCATCGATATCCCGGTAGATGGTGCGGACCGAGACCTCAAGGCGATCGGCGATCGCCTGCGCTGTCCGGAGGCGTCGCCCCCGGAGCAATTGCACGATTTCGAACAGACGATCCGCACGCCGCATGATGCTACTCCCCGCTCCGCCGGTTTTGTTTGGATAGGTATTTATCCGGCAGTCACGATTGGATGGTGTTTGACCTCGACCGAGGCCGTGTCGATCATCGAACAGAAGACTTCCGCCTGGGACATGGTGTGGAACACCCGCCCGGCCGCCTGGGCCGAAGCTTCATCCCGCCACTCGGCGATGTCCAGCCATTCATCCTGCCCGGTCTTTACCAACCGCCGGCCGAGGAATCCCGGCAAGGCGATCAGGGCACCATTGGAGGCTTCGGCCGCCGCCAGGAAGTGCTCCTCGGCCACATCCTCCGCCAGCTTGAACTTGACCATTTCCAGGACCTGGCCGGTGGTAATCGTCACCGTTGCGCGGGCGGGTCCCTGGTACAACACGATTTGTGTCATCTCCGTCCTTCCTCTTTTCGCATGAGAACAGAAGGAGAATACCAAACCCCAACTGACACCGTTGTGTCAGTTGCTGTCAGGCGGCGCGGGACTGACAAAAGAAAAACGGAGCCGCTGATCGCAGGGTCCGCTTTTACTTTAAAAGTCGATATCGAGATATCGACTATAACTTTCTGATTCTAAATTAAAATTTATTACCCCGCGGGAAACCGTTTGGCGGCAGGCGGCCGGCCTGGGCACGTTCGCCAATCCAGTCCTTGATATTGGTCTCGAACCGCTGGCCAGTGCCATGGCGCCAGCTCAGGCCTTCTGACTTCTTGAAAGCCCGGGCATCGCTGATGCCACCGTCCTTGTACTTCTGCAGCGCGACACCGCGGCCGCGGCTCATCTCCGGCACATCCTTCAGCGGGAAGATCAGCAGCTTGCGGTTCTCGCCGATGGTGGCGAGCATATCGGCATTATCCGGCACGGTGACGCAGAGTGCCGCCTCGCCGCCTTCGCCCAGCACCAGCACCTGCTTGCCGGCCTTGGTCTGGGCGACGATATCGTCCGAGGGCACGATGAAGCCGCGGCCGTCATGGGCGGCGACCAGCAGCTTGGTGCCCGGCCGGTGGATCATCACATCGACGATGTCCTGGTCGTTGCCGAGGTCGATCATCAGACGGATCGGCTCGCCATGGCCGCGTCCGCCCGGCAGCTTGTCGACCCCCAATGTGTAAAATTTCCCATTGGTGCCGAAGACCACCAGCTTGTCCGTGGTCTCGCACTGAATGTGGAATTTGCTGCGATCGCCTTCCTTGAACTTGATCTCGGCGCTGTCCTCGACATGGCCCTTCATGGCGCGGATCCAGCCCTTGGCCGAGCAGATCACGGTCACCGGCTCGCGCTCGACCATCGCCTCCAGGGGGATGATCATGGCGCTGGGGGCGTCGTCGAACTGGGTCCGGCGGCGGCCAAGCTCGGTCTTCGGACCGTAGCTCTTCTTCAGCTCGCCGATCTCATCGGAGATGCGCGACCATTGCAGCCCCTCTTCATTGACGAGCTGGGTGAGTTCCTTCTTCTCCTGGCTGAGCTTCTTGTGCTCGCCCTTGATCTCGACCTCTTCCAGCTTGCGCAAGCTCTTGAGGCGCATATTGAGGATCGATTCCGCCTGCAGGTCGGAGAGATCCCACTTCTTCATCATGACCGGCTTCGGCTCATCCTCATGGCGGATGATGCGGATGACCTCGTCGATGTTGAGATAGGCGACCAGATAGCCTTCGAGGATCTCCAGGCGCCGGTCGATCTCACCCAGGCGGAACTTGCTGCGACGGATCAGCACTTCGCGGCGGTGATCGAGGAAGGCCTTGAGGACTTCCGGCAGCGACATCACCCGCGGCGTCTGGCTGGCATCCAGCAGGTTCATATTGAGGCTGAAGCGGGTCTCGAAATCGCTCTGGCGGAACAATTGCTCCATCAGATGTGTCGGCTCGACATTGCGGCTCTTCGGCTCCAGCACGATGCGGACATCGGTGGTGCTCTCGTCGCGGATGTCTTCCAGGAAGGGCAGCTTCTTGGTGATGAGGAGATCGGCGACCTTCTCGATCAACTTGGATTTCGCCACCTGATAAGGAATCTCGGTGACGACGATCTGCCAGCCGCCGCCCTTCAGCTCTTCCTTTTCCCAACGCGCGCGGACGCGGAACGAGCCGCGGCCGGTGCGATAGGCCTCGACCATGGTCTCGCGGTTCTCGCAGATGATGCCGCCGGTCGGGAAATCCGGCCCCGGCATCAGGCTGACCAGCTTCTCGAGGGTGGCATTGGGCGATTTGATCATGTGCTGCAAGGCGTCGCAGATTTCCGCCACGTTATGCGGCGGAACGCTGGTCGCCATGCCGACGGCGATACCCTGGGTGCCATTGGCCAGCAGGTTCGGGAAAGCCGCCGGCAGTACCACCGGCTCAACGGTCTCG
>Ga0310811_10011930_pt1 | contig 11280 bp, 9 predicted proteins | sample YCmetagenome_FD_207642 | JGI IMG/M metagenome (GOLD analysis project Ga0310811, IMG submission 207642) | Soil microbial communities from experimental microcosm in Duke University, North Carolina, United States - YC | ecosystem: Engineered > Artificial ecosystem > Soil microcosm > Unclassified ... | reverse complement strand
CCGTCCGCGGCGGCATCGGCTACAAATTCTAGTCAATCCCGCGCGGCGCCGTCCGGTTGACAGCGCCGGTGCCGCCTGTTGCTCTGCTGCCCCTGAGCGAGGGCGGCGATGAAGATCTACGGCGACAGCAATTCCGGCAATTGCCTGAAGGTGAAGTGGGTCGCTGACCGTCTCGCGCTGTCCTATCGATGGATCGAGATCGATACGTTGACGGGCGGCAGCCGCACGGCGGACTTCCTCAAGCGCAATCCATGGGGTCAGGTCCCGACCATCGAGTTCGACGACGGCCGCACGCTCGCCCAATCGAACGCCATCATCCGCTATCTGGCGCGCGGCAGCGATCTCATTCCGTCTGACGCCTTTGCCGCGGCGAAGATGGATGAATGGCTGTTCTGGGAGCAGTACAGCCACGAGCCTTATGTTGCGGTATGCCGCTTCCATATGGTCTATCTCGGCAAGGCTGCGGCGGAGCTTGATCCCGAGAAAGTCAAGCGAGGCTATGCCGCCCTCGATCACCTGGAGCAGCGTCTCGGAGCCAGCCGTTTCCTGGTGGGTGAAACGTTCTCGCTCGCCGATGTCGCGCTCGCGGCCTATACGCGCCTCGCGCATGAAGGCGGGTTTGCGATGGAGCGCTATCCCTCGATTCGGCGCTGGATCGATGAGACCGAAAAGCGTCTCGGTCTGGCACCAGTGCGCTAACAATGGAAACGAACATGTCCGCCGTCTCTCAAATCGCCCTTCGCCCCGCGCGCCGCGACGATGTTGTTGCGATCATCACCATGCTGGCTGACGATCATCTCGGCCGTACCCGCGAGCGGCTCGAGCATCCGCTTCCGAAGGTCTATTATGATGCTTTTGAGCGGCTGAGCAGCGATCCGAACATCCGGCTCATGGTGGCGGAGGAGGACGGTAAGGTCGTTGGCTGCTTGCAGCTTTGCATCCTGCCGGGCCTGAGCTCGCAAGGCGCCTCGCGCGCTCTGATCGAAGATGTCCGCGTCACCTCCGATCGCCGCAGTCGCGGCATCGGCGAGCAGCTCGTGAAATGGGCGGTCGGCGAGGCAAAGGCGAGGGGCTGCAAGCTGGTCGAGCTGCTCACGCACCACACCCGCGTCGACGCGCAGCGCTTCTACGAGCGGCTCGGCTTTGCGAAGAGCCATGTCGGGATGACGATCAGGTTTTAGTCTGATCGCTCGTCTCTCTCCTCATCCTGAGGAGCGGGCGCAGCCCGCGTCTCGAAGGACGAGGCCACCAGCCGGGCCTCATGGTTCTCCCGGCGATGCGACGCATCGTCCGGAGACGGCGCATTCGCGCCTCCTCACCATGAGGGTTTAGAGCGCACAAAGGTTTGAGCATGAATGCAGGGAGAACAACATGTCCTCGATCAATCCTTTGACGGCTGCGGCCGTGGTGCTGGCGACGGCAGCAACGGACGCCGTCTATGTGATGTTCACCTCGGCCGTCGTGGCGCGGAAGCGCGTGCCGGCGGCGACCTGGAGCAGCGTCTGGTATCTGCTCTCCTCGTTCGCCGTGATTAGCTACACCGAGAACTGGGTCTATGTCGGCTTTGCCGCCATCGGCTCCTGGATCGGCGCCTACGCGTCGATGACCTTCCTGCACAAGCCGCCGGGCAAATCGCCGCTTGGCGCTTCGCCGGAGTAATCGCGCAAGTTCATTCCCCCTGAGGGCATCCTTCCTGCAAGAACTTGCTCGCCGGACATCAACAATCTGGCATGCCATCGAACTTCCTTGACGAAGCGCGGCTGGTCCCATATCTGCAGCGGTGGGACACCTCCCCCCAACGGGAGGCTTACTATCTGGAAGGGTAGATCATGACTGCAGCGAAGCCCGCTCAGCGGCCCGTCGTGCCGCATTTTTCGTCCGGCCCCTGTGCCAAGCGCCCCGGCTGGAATCCCCAAAATCTCAAGGACGCAGCGCTCGGACGCTCACACCGTGCCAAGGTCGGCAAGGCCAAGCTCAAGCAGGCCATCGAGCTGACGCGCGAAGTGCTGGAAGCGCCGGCCGACTACAAGATCGGCATCGTGCCGGCGTCCGACACCGGCGCGGTCGAGATGGCGCTGTGGTCGCTGCTCGGTGCGCGGCCCGTCACGACCATCGCCTGGGAATCCTTCGGCGAGGGCTGGGTCTCCGACATCATCAAGGAATTGAAGCTCAAGGACGTCACCCAGTTACACGCCGGCTATGGCGACATCCCTGATCTGTCCAAGGTCGATTGCGACACCGACATCATCTTCACCTGGAACGGCACTACGTCCGGCGTGCGCGTGCCGAATGCCGGCTGGATCAAGGCGGACCGCAAGGGCTTGACCATTTGCGACGCGACCTCCGCCGCCTTCGCCCAGCCGCTCGACTGGAAGAAGCTCGATGTCGTCACCTTCTCCTGGCAGAAGGCGCTTGGCGGCGAAGCTGCGCACGGTATGCTCGTGCTCTCGCCGCGCGCGGTGGAGCGGCTCGAGACCTACAAGCCGGCCTGGCCGTTGCCGAAGATCTTCCGCATGACCAAGGGCGGTAAGCTCAACGCCGGCATTTTTGAAGGCGAAACGATCAATACGCCCTCGATGCTTTGCGTTGAGGACTATCTGGACGCCTTGAACTGGGGCAAGTCGATCGGCGGGTTGAAGGCGCTGATGGCGCGCGCCGATGCTAACACCAAGGTGCTGGCCGACTGGAAGGCAAAGACGCCCTGGATCGATTTCCTCGCGAAGGATCCTGCGATCCGCTCCAACACTTCGGTGTGCCTGAAGATCGTCGACGGCGCGATCACCTCGCTCACGCCCGACGCGCAGTCCGACTTCACGAAGAAGCTGGTCGCGCTGGTGGAGAAGGAGAGCGCAGGCTTCGACTTCGCCCATTATCGCGACGCGCCGGCGGGCCTTCGTATCTGGTGCGGCGCGACGGTTGAAGCCCAGGACGTCGAGCTCCTGACCCAGTGGATCGACTGGGCGTTCGCCGAGACCAAGGCCGCGCTGCCCAAGGCGGCGTAAAATCCCACCTCGCCCCGCTTGTGGGGAGAGGGGGAAGAGCGATCGGAAACTTCACCACATCGGCCCGAGTGGCCGGAGCCCTCTGACAGGGCAAGGAAGATTCACATGACCAAACCCAAAGTTCTCATTTCCGATGCGCTGTCGCCGGCCGCCGTGCAGATCTTCAGGGATCGCGGCGTCGAGGTCGACTTCCAGCCCAATCTCGGCAAGGACAAGGACAAGCTGGCCGAGATCATCGGCAACTACGACGGGCTCGCGATCCGCTCGGCGACCAAAGCGACCGCCAAGATCATCGAGAAGGCGGCCAGGCTGAAGGTGATCGGCCGTGCCGGCATCGGCGTCGACAATGTCGAGATTCCGGCCGCGACCGCCAAGGGCATCATCGTGATGAACACGCCCTTCGGCAATTCGATCACGACCGCCGAGCACGCGATCACGCTGATGCTGGCGCTGGCGCGTGAGATCCCGCAGGCCGACGCTTCGACCCAGGCGGGCAGGTGGGAGAAGAACCGCTTCATGGGCGTCGAGATCACCGGCAAGCTGTTAGGGGTGATCGGCTGCGGCAATATCGGCTCGATCGTCGCCGACCGTGCGCTGGGCCTGCGCATGCGTGTGATCGCGTTCGATCCGTTCCTGTCGCCCGAGCGCGCCAAGGACATCGGTGTGGAGAAGGTCGAGCTCGACGAACTGCTCAAGCGAGCCGACTTCATCACCCTGCACACGCCGCTGACGGAGAAGACCAGGAACATCATCGACGCCGCCGCGATCGCCAAGATGAAAAAGGGCGTGCGCCTGATCAATTGCGCCCGCGGCGGCCTCGTCGACGAGCAGGCGCTGGTCGATGCGCTCAATGCCAGGCACGTCGCGGGTGCGGCCTTCGACGTGTTCGTCGAGGAGCCGGCGACCTCGAACGTGCTGTTCGGCCATCCCAATGTGATCTGCACCCCGCATCTCGGCGCTGCCACCACCGAGGCGCAGGAGAATGTCGCGCTGCAGGTCGCCGAGCAGATGTCGGATTATCTCTTGCAAGGCGCGATCTCAAACGCGGTCAACTTCCCCTCGATCACGGCCGAAGAAGCACCGAAGCTGCGGCCCTTCATCGAGCTCGCCGAAAAGCTCGGCTCGTTCGCTGGCCAGCTCACCGAGAGCGGCATCTCCAAGGTCCAGATCACCTATGAGGGCCACGTCGCGGAGATGAAGATCAAGGCGCTGACGTCGGCGGTGCTGTCGGGGCTGCTCCGGCCGATGCTCGGCGATGTCAATGTCGTCTCCGCGCCGGTGGTCGCCAAGGAGCGCGGCATGGTGGTCGACGAGGTCGTGCGCACCGCGCAGAGCGACTATGAAAGCCTGATCACCGTCACGGTCACCACCGAGCGGCAGGAGCGTTCGGTCTCTGGCACCGTCTATCACGACGGTAAGCCGCGGCTCGTCGACATCAAGGGCATTCGCGTCGATGCCGAGTTCGGTAAGTCGATGATCTATGTGACCAACGAGGACAAGCCGGGCTTCATCGGGGCCTTCGCGAGCCTCCTCGGCGATGCGAGGATGAACATCGCGACCTTCCATCTCGGTCGCGTCAAGCAGGGCGGCGACGCCATCGCGCTGGTCGAGATCGACGGCGCCGTGCCGCCCGCCGTGCTCGCCAAGGTGCAGGCGCTGCCGCAGGTCAAGCAGGCCAAGGCGCTGGTGTTCTGAGCTATCGCAGGCTGTCATTCCGGGCGATGCGCCAGCATCGAACTATGGGGCGCAATTGCGCCCCTGAGAATCTCGAGATTCCGGGTTAGCCTCGTCGACGCGCCCCAGAATGACGTGCATGGCGGCACATGACACCCATCATATTCCGATCTGCGGAACTATAACGCCGCCCGGCCTGGGCGGCGTTGTCGTTTCCGGCACAATTATTGTCGCGTCCGGCAAAATGCGTGTAGGTTGGCTCCATGACAGGCCGTCATCGGCCAGCTAAGGGAGAAAAACATGCGTGAAGCCGTCATCGTATCCTATGCGCGCACCGGGCTCGCCAAATCCGGCCGCGGCGGATTCAACATCACCCCGCCCATGAGCATGGCGGCCCATGCCATCAAGCATGCGGTCGAACGCGCCGGCGTCGACAAGGACTATGTCGAGGATTGCTATCTCGGCAATTGCGCTCATCTGTCGAGCAATATCGGCCGCGAGGCCGCGCTGCTCGCCGGCATGCCGAAGAGCACCGCCGGCGTCTCCGTCAACCGCTTCTGCTCCTCGGGCCTGCAAACCATTGCGATGGCCGCCAACTCGATCCGCGCCGACGGCGCCGACTGCATCGTCGCCGGCGGCGTCGAGAGCATCTCGGTCCCTGGCGGAGGCGTGCCGAAGGAGGCCCGTGACGCCGAGCTGCTGAAATACGCGCCTGACATCTACATGGCCATGATCGACACTGCCGACATCGTCGCCGAGCGCTACAAAGTCAGCCGCGAATATCAGGACGAATATTCGCTCGAATCGCAGCGCCGCATGGCGGCCGCCCAGCAGGCCAACAAGTTCAAGGACGAGATCGTCCCGATGAAGACCAAAATGAAGGTGGTCGACAAGGTGACGAAGGAAGAGAGCATCGTCGACTACGTCGTTACGCGCGACGAGTGCAATCGCCCCGAGACGACCATGGAAGGCCTCGCCAAGCTCGAGCCGGTGAAGGGGCCGGGCAAATACATCACCGCGGGCAATGCCAGCCAGCTCTCCGACGGCGCCGCCGCGGTCGTGCTGATGGAAGCCAAGGATGCCGAGAAGCGTGGACTGAACCCGATGGGCCGCTTCGTGGCCTGGGCTTCGGCCGGCTGCGAGCCTGATGAGATGGGCATCGGCCCGATCTACGCCGTGCCGAAGCTGTTGAAGCGCCAGGGCCTGAAGATCGACGACATCGACATCTGGGAGCTGAACGAGGCCTTCGCGAGCCAGTGCCTCTATTCGCGTGACCAGCTCGGTATCGATCCCGCCAAGTACAACGTCAATGGCGGCTCGATCGCGATCGGCCATCCCTTCGGCATGACCGGCGCGCGGCTCACCGGTCACATCCTGCAGGAAGGCCACCGCCGCAAGGCCAAGTGGGGCGTCGTCACCATGTGTATCGGTGGCGGCCAGGGCGGCGCCGGGTTGTTCGAGATCTATTGATATCGCTTCGTAGGGTGGGTTGAGCGTCAGCGAAACCCACCAACTTACGTGATGGGTTTCGCATTCGCTCAACCCATCCTGCGGATTGAGTTGGCGCGGCGATCATATCACCGCGCTTTTTTGTACGGCATTCTTTTCCGTCATTGCCAGCCAACGGGACCGCGCAAAACGCGGCCCGATGACAGGCTCCGCGAAGCAATCCATTCGTGCTAGCTGTTCGGTCCGCGATCCATGCCGACCGGCTGCCAGCGCCGCAACTTGGTGTTCTGCAGCACCGACGGATTGACGCAGCTCACCGGCCACATGCCTTGCAGCACCAGCGACAATTCGTATCCGACACGCCGCTTGCGCGCCTCGTCGAAACGCGCCGAGGCCGAGGCGACGTGTGCGGTCAGCGTCGTCTGCTCCATGCGCAGCAGCGGATTGTTGTGGGATGGCGGTTCCTTCTCCAGCACGTCGAGTGCCGCATGCGCGATCCAGCCTTCCTGCAGCGCCTTGATCAGCGCTTCCTCGTTCACGGTCGCGCCGCGGCCGGTGTTGATGAAGATCGCGCTCTTCTTCATCTGCTTGAAGTGCTGTTCACCCAGCATGTGATGCACCTCGGGCCGCGCCGGTGCGTGCATCGAGACGAAATCCGATTGCGACAGCACTTCGGAGAGCGTCGCCGGCATCACGCCGTGGTCGTACATCAGCGTTTCCTGGATGAAGGGATCATAGGCCATCATGCGAAGGCCGAAGGGCGCGGCGCGCTTGGCGACCGCGCGCGCGACGCGGCCGAACGAGATGAAGCCGAGCGTCTGCCCCATCAGCCGTGGAAGCTTCAGAAGCGCGGGCCGGCCTTCGGACCAGCGGCCCTCGCGCACCATCTTGTCCTGCTCGATCAACCGGCGGAAGCCGGCGAGCAGCAGCATCATGGCGTGGTCGGCGACTTCCTCGATGAAGGTGTCGGGGATGTTGGTGACGGGAATGCCGCGCGCGGTCGCGGCCTTCACGTCGACGGAGTCGACGCCGACGCTGCCGAGCGTGATCACCTTGCAGTTTTCGAGCGCATCGATGATCGCCTTGGTGATCGGCATGCCCTTGGCGTAGATGGCGTCCGCGGTCTTGGCAGCGGCGACGAATTCGGCCTCGTTGGTGGGGGCCTCGATGATCTCGGCGCCGATCGGATCGAGCGCTTCCTTTTCATAGGCATAACCGCCGCCGGCGACCGTGAAACTCGCGCCCTTCGGCGTCACCACCCTGTATTTCGACATTCATCGCTCCCGATGTTTATTGGCCGCTCGCCGCGGCGGTCTTTCTCGACGGCTTCCATCAAAGCATGGCCGGCCACCGCTCGGCTAGGCCCGCAGCGCAATCGAGGATTGCGAGCCGATTCGACGAATCTGGCCGGTTGCGAAATCGGCATTCCGACTGGGCGCTTGACCGAACTTCTACGGAGCGTGTCGTAAGGAACCGCTAGGGAATTGACCCTATCGTGAGCTGAATCATCCGTTAATTGCCCGCCGAATGCCCTCCGCCTGACGCTGGCCATGACCGTTATCGCTGCTGATCCCTGGACCGCTCCGGCGCCCAGCGGCGAAGCATTGCAAGAAAGCACCTAAGCGGCGCGGATCACGCGCCGATCTCTGGAGGAGATGGTTCGTGAAGTTGAACAATCTGACGATTGCTCCCAAGCTCGGCATCCTGCTCGGCGTGACCCTGCTGGGCCTGTGCATCGCCGGCGCTCTGGCGGGCTATCTGATGCAGCAGGAGATGCTGAACGCCCGTATCGAGCAGACCAAATCGATCGTCGAGATGGCCCGCAACATGGCGCTTGCGCTGAAGAAGGAGACCGATGCCGGCGAGTTGACCAAGGACCAGGCGATGGCCCAGCTCCGCAAGCTCGGCAACGCCATGACCTATGACAAGGGCTCGGGTTACATCTTCGGCACCACCTATGACGGTATTACCCAGCTCGCGCCCGATCCGAAGCAGATCGGCACCAATCGCATGGACGTCGTGACCAACGGCCGCAAGCTGTCCCTGGAGCTGATGGACGGGGTCAAGGCCCGTGGCGATATCCTGCTGCGCTACGAATATGTGAAGCCCGGCCAGGAGACGCCGGTCCGCAAGCTCGGCTACGCCGTCGCCGTCCCCGGCTTCGACATGTACCTCGGCACCGGTGCCTATCTCGACGACCTCGACGCCAAGCTCCGTCCGATCGCCTGGGTGCTTGGGCTCGCCATCCTCGGCATTGCCGTGGTCTCGGGCGGCATTGCCTGGCTCATCGGCCGCAGCATCTCCAAGCCGCTCGCGCTGCTCGGTACGCGGATGCAGGATCTTGCCGACGGCAAGCTGGATGGCGACATCCCCGGCGTCGGCCGCGGCGATGAGGTCGGCAAGATGGCCGCCACCGTCCAGATCTTCAAGGACAACGCCGTTCGCATGAGCGAACTGGAGAAATCCGAAACCGAGACCCAGACCCGCGCCGCTTCCGAGCGCCGTGCAGCGATGGAGAATCTCGCCGGCGATTTCGAGCGCAGCGTCAACGGCATTGTCCGCTCGGTGTCGAGCGCTGCCGCCGGCATGCAGAGCACTGCGCAGTCGATGACTTCGACGGCGAGCGACGCCAGCGCGCGCGCCGCGACGGTGGGAGCTGCTTCACAGAGCGCTTCTTCCAATGTCGGTACCGTTGCCGCCGCTGCCGAAGAGCTGTCGAGCTCGGTCAGCGAGATCTCGCGCCAGGTCGCCCGCTCGTCCGAGATCGCGAACAAGGCGGTCGGCGATGCGGAGCGCACCAATGCCACCGTGCAGGTGCTCTCCACCGGCGCCGAGAAGATCGGCGAGGTGGTGAAGCTGATCCACTCGATCGCGGCGCAGACCAACCTGCTCGCGCTGAACGCCACCATCGAAGCGGCGCGCGCCGGCGAATCCGGCCGCGGCTTTGCGGTGGTCGCCTCCGAGGTGAAGGCGCTGGCGAACCAGACCGCCAAGGCCACCGAGGAAATCTCCGGCCAGGTCGCGGCCATGCAGCAATCGACCAGCGATGCGGTCGCGGCGATCAACGGCATCACCGAGACGATCGCGCAGATGAGCGAAATCACCTCCAGCATCTCGACCTCGATCGAGCAGCAGGGCGAGGCGACACGCGAGATCGCGCGCAACATTCAGTCGGTTGCGGCCGGCTCGAGCGAGATCAATGCGCATATCGGTGGCGTCACCACGGCCGCGGAAGCCACCGGCAGGGCGGCCGGCGATGTGCTGTCGAATGCGCGCGAGCTCGATAACCAGTCCGGCATGCTGCGCAGCGCCGTCGACGGCTTCCTCGCCAAGGTCCGCGCGGCGTAAGCGCTAATCTGCACAAATTCGTAGGGTGGGCAAAGCGAAGCGTGCCCACCATCACGAGCACAATGTTGATGGTGGGCACGGCGCTGCGCGCCTTTGCCCACCCTACGGCACCGCCTTTATGTCTTCGCCGAACCCTGCCTTGAAGCAATCACCACCCCCGCCAGCACCAGCGCGTAGCCGATCACGTGGAACGGCTTCAGCTCCTCGCCGAGCAGCGTGATCGCGAGCACCGAGCCGAACACCGGCACCAGATGCAGGAAGGGCGCGGCGCGGTTCGGTCCGATCAGCGCGATGCCGCGGTTGAAGCAGAGATAGGCCAGCGTCGAGGGAAAGATCACGACATAGGCGAGCGTGGCCGCCGTCAAAAGATCGGCCTTGGGTCCAAATCCGCTGATGATTTCCCACGCCGCAAACGGCACCAGCATGATCGAGCCGCCGGCCATGGTGAAGGTGATCAGCGACAAGGGATGTGTCACCGGCCGGCGCGTCATGACCGCCGAATAGAGCCCGAAGGCCAGCACCGCGCTGGCAAACAGGAGGTCGCCCTTGTTGAAGTGGATGGCCGCGAGCGCGGTCCAGTCGCCGCGGAGCAGGATGGTCAGCACGCCCGCAAGCGAGATCACGATGCCGAAGAGCTGCGCCCAGGTCAGCCGCACGCCGAACAACACGAGCGCCCATAGCGCGACGAACAGCGGCCCGGAGGACTGGATCAGCAGCGCGTTCAGCGCCTCGGTATATTGAAGCGCAAGATAGGACGCGGCGTTGTTGTAGGCAAAGCCGCTCGCCGACAACAGCAGCATCAGCGGCAGATGGGCGCGCAGCGTCGGCCAGTCCCGGCGCAGATGGTCCTTCGCAAACGGCCAGAGCAGGATGAATGCGCCGATCCAGCGCACGCTCGACAGCGTCATCGGCGGCACATGGCCCGCGACAAACCGCGCCAGCACGATGTTGGCGGCCCAGAACAGCGAGGTCAGGCTGAGCAGCAGATAGGGCTGGTTGATGAGCCAGCGCAGCGGCGGGAATTGTTTTGATTCGGCGGACAATGCGCTGGGATCAGGCTCTCGAAATGATGTTGCAGCTTGTGCCGGATTGATCCTTTGTCACAAGGCCAGTCGGCGGATTGCTGTTATGCACGGCCATCTTTTGTCGCTCTCCCGTCATTGCGAGGAGCGAAACGACGAAGCAATCCACATTTCCGCTTGCTGAGACATGGACTGCTTCGCGGAGCCTGTCATCGGTCCGCGCTTTGCGCGGACCCGTTGGCTCGCAATGACGAGGTCACGTCTGCGGCCCCGACAGCGAGATCTCGCGCTCGGCGCGGAAGACGTTGCTGTAGAGATTGGCGATCCATTGCCGGCCACGGGAGGTGATGTTGAGGTAGCGGATCGCGGTCTGCACGTGGGGCGCGACGCTGTTCCAGTAGAATTGCGGATAGAGATTGACGAGATCGGCGGGCGAGGAATAGCCGAGCTGACGGTTCACCCCGGCCTCCTCGAATTCGTAATAGAGCGCGTTGGCCTTACGGATGTAATGGGGATCGCCGAGCTGGCCGATCAGGTCGGCGGCGCGGAGCAGCGCGGCCTCCTCGTCGGCTTCCTCCTGCTCGCTGGGAATGCTCGCGGGAAAACGCGTGCCCTCGATGGCGCGGGCGATGCGCTGCTTGTCGAGCTGCGCGATGCCCTCGATGCGCTCCATCACATACATCTTCGAGCGGTCGACGTGATAGGCCATGAGCGAGGCGTCGGACGCGCCGCGCGGCAGCGCCACCTTGCGGCCCGCGTTGTCGACGACATAGCCATCCGTGTCG
>Ga0310811_10011929_pt1 | contig 11280 bp, 14 predicted proteins | sample YCmetagenome_FD_207642 | JGI IMG/M metagenome (GOLD analysis project Ga0310811, IMG submission 207642) | Soil microbial communities from experimental microcosm in Duke University, North Carolina, United States - YC | ecosystem: Engineered > Artificial ecosystem > Soil microcosm > Unclassified ... | reverse complement strand
ATCCCCTGAGCATGTTGCAAAGAGAGCAGCCGCAAGAAAAGGCAGTAAACATTCACCAGAAACACGTGCAAAATTATCTGCTGCAAAATTAGGCAAGCCATTAAGCCCAGAGGCTAAAGCAAAAAACATAGCTGCGCACGCTAACCCTGAATTTAGGGAGAAACTAGCTGCTGCCCATCGTGGTAAAAAGGCCACACCAGAAACCAAAGCCAAACTTTCTGTTGCTGGGCGTGGAAGACAGGTGTCTCCTGAAACAAGGGAGAAACTAGCTGCTGCTAATCGCGGTAAAAAACGTCCAAATGTTACACCCAATAAAGGGAAAAGTCTTTCCAAGGAAACACGAGCCAAGATTTCTGCAAGTCTCACAGGTCGAAAATTATCTCCCGAAAGTATTGAGAAACGATCCGCTGCTGTGCGCGGCACCAAACGCTCGCCAGAGACACGCGCAAAAATCTCAGCGGCAAAAACAGGCGTCAAACGCAAGCCTTTCCATAGAGATAATGGAAGGCGTGGGAAACCTCTTTCTGCTGAAGTCAAAACCAAGATGATTGCAACAAAAAAACGGAATCGTATGCTCAAACTGTATCCTCCTGATGCTCCTACTTTGTTTTGATGTTCATCTGTGGCGGAACCATTCAGATACCGCCACAGTTTTTCATTCTCACGAAACATATGTGGGGGGAACTTGTGCCGTGATAGACAAGCGAAATGCAAATCCCTGAGCGAACGAATATTCCGACATAATTTTCAAAGAACCCTCGACTGGCGATTTCGACATGTCCGGTTTGTATGTGTCGATTTTTCCAGGGAAGGTCCAACTCCATGACTCAAAATATGTATTTGAACCAATAGAACCAAGGAAACCGCCTTGAAACGTGGCCCCAAATAGAAGGGCGGTATTAGGCTTGAAGTACGTCAGATATTGCTGGTAGTTCTGCATGACCATTGTTGCTGTGATGGCAAAATCAGGTTCACTATCCCACGTGGCATTGCTCCACCGCTGTTGTCCATCTCCTGAGTAGAATGATTTCCTGCCAGTGGTGAGATCCACCTTGAATGTTTCGAGTGAGCCGTCTTGTGTGGTAAATGGAACTGAACTACCCAAATCTATATAGAAACTGGCAGGCCAGCTTGTCATGGGCATCGATGTGGGTTGCGCCAATGTACTGAATGGGTTGGAGCCAGCGGATGTGCTTGCAGGATCACCAATTACCAAATAATCTTGTGCCTCACCTTTACCCGTGAAAGCTATTTCTTTTTCCTTCTGCCAGTCAAATGAGCCATCCGACAATATTGTGTACGGCAACTTATACCCGAACACGCCGTTAAAGATTTCTAAGCAGGCTGAATACGGCTGATAGTTATTGACGCCGTCGTATGTCCACGAATATTGCCATGCGAACACGCCTGTAACTGCCACGCTAGCGCCGCTCATGCCTGTTGTGGTGAATTCGTTGCTACCCGGTGTCGTCAATGCGCTATAGCGTTTCGTGCTGTAGAATGTGCCGTTGGTGGCTGGTATGTTGATTGTCTCAGTGGTTGTCGCTCCATACTGATCTTTGCCGTTGAGAACGATGGTGCCAACCGCTGTATTACCAGTTATCGTAAAGATGAAGAACATCCCTGGTGCAGACGGGGCAGATGTGAGTGTCATAGTGGCGGCAACGGTTGTTGAAGCCAACAAAGATGTAGGCGTAGCAGGTACAGTTGTAACGCTTGGTGTATTGCCAATCAGCATGTATGGCATCCACAGACTGTCAGGATAGAGCGCACAATCGAACTTATCCAGAGATGCACCTTTAGTCAGACTGGTGACTCTGAAATTTTTCGCAAGGATACCACGCCGATCAGTCGGGCTGAAGTGTGTGATGTGTTCTTCTGAGTCAGCGGTAATTGGCACAAGGTACTTTGCTGCATACGAACCAAAAACAAGCACCTGACATGGTGTGATGCCAGTAGTTGTGATACCGCTTGACGAGACGGTTGCGAATACTTCTGTGGTTGTGAACTCTGTATATCCCTGATTGTTTTCAGGAGCAACCGAGACATGGTATGTCTGTGATGTGATATTAGAACCTGATGGGCTTGTACCAGCAATGGTTATAGTCCCAGATGATGTATTGCCGATGATGTAAAAATGCAGCGCCATGCCAGTGGTAGGCGAAAGCGTGTTTGGTTGGGTTATGAGAGACATCGTGCTCGCTCCGACAGTTTGGGGCATGAGCGGCTGCTCTCCTGGTGTGGGTTCTAGCACAAGTCGTACTTGTTGGGTGAGCGAGGTGTAACCCTTAACTCCGGTAATAACGGGCATCGATTACTCTCCTTAAAAAGACATAAAAAAAGAGCCGTGAGAAGTCTCTCGACTTTCGCTCAAGGCTCGTTGGTTAACTGACGTGATTATAACAATTATGCTTGTGGCGTGCTACTGAGTTGATTTACCTCAGCCTGCAATTTGCTTATCTCATTTTCGAGTTGTGCGGCGGTTTCTGGCTGTTGTGCAACATCGACTGATGTTGATGCTGATTGCTCAGGTTTTGCCGCCTGTGCATCAACTGGTGTGATTGTACGGGATTCGTAATCTACATCATACAGTCCCGGTGCGTGTTCGCCTGGGATACCAGCAAGAGCACCGCCTGAGGGTAAGTAGACTCGTTCTATCATGATGAAACCTCACTGCAATTGGACATTGTATTGCTGCTTTACGGATGCATAGGTAAACCACAAATAATACACTTTTCCGTTTGGGTAGCGTACTGGCCTGCCCTTATCAACCTGATCTTCCAAAAGGCTGTAAACACTGGCAATCGGTTGTGCAGGATTATCGGGACTAGGAATCTGATAATGGCTGTGTAGCATAGGCATGAGTACATCCATTGCAGTCAAAATAGACTCCATCGCTGCCGTTGAGTCGGTATCATATTGTACGCCTGTGGTAATCATAAAGGTTGGTTCATCTTGGACTCTCCAACCGATCATGCTACCACCAGAGCCAGCAGGTCCAGAACGCGCCTGAAAAAACGTTACATCTGCCCATAATCCAGAATAAGGAGAGGGATCGAACACAGAACCCAATTTTACATATTGATAGAGCGGCTGGCTTGTACTTGGATTCTGAATACCTTGTAACATCGACACAATGCCTTGTCCTATCGCAAGACGCATACTATCAAGCGCCATTTGCCGCCACCTCCATCTCTGCTTGGAAGATCTGCTCAATAAAAGGAGTCGCCATATCAATCGCATTCGATGCCCAGAAAATACCCGGATCATTCAAATAGGTGCGTCCTAACGCATCGGTGTGACCGCTAAAACCAAAATGACGCCTTTGCGCATATGGAGATGAATTGATCAAGGCTCCCTCATTCCAACTAAGCATCTCCTGTTCCCACGTGGACTCAAGCTCACCACTAGGATTCTTAAAATGTCCAAACATCCATGAGACAGATGCTTCTTGCAATTCTGGCAATGATTGCTGGATAGCAGACATTACATGAGAGTTAAAGCGCATATCAGAGTTTTCTAGAGCTTGAATGCGTGCAATGGTAGCAGCATCGAATGCTGCATTTATCTCAAAATTGCTGCTTGTAAGCATCTAGTTTGCTCCCGTGTAACGACTAACCCTAACTTCTAGGTGATCCGTATACACCGCTGGCTCACCAAAGACACTGTATTTCGTGCCTTGCTCATCCACAAAATAGTCACTGCGCAGGGGGACAGGTGATGTCCAACCAATTGAGTACAAATCAAACCAGTCGGTAGGGATAAGAGATTGTGCTTCCATGTTGAGCGGGATATTGACGGTATCTTTCTGCATAGCCAAGTCAGTAGCAACCACTGTACCGTCTGAATGTGTCAGCGTCATGATATTCGTCTGAAATAACCCAAACATTATCGTTTATATCCTTCAAGTGCCGCCTCTGCAGCCTGCACGTTCAATGATTTGGCTGTGCTGCCCGCGCCACCAGTACTTCTGTTGAACACAACCGCACGCTTTCCTTGTGTTTGCTGTGCAACTCCATATGGGTTCACAAAATTGCTCAAATCTTCTTTTAGGTAATTAATCACTGCTTCTTGTATGTCATCAGGGATGATTTCGTAGCCCGCTGTATACGTGGTTTTGAGTAACCCATTTGCCAAAATAAAAGTACCAACCGGAAATTTAACACGCGAAACATTTGGAGTAATCAGTAGGCTTGGCACATCCACCGCCTGATATTCAGCCGTGTATGGATAAGCATGGAGCATACCTAGAATACCAATTAACGGATACTGATCAAGCCAGTGATAACGCGTTCTATCTGCATTTAGGAAATCATAGCCACCACCATGCACTGCTGCAATTTGAGCCTGCTGTGTCACCACGTCCTCATAAATATCGGTATCAGATGATGATCCTGTTTTCCGTGTCTCGATATAGATGCCCACCACCGGATCACCCGGTTCATGGTTGTTTACTAGTGGAGATGCAAGTGTGAACGTGCCGGGATAAGGAGCGGTGTACGATGATACCTGTATGCCTCCAGGTTGAAGTAGAATTGTCTCCATCGCGCCACCTGTACCTACCATTACGGCAAACTCTTCAAGGTTATCAGTGCCTAGCGTAGATGTAACGGGCAATGACGTACTACCAGCCGTTGCGCCAGGACTGGCAACCGTTGTGGATTGCGGAGCCTGTAATCGACGTTTGGTATAAGTATTGCATCGTTTGCTAGCAAGCATGAGAAGTTTATCCAATGCCCCTGATGGGAGAGATGCAATCTGTGCAGCAAGCGCCATCCCTAACGGATGTTCCTGTACCTCATCAGGAGTCATATAGAGCAATGGCATGGATAAACCTCTCTCACGAAATCAAACAACTACGATTTCTTTTCTTTGACAGCACCTTTGGCATCCGCCTTGCTGTAAGCATCCTGTTCGCTGGCAGTAGCAAGACGAAAATTGGGATGTTGTAAAATCTGCTCAGCATCTTCAGAGATGAGCAAATCATCCGAACCATCAACCGCAAGGTTATGCCCGACAGCCTGATAGGTTCGATAATGCTGATGGACGCCGCCGATAATGGCGGGCGGCAATCCAACAGACGCATTTTCTTGTTCGCTATAAATTAGGATCATCTGAATCTCTCCTATGCCGAACGGATACGATCGACTTTGGCAGCGAATGCACCAGCACGTAAAGCTAGCGTCATGTCAGCAATCAGTGCGAACTGCGAACTACGAGCCAACACAGGAGCCAGAACAACCGGGGTCATCTCGTTGAGAACAGGGACAACGCAGAAATCTGGATTGCGTGGAATCAAATAGATGCTAGCGGGACGCTGACCTGTACTCTGAATCGCACGCGGGAAGTCGAATCCGTCAGGTTGTGCCTGGGTACCGTTAGCATTGGTCGCTACAGTTGTGTAGAGATTGCTAAAGGTTTGACCAGCCACAGGGACAGATGGAGCGCCGTTATCCACAAAGGTTGTCAAAGCACTATCGTTGGCATCGTATGCCGACATAACAGCGTACAAGGATTCGCCGTTGCTGGCAGATCCGCGATAGATACGATAGGACAGGACATCAATCGCATTGCCATAGGGGTCAAGGATATTTGGGGCTGTCCATGTCAACGTAATGCTCTGTCCGCTGGTAGATGTTTGTGAGACTTCTGCGGAAGCGTACGTTGGACCGTAGCGGGTAATTGCCTCTACCATGTAGTAATAGGTGCCAGCCGGGAGAACCGCGCCTGTGCCACCAGCAGATGCAGTCACAGTCCCCATCGTGCCAGGGCTTTCCAGAAAACTATCGAAGATCAGCGGGATGTTGCGGTATGTTGCAACTTCGACACCAGCATCAATGTAATTGTCAGCAACCTGTGCATTGGGGTCGCCATAATCATCTCGTGCAAAGATACGAGTCATCTCTTTGTTGTAGCGGGTCTGGTTCACCAACGCACGGTTTACGGTGGTCTGCATGGTTGATGGCATTAAGAAAAAGTAATCGTCGCCCAACTCTTGCGCCGCCTGTGGACGCACAGCATCAATCAGGTTGTCCAGTGTAGTGAGCGTTACGACAGCATTGGCACCGTCCTGACGGTTAGTGGAGTTCATGGCGATTTGCTGATCCACGCCATTCCACTGAGGACGCTTTGACGCAAGCGTTGCGTTCTCGTTCCCCCAGATATGAGTCAAATCCTCAAGCCGTTTCATCGACTCACCAGCGCCTGCTAATTCCAGATCATAGATAGATCCGTTGACCACAGCAACCTGTTGATCCAATTTTGCAATAGAGAGATCCGTCTCAGTATGTTTGATGTTGTAGTCTCCCTGCACAAAATTGGACTGCGTGTATTGGATCTGTCCAGCAGTCGGGTTTTTTGTGGTGAACTGCGACGCTGGCAATTGATTGCGAGTGTTGAACTGATAAACGAGTGTCTGCCATGTTTTCCGAGGCAGAGCACGGGCCAGCGCACTCCACTTGCGGGATGCTTCCAGTAATGCACGGTCAATGATGACTGGCATGAGCGGAGTGTAGGCATTATTCTGGCTGTATGCTTCTCTGAGATCTGATGCGCTTACGGGCATTTCCTTACCTCTTGTTCTTGCTGCATCTTACAGCAATTGATAATTGATTAATGAATTAGCTATGAGAAGGGCGAATGCTGCGAACACCCCATTTTTGCTCATAATCCATCACCATCAGGCGTCCAAAGTGCTCGAGCACTGCTTCAGGAGTCACCCCTTCAGGTAATGGCGCACTGCGATCTGCCAACTCTTCCCATTCAGCATTGAGTAAATTCTCCTGAATGCGAGAACGGCGGGCGCGTGGACTGTTTGCCAGTGGCTGCTGTTCGTTAGTTGCGCTCTCTACCAACGTTTTGCGCTGTGCTCGTGGTGCGGGATTTTGCTGCTCAAACAGCGTTTTCATGGCTTCCTGCTGTTTGGCAAGCGCCTCTTCAAACTGCTTTTGCTGAGCCGCAAGTTTCGCCTCGAATGCCTCTTGCAGTTTCTCGGCTTCAGTTTTGGGCTGCTGGACTGTATACCCTTGCGCCTCAAGAACGGCGCGGGCCTCTTCTGGGGTCATCTTCGTTTGCTCCTTCGCTTTCTTTGGCGCGGGTGCTTGTCGTACAGAAACACTCTCCATATTGTCATCAGTATCGTTATCGTCAGCGTCGGCTGGCTCAGGTGGTGCTTGTGTCTGCATATCCTGATAAGCCCCAACACACTCAAGCCCCAGATGCTTTGCGGCGACATCATGCGACTCAACCATATGCTTGGTAACAGCCTTAGAAAATTTGCGTGCCTCTTGCGCAGATGGTGCGCAATTCATGCCCAGTGCAGATGCAACATGATCATGAATTGCCTGCACCGACTCATTGGCTTGTTTCAAGTAATCCACAGTGGGAATATCCGCATTTGTTTGTGGATACTTCTGGGAGTAGGCGCTGCCAGGAGTGGAATCATCCATGCCTTGAGAGTCGCCACTTACCAGCGGTTTGAGAATTTGATTTGCATCCTCATTGACTTGCTCTTGTGGCTTCGTCTCAGAGGCTTTGGCGTTTCGTGCCATTGCTGATTCATCCTCCTGTTCGGATTCAGAGATTAAAGAAATGTTTTCAAGAAAAAAGCTATCTCGTAGTGTTCCTTCACTTTCGATAGCGGCATTTTCGAGCGTGAGATCTTGGATACGAGCATCAGGAATGCCAGGGCGTGAGGTAAAGTCAACGCCACGAAGTGCGATATTATCACCCACAACTTGCGGAATACCCTTCCCGCGCTGCACTGCCATCTCTGCATTGGTGGCTCGTAGGCTCATCGTTGGCGGGATGTACCCACCCGCTAACAAAGACACCATATCCCGGCCTGTGGTCGTGTCTGGAATATCGAATTGAGCAAAGGCAGAATCGCCTTCTTTCCAGAATTTCGTAGCCTTCCCACTCACCACGAGAGGATTATCATCGTCTGCCACTCCATGACAGATGTAAGCATTGATGATATCGCCCGACTCTATGGCGTTCTGTCCTGAGTTCACCAGCCGATTGACCGTCTCAGTTGGATACTGTCGTCCATTGCGAGAGATAGCGTTATCTCGCAAAAACTGGACCTTCAATTGCGCAAGGCGTGGTTTCGGTTGAAATGTAGCTTCAGTAGCAGTCAGGGATTCAGCAGCATCCTTGCTATTGTCGTCTGACTTCCATGTATCAGGGAGCGTGAGTTTCAACCGTTTCGCAATCTGGATAGCGCGTGCTTTGATTGCCGCCTGTTTTGATTTTGGCGCACGCCCTATGAGCTTTGCGGCAGCGTCCAGATGATCCTGAGTGTCAATCGGATATTTTCTCTGTTCGGGCCATGCAAAGTTGTTATCATCAATCTTTGCTCGTTGCTTGACGGTCAAGTCCTCCATCGTCAGATAGTGCTGATCAGCATTGCTTAATCCAGAGAGATCTACATCCATGCTCTCCTCACCAGTTGTATCGATAGTTGGCGCTTTGAGTGGGTAAGCAGTCCGTTGCTCTCCAACAGCCAGCGTCAGACTATCAAGCGTCAATGGAATGACAGGGATGTTCTCGACAGGCATAGCAGCATCAGCATCGACATATGCAAGAGTAATATGCGGCGTGTAGGCATAGGTCAAGTCAACCTGATAACCACTCTCAATCAAGCGTGAACACAGACGATCCCGAAGCTTATGCAGTCCCTTCACATCAACTGATGCATAGACCGGATCAACATCAGAACCGGGATGAGCAAAACGCCCAATCCCTGATGTCGTACCAATCAGCGTATGTTCTTCGCTAGCAAATTGCGCCACGATCTGATTGAGCAAGGTGATGTCACTTGACTTAAAGTCATCAACATTGCCAAGCATCGTTAATGTGATATGCAAGTCACTGGCAGGTTCACCATCTGGCAACGCAAGACGATTAGCCGTTGCACTATCGAGAAAGAATGCAACACATACCCCGGTCTGCCGTTGTTCAGCCTCTATTATCCATTGTTGTGTTTGTGTTGCCTGTTTCATACATCCTCAAAAATTGGCATAAAAAAAAGAGCGAAACCCGAATAGGTTCGCTCATGGCTCGTAATTTATTGATGTGATTATAGCAGAGTTATTTATGCTCTGCTACTGAGACAAAATAATGCAAGAGGTAAGGATTTGCACCTTACAAGTCTGTCAGTCGGTTCTTCCTGGTACAGCCACAGGTTTTCCCGATGCGTCTACCTCTTTCGCCACTCTTACTTGACGAGAGTATAACAAAACGTAAACTCGCCCGCAACTGAGGCGTTTTGAGCTTATTTGCCCTCTCCCGATGGCAACAACATCACAGTATCATCAATAATAACAGCGGTAGAGTCAATCGTGTTTGCATCTTCAGTTCGTAAAGATTTAATTTGCTCGTAAAGCGGATAGGCTGTATCTGACATTTGTTGCCACGCTGCCTTTAGTGATATTCCAAAGGCATCCTGAAAAACCTGATCTAAAACATCCATCACGCGCTCTCCTTGACTTCTGTCTGACACAGTTTTTCTATATCATCCACAAGGGCATCAATCATGCCAATTGTTTGCGTTTCTAATGCCATCTCTTCACGCCTGGATTTGATTAATGCAAGTATTCGCTGAGACAGCGCATACTCATTGTACTGAGGAGGCATAGGTATAATTAAATCAGAATCAGCCGAGATAATTTTTGCTTCAAATGAACGTTTCAAGAATGACATCACGCGCTCTCCTTCACTGATTTTTCTGCCTCATGTTGCCTGATTAGTTCATCCCTGATTAACCCTAATGATTCCCATTTAAACAAATGGGGATGACGACACACCCGACAATAAAGATACATGCCCAACCAATCCATTTGCGCCAAAGTTGGAGCTTTACCATCTGGCTTGTTGTATGTGCATTTGATTGTTTCCTTCTTTGGGTCCAGATTGCTCATGCAGCACCTCCTGTATCAACCTTCACACGCTTACGAATTGGTTTCTGATTCTGAGCAATCAGCGTATCCATTTTCTCAGTCAAAACATTCATCTGTTCTTGCAAGTTGATGATAGCGGTATCCTGAGCATGCATGTGATTATTCTGCTCGTTGGAAATATGATACATCTTTTCTGTCATATTGAACTGCTCATCTGATTGTAATGCTTGTTTCTGATCTAATACGTTCTGAGCAACCATGATCACGGGAAGGAGCACTAATTGGATGAGCGTTTGACTCAACCAGGATACCAATAAAACCACAACCGGATTGAGCCAGCCAAGAATAGCACATAAGCCAATAAGAGCAAGCACCACAAAGGCATATGCAGTTGTCATCGTGCCAACGGTGCGAGTAAGAAATACAGCTATTTTGGTGTTAAAGCCAGTCTGCGATGCTGCATGTTGCTCATTTACATTGACTGGTTGGTGCGGGTGCTCTTGATGTTCGTAGAGACTCATATCAAATCCTTTTGTTAGTTAACAGGAACCACATTACAACGACAACGTGGATGCATGGGTGGGCACGTAATACCATCTTGGAATTCTCCATCAACGGGCACGGGATCAGACTCAGCAAGATCCTGACAAATCTGGCATGCGCCGGGATCGGCAATCCATTGCATCATCGCAACGCCGCTATCCTGCAACGTATCTACCACAGATTGCTGTATGACTCCATGCACTTCGGTTTCTGAAGTAAGATCGGGGAGATAATCCACGAGATCTTGGTGCGCACTTTGCGCCACGTCTGACGGATTGAGGTGATCCCCTTCGTCACTATTGTTTTTATTGAGCGCATTGCTAATAGCCTCCTTTGCGTGGCTAATAATCCCTGATACGATGTCTTTCGCTTTCTGAAGAATAATGCCAGTCACGACGATATCTTTCACTTTTTGGACAAATTTATGATCCCCGTGTGATGTCTTTGCCTCTTGTGTGCCTATCATCGATTGCCCTTGTTGTGTGCCCAGGTCATGAGCCTGCTGCAATGCCTGTGCAATCGCATTTATTAGCTCATTCTGAGCCTGTTTTGAGACTTTGAAGTATGGGCGACTGGTTGACGCGCTACCAGCCAGTAAGAACGATTTGATGAGCTTAGAGACATGTTTCTCAATCTCTATCTGTTCATCTGTTGGTGGTTTCCACTTGCTTCTTGTCTGCTTCTCATAAACCCCACCAGCGTCGGGCGCAATTATCTTCTCGACGCTAGTGGGATGACGAAAAAAGGGTCATCATCCTTCTGACTTTCCTGTTTCTCGTCATCCTCTTCATCATCCTCATCCTGCTTGCCGTTGTCTTGTTTTGCATTGGTATCCTGA
>Ga0310811_10011927_pt1 | contig 11281 bp, 15 predicted proteins | sample YCmetagenome_FD_207642 | JGI IMG/M metagenome (GOLD analysis project Ga0310811, IMG submission 207642) | Soil microbial communities from experimental microcosm in Duke University, North Carolina, United States - YC | ecosystem: Engineered > Artificial ecosystem > Soil microcosm > Unclassified ... | reverse complement strand
CCGGATCGTCGCCGACTTCCGCCCGGTCCGGAGCTGGTCGGCGACCATGGGCGTGTAGAAGTTCAGCGCGTACATCGAGGGGCCGGTCAAGCAGGAGGATCATAGGGGACGGTCGGCTCGACGTGGCTGCGCACGACCTCCGCGGGCGAGGTGCACCCGAGCAGTCCGAGCGCGAGCTCGAGCTCGTCGCGGAGGAGGCCGAGCACGCGGCGGACGCCGGGCTCGCCGTCGACCGCGAGCGCGCATGCGACGGCGCGACCGGTGAACGCCGCCCGGGCGCCGAGCGCGAGCGCCTTCGCCACGTCCGTGCCGCGGCGAATCCCGCCGTCGACGTACACCTCGCAGCGGCCGCCGACCGCGTCGACGACCTCCGGCAGCGCGTCGAGCCCGGCCGCGACCCCGTCGAGCTGCCGCCCGCCGTGGTTCGAGACGTAGACGGCCGCCGCACCATGCTCGACGGCGAGCAGCGCGTCCTCGCGGGTCAGGATCCCCTTCAGCACGATCGGGAGCCCACTCTCCGCCGCGACCCACTCGAGGTCGCGCCACGTCAGCGCCGGGCTCGTCTGGAAATGCTCGCCGAGCGTCTCGGCGACCGCCGGCGCCTTGCCGCGGATGTACGGCAGCGGCAGGTCGTCCGGGATCTGGAAGCCGAGCCGGAGGTCGCGCTCCCGCCGGCCGAGCAGCGGCATGTCGACGGTCAGGACGAGCGCCGAGTAGCCCGTGTCGCGAGCCTCGGCGATGTGGTCGAGCGTTCGCCGCCGGTCGCGCAGGACGTAGAGCTGAAGCCATCTCGGCGAGCCGCCCGCGGCGGCGGCGAGCTCCGCGTGCGAGCTGGACGTGATCGTCGAGACGCACATGAGGGCGCCTGCGGCCGCCGCCGCCCTCGCCGTCGCGCACTCGCCCTCCGGATCGAGCAGGCGCTGCATCGCGAACGGGGCGACGCCGAGCGGCATCGAGACGGGCGTGCCGAGCAATGTCGTCTCGAGCGAGATCGAGCTGACGTCGACGAGCATGCGCGGCCGCAGGAGCCAGCGGGAATAGGCGGCGGCATTCGCCCGGAGCGACACCTCGTCGCCCGAGCCTCCCTCGAAGTAGCACCAGACCTGCGGGTCGACCTTCTCTGCGGCCTGCTCGAAGTAGTCGGCGACGTTGACGGGCTCGCTCATCGGGTGGGGCTCACCGGGCGAATCTATCGCGCGCCTTCGCAGCCATCCCGCGCTCGCCGCCGTAGGCCAGGAGGCGCTCCGCCTCGTCGAGCGGCAGCCAGCGCGCCTCCTCGACCTCGACCCGCATCGCCTCGTCGATCTCGCCGATCCGTCCACGCCCGGCTTGCAGGAGGAAGAAGCTCACCACCTTGAAGACCCGGGCGCCGCCGCGGCGTGTGTACGTGTAGCGGACGTCGCCGAGCTTCTCGACGAGGCGCCCCTCGACGCCCGTCTCCTCCCGGACCTCCCGGACGGCGGTCTCGGCCGGCCTCTCGCCCGGGTCGATCTTGCCTTTCGGCAGGGCCCAGAGCCCCGCCGGCTTGCCGCGCGGGCGGATCGCCGCGAGCATCGGCCGGCCGCGGATCGTCTTCACGAGCACCCCGCCGGCCGAGAATTCCCGCTCCACCGGCGTCTTGTAGCGGTTTGCGAAGCGCCGCCGCTACCCCTACAATGCCCTGGCACTCTCGGGGTGAGAGTGCCAGCGAGTCTCACAAGAGCAGTCAGGAGGCAGTTGTATGAACCTGAAGCCGCTTGGTGACCGCTTGATCGTCGAAGTCCTCGAGGAAGAGGAAGCGACCTTCAGCGGCATCGTGCTTCCGGATACGGCGAAGGAGAAGCCGCAGCGCGGCCGTGTCCTCGCGGTCGGCCCGGGCAGCCGGGACGACAACGGCAAGCACGTCCCGATGGACGTGGAGGAGGGCGAGGAGATCGTCTTCTCCAAGTACGGCGGAACCGAGATCAAGGTCGGAACGGACGAGTACCTGATTCTCCGCGAGTCCGATGTGCTCGCGAAGGTCACCGGTACGCGCGAGCCGGCCGGCGCAAAAGCGTAAGTCGAGGAGGAAGAACAAGGCATGGCTCACAAGGAGCTGAAGTTCAACGAGGATGCCCGGCGCGCTCTCGAGCGCGGCGTCAACATCCTCGCCGACGCGGTCAAGGTCACCCTTGGCCCCAAGGGGCGCTACGTCGTGCTCGACAAGAAGTTCGGCGCGCCCACGATCACGAACGACGGCGTCACGATCGCACGCGAGATCGAGGTCGAGGACGTCTTCGAGAACCAGGGCGCGCAGCTCGTCCGCGAGGTTGCGACCTCGACGAACGACGTCGCCGGCGACGGCACGACGACCGCAACGGTGCTCGCGCAGGCGATCGTCCGCGAGGGTCTGAAGAACGTCGCGGCGGGCGCCAACCCGATGGGTCTCAAGCGGGGCATCGAGGCGGCCGTCGAGGCTGTCGTCGAGAACCTCAAGACCCAGTCGAAGCAGGTCTCGGGCAAGGAGGACATCGCCCGCGTGGCGACCGTCTCCTCGCGCGAGCGCGAGATCGGCGAGGTCATCGCCGACGCGATCGAGAAGGTCGGCAAGGACGGCGTCGTGAACGTCGAGGAGGGCCAGACGCTCGGCCTCGAGCTCGAGTTCACGGAGGGGATGCAGTTCGACAAGGGCTACCTCTCGCCGTACATGGTCACCGACGCGGAGCGGATGGAGGCGGTGCTCGATGAGCCGTACATCCTCGTCGCGAACCAGAAGATCGGTGCGGTCAAGGACCTGCTGCCGATCCTCGAGCAGGTGATCCAGGCGGGTCGCCCGTTGCTGATCGTCGCCGAGGACGTCGAGGGCGAGTCGCTCGCGACGATCGTCGTCAACAAGCTGCGCGGCACGTTCCAGGCCGTCGCGGTGAAGGCACCGGGCTTCGGTGACCGCCGCAAGCGCATGCTCGAGGACATCGCGATCCTCACCGGCGCCGAGGTGATCACCGAGGAGATGGGCCTCAAGCTCGAGAACACGAAGGTCTCGCAGCTCGGCAAGGCCCGCCGCGTCGTCGTCGACAAGGACTCGACGACGATCATCGACGGCGCCGGCGAGGCCGACGCGATCAAGGCCCGCATCAAGCAGCTGAAGGCGGAGATCGAGAACACCGATTCCGACTTCGACCGCGAGAAGCTCCAGGAGCGCCTCGCGAAGCTGTCGGGCGGCGTCGCGGTCGTCAAGGTCGGAGCCTCGACCGAGACGGAGATGAAGGAGAAGAAGCATCGCGTCGAGGACGCGCTGCAGGCCGCACGGGCCGCCCTCGAAGAGGGTCAGGTGCCGGGCGGCGGCGTCGCGCTCATCAACGCGGCTGACGCGGTCAAGGAAGAGGTCCTCGGCAAGCTCGAGGGTGACGAGCGCACAGGCGCGCAGATCATCATCCGCTCGCTCGAGGAGCCGCTCAGGCAGCTCGCGACGAACGCGGGCCTCGAGGGCTCGATCGCGGTCGACCACGTTCGGCGCGCGAAGCCGGGCTTCGGCCTGAACGTCGACACGGGCGAGGTCGAGGACCTGCTGAAGTCGGGGATCGGCGATCCGACGATGGTGACGCGCTCCGCGCTGCAGAACGCGGCCTCGATCGCGAAGAACATCCTCACCACCGAGGCGATCGTCGCCGAGGCACCGGAGAAGGCCGGAGCCGGCATGGGCGGCGGCGGTATGCCCGACATGGGCGGGATGATGTAACGAGCCCTCGGGCTCGCCAGTTCGCGAAGGGCCGGCAGCCGCCGGCCCTTCGTCGTTCTACGGATGGATGCGCCAGAGCTGCGTGCCGCGGAAGTCGCCGACCCAGACCGAGCCGAACGCGGTGCGGGCGACGAACGGCGTCTTGACGACGCGGATCGTGTCGACGACCGTGTTCGTCGCCGGATCGAGGCGCGAGATGGTGCCGTCGCCCTGGTTCGGGATCCACTCGAGACCGTCGGGCCCCCTGGTGCCGTCGGCGGGCCCTGCGCCGACCTCGATCGTCGCCACCACGGCGTTCGTCGCGGGGTCGACTCGCGTGACCGTGCCTGCGGTGTTGTCGGAGACCCAGACGCCGTCGTCCCGCACCTCGACACAGAGCTCGCTGCCGTTGCCGATGCGAATCGTGGTGACCGCGTTCGTCGAGGGATCGATCCGGAAGATGTCGTCGCTTCCCTGGGCGGCGACCCAGACCGAGCCGGCGCCTGTGCGGATGCACGTCGGGCTCCCGGCGAGCTTGATGGTCCTCACGACCTTGCGTCTCGCCGGGTCGATGCGCGACACGCTGGCGCCGGCCTGATTCGACGCCCAGACGGAGCCGAACCCGTACGCGACGTCCCACGGCTTGGAGCCGACCCGAATGCGGTTCGTGACGCGGAGCCGGACGGGATCGACGCGGACGATCGCGTCACCGTAGAAGTCCTCCACCCAGAGTGCGCCCGCGCCCGCGACGACGCCGCACGGGCTGCTCCCGACCTGGAGCCTCTTCACCACCCTGTTCGTCTTCGGATCGATGCGGAGCAGCCGGCCCGAGCCGTAGTCGTCGAGGTAGAGATACTTGCCGAAGGGCGCGCTCCCACACGGCTGTGCGCCGCCGGTCTCGATCTTCGCGCTGACGACCGGTGAGCCCGACGCCGCGAGCGCGAACGGAATGAGCAATCCTGCCAGCGACGCGCGCATGCGTGTCCTCCCTCGACGGTACTATTACGATCTCGCACTAAAATGATACGAAATCGCACTACTGTCAAGGCAGCTCCCGGTCTGTTCCTGCAGCCGTTCATCGTCGCGCAGCTCAGCGGCGCCATCATCGAGTCGGTCGTCGAGGGCAGTGAGGTGACGGCGACGGAATACGCCGTGACGAGCTGGCTGAACGTGGTCGGCGGGGCGACGCCGACCGAGCTCTCCGATCGCCTGGGTCTCGCACCGACGACGCTCTCGGCGATGATCGACCGGCTCGTCCGGAAGAAGCAAGTACGCCGCGTGCGCCATCCCGACGACGGCAGGTCCTACCGGCTCGAGCTGACCGCGAGAGGCAAAGCCACGAATGCCCGCAACGGTGAGCGGTTCGGACGGGCGATCGCGACGCTTCGAGGCAACCTGGAGGGCGACCCCGACGAGATCCTCGACGCGCTTCATCGCCTCGAGGCCGCGCTCCGGCGCTCGCTCGCCTAGAGATGGACGAGGCGTTCCTTCGTCACTACTCGGGCGGCATCGAACGGGACCGGCTGCTCGCGGGTGGAGATCACCTCGAGCTCGTGCGCACGCTCGAGCTGCTGGCGCAGGTGTTGCCGCCGCCGCCGGCCCGGCTGCTCGACGTCGGCGGCGGTCCCGGCGTCTACGCCGCGCGGCTCGCGCGGGCCGGTTATCTCGTCCAGCTCGTCGACCTGGTGCCGCTTCACGTCGAGCAGGCGCGCGAGCGCTCGGCGGCACAGCCCGAGGCGCCGTTCGAGGCCGAGCTCGGAGATGCGCGGGACCTATCGAAGTACGCCGACGAGAGCGCCGACGCAGTGCTGCTGCTCGGTCCGCTCTACCACCTGACGGAACGAGGCGACCGCGTGCGCGCGCTCGCGGAGGCGCGGCGCGTGGTTCGGCCCGGCGGCGCCGTCGCCGCCGTCGCGATCTCCCGGTACGCGTCGCTTCTCGACGGGACGGTGCAGGGCTTCCTCGCGGACCCGCGCTTCGCCGAGATCGTCGAGCGGGATCTTCGCGACGGACAGCACCGTAACCCCGAGAACGTCGAGGGCTGGTTCACGACGGCGTACTTCCACCTGCCCGACGAGGTCTTTGCCGAGGTCGAGGAGGCGGGGCTCGCGGTCGAGCGGCTCGTGGGAGTCGAGGGTCCCGGCGGCTGGCTCGATCTCTGGCCCGACCGGCGCGAGCTCGTCCTGCGCGCCGCGCGGCTGGGCGCGGACGTCCCCGCGTTGAGCGCGCACATGCTCTGTCTCGCCAGACGCTGACCGCAAAAGAAAGCGGCGCCGAGAGGGCGCCGCTTGTCCACTAGGGGTGGGGAGGTGGGTACTCCTCTATCGGCAACCCGGGCCCGGAGCTTTAGAAGCCGTACCGCTCCTCCCGCCGGTAGTCCGCGTCGTTCGAGTAGCCGTAGCGCTCCCAGAAGCCCGGCTTGTCGACCGCCGAGAGCTCGATCCCGTTCAGCCACTTGGCGCTCTTCCAGAAGTACTTGGAGGGAATCAGGAGGCGCACCGGCCAGCCGTGCTCGACCGTAAGCGGTGCGCCGTCGGCCTCGTAGACGACGAGCGCCTGCTCGTCCTCGAGGGCGGCGAGCGGGACGTTCGCGGTGAAGCCGTGCTCGGCGTGCGCGATCGCGAAGCGCCCGCTCGGCTTCGGGCCGCAGAGCTTCGCGAGCTCCCGCCAGTGGACGCCCTTGAAGCGCGCGTCGAAGCGGCTCCAGCGGGTGACGCAGTGGATGTCGGTCGTCACCTCCGTCGCGGGCAGCGCCCGGAGCTGCTCGAAGTCGAGGCGGAGCGGGGTCTCGACCTCGCCTGTCACCTCGAGCGTCCAGACGGCGAGGTCGATCTTCGGGACCTCGCCCGCGTGCAGCACCGGCCACTTGTCGGTGTAGTACTGGCCGGGCGGCAGGCGGGCAGGGTCGAACCCCGCCTCGCGGACCTTGTCCTCTGCTTTGGAGCGGAAGAGCGGCATCGGTTCCTACACTAGACGGAGTGGAAGTGGCTGCACGTGAGCGGGCCTACGTGCGCGTCGCCGGGCCGGACGCGTGCGAGCACCTGCAGAACATGGTCTCGAACGACGTCGAGGCGTTACAGGTCGGCGACGCGTGCCCCGCGCTGCTCCTGACCGCGAAGGCGCGCGTGATCGCGCCGGTCGTCGTCTGGCGGCGAGGCGAGCAGGATTTCCTCGTGCTGACCGAGCCGGAGCTCGGCGATCCGGTGCGGGCGCTGCTCGTGCGCATGCGCCTGCGGCTCCGCTGCGAGATCGAGGCGGAGGAGCACACCTCCGCGCTCGTGTTCGGCGGCGAGGGGATCGCGAGCGAGCTGCCGGGCGCAGCCGAGGTGCTCGACGCGAACCTCGAGCCGACCCTCGACGTCGACGAGGTCGAGCGGCGGCGGATCGAGGCGGGCGTTCCTCGCTGGGGCCGCGAGCTCGACGACCGCGTCCTCCCCGCCGAAGCGGGCCTCGACGCGACGCACATCAGCTTCTCGAAGGGCTGCTATCCCGGGCAGGAGCCGATCGCGCGCCTCCACTACCGCGGTCATCCGAATCGAGGCTTGCGTGTGCTCGAGCTCGCGGACGTTCCCGACTACGATGCCGAGCTCGTGCACGACGGCAAGGTGGTCGGCCGGGTGACCAGCGCAGTGCGGCGAAGCGACGGCTCTGTCGTCGCGCTCGCCTACGTCCGCACCGAAGTGCCGCACGACGCGCGCCTCGAGCTCGCGCATGCCGCGGCTTGAGCCCGCCGACTGGTGGGCGGTCCGCCGCGCGCAGAGTCTCAAGCCGGCGACCTACCGCTGTCCGCTCTGCGGCTACCGGCTGCACGCGATGAGCCCGCACATGCTGATCGCTCCGGAGGGCGACACGTCTCGTCGCCGCCACGCGCACGCCGAGTGCGTTGCGGCCGCCCGCCTGCCGAGCCGCGCCGACTGGCGCAAGTCGCAGCCTCGGAAGCCCGGCGTCGTCGCGCGCCTGCTTCGGCGAACCTGAACACGGCTACACTGTTCCGTCCCGAGCGCCCGTAGCTCAGGGGATAGAGCGCTGCCCTGCGGAGGCAGAGGTCGCAAGTTCGAATCTTGCCGGGCGCATCTGCGAGGCCGGGAAGGCGCGCTCCCCGGCCTCGCGATCACTTGGCTAGCTCACGCAGCTAGCTGCGAACGGCGTTGCTGACGCCGGCGAGGTAACACGTTCCCACCTGCGCCTGCGTGATCAGCGCCCGCACCTTGAGGCGCGCCTTGACCGCCGAGCGGAACGTCGCCGACGAGGCGACGGCCGGCGCGGCGGCGGTCGAGCTCGCGCGGAGCACGACCTGCTTCAGGGTCACCCAGCGCGAGAGCGCCGAGTTGTAGCGCTGGAAGGCGGAGTACTTGCCCGCCATGCTCTCGCCCGCGACGACGCGGATCGAGTACCGGTGCGCCGCGAGCCTCGTGAGGCGGAGCTGCGGCTTCACCTTCACAGCGACGGCGCTGCTCGTGGTGTTCTTCGACTTCGCGGTGTACGTCGTGTTCGCGAACGGCTGGACGACCGCCGTGAAGGCTCCTCCGGTCGCCGTCTGCACGGTGGCCACCTTCGTGGCGGCTGCCTGCCCGCACTGCTGCGCCAGGACGTCGATGTTCTCGCCGACCGTGTGGGTCGAGAGCACGCCCGTGAGCGTCACCTTGCCGCCGTAGGCGAGGGCCTGCGGCGCGGCGGCGAGCGTCAGCGTCTCGGGGGGCGCCGTGACGGTCACCGAGCCGCGGTAGGTGTTGCCCTTCACGTTCGGGTCGTCGTAGGTGTAGCTGCCGGCGGCGGCGAAGGTGCACGAGCCGCTCTGCCCGACCTGGAGCACGAGGCCGGCCGGGGTGCACGTCACACCCGTCGTCGTCTTGAAGACGATCTGGTGCGCGACCGTGTCGGAGTTCGTGAACTGCACGACGTCCCCGGCCGCGATCGTCGTCGAGCTGGGCACGTAGCCGTTCTTCGTGATCGAGACGGTCACCGTCTTCGCGCCGGCGGCACCGGCCAGCGCGAGCGACGCGAGCACGACGGTCAGTATCAAGATGTTCCGCATCGAGGTCTCCTACTCGTGGTACTTCTCACAAAACCACGATCGCGCGCAGCCCGCTACGACGCCCACGTAAGTTTCTCGCAAATCAGTAGCGGTCGATCTCGATCAGCCGCGCGTCGCTGATCCCGAAATGGTGCGCCACCTCGTGGAGCACGACGCGCGCGATCTGCCGGCTCAGAAGCTCGTGGTCGACTCCGTAGAGACGCTCCAGCGGGCCGCGATAGATCGAGATCTTGTCCGGGAGCGCGCCAGAGTAGTTGCTGCCGCGCCTCGTGAGCGGCACGCCCTGGTAGAGGCCGAGCAAGGGCCGTCCGTCCGGCGGCTCGTCCTCCACCACGACCTCGACGTTCGAGAGCCGGTCGCGAAGCTCGGGCGGCAGCGAGTCGAGCGCCTCCTGGACAGCCTGCTCGAAGTCCACCCGGCGAGCGTAGCCGCGCGCCTTACGTCAGGCGCCCGGCTCCTTCCAGGTCGGGGCGATCGAGATCATCGTGCTCGCCGCCGAGTTGAACGGGATCACGTCGAAGCCCGACATCTGCAGCGTGACGCGGGCCCCGGGGGGAAGCGTCTGGAAGCTGTAGCCGTTGCCCCCGCCGAGGATGTTGCCGGCCGAGTCGAAGACGATCGCGGAGAGCTGCGCGCTCTGCAGCGTCAAGAGCGGGTTCGTGTTCTGCAGCTCGCCCTCGATCGTGCCGACCCAGTTCGGGTCGAAGAGCTGCGGGACGAGATGGATGTTCGCGAGCGTCGGCATCGGGACCGAGCGCGCCGTGAAGCTGCCGACCCGGATCACGACCTCGAGCCGGACGATCGGCGCGGCGCCGGGAAAGGTCACCGTGTTCCCGACCGCCCAGTCCGACCCCGCGGCGATGCCCGCGACCTGCTGGTTGTCCGTTCCGAGCAGATGGTCGTCGGCCATCACGAAGTTGACCTGGACGTTGAGCTGGAGCGCGTCGCGGTCCGTTCCCTCGTTGTGCAGGATCAGGCCGTAGCTCAGCCGGGAGCCGCCGCCGAACGCGCTCGGGCGGACGGTGAAGCCCTGCTTCAGGACGTCGATCTTCGGCTCGACCAGGCGGCCGACGATCACGAGCGAACGGGACACGGAGCCGGCGCGGGCGCACTTCACCGTGGCCGTCGCCGCGCCCGCCTGAACGTCCGTCGGCACGTGCCACGACCAGGTGGCGTGCCCGCCCGAGGCGGTCGTTGCGGCGAGACCGGGTTGGACCGCGCCGCCGTGGTAGCGCACGCTCAACGTGCAGCGAACGCCGGCGGGGCGCACGTTGACGGAGATCTTCGCGTCGGTGCCCTGCACGACGTGCCTCGGCAGGAAGGTGAAGCCGATGCCGGCGCTTCTCGCGGCTGCCGGTCCGGCTGAGACGGCGACGAGTGCTGCGGCGGCGATTGCGGTCAGGCGTGCGGCGGTGGCCATCGGGAATTCCCCCTCTTCAAGGCGTGGCCGCACACCCTCGATCTCGCGTTAACGGGTTCATCGCCCGAACGAGCGTCTGCCGCATCCCTAGGACGAGGGTTGCGGCGCCGACGGACGGGGCCCGCGCACGCCGCAGGCCCCGTCCGTGACGCCTCGGCCTAACCGCTGAGCGGTGCGCCCGTCTCGAGCACCGTCTTCAGGCCGCTCAGCACGTAGCTCCAGCCGCCCGCGACGTTCTCGGCCGTCTTCGGCGCAGCCTCGAGCCCGTCGTGGACGACCGTCAGCTGCACGACCCCGTCGCCTGCCGGCTCGATCTCCCAGCTGACGCGGCTGTGCGGCTCCTTGGCGGTCTCGGCGTCGTAGAGCGCGCGCCACGTCGTGACGAGCTTCGAGGGAGGGCTCGACTCGAGCACCTCGCCGTCGACCAGGGTCTGCGAGCGGTCGCCCGAGAGCCCGAGGTACGGCTCGCCCGGCTCGAAGGTCGACTCGATGCGGCTCCCGTAGAAGTACTTCTGCGTGAACTCCGGATTCGTGATCGCGTCCCAGACCTGCTCGGGTGTCGCCTTGATGAAGACGGAGTAGACCTGCGTTGCCTGTGCCGTCATGGTTGTCATCCTGCTTCCTCCAGTTCCGCCTTGAGGTCGGCGAGCGCCGCGACGCGGTGCTCGGTGTACTTGTCGATCCACCGGTCGTGGATCAGCCGGATCGGGACCGGGTTCAGGAAATGGAGCTTCTCCCGTCCCTGCCGGCGTGGGACGACGAGGCCCGCCTCCTCGAGCACGCGCAGGTGCTTCATCACCCCGAAGCGCGTCATCTCGAGGTCGGACTCGAGCTCGGTGAGCGTGCGGCCGTCGCGCTCGAAGAGCCGGTCGAGCAGATGCCGGCGGGTGGGATCCGCCAGTGCCCTGAAGACCCGGTCGTCTTCCATGTCCCGATTATAGGTGACCAAATAGTCACATGTCAAGCAGGACTGCGCGAGGCCCGTTCGAACCACGTTGCGTGGCGGTCGACGTCCCCGACTTCATCGACCTCGAGCGGCACCGCGAGCTCGTCGGCCGGAGCTCCAGCCGGCCGATCCGCTGGGTGCTGATCGGGCTCACCTGCGCACTGCTCCTGCTCGGACTCCTCAACGTGTTCGGGCAGCGCCCGA
>Ga0310811_10011926_pt1 | contig 11281 bp, 12 predicted proteins | sample YCmetagenome_FD_207642 | JGI IMG/M metagenome (GOLD analysis project Ga0310811, IMG submission 207642) | Soil microbial communities from experimental microcosm in Duke University, North Carolina, United States - YC | ecosystem: Engineered > Artificial ecosystem > Soil microcosm > Unclassified ... | reverse complement strand
CAGCGCGATGCACATCGCTCTGCCCTGCTCGGCGCCTTCTTCGTAAACAGTGTCGAAGTAGTCACGGATCTGGCGGGCGAAGTCGGCCGCCTCCAGTCCACGGCGATGCAGGATCACGTCGTTGATGTCCACCGAATAGGGCATCGAAATCAGCTTGCCCGTCTTCACGTTCAGAGGGAAAGGCTGGTCATCATGATACAGGTCGGCTGTGTAGTCGTAGCCGCATTCGGCGGCGAGATCGAAGGTATCCAGCGTGTTGGTGATCGCCGGGCTGAACCAGCCGCGCAGCCGGCGGCCGGTGAGGCGAAGGTGGATGTCCTTCGACTCTTCCATCGCGGCGCGCTCTTCATCGCGCGAGAAGTTCCAGTGATAGCGCGTGTTGTAGATACCATGGGACATGTACTCCCAGCCGCGAGCCTCCATCGCGCCGAGGATTTCCGGAAAGTGCTCCAGCACCGCCATGTTGAGGCTGACCGTGCAACGGATGTTGAGTGCATCGGTGACCTCGAACAGGCGCCACAGGCCGACGCGGTTGCCGTAGTCGCGCTGGCTGTAGCCGAGGATGTCGGGGTGCGGCGAACGCGGCCACGGATCGCGCGTGCGCACGTATTTCGGCATGAACTCGTAGTGCTCGATGTTCGGCACCACCCAGACGGCGACGCGCGCGCCGTTCGGCCAGCGCAGCGGCGGCCGATGCAGGATGGGCGAGTAGGAGACGAGGTTCGGTTCCATGTCACGCTCGCGGTTTGGGCGCACAAGCCTAGCCCGTTCTGTGGTATAAGCCATCCCAAACGAGGGGGAGCGTCCATGGCAAACACACAGGCGATTTCCGAGTTGCTGCAGCGCGCGGCGGATGCCGGCGATGTGCCTGGCGTGGCGGTCGCCGCTGTCACTGCCGACGGGACGGTCGTTACCGCGGCCGCGGGCATGCAGGACGCGACCTCTGGCGCGGCCATGGCACCCGATACCGTGGTCTGGATCGCCTCGATGACCAAAGCGGTGACCGGGGCTTGTGCGATGCAGCTCGTCGAGCAGGGAAAGCTTTCGCTCGATGGTCCGATTTCGGCGGTGCTGCCGGAACTTGCCACGGTGCAGGTGCTGGACGGCTTCGCAGCGGACGGTTCGCCGCGGCTGCGGCCAGCGCAACGCCCGATCACGTTGCGGCATCTGCTGACGCACAGCTCGGGCTTCGTCTACGAGATCTGGAATGCCGGCATGGTGCGCTACCTCGAGACGACCGGCACGCCAAGCATAGCCTCGTGCATGAACGCGGCACTCAGCTTGCCCCTGATGTTCGATCCGGGCGAGCAGTGGGACTACGGCATTGGCATCGACTGGGCGGGCAAGGCGGTCGAGACCATCAGCGGGCAGCGACTCAGCTCGTATATGCAGGAGCATCTACTAGAGCCGCTGGGCATGCAGGACACCGGCTTCCGTATCGGGGCCTCGCAGCGGCAGCGCCTGGCCAAGGTGCATGTTCGAACACCCACAGGATTCCAGGCCACCGACACCGAGCTGCCACATGAACCCGAGTTCGATATGGGCGGCGGCGGACTTTATTCGACCGTCGGGGACTACCTGCACTTCGCCCGCATGGTCATGAACGGCGGCACGCTGGACGGTGTGCGCGTGCTGCGGCCAGAGACGGTGGCGATGATGTCGGCGAACGCGATGAGTGATCTGCGCTGCCAGCCGTTGAAGGCGGCGGTGACGGCGGCGTCGAATGACGTTGACTTCATCGATGGCATGCAGTGGGGGTTGAGCTTCCTGATCAACCCGGAGCCGCTGCCGACAGGACGCTCGGCTGGATCGCTGGCCTGGGCGGGGCTGGCCAATTCATACTACTGGATCGATCCGGCAAGGCAGGTGGCGGGCGTTTACGCCACCCAGCTTCTGCCGTTCTTCGATGACAGGGCGGTGCGGCTGTTCCAGGACTTTGAGACCGCGGTCTACCGCATGGCATAGCTTGGCGCAGGAATTGCCTGTCGAAGCTGCCTGGAGTGGGCTTCGGAGGGAATCATGAACGACGCCAAGACCGCGCTCGGCCACAAGATCCTGGCCATCAAGCAGCAGCGGAAGCTGAGCTGGAACCAGATCGCCGAGCGGCTGGGATTCTCGCCGACATGGACCTGTGCCGCGTGCCTCGGGCAGATGTCGATGACACCGGAGACAGCGGCCAAGGCCGGCGCATTGTTCGGGCTGAATGACGAGGAAGTGGCGCTTTTGCAGGCAATCCCCTATCGCGGTTCGCTGCCGAACGCGGTGCCGACGGATCCCCTGATCTACCGGTTCTACGAGCTGGTGATGGTGTACGGGACGACCTGGAAGGAACTGATCCAGGAGGAGTTCGGCGACGGCATCATGAGCGCGATCGATTTCGACATGTCGCTGGAACGGCAGCCGGACCAGAAGGGCGATCGGGTGAAGGTGACGATGTCGGGCAAATTCCTGCCCTACAAGCGCTACTGATCGTCAGCGTCACTGCGGCGCTGCGAAGCTCTGCACCAGGCTTCCCGACACCAGCCGCCAGCCATCGACGAGCACGAAGAAGATCAGCTTGAACGGCAGCGAGACCACGCTCGGCGGCAGCATCATCATGCCGAGGCTCATCAGCACGCTCGCAACCACCATGTCGATGATCATGAAGGGGAGGAAGAGCAGGAACCCCATCTCGAAGGCGCGCCGCAGTTCACCCACCAGGAAAGCAGGGACCAGTGCCCGCCACGGCACGGCATCAGGGTCCGGCGGTGGCGGCAGATGGCCGATGTCGAGAAAGAGCTGAAGGTCGCTGGAGCGAAGGTTGGCCGTCATGAAGCGATGGAAAGGCTCGCTGGCGAGACGGAGGCCTTCGAGTTCGCCGACACGTCCCTGGGTAAGCGGCAGCAGGCCGGTGGTCCAGGCATCGTTCAGCACCGGCTGCATGACGAAGAAGGTCAGGAACAGCGCCAGGCCGATCAGCACCATGTTGGGAGGCGTGCCCTGAGTGGAGAGCGCGCTGCGCAGCAGTGACAGCACGATGACGATACGGGTGAAGGCCGTGACCATCACCAGCAGGCTGGGCGCGAGCGACAGCACGGTGACGAGAGCGGTGAGTTGCACGAGGCGGCCGGTGGCACCGGCCTCGCCGGCACTGCCCAGGTCGATGTTCACGGACTGGGCGTGGGCCAACAGCGGCAGGAGCAGGCAGACAGCGAAGCCGATGAAGCGCAGCAGTCTCATGGGCCAGGCCCTTCCCCATCGAGCCAGCCGATAACGACATCCTGCGTGCCGCCGACGAGCAGAAGCACGCGACGCTGGTCGCAGGAGACGAGGTAGAGGCGCCGCCGCTGATCGAGGGGCAGCGTATCCTGCACAGCCAATACGCGATTGCCGGTTGGGCGCTGCGCGATGCCACCGAAGCGTGCGAGACGGCCGGCCAGCCAGATCAGCGCCAGGACGGCGGCAAGCGCGCCGGCGGCGGTCAGGATGGATGTCGTGTTGCCGAACATGGCGCTGCCTTTTGCAGTGCGCGCATGAGTGCCTCGAATGATCCCGAGAGCGCGATCAGCTTCGGGCGAATGCGGCGGCCTTCCTCGGGTGGCAGGTCAAGCGATGTGGCGCAGAGCAGCCCGACCTGATCGGTCAGGCCGGTCAGATCGATCCGGTGCCCTGCTTCGACGAGAATCTTGGCCACGCCGACAACCTTTGTCAGGTCGTCCGCGAGCGCGCGAACGGCGTCGATTGGCTGGGCACCTGGAGTGTCTGTCATCGTTACTATTAGAACGCAGCGGTATTACCGAACCCTTTATTAAGGAGACTGATTCATTCTCGCGTTATCCAGACCTCCTGGCGGCTGCGATCAATCGTCGCTTAACCCGATGTTGAGGGTGCCGGGCGCATGATCGAGGCATGGATTCGACAAGGATCAACCTGCTCGACCTGGCCCAGCAGCGAATGGCCTGGGCTGACGAACGGCAGGCAGTGCTGGCACAGAATATCGCGAACGCGAATACGCCTGGATACAAGCCGCATGATGTGCGGCCGTTCGCCGACGCGCTCGCCAGCGCAGGCGTGGTCGCGCCGATGCGAACCGACCCCGGCCATCTGGCAGGCACGCTTCCCGCAAACTCACCGGGCGAGGTCGTCGATCGCACGCACCTGACATCGCCGGATGGCAACGCGGTCGCGCTCGATGAAGAGCTGGTCAAGGTCGCGGACACCGAGACCACGCACAAATTGGTGACGTCGATTTACAAGACATATCTGGGCATGTTGCGCACCGCGGCGGGTGGCGGCTCGTCCGGTTAGCCAAAGGAGCGCCGCATATGGAACTCGACAAGGCGCTGGGCATCGCGGCAAGCGGCATGGACGCGCAGACGACGCGACTGCGTGTGATTGCAGAAAATCTCGCCAACCAGGACACGACCGGTTCGAAACCCGGTGCGGATGCCTATCGGCGCAAGACGGTGACGTTCGAGAATGCGCTGAACAAGAAACTTGGCACAGCGACGGTGCACGTGAAGCGGGTCGGGCAAGACCGGAGCGACTTCCCTATGCGTTACGATCCTTCGAATCCCGCAGCGAATGCGGCGGGGTATGTCAAGCTGTCGAACGTGAACACCATGGTTGAGGTGATGGACATGCGCGAGGCGGAGCGTTCGTACAGCGCGAACCTCGCCGTGATGCAAAGCGCGCGCGGCATGCTGACGCGCACGATCGACCTGCTGAAATGAGCACGATCCCAACCATCGTCGTCACGCCTTCGACTGCGGCAGACGCCTATGGCCAGGTCGATCGCGGCGATCTCGGTGCCGGCAGCGCCGCAGGCAGTGGCGGCTTCGGCGCGACGCTGCAGCGCGCGATGCAGGGAGCGATCAATCAGTTCCACGACGCAGACACGCAGGCGACTCAAGCGATGACCGGCGGCGGCAACCTGACGGACGTGATCACCGCGCTGTCGCGTGCCGAGCTCACATTGCAGACCGCGACCTCGGTGCGCGACCGGGTCCTGCAAGCGTACCAGGACATCATCAAGATGCCGATCTGAGGTCGCCATGAATGGCGCTGACATCGGCCTGCTGATGCGGGATGGCATTCTGGTGATGCTCAAGGTGGGCGGGCCGCCATTGCTGATAGCGCTGGTGGTAGGCCTGCTGGTGGCATTGCTCCAGGCAGTGACACAGATAAACGAAGCGACGTTGGCATTCGTGCCGAAGGTGCTGGTGCTGTGCGCGGCATTGGTGCTGCTGGGCCCGTTCATGTTTTCAACGTTGACGGCCTATACGCATGTGCTGTTCGACCGGCTGGTTGCCATAGGCCTCTCATGATCGGCGACGAAGGGGCGCTGCTTGCCACGCTGCCGGCGTGGGCATTCGCGTTCGTGCTGGTCACTGCGCGGATTGGCGCGGCGATGTCGTTGCTGCCGGGGCTCGGCGAGGCGGAGCCACCACTGCTGATCCGCGTCGGTCTGACGCTCGGCGTCACCGTGCTGCTGCTGCCGGGGATCGCTCCCTCCCTGCCGAAGGCGCCGGATGTCGGCATGCAGGCGGCGCTGATGGTGATGACGGAGATCATCACCGGCCTGTGGTTCGGCTGGCTGGCGCGGTTGCTCGTTCTGTCACTGCCGATCGCCGGGCAGTTCATCTCCTACATGCTCGGCATAGCCAACGTGCTGCAACCCGATCCGGAACTGGGCAGCCAGGCGACGCCGCTGGAGCGGATCTTCGATCTCGGCGCCGCGGTCGTGGTCCTTGCCAGCGGGCTCTATGCGCTGCCACTGATGGCGCTCGCCGGCAGTTACCAGTTGATCCCGGCAGGCACGCTGCTGCCAGCCGCCGATACCGCCCAGACAGCAGCGCAAGCTGCGGGCACCGCCTTCTCGCTGGCGGTGCGGCTGGCGTCGCCGTTCCTGCTGGTCTCCATCGTCTGGCACGTGGGGACGGGGCTGCTGGCGCGGCTGGTGCCCCGCATGCAGGTGTATTTCGTGGCCATGCCGGGGCAGATCCTGGGCGGCTTGGTACTGCTCAGTGTCATCGCGAGCACGTTGCTGGCCGCATGGGAAAACGCTGTCTGGGCGGGCTTCAACCTGCTGCCCGGGCACTGAGCCGCCATGGCAGGTGAACCGCAACAGGACGACAGAACGGAGGCCGCAACACCGCGACGGCTGCAAAAGGCGCGCGAGGAAGGCCACGTCGCTGTCTCACGTGAACTGAGCACATTCGCCGGGTTGGCGGCCGTGACACTGGTGCTGGCGATGGCGGGGCCCGCGGCGGTGCATGATCTGGCATTGCGGCTGAGCGTGTTCCTGTCGCGCGCGCATGAACTGGGGGCCGCATCTGCGCTGCGGCTGGCTGGGGTAGCCTGGCTTCGCGCGGCGGCACCATTCGTGCTGGCGGCGTTGCTGGCTGGTACGACGGCCGTGCTCGTGCAGACGCGCTTCCTGTTGAGCGTGCGATCGCTGCGGCTGGATTTTTCCAGGGTCAGCCCGCGTGCCGGCATGAAACGGCTGCTCGGTCCGGACAGTGTGGTCGAGGCGGCCAAGTCCCTGGTGAAGATTGCTGTACTTGGCATCGTGCTCTGGCGCGTGATCCTGAATGACCTGCCGGCATTGCTGCGCTCGCCATTCGTCGAGCCGCGCCAGATCCTCTCCAGTGTCGCCGGGCCGGTGCTGCACGTGATCGTTGCTGTGCTGGTGGCGCAGGCGGCGATTGCCGCGTTGGACTTCTTCTGGGTGGTGCTGCGGCATTCGCGCTCGCTGCGGATGAGCCGGCACGACGTCATGGATGAGTTGAAGGAGACTGAAGGCGACCCGCGCCTCAAGGCGCGGTTGCGGCAGATTCGCGTGCTGCGTGCGCGCAGGCGGATGCTCGCAGCGGTGCCGAAGGCAACCGTGGTGATCACCAACCCAACGCATTATGCGGTCGCGCTGACCTATGACCGTGCGAAGCATGCCGCGCCGCGGTTGGTTGCAAAGGGTGTAGATACGCTTGCGGCGCGCATCCGCGAGGTCGCGCAAGAGAACCGCGTGCCGATTGTCGCCAACCCACCATTGGCGCGTGCGCTGTACCGCGTTGAGGTGGATAGCGAAATACCCGCGGAACACTTCCAGGCGGTGGCGGAGATCATCGCTTACGTGTGGCGGCTCGCTCGGCCGCCTCCACGGTCGGCTGGCGCGGCCTGACAAACCCTGTCCCTGACAGGATTGTTTGCCTTTTGCCAATTGCCAACGGTGCGAAACGGACTCGCATTTCCGTTAATTCTCCATGATACTGACCGGCAGGCGTGCCGGTCGATGGGGTCCGAGGTGGCCGTTTCGGAGCCGTCCAATGGGTCGTCGACCGCGGGCCACCGCTCGCAAACTGGAACACACACAGAAGGCTGCCAGAACAGTAGCCGAAGGGAGTACGTCTATGTCTTTGGGTCGACCAATCTCACGTCGTAGAGCCGTCAAGATCGGCGCGGCTGCCACGGCCTTGCCCCTGGTGCACATCAGCACGGCCGGCGCGGCCGGCAAGCTCAGCCTGGCGCTGTGGGATCATTGGGTTCCCACCGGCAATCCGGCAATGAAGAAACTTGCTGACGCGTGGGCAGAGAAGAACAAGGTCGAGCTGCAACTCGATTTCCTCACGTCCATCGGCAGCAAGATCAACATCACCATGGCAGCCGAGGCGCAGGCCAAGACCGGGCACGACGTCTTCGCGTTCGATTCGTGGACGGTTCAGCAGTACGGCGACAGCCTGATGCCTATGGATGACGTGATGAAGCGGCTGATCGCCAAGTACGGCAAGCTTGGGCACGCCTATGAGTATCTCGGTGTTTCGAATCGGCACTGGCTGGCGGTCCCCGTGGGTTGGGGGTCGGCGCCGCTGCCACCGTGCGGTCGCATCAGCCTGTTGAAGAAGTTCGCCAACGTCGACGTGCAGCAGTGGTTCCCGGCGCGTCAGGCGACGCCGGATACATCGAAGGACTGGACCTACGACACACAATTGAAAGTTGCGGAAGCGTCGTTCAAGAACGGCGTTCCGGTTGGCTTTGGCTGCGGCCAGAACAGTACTGACGCGAACCAGACCTGGGGTGCGACGTTTGGTGCGTTCGGCGCTGATCTGGTGGATGCAAAGGGCAACATCGTCATCGAATCCGACAACGTGCGCCAGGCGATGGAATATGCCCAGCGCATGGTGAAGTTCATGCCGCCGGACGCGGTCAGCTGGGACGATGCCTCGAACAACCGGGCGTTGATCTCCGGCAAGGCGGCGCTGATCTGGAATCCGCCGTCGGCCTGGGCCGTGGCAAAGCGCGACGCGCCGCAGGTGGCGGAGGACTGCTGGACCTTCCCCAATCCGCGCGGACCGAAGGGGCGGCTGGTGCCGCACCGTCCGTATTTCTGGGGTGTGTGGTCCTTCGCCAAGAACAAGACGGCGGGCGCAGAGTTCATCGAGTACATGTCGCAGCGCGAACAGGTGGAGGCGCTGTCCACCGCTGTCGTCGGCTACGATATCCCGCCATTCGAGTCGATGTCGGACCTGCCGATCTGGACCGAAGTCGAGCCGCCAAAAGGTACCATTTACAACTATCCCGTGCGGCCCTGGCACGATGCACAATACTATATCCCCGGATCATCGGCCCCGCCGGAAATCGCGACGCAGATCTGGAACCGTTACATCTATCCCGCGATGGTGGCACGATTGCTTTCAGGGCAGACCATCAAGCAGTCGATCGACTGGGCAAAGAACGAACTGGAAGGGATGCGGTAGGTCAACAATGAGTGCCGGGCGGAGAAGTTTCCCGCCCGGCACTCGACATTTGCGGGAGGTCGGATAAAAGGCTCACGCGGTCTGGAAAAGACGCAGCGCTATAAGGAGAAAACGCGAGTATGAGTCATTCCCGTACGATGTCGCGCCGCCGTGCGTTGACCATGGGCGCGGCCGCTGCCGCCCTTCCGCTGGTGCATATCAGGAGCGGACGGGCCGCCGGGAAGATGTCCATCGGCTTCTGGGACCACTGGGTTCCAGGCGGCAACGATGTGATGAAGAAGCAGGTCGATGCCTGGGCAGCGAAGAACCAGGTCGAGGTGACCTCGGACTTCATCACCAGCAATAACAACAAGCTGCAATTGACAGGCGTCGCCGAGGCGCAGGCGAAGAGTGGTCACGACGCTTTGGCGTTCTTCAACTGGGACGTCTACAACGTCGCCGACTCGCTGGAGCCGATCGACGATGTGATGGGCAGGCTGGTCGCCAAGAACGGCGCCGTGAACGAGACCTGCGCCTATCTGGCGAAGGCGAAGGGACACTGGGTGGCCGTACCCACCAGTTCCGGCACGCAGACCAAGCCGCCTTGCGGCCGCATCAGCTGGTTCAAGAAGAACGGGCTGGATCTCCAGGCCCTGTATCCGGTCAAGCAGGACCATACCGCGGAGCAGGATGCCTGGACCTGGGATGCGTTCCTCAAATACGCAGAGCTGGCGCAGAAGGACAACATGACCTTCAGCCTCGGCATGGGTGGCGGCGGCAATACCGATGCCACCGATACCCATGGGGCGCTGTTCAAGGCGTTCGGCGCAACGCTGATCGACAAGGACGGCAACATCAAGTTGAAGTCTGACGAAGTCATGCAGGTGATGGAGTTCGCCCAGAAGCTGGTGAAGTTCTATCCCGCCGATGCGGTGAGCTTCGACGATGCGTCCAACAATCGCGCGCTGATCTCCGGCAAGAGCGCGCTGATCTTCAATCCGCCGTCGGCCTGGGCGGTGGCCAAGCGCGACGCGCCGCAGGTGGCGGAGGACTGCTGGACGTTCTCCGCGCCGAAAGGCGCGAAGGGCCGGTTCGTGCCGTCACTGAGCTATTTCTGGGGCGTTTACAAATTCAGCCAGAACAAGGCGCCGGCGAAGGAATTGATCGAATACCTGATGCAGCCGGAACAGGTGGAGCCGCGTTGCAAAGCGACGATGGGGTATGACCTGCCGCCCTATGCCGGCCTGATCGGCTTCAAGGTATGGGAAGAGGTCGAGCCGCCGAAAGGCACGGTGTACAATTATCCGATCCAGCCCTGGCATAAGGCGGAGCCGAGCCTGACTGCGGCTGAAGCTTCGCCGGACGTCGCGGTGCAGATCTACAACCGCGCCGTCCACAACCAGATGATGGGTCGCCTGAAGCAGGGCCAGAAAATCCCCGAGGTGCTGGCCTGGGCGCAGGACGAGCTGGAAGGCTACGCTCGCTGACGGCAGAGCATGCCTCGATGGCAGACCCTTTGGGTGGTGCGGTGGCCGTACTGCCGCTGTCCCGCCCAGCGGAGTTTGCGGGTGAGTTTACTGCCGCCGGAAACTATGCTGCTGAAACAGGGTGGCCGGGCGAACGTGCCCGTCCAGGAGGAATGAACATGAAGGTTGGACGGCGCGTGGTCGGCGGAGGTTGGCATGGCTGACGGCACCAGCATCCCGGCAAATGTCATTGTCGGCGGAGCGCCCGCGACGCGGCGCGTCGGCAGCCTGAGGCGGCTCAGCCGGCATCGCTCGACCATCGCCTTCCTGATGTGCCTGCCGCTGATCCTGATGGTCGCGGCGCTGGTGATCTATCCGGCGTTCTACGCCATCTATCTCAGCATGCTGAACAAGAAGATGACCGCCTTTGTCGGTCTGAGCAACTTCGCGTTCCTCCTGAAGCGCAACACCTTCCAGCTCGTCATCTTCCAAAGCTGCCTGTTCGCCATCACGGCCGTGGTCGCCAAGGCGGTGCTCGGGTTCATCATGGCGCACCTGATGCACAACATCCCGGGCAAGACCCAGCGGATCTGGCGTGGCCTGCTGCTGGTGCCGTGGGTGATCCCCCTTGCCATGTCCACGTTGACCTGGTGGTGGATGTTCGATCCGTCCTATTCGGCGTTCAACTGGGTACTGAACCAGCTCGGCATTGCCTCGGTGCCCTGGCTCGGCGTCGGTTGGATCGCGCGTATCAGCACCATCACGGTGAATGTGTGGTACGGTACGCCGTTCTTCATGATCATGTATCTGGCGGCACTGAAGTCGGTGCCGGAGCAGCTTTATGAAGCGGCAGCGATCGACGGCGCGAGTGCCATGCAGAAGCTGTTCTTCGTCACCCTGCCGATGATGCGCAACATCATCTCGATCACCGTGCTGTTCAGCCTGATCGTGACGTTCGCCGACTTCGACATCGTGCGCATCCTGACCTCGGGCGGCCCCCAGGACATGACACATATTTTCGCCACCTACGCGTTCCAGATCGGCATACAGTCGGGTGATATCCCGCTGGGCGCGGCGGACAGCCTGTTCATGTTCCCGATCCTG
>Ga0310811_10011925_pt1 | contig 11281 bp, 11 predicted proteins | sample YCmetagenome_FD_207642 | JGI IMG/M metagenome (GOLD analysis project Ga0310811, IMG submission 207642) | Soil microbial communities from experimental microcosm in Duke University, North Carolina, United States - YC | ecosystem: Engineered > Artificial ecosystem > Soil microcosm > Unclassified ... | reverse complement strand
GTAGTGATAAATTTTTCAGGCGTTACGTTTAATCAGTTCTTCTGTCTCTGTATCAAAAATTAATAATCCTTCATTTTTATCGTCGAGTTGTCCAATCAGTTTACCATCTTTTGCCCATACGGCACTATTACCCACACTATTAAAATTGTCGCAAAAGCCTACACAGTTTGACATTAACACGGTCATAGAATAATTTTTGGCAACCTGAGGATAATGTATCATTGCCTTGTTTATTCCGTTTTGTGATTTAGCTACACTCGCTAAATAAATATCAGCACCAAGACTATTTGCTTTGTGAGCGTGTTCAGGTTGCAGGCTTTCATAACAAATAGCAGGAGCAATTTTTTTATTATCAACAGTTAAAATGACTTGTTGATCACCGGTAACAAAATATGGAAACTCATCTTCATGAAGTTGTTGTTTTGAATAGGTCTGCCTTGGTTGATCAGGTTGAAAAATAATCATGCTGATCTGTACACCTGTTTTTGTTTTAGTAGGAACACCAAGTCCGATAGTAATTTTATTAGTGTCACTAATTTGTTGAAAGTCATTAAGCCTGATGTCATACTGATTTGTGGCAAGTGCTGCTGCAAGTTCAGGTTCATAACTTGTTAAAGAGAGCTCTGGAAAAAATATCGCTGTTGCCTTTTGTGAGCACGCAAGTTCAATTAGCTTTTTATGCTTTTCAATGTTAGCTGAGATGTCGCCTTTGATTGGGCTTATCTGTGCGATACTTATTTTCATTGTCACTACAAATTACAAATTCATTATCAGGTAGGTAGGCAAGTTCCAAACGTCTAACGCGTTTTTGTTTTGAATAAAGATAAATTAAAGAAATGTAAATTCAATCAGGTGGGTGAATGTCAATGATTTTATCCGCTGGTGTAACTTCATTAACGTTCTGCTATCATCAACATCAAAATCGTTATCTTTATTTATGGTTCAGATAAACCTTGCTCTGCTATGAAAGAAATAAAAAAAGAAGACATCAAACAGGAAGTATTTGATCTCTATGATGACTATGCACACAACCGTATCGACAGACGATTGTTTCTTGATAGACTTTCTATCTATGCTGTCGGTGGTATTACGGTGGCATCGTTGCTGAGTTTTATCAGTCCCAATTATAGTGTTATTCAAATTCAGCCTGGCGATCCGAGATTGAAATCGGATTACATCAATTATAATTCACCAAAAGGTGGGGGCAACATTCGTGGTTTGCTTTCTCGCTTAACTGATGCGAAAGGTAAATTGCCAGGTGTGATTGTGGTACATGAAAACCGTGGACTTAATCCATACATTGAAGATGTTGGCAGGAGAGTAGCACTGGCAGGTTTCATTTCATTAGCACCCGATGCCCTTACGCCACTGGGAGGATATCCCGGAAATGATGATGATGGAAGAACACTGCAAAGCAAGCGAGATCGTAATGAAATGCTGGAAGATTTTATTGCAGCATTTGAATATTTAAAGACACATCCGGAGTGTAATGGTAAAGTAGGTGTTGTTGGATTTTGTTTTGGTGGCTGGATCACAAACATGATGGCCGTGCGCGTACCTGATTTAGGAGCTGCTGTTCCTTACTATGGCGGACAACCCGCTGCTGAAGACGTTCCTAAAATTAAAGCACCATTGTTGATTCACTATGCAGGCTTAGACACGCGTGTAAATGAAGGTTGGCCTGCTTACGAGAAAGCACTAAAAGAAAATAGTAAGGAATATACGGAGTATGTATATCCGGAAGTAAATCATGGATTTCATAATGATAGTACGCCTCGCTATGATAAGGCTGCAGCTGAATTGAGTTGGCAACGGACGATAGATTTTTTTAAGGCGAAGTTGAAGTAGATTTCAAATTTTGAGTTTCAGATTTAAGATTTCTGATCAGAAATCTTGTTTGAAACTTCCTCACATTCCCCGTGCATTGAGTGTGGTTTTTTGAAGATGCGCGCTGGCACTCTTGTGTGTTATGGGAAGTGAGTGCTCGCGCGATGAGAACGACAGAGGGTTGATCAAAATCATGCTGCATTTGATCAACCCGCAGTCGTATAAGGAGTGAAGCCGATCAACGACCGACTTGGCGTCGGTGTTGATTGGGCTTCATATCAATATCTCGTGGGGGCGTGCAAATCGTTTTGAGTACTAACCGAAACATAATCGTTAAGATTATGTTTCGAAAACTTTGTCGACTTGGACCATCAAACAAAAAGCCACACAAGGCTTTTTGTTTGATGGCTCCGAGTTTTTAATGTGCCCTGCACTGAATTTATCTGTGCCTCTTATGATTGGGCACGATCAGATAAGTTTAGTCTGTGCAGTTGGTTAACAGATAATGTTTTAGAACCCACTGTTCTTGCAGGGACATTTCAAAATTGTTGAATATTTTCTACACTTTGAAAGTATAGCCTCGCTGCTCCTTGTCTCCATACTTATAACAGTCAATAATGATATGCCTTGTAATGATGGTCTCCGAGGCATATTTAGTGAGATGATTGTGCTTTAAATTTCAATGCCATCACCAATTAGAAATGCAGTTCTGCAGGGCATGAAAATGGCATATCTGTAGGCAGGCATACGTTATAATAAAGATGAAAAAGAAAATACATAACGAACAACTCAAACTTGCAGGTGGTGATATGTTAAGTCAAAAAACAAATGAGGATTTTAATAAACAGAAACCTGATCCTAACAGTCCCAACTTCAAGGCAGCTCCACTCACCTATACTTGCCCCATGCATCCTAAGGTGGGAATGAATAAACCTGGTAAATGTCCGAAATGTGGAATGCGATTGATGAAAAAAAGTAGCCGGACTATTTCTAACTAAACTAAAAAACAATGTCTTACATTCTGGATATTTCTACTGCCGTTCCTGATTATTCAATTACTAATGAAGAGTTGATTACGTTTTATGCCAAGTCTTTACAGGTGAGTGGGCTACCAGAAATAACCAAGAAATTGAATTATCTGATTGAAAAAACTAAAATTGTTAATCGTCATACCTGCATCCCTGATTTCAATGAACATGAGAGAGAGTTATACACGAATGAAAATTATCAACCACAGGTAGAACAAAGAATGGCTGTCTATAAAGAAAAGATTATGCCGCTTGCCACGAAGGCTATCGATCAACTTTTTTTCAAAAATAATCTCGACTCAGATGACATCACTCATTTAATTACTATTAGCTGCACTGGTGTATTTGCTCCCGGTCTTGAGTTTCTGGTAGCTGAGCATTACAATCTTCAGCATACGGAAAAAGTAGCGTTCAACTTTTTAGGATGTTATGCTGCAATAAAAGCACTTAAGCATGCACATTATATAGCAGAAGCAAATCCTGATGCCTGCATTTTAATTGTCAGTGCTGAACTTTGCTCATTACATTTTTATCCATCCATTGCTGATGAAGATATTCTTGCCAATTTACTTTTTACGGATGGAGCAGCTGCGCTGGCTGTATGTGGTGTGGAGCATGCATCTGTTAAAAATAAAAAGGTTTTAAAAATTGATGCCATAGGTTCTTCTTATATACCGAATACAATGGATTTGATGACGTGGAATATCTCTTCATCAGCATTCAGAATGTATCTTAGTAAGCATGTGGTAAAAGCCATAAAAGAAAATATTGCACCTGTCGCGAATAATTTTTTAATAAATAATGACGGGAAAGCTGACTACTGGGCAATTCATCCGGGAGGCGTTAAAATTATTGAAGCAGTGAAAGAAAGTCTGAATCTAAGCGACAGTAATGTAGCAGACTCATTAGCGGTGCTGAATCGGTATGGCAATATGTCTTCGCCTACTATTTTGTTTATTCTGAACAGACTTCTGAATAAATTAACTTCAGCTACACCATTTGAGAATAAAAGTATTTTCACGTGTGCCTTCGGACCTGGTTTGAACATTGAGATGATTCATCTTTCAGCAGTAAGTACAGCACGTTCGAGCGAACATAAGCGCTATAGCGAAATTATGGACTCGGCTCAGATTGCATAGAGCAAGAACTTCTGATTTAATAATCTGGATGTTTGTTAAACCATTTCTTTTAAATCAGCAATCACAATTACTTTATCTCCACTGGCAAACTGAATAAGGTCTTCTTTGCAAGGTGCGAGCATAACACCATATCGCTTTTCCGGATTGTTGGCCAACGAGGCGATTCTATAGCCAATGGCCGTTTGATTTTTCTTTAATGCAGACGCTGCAAGCGTGTAAAAATTTACCGGCTTATCTATGCTTATGTAGTTGGTGACAGGTCGCATGAAAATATCAGAGCCTCCTGGCGTGAGAAACTCATCAAAAATTTTCTTAAGCTTTATGTTACAAGCCAGCTGTGCCATCACCATACTGATCAGGTTACTGCTGATTATAAAATCATCAGCATGTGTGACTTCTGCCAAGGAACGATTTCTGTTGTCGAGCATTTCTGAGACAATGGTGAAATTTCTTCCTGCTTCTTTTTCAATCATTCGAAGTTGGATGAGTGTAATAAGTGTAAGGGCATCGGCACCTTGCATGTCGAGTGTATCAGAATAACAAAGCAGAATGACATGCTGATAATTTTCAGATGTGATCAGGCGTGAAAGCTGTACTTTGTTTCTGATGTTACCCTTCTCCAGTTTCAGTGTTTGATTTGATAGTTGTGTTTTGAGCACTTCGATTTTTTCGTCAAGGTCGTCTAATTCCGCGAACACTGTTATTTCAGAGCCCTTGGTAAAATGCTGATCAAGCGTTCGTATGATCTCGGGAGCTTTATGATTCCATCCGAGCAACAATGTTTTTTGCGGAGGTCTTTTGTTGTCAGCGCAGTGAGAAAAAACTGACTCATCAACTACAGGTTTACTTCATTGTGTATTCCAATCAATGCACCATCGCTGAAGCTCAGCAGGCATTGCTCATACGTTAACCCTTGCAGTTCATGTGCATCTATTAGTTCTGTTTCGATGTCATTAAAATCCAGTAGTTCATTATACACTTCGCTCAGCCCGGATTGCAATGATGTCTGCACAATCATTTTCGAGAACAGCTCTTCTGTTACAATAGTTGTTATCTCATCTTTACCAATCAAATCTAGTACTTCAAGATTTTCACGATCGCGTACTTCGATCACAATATGATATTTCTCAGATTTGCGATTATGACTTTTCATGAGCGCCATAATTGTTTTGATAGAATGAGTGTCGTGTACATCATTCTCCTGTGCCATCACTACAATAGTTCGGGCTTCATGAGGATTAACAATTTCAATATCGTTTCGGTCTATCACATTACCACTCCTGCAAATGATTCTCACTTTAGTATCATGAGGAACTTTGCTTTTAATTTCATCCTCCATTTCAATCTTGTCTTTGTCGGCCAGGATAACGATCACCAGACGTTCATGTTTTTGTCTGGCGCAGGCAAGCTTGCTGAGTAGAGGGAAAATCATGGGCGACCATCCAAGGATGAGGATGTGATCTTTTTCACTTACAAAAGATCTTCCTTTTCGCATATTCACCAACGTGTCGGTAATGCCTGCATTCACGATACCAATTAATGTACTGACCATGAGCAGGCCAACAATAGTAACAACCACCATCACTGCACGAAAAGCCCATCCATTATCATTATTCAAATTACCTGGGTCGAGTGTTCTCATCAGACTTACCCATAGTGCTTCAACAAATTCGATATTCTTTTCACTGGGATCGATATTAAAAATGGTGACCAGCACGGAAGAAATAATCACGACGGCGGCGGAGACAAGACCAAGCCAGCCTATGAGCGCGATAGTGCCTGAGTTCAAGGTGTTATCAAACCAATACAAGAATTTTGCCCGAAAGGATTTGAAGTATGGTTTCATAAAAGACTGGACTTGTGATGTTTTCTCTAAGCTAAATAATGTATTGGTTAGTTTCTAGGGGTTAGGACTTGAGGTCTGTAAATTTTTCTTATGCCTCCGTGCGTTGAGTAGAGTGTTGTGAAGATGCGCGCTGGGGTTGTTGGATGTTGTGGGAAGTGTGTGCTCGCGCGTTGGGAGCGATAGAAGGTTGACCAAATGCTTGAGTGCATTTGGTCAACCCTCTATCGCATGAATGGTGAAGCCGATCAATTACCGACTTAGCGTCGGTGTTGATTGGGCTTCAGGAAGAATATGAATCATAGATTTGATGAAGATTGTTTGCACGATACTGAAACATGATTGTTCTGATCATTTCGAAATACTGCGATCTTGTGCATGTTAATCTGTTTAAAATAAATTGTTATTTTTGAGGTTCTAAACGGAGCAACATGCTAAAAAAAATAGCCCTTTCAATCTTTCTTCTTTCTTGTCTTACTGCTCACACTCAAACCTTAGACCTTTCATTTAATTCGCCAATTCCTTTAAAACCTGCGGATATATTGGATTTTGCGGTATTGCCTGATGGTAAGTACCTCGTAGGCGGGCGAATTGCATACTTTGAAGATAAGAGGGTGCACAACCTGATAAGGCTTAATGCTGATGGAACCTTAGATCAGACTTTTTCCTTTGCCCCAGCAATTGATTATAGCGTTAGCAGAATTGAACCATTAAGTTCAGGTGATATTCTGGTAACTACCTCTTATAGCAATACCTTACTTCGACTTAATTCTTCTGGTGAAATTATTGCAACGACAATTTTACCACAAGCGATAATGGATATAGCCATACAAGAAAATGGTCAGATTCTTATATGTGGTGGACTTGATTGGGCTAATAACTATGGGTTTATCAAAAGGTATAACAGCGATTTAACTCCAGACCTTGATTTTAATAACCTGGCAACTATTGATAATGGCATAGTAACAACAGTGCGATTATTCAATTCAAAAATTTATTTAGCAGGTACTTTTAGCAGCGTTAATTCAACTACAAAAAATGATATTGTGAGATTGAACATGGATGGATCTCTCGACCCTACATTCGACACGGGTGCAGGTACTAATGACATACTTCGATCCATCACTATTCAAGATGACGGGAAAATTATTATCGGCGGTAAATCGTATTTGACTTCATTTAATAACGAAAACGTTTTTGGTGTTGGAAGGCTCAACGCAAATGGGACAATTGACCATAGTGTTTATTTTAACTATGGAATGTACTCTCAACCTTCATTGGTAACTTATAAGGATAATAAGTTTTGGTTTGGCGTGTCAACTAAGGTAAATAATAAGGAAGATTTTTATTTCTTGCGTTATAATGATGACGGTACGTTAGATGATACGTTCACCCCTATTCAACTGGATTTTTTCAGTGGTCCTGATTTTCCGCTTGTTTACAAATTCATTAATTCGGATGTAGTTATTAACAGGACTAATAATTTAACCAGATCGGGGTTCTCAAAATTATCACTAACTGGTGTACGAGACATTTCTTTTCAACCCGACATAAGTTATTACGGAACCATTTCAGATGCTGATTACAAGAATGGAACACTGATTGTTGGCGGACAATTTGATAGACTCGATGGGTTTTCAACCTTCAATCTCGGCAGACTTAATGCAGATGGAACGTGTGACCATGCTTTTTCAGCAGATAATAATTCTAACACAACTCCAACAATCAAGATCATTGACGATGACAATGTCATGGTAGGTGGTTATAATGATATTTTAAAAGTCAATTCGTCTGGTGTGTTAAAACCAGATTTTAATTTCAATCTATTTGAAGGCTTGAATACCATAGAGAAATTCGTATTTCTACCCAGTGGTAAAATTATGATTTCGGATGGCTTTAAGATTTATCGTTTAAATTCAGATGGAACTAGAGATACAAATTTTGACAGTGGTTCAGGTGGATGTTGTTTAGGTAGTTCATTTGACTTAGCGATACAGTCCAATAATAAAATAATCTTCGGAGCAGCATTTGAAACGTATAATAATATTTCTTCCAAGATAACAGTGAGATTGAATGAAAGCGGAGCAGTGGACGACACATTCAAATCTGGCTTTGGAAAAACAGGTGATTTTGTAGCAGGCATCAAAGTACTTGCCAATGACGATCTGGCTTTAACAGGTTATTTCAGTTCGTATAATGATGATCCAATTGTCGGTCATCTTATTAAAGTTTCCAGTGATGGTAAATCAATGGATAAAACATTTACGGATAATTTTCCTGTTGATTTCTATCCAACACAAGTTCTGGAAGAAGACAATAATTTAATTATTCCAGGACGCCTTATTGGAAACGATCCACAACCCTATAAAATTAAATCGTTTAATATGGATGGAAGCTCCAATGATTTCTTTACGCTTCCAGAGAATGTAAAAGATTTATTTACGTATAAAATAGTGCCCTTAGTGGATGGTTATTTATTAATTGGGAATTACCAGGTAAACGATGAACCGTTAAACAGACAAATGATCAAACTTCTCAAGAAGAAGACTATAACAGGTATTGGTTTAGATAAACCAGAAGAAAGAATAAGTATTTATCCAGTGCCTGCGTCTGAAGAATTAAATGTACACAGTGAGGAAGCAGTCCATAAGATTAAACTCTTATCGACAACTGGAGTTGAAGTTTTTAGTCAATGTGTAAATAAATCTAGCCGATCAATCAGCATAGATGTCAGAAATCTACCTGTAGGTTTATATATAATTACCGTAACAGGACAATCAGGACGGACATCAACAATGAAATGGTTAAAGAACTAAGTTGATCAGGCTTCAAAAAAATGCAAAGCACTTGTTGTCACTTCCTTTTCAGAGCAGAAAGAAATTCCATTCGCAGGGCTTCGTTTTGAAACTGGCCTGAGTATAGGGAGGTTGTGGTGCTGCTGTTTGAGTCTTGTATGCCGCGTGAGGCAACGCATAGGTGTGTTGCATCTATTTGTACTGCGACGTCTTGGGTTTGTAAAGCTTCTTTTAATCCTTCGGCTATCTCGCGGGTTAAGCGCTCTTGCACTTGCGGACGTTTGGCATAGTATTGCACGAGTCGGTTTATTTTGGATAAGCCAATAACATTATTGCCGGGAATGTAAGCCACGTGTACTTTGCCAATGATTGGAACGAAGTGATGTTCGCAATAGGAGTAGAGTGTGATGTCTTTCTCCATCAACATCTCATTGTATTGATATGTATTTTTAAAAAGGCTGATGGCTGGTTTGTTCGCGGGATTTAATCCACTGAAGATTTCTTTTACAAACATTTTGGCTACTCTGTCTGGCGTGTCTCTTAAGCTATCATCTAAAAGATCAAGACCAAGTGTTTCCATGATACTTTTAAAATGCTGAGCTATAACAGTAATCTTCTCCTCATCACTAATTGCATGTTTGCTAATCTGTAATGCCGGATTGAAAAGCTCGCCTTCTGTTGAAGTTGTGTTTTCAGTTATAATAAGATCGTGTTCTGCAATTTTGGCAGGCGAAGAGTTTACTGACATAGATGTTTTTTTTATTGTTCTAAAATGATCTGTGGTTTGGAGATGCCCAGCGCTAAAAGATTTTCTACTACTGAAGTCGTAAATTTATCTGGTCCGCATACATAGTAGTAATGGTTGACTGGTTGTATATATTGACTTAGTAATGCGCGATCAATACGTTTCCCTGGCTGACCTGAAACGGATACTTCAATCACATCATGATAATGGTCATTCAGAATTTCTTTGAGTTCATCTTTTAGAATGATGTCGTCTGTTATACGATTAGCAAAGAGTAATGTATTATCGGTAACGCTTTTATTTTGTTTGCTTAGTTCAAGAAAGAACAAGTGTCTTAATATAGCAATGAAGGGTGTGATGCCTGCACCGCCTGCGATGAACACTCCGGGGCCTTCATAGCGAATGGTGCCGAATACTTCATGCACAATCAGTTCGTCACCTTCTTTAACCTGGAGAAGATTCTCCGTCATGCCGCTGTGGCCGGTGTAGATTTTAATGATAAACTCCAGGTGATCGGCTTCGGGCAGGCTGGTAAAGGTGAAAGGCCGTAACACATCTTGAAGTGTTGCTTTGTTGATAGAGATTTCTGTAGCCTGCCCAGGTATAAAAGTATACCCTGCTGGTTTCTCAACAGCAAATCGTTTCACATTGTGTGTTACAAAATCAGTCTTTAACACCTTTACTATATAAGCCTTCATGGAGGTTAGTGCTTTGCAGAAGCGTTAAGATTTGAAAGCTGTCCAAGTGAGAATGCACCGATGGCCATTACTAAATCACGAACGGCTACATCTAAATATCGTCCGCTGGCAAGCAAGCTTAAAGCAATTAATACAAGCCATGCACTAACTACGTATGCGCCAATCTTTGGATTAATAAGAACAAGCACGCCGGCAAAGATTTCTATTATACCAACAAGCACCATAAACGCGCTGGCGCTAAGTGGCAGCATACCGACTAACGATGGATTGAGATAGTCAACCCAGTTTGTTAACAGGTTGGTAAATTTGTCTGCACCAGCTACAATGGGTACAAAACCATAGGTGAATTTTAAGAGCGTTTGAACGTCAGATAATTTTTTAGTTGTGTCCATAGTATTGTTGTTTTGGTGGTGTTTATATGGATTAGAGCATTTTGACTGTAAAGGGTTACAAATTATTTGTTAGAAAAACCTTGTAACGTTTTACGAACTTCGTACTCTGTTAGAGTGTTAGATGTCTAAGTCCAAAAAGAGCATACCATGTTAACTGACGAAGAAATTGTAGACCGCGTTATTGGCGGTGAGAACCATTTGTATGAGTCTTTAATCCGGAAATACAATCAGCGTTTATATCGTATCAGCAGGTCTATTGTGAATGACGATGATGAAGTTGAAGATATTATGCAGACAGCGTACCTCAACGCTTATCTGAATCTTTCAGCCTTTAAGAATAAATCATCCTTTGGAACATGGCTCACCAGGATTTTAATAAATGAAAGTCTGTTACACAAAAAACGAAAGATAAAGCTTGATAAAATTCTAGTTGAAAAGCAGGACCTCAATTATAGTAATGAAACTCCTTTAACCGGTCTTATGAACAATGAACTGAAAACAATACTCGAAAAGTCGATAGCTACGTTGCCAGAAAAGTATCGCCTGGTGTTTGTGATGCGAGAGATTGAAGAAATGAGTACGAACGAGACTATGGAAACGCTCAACCTCACAGAGTCAAATGTTAAAGTAAGACTAACCCGCGCAAAGGAAATGTTGCGTGATGTTTTGAGCAGTCATTATAAGACGTCTGGTGTGTATGATTTTCATCTTACCCGATGTGATAAAATAGCGAATCATGTCATGACGCAGATCAATACTATTGCTCATGCAAAGAGATAACATAGGGAATTAAATCTCGACTATTAAGTTTGAA
>Ga0310811_10011924_pt1 | contig 11281 bp, 8 predicted proteins | sample YCmetagenome_FD_207642 | JGI IMG/M metagenome (GOLD analysis project Ga0310811, IMG submission 207642) | Soil microbial communities from experimental microcosm in Duke University, North Carolina, United States - YC | ecosystem: Engineered > Artificial ecosystem > Soil microcosm > Unclassified ... | reverse complement strand
GTTTCGAATGACGTCAACCGGGCGGTGGCCGGACGCGTGATCTACGCCGCCCTGCTCACCCCTCAGGGGAAATACCTCCACGACTTCTTCATCGTGGCGCTGCCCGATGAACAAGGCGAGTCGCTGCACCTCGACTGCGAAGGTCAGCGCACGGCCGACCTCGTGAAACGCCTCAACGCCTACAAGCTGCGCTCCAGGGTGACCATCGAGGATGTGACCGACCGTTACCGCGTCATTGCGCTCCTCGGCGACGGACCGCACGACAGCGAAGCGCTGTGCGGCTTCGAAGGGCGCGGCGGGCCATTCGCAGGAGGCATGTGCTACGTCGATCCCCGCTACGCCGGCGTCGGCGCGCGCGCCTTGCTGCCCGTGGCCGGCATCGGCGAGCTGATGGAAGCCGGATTCGAGGAGAAGGATCCGTCCGCCTACGAGCGGCTGCGGCTCTACTACGGGCTACCGGACGGCAGCCGCGATCTTCCGGTCGAGAAGGCGCTCCTGCTTGAATCGGGCTTCGACGACCTTCACGGCATCGATTGGAATAAGGGCTGCTACGTCGGGCAGGAGCTGACAGCGCGAACCCGCTATCGCTCGCTCGTGCGCAAACTCCTCCTGCCGGTGCAGTTCGACGGCGAAGCGCCGCCGTACGGCGCCGCGGTGACTGCGGGCGGCGAGGACATCGGCGAGATGCGGACGTCGTTCGATGGCCACGGCATCGCGTTGTTCCGGGTCGAACTGTTGGATAAGGCCGTGGCGGCCAGCACGCCGATCACCTCGGGCGGCGCCGCGATTAACGTGCTGCACCCGGGCTGGCTGAAGCACAACCCGGGTGACGAGCCGGCGGAAAGCCCGCCCGGCCAGGGCGCATAGCCCGGCCGGGCGGCACGTCCCTCAGACGCCCATTCCTCAGGCGACCATTTCGGTGCGCGAATCCTTGGCGCTGCCCATCGCGATCTCCGCCTGGGCGGCGGCGAGCCGCGCCACCGGCACGCGATAGGGCGAGCACGACACGTAATCGAGCCCGATCTCGGCGACGAACATGATCGAAGCCGGATCGCCGCCGTGCTCGCCGCAGATGCCAAGCTTCAGGTTCTTCCGAGTCTTGCGACCACGTGTCGCCGCGATCTTGATCAACTCGCCGACGCCTTCGCGATCCAGCGTCGCGAACGGATCCGACTCTATGATGTGGCGCTTACGGTAGGTCTCGAGGAAGTGCGACGCATCGTCGCGCGACAGCCCGAACGTCGTCTGGGTCAGATCGTTCGTGCCGAAGCTGAAGAAGTCGGCTGACTCGGCGATGCTGCCGGCCTGCAGTGCCGCCCGCGGCAGTTCGATCATCGTGCCGACGCGATACGAGATCTTCATCCCGGTCTCCTCCTTCACCGAGGCCGCGACGCGATCGATCAGTGTCTTGAGCACGTCGAACTCCGAACGGGTGGCGATCAGGGGTAACATCACCTCCGGCATGACCAGGATGCGGGACCTCGCCACCTCCGCCGCAGCCTCGAAGATCGCCCGCGCTTGCATCTCGTAGATCTCGGGGCAGGTGATGCCGAGCCGGCAACCGCGATGTCCCAGCATCGGGTTCGACTCGTGCATGTCGGCCGCCCGGCGGCGCACCTCATCCTCGGTCAAGCCCGCTGCCAGCGCGACTTCGGTGATCTCGCCGTCCGAGTGCGGCAGGAACTCATGGAGCGGCGGATCGAGCAGACGGATCGTCACCGGCAGGCCGCTCATGGCCTTGAAGATGCCGACGAAGTCGCTGCGTTGCATCGGCAGCAGCTCGTCGAGCGCCGCGCGCCGCGCTGCCTCATCCTTCGCCATGATCATGCGGCGTACGGCGACGATGCGGTCGGGCTCGAAGAACATGTGCTCGGTGCGGCAGAGGCCGATGCCCTCCGCGCCGAAGCCGCGCGCGACCTCGGCGTCGGACGGCGTGTCGGCGTTGGCACGGACCGCGAGCGTCCGCGTCTTGTCGGCCCATTCCATCAGCGTGCCGAAGTCGCCCGACGTCGTGTCGGCGGGGATCGTCGGCATGGAGCCCTTCATGACCTCGCCGGTCGCGCCGTCGAGCGTGATCACCTCGCCGGCACGGAGCGTCTCGCCGTTCACCGTGAGCGTTCCTGCGGCGTAGTCGACGCGGATGTCGCCGGCGCCGGCGACGCACGGGCGTCCCATGCCGCGAGCAACCACCGCCGCGTGGCTGGTCATGCCGCCGCGCGTGGTGAGAATGCCCCTGGCGGCATGCATGCCATGGATGTCCTCGGGGCTGGTCTCGACGCGTACCAGGATGACGTCCTGGCCGCCCGAGGCACGGGCCTCAGCCTCATCGGCAGAGAACACAATCGCGCCGACCGCAGCGCCCGGCGACGCCGGCAGGCCCTTTGCCAGCACCGTGCGCGGCGCCTTGGGATCGATCGTCGGATGCAGCAGTTGGTCGAGCGCCGCGGGATCGACGCGCATCAGCGCCTCAGTCTCGGTGATGACGCCCTCGCGCACGAGGTCGACCGCGATCTTCACCGCGGCGCGTGCGGTCCGCTTGCCAGAGCGCGTCTGGAGCATCCACAGCTTGCCCTGCTGGACCGTGAACTCCATGTCCTGGACATCGCGGTAATGGCTTTCGAGAGATGCTCGGATGTCGCAAAGCTGCCGGTACAGGTCCGGCATCACCTCTTCCATTGACGCTCGGTCGGCTTTGGCGGCGTCGCGCGCGGCGGCGGTCAGGTGCTGCGGCGTGCGAATGCCGGCGACGACGTCCTCGCCCTGCGCGTTGACCAGATACTCGCCATAGAAGACGTTCTCGCCGGTCGACGGATCGCGGGTGAAGGCGACGCCGGTGGCGCAGTCTTCGCCCATATTGCCGAACACCATGGCCTGGACGTTGACGGCAGTGCCCCACGACTCCGGAATGTCGTGCAGGCGGCGATAGGTAATGGCGCGCTGGTTCATCCAGCTCTGGAACACCGCGCCGATCGCGCCCCACAACTGCTCGGGCGGGCTGTCGGGGAACGGAGTGCCGCTTTGGGCGAGCACCTCGTCCTTGTAGCGCGCGACGATCGCGCGCCAGTCATCGGCCTTCATATCGGTGTCGGCCTCGTAGCCCTTCGCGCTCTTGTGCTCGCTCAGGATCTCGGCAAAGGCGTCGCGATCGAGGCCGAGCACGACGTCCGAGTACATCTCGATGAAGCGGCGGTAGGAATCGTAGGCAAACCGCGCGTCCTTGGTGCGCCGCGCGAGGCCTTCGACGGTCACGTCGTTGAGTCCGAGATTGAGCACGGTGTCCATCATGCCCGGCATCGAGGCACGAGCACCGGAGCGCACCGACACAAGAAGCGGATTCGACGGATCCCCGAAGGTCATGCCGACGAGCGTCTCGACGCGTTTCATCGCGTTCTCGACCTGGGCCTTGAGGCCGCTCGGATATGAGTTCTCATGGCCGTAAAAGTGCGTGCAGACGTCGGTGGTGATGGTGAATCCCGGCGGAACCGGCAACCCGAGCCAGCTCATTTCGTGGAGGCTCGCGCCCTTGCCGCCGAGCAACTCACGCATGTCGGCACGACCTTCGGCGGAACCTGCCCCGAACTTGTACACCCACTTCGCCATATGACTTCCTCCTGTCCATGGTGACGCGCACACGGCGAGAGGCTTCCGGCGATCGATCCCTCCGAGGCGCGAGAGAGGAACGTCGGCCAAAAACACAACGCGAGTCGCGGCGCGCGAGGAGGGTGAGTGTACGGACGAACGGAAACGTGTCCGGGGCGTTTCCCGTGACACATTCGGAGCAGAAATTCCGAAAAAAGCCCGTGCGATGACATCGCAGCCGCACCGTATTGGCACAGCCGTGTCTTGGACAGTTAACCTTCGATTTTTGCGAAGTCGGCGACTCGGTTCATCGTCGCGCGAATCGTGGCGAGCAGCCGCAGACGATTCACCCGCAGATCCTTGTCCTCGGCGTTCACCGTGACCTTGTCGAAGAAGGTGTCCACAGCGGGGCGCAAGGCCGCGAGCACCGTCATCGCGCCTGCGTAATCTTCCTTCACCAGCGCGGAGTCGATGCCCATCCGCGCGACTCCGAGCGCATCGACCAGGCGCTTCTCCTCACCGGCGACGAGGCGTGCCGGATCGATCTCGCCATCGTAGACAGTCCCGTCTTTCTTTTCCTCGATCGAGACGATGTTGGTAGCGCGACGATAGGCGATCAGAAGGTTCGCGCCGTCCGCCGACTCGAGGAACCGGGCGAGCGCGTCGACCCGCGCGACTAGCCGCACCAGATCGTCCTCGCCCCCGAGCGAGAAGACCGCGTCGATCAGATCGTAACGGACGCCCTTCTCGCGCAGAGCAACCTTCAGGCGGTCGGCGAAGAACGCGAGCAGTTCGTCGACCTGCGATTGCCCGAGCCGTCCACGCGCCGCTTCCTCGTAGATGCGCTCCGACGTCCGCAGCACCCTCGCGAGCGGAATGCGCAGTCCGTTCTCGAGCACGATGCGGATCACGCCCAGCGCCGCGCGACGCAGCGCAAACGGATCACCCGAGCCTGTGGGCTTCTCGCCGACACCGAAGAAGCCGACCAGCGTGTCGAGCTTGTCGGCGAGCGCCACCGCGACCGACACTGGCGCCTTCGGGCACTGGTCGTTCGGGCCCTTGGGAGCGTAGTGCTCGGCGATGGCGTTGGCGACCTCGACCGCCTCGCCGCCGTGGAGCGCGTAATAGCGCCCCATGATGCCCTGCAGTTCGGGAAACTCGCCGACCATGCCGGTGACGAGGTCCGCCTTGCACAGTTCGGCGGCCGAGCGCACACGGTCGCGGTCGGCATCGACGACCGAGGCGAGCTCGGACGCGAGTGCCACGACGCGCTCGACCTTGTCGGCGATCGTCCCGAGCTTCGCGTGGAACACGATGTCCTTGAGCGCCGGCACCCGCTCGGCCAGCGGAATCTTGCGGTCCTGATCCCAGAAGAAGCGCGCGTCGGAGAGCCGCGCGCGCAGCACGCGCTCGTTGCCGGTGATGACCGCCGCGCCGCCGTCGTCGGTCAGCATGTTGGCGACGGTGACGAATTTGTTGGCGAGGGCTCCGTCGCAGGTCATCAGCGCGAAGTACTTCTGATGGGTGCGCATCGCCGTGGTCAGCACCTCGGCGGGCACGTCCATGAAGGATTCATCGATGGTGCCGACGAGCGGCACCGGCCATTCGATCAGCCCGGCCACTTCCTCGAGCAGCCCGCGATCGTCCTTGAGCACAAGTCCCTGCGTCTTCGCCTCGGCGGCCGCGTCGTCCCAGATCATTTTGGCGCGGTCGCCGTGATCGATCACGACGTAGGCCGCGCGCAGCTTCTGCCGATACTCGGCAAAATCCGCGACGTGGATCGGTGCCGGCGCGAGGAAGCGATGCCCCCGTGTCGCGTTGCCGCTCTTCACCGGGCCGAACGCGAAGTCCACGGTGCGGCCGTCGAACACGCACAGGATCGAGTGCAGCGGACGCACCCAGCGGACGCTCTCGGCGCCCCAGCGCATCGACTTCGGCCACGGCAACTTGGCGATCGCGTCCGGCAGAACTTCGGCGAGCACCTGGGCCGTCACGCGGCCCTTCTTCTGCACCACGGCGAACCAGAATTCGGCCTTGCCGACGGTGCGCTTTTCGCACTGGTCGAGGCTGATGAGGCCGGCGCCCCGGAGGAAGCCCTGGATCGCCTGGTCGGGCGAGCCGACGCGCGGGCCTTTTTTCTCCTCGGTGACGTCGGGCTGTTCGACCGGCAGGCCGTCGACGACGAGGGCGAGGCGGCGCGGGGTCACGTAGGCGTCGGCGCGGGCGAACGTGAGCCCCGCCGCCTTGAGCGCATCGGTGACGAGGCGCTTCAGGTCCTCGGCGCCGCGCGACTGCATGCGGGCGGGAATCTCCTCGGAGAACAGCTCGAGCAGCAGCTCCGCCATCAGGCCTTGCTCCCCCCGGCCGCGACCTTGGAGCGCGACGCGAGCCAGCCCTCGCAGCACGCCTTGGCGAGCGTACGCACGCGGCCGATGTAGGCCTGGCGCTCGGCAACCGAGATCACGCCGCGCGCGTCGAGAAGGTTGAAGCGATGGCTCGCCTTGATGCACTGGTCGTAGGCCGGCAGCGGCAGCTTGCGCTCAAGGAGCGCCTTGCATTCCTTCTCCGCGTCCTCGAAGTGACGGAACAGCATCGCGGTGTCGGCGTACTCGAAGTTGTGCGCCGAATACTCGATCTCCGACTGCTTGAAGATGTCGCCGTACTTCACGCCGGCGCCGTTGAAGTCGAGATCGTAGACGTTCTCGACCCCCTGCACGTACATGGCGAGGCGCTCGAGGCCGTAGGTGAGCTCGACCGCCACCGGATCGCACTCGATGCCGCCGACCTGCTGGAAGTAGGTGAACTGCGTCACCTCCATGCCGTCGCACCACACCTCCCAGCCGAGTCCCCAGGCGCCCAGCGTCGGGCTCTCCCAGTCGTCCTCGACGAAGCGGATGTCGTGGTGGCGCGGATCGATGCCGAGTTCCTTCAGGCTCTGAAGGTAGAGCTCCTGCGAGTCGGCGGGCGACGGCTTCAGAATGACCTGGAACTGGTAGTAGTGCTGCAACCGGTTCGGGTTCTCGCCGTAACGGCCGTCCTTGGGGCGGCGCGACGGCTGGACGTAGGCCGCTTTCCACGGCTCGGGCCCGAGCGCGCGCAGCGTCGTCGCCGGATGGAACGTGCCGGCGCCGACCTCCATGTCGTAGGGCTGGAGGATGACACACCCCTTCCGGGCCCAGAACGTCTGCAGCCGCAGAATCAGATCCTGAAAGGAAAGGGTCGACGCCATCCGAGGAATTTCGTGGGGAACTTGTTCGCAGGGAACCGCGGGCGTGGGGGTATCCCGACGCGCGCGCACCTTAAGGCAGGGCGTCTGACCGGGTCAACGCCGCTGCGGGCACTCCGGGCGGCCGCATGGTGCGGCGTCGGCGGCGATGTAGGCGCCGCACACGGGGCATTCCCTGAGGCTCACCGGCTCCCGCGGACCGGACTGGCGGGCCTGCTGCTCCGCCTGGCGCTGCATCTCGCGAAAGGCCTCGCGGATCAGGCGCACGCGCGCGCGATAGCGGAAGTACGTCCACACCGCGAGCGCGAGCAGGACGAGAAGAACGATTTTACCGAACGACAGACCCAACATACCGCGCTACAGCTCCAGCGGATGCGCGTGGCGCAGCACCGCCTCGGCGGCCGCGGTGTAGCGGCCGCCGGTTTCATGAAGGACGAGACCGGCGGCGAGCCGCATCGGCTGCGCCGAGCCCTTGACCGCCCGCACCAGCACGCGTTTGGCGGGCTTGGCGCTCGAGTCCGGCCACAGGGGGAACACGACGATGCCGCCGGCGCGACCATGCAACTCCGCCAGCACATGATCGAGCCGATCGGCGCGATGGATCAGGGTGAACGTGCCCTTGGCTCGCACCATCGCCAGTGCGAACCGGATCCAGGTCGCGAGATCCGCCGTCCCCTCGACGTGCGCGGTGGCGCGGCCGCCGTTGGCCGGCGGCGTCGCCTTCTCCGCCTCGAGGTACGGCGGGTTGGCCATGGCGTGGTCGAAGGTGCCGGGCGCGAGGCGGATCGGCGGCCGGGTCACGTCGCCGATCATGATGTTGACGCGGTTGGCGACGCCGTTGCGCCGCACGTTCTCGTTGGCGAGTCGCACAGTCGTCGGCTCGACGTCGAGTCCGGAGATGCGGCAGTCGGGCTCGCGCATGGCCAGGCACAGCGACGCGGCACCGGTTCCGGCGCCGACGTCGAGCACGCTCTCGCCCGCGCGCACCGGCACCGCGGCGGCGAGAAACACCGGGTCGATCGCCGCGCGATAGCCGTCCTCGGGCTGCAGCAGATGCACGCGTCCGCCGAGCAGCGAATCGTCGGTCACGTCGCTCGCGCTGGGAATGTTGAGCGGATCCTCGTCCGGAAGTGCCGCCATCAGGAGCGGCTCTCGATGGCTGCCTCGATGATGCCGCGCGCCCGGGCTTCGTGCTCGTCCGCCACCATCAGGCGACGAGGGATCGCGCCGATCGATCCGTCGGCGATCGAGGCGTGCGCGTCGAACACCGCCGTCGCGATGCCCTCGGCGGCGAGAATGCTCTCGGCAAACGAGAGCAGAACCGGATCTGTGGTGCGCAGGATGTCTTTCATAGAAGTCGGTCGGAGGCGTGGCGCGCAGGGTGCCGGTTGCTTGCCCGGCAGGGGCGCCGCCTCTATGCTCCCCCGCGTAACATGGGGGGAACGCCCCGGGGCGTCAAGAAACGCTCCGGCGCAACGATGCACGGGGTGCCGACAGTGGGTTCAGTGGTCGACATGGACAGCGCGCGCGGCAAGGGGCCGCAGCCCACGCTCGAGGGCTTGCAGCGTCTCGTCGCCGGCGACCTGTCGGCCGTAAACACCCTCATCGTCCGTCACATGCACAGCCCGGTGGCGCTGATTCCAGAGCTCGCCGGCCACATCATCGCCGCCGGCGGCAAGCGGCTCCGGCCGATGCTCCTGATCGCCTGTTCGCGGATGTGCGGTTACCGCGGCGAACGCCACATTGGCCTCGCCGCAGCGGTCGAGTTCATCCACACCGCGACTCTCCTCCACGACGACGTGGTCGACGCGAGCGATCTCCGGCGCGGGCTCGCCACCGCCAATGCGGTGTGGGGCAACAAGCCGAGCGTGCTGGTCGGCGACTTCCTGTTCTCGCGCGCATTCCAGTTGATGGTGGCCGACGGCTCGCTCGACGTGCTCGCGATCCTGTCGGAGGCCTCCGCGGTGATCGCCGAGGGCGAGGTGCTGCAGCTCACCACCGCCAACGACACTGAAACGTCGGAGACCCAGTACCTCGACGTCATCAAGGCCAAGACCGCGAAGCTGTTCGCTGCGGCGACCCGCCTCGGCGCCGTGGTCTCCGGACGTCCCAAGGTCGAGGAGGAGGCGCTCGAGACCTTCGGTCTCAACCTCGGTATCGCCTTCCAGCTCGTCGACGACGTCCTCGACTACACCTCGCGCGATTCGACCATGGGCAAGAACGTCGGTGACGACTTCCGCGAAGGCAAGATCACGCTGCCGATCGTGCTGGCGTTCCGCCGCGGTGCAGCGGACGAGCAAGACTTCTGGCGCCGGACGCTCGAACGCCTGGAGCAAGAGCCGGGCGACCTTGAACGCGCCATCGGCCTCCTTAACGGCCACGGCGCGCTTGGCGACGCCGTCGACCGCGCCCGCCACTATTCGGCCCTGGCCCGCGATTCGCTCGATATGTTCCCCAACGGGGCCGAAAAGACGGCCCTGCTCGACGCCATCGCCTTCAACCTGCAGCGCAGCTACTAGCCTCCGCCCTCGGCGAAGGCTTGCTTTCCGGGCCTTCCGGCCCCGCCCGGTCCGCCGGTCCGGCCTGCGCGTTCCGCACGTTGTCATTCGCGCCCGGGCGGTCTATAAGGGCCGCCGCCACGGGGAGTAGCTCAGCCTGGTAGAGCACTAGCTTCGGGAGCTAGGGGCCGGAGGTTCGAATCCTCTCTCCCCGACCATCCAAATCCCGGCCATCACCCCTCCGGAACCGGAGGGTTTTTTGCTGTGCGCGGCTGCGCGCGCAAAAGCGCCACAAGTATCATTTTGGCAGCATTGAAGCGCAGCGTGATGCCACGCGCGCGCGCCTGAATTTCCGGACAACGTCGGTTGAACCCGGCTCCCCCACGATGCCGCTTTCAGCCGGGCTAGGGGAGTTTTCCATGTCCGATCAGCGCGTGAGCGGCAACAAACAGCCCACCTCCGAATCGACGACCGGCGCCGGCGCACCCGCACCGAGCGATCTCAACTCGCTCACCATCGGCCCGGACGGCCCCATCCTGCTGCATGACGTTCACTTCCTCGAGCAGATGGCGCACTTCAACCGTGAGAAGGTGATCGAACGTCAGCCGCACGCGAAGGGCGGAGGCGCGTTCGGCGTATTCGAGACGACCGAGGATGTCTCCGCCTACACGCGCGCGGCGCTGTTTCGGAAAGGTGCGGCCACCGACATGCTGGCGCGCTTCTCGACGGTCGCCGGCGAGCAGGGCAGCCCCGACACATGGCGCGACGTGCGCGGCTTTTCCCTCAAGTTCTACACCGACGAGGGCAACTACGATCTAGTCGGCAACAACACGCCGATCTTCTTCGTGCGCGATCCGATGAAGTTTCCGCACTTCATCCGCAGCCAGAAGCGGCTGCCGGACTCCGGCCTGCGCGACAATCACATGCAGTGGGACTTCTGGACCAACAATCCGGAGAGCGCGCACCAGGTCACATACCTGATGGGCGAGCGGGGCTTGCCGCGCACGTGGCGTCACATGAACGGCTACGGCTCCCACACCTACATGTGGATCAATGCCTCCGGCGAGAAATTCTGGGTCAAGTACCACTTCCACACTCAGCAGGGCATGAAGTTCTTCACCAACGAGGAGGCTTCGGCGATGGCCGGCGCCGACGCCGACTTTCATCGCCGCGACCTGTTCCGGGCGATCGCCGGCGGCGAACATCCGCGCTGGATCCTGTCGGTCCAGATCATGCCCTACGCGGACGCGAAGACGTACCGCATCAATCCGTTCGACCTCACCAAGACGTGGCCGCATGCGGATTATCCGCTCATCAAGGTCGGAACGATGACCTTGAACCGCAATCCGGAGAACTTCTTCGCAGAGATCGAGCAGGCGGCTTTCTCGCCGGGCAATACCGTGCCCGGAATCGGCCTGTCCCCCGACAAGATGCTGCTCGGGCGCGCATTCGCCTACAACGACGCGCAGCGAAACCGGATCGGCGCCAACTTCCACCAGCTTCCCGTCAACCGTCCCAAGACGCAGCCCAACACCTACATGTTCGACGGCCCGATGGCGTACCACCACAGTGGCAACGCGCCGGTCTACGCGCCCAACAGCGGCGACCGGCCGTGGGCGGACGCAACCGGCCCCGTCGCTGACGGCTGGGAAGCCGACGGCGAAATGGTGCGCAGCGCCTACACGCCGCGCGCGAACGACGACGATTTCACCCAGCCGGGCATTCTGGTGCGCGAGGTGTTCAACGACGGCCAGCGCGCCAAGCTCGTCGATCAGGTCGCCGGCAGCCTTCTCGGCGGCGTGCGCGAGCCCGTGCTCAGCCACGCGTTCCAGTACTGGACGAACGTCGACGGCGAGGTCGGCAGCCGCATTCAGGAAAAGGTCCGCTCCGGCAAGGCTCCCCAACCCGCCGAGGGGATGGGCGAGCGCTGATCACGCCTGAGGCACCAAGCCGACGCGGAGACGATCATGAGCCTCGA
>Ga0310811_10011923_pt1 | contig 11282 bp, 13 predicted proteins | sample YCmetagenome_FD_207642 | JGI IMG/M metagenome (GOLD analysis project Ga0310811, IMG submission 207642) | Soil microbial communities from experimental microcosm in Duke University, North Carolina, United States - YC | ecosystem: Engineered > Artificial ecosystem > Soil microcosm > Unclassified ... | reverse complement strand
GCCGGGTGTCGTCCGTCGTGACGGCTACGTGCACGAGGCGCCCAACCTGCACTGGGCCGGCGTGCCGGTGGGGGAGCGGCTGTCCGCCGCCCTGCACCGGCCGGTGCTGGTCGGCAACGACGCCGAGCTCGGCGCGCTGGCCGAGCACACCCGCGGCGTCGCCACCGAGGCCGCCGACATGGTGTTCGTCTCGGTCGACGTGGGCGTCGGCGGCGGGGTCATCTCCGAGCGGGCCGCGCTGCGGGGCAGCGGGGGCTACGTCGGCGAGCTGGGGCACATGGTGGTCCGGCCCGGCGGCCGGCCCTGCTACTGCGGCTGCCAGGGCTGCTGGGAGACCGAGATCGGCGAGGACGCCCTGTGCCGGGCCCTCGGCCTGCCCGAGGGCTCGCCGCGCGAGGCCGTGGTCGGCGAGCTCCGGTCACTGGCCGGCGAGCCGCCGCAGGTCGCGCTGAACCGGCTGCGGGAGTTCACCGACTGGCTCGGGCTGGGGTTGATCAACGTGGTCAACCTGCTCGGGCCGCAGCTGGTGGTGCTGGGCGACCTGCTGGCCGCCCTGCCGGACGCGGTCGTCGACGAGGCCGCCGCGACCGTGCGGGAACGCAGCCTGGTCAGCCGGGCCGTCGGCGGTATCCGCATCGTGGCCTCCCCGCTGGGCAAGGAAGCCAAGATCATCGGTGCCGCCGAGCTGGCCTTCCAGCAGGCCCTGGCCGGCTGACCAGGTTCTCGGGTAGCGAAGAGGCGCGGGCCCACACCTGGCCCGCGCCTCTTGTCGCTATGAAAGTGGTGGACTTGTCCGGTCCCGAACCCTCCGGGCTCAGCCCTGCTGGATCTCGGCCGAGAGCTCACGCAGCTTGGCGCTGTGCTCGCGGGCGTGGTGTCCGCAGAAGAGGAGCTCGCCTCCGGACGGGAGAACGGCGCGTACCTGAGCGGCCGCGCCGCACCGGTCGCAGCGGTCGACAGCGGTCAGCTCGGGGCGGGTGAGCAAGGTCGTCATGGAAATTCTCCCTCCGTCCCGGCACCGGTGCTCCGGTGCCTACTTCACAGCTGCGACCACAACGCTTCCGGGTCGCCGCCCCAGGAGGGAGTCGGACCAGTCGCGCGGTGTTCGCTGCCATCACCATTGCAGACGTTCGGCGCCTCGTCGGTGTTCCCCACCGTAGTGGCGACGCCCGTCACGTGAGATGTACCCGGATGTAGCAAGCCACACTCCGTGACATCCCACTCCTGTCGATGGTCCGTTGCCGGGGCCACCCACAGGTGCCGAGTCGGTTACATTTTGTCGTCGGATCGGGTCCGAACTGACTCAGCGCAACGAACTCAGTGACTCAAGCTACGTCAGCGAACCACGACCGGGTTCGTATCACCACCCCTGTTGTGGGATGAGTCACACTACAGAGCGTGATATTCGCTTCTGGCGAACAGTCGTTCGGGGCTCGGTTTCGGCCGTCATGAGCGTGCCGACGGCTCGCGGCGGTGGACATCCCGGCGACCGGGTCACGGGCGTCCCACGGGCCAACTGGGGGCCACCAACGACCGTCGGCGGGGTGAACACCCCACCCCTAGTCGATCTCTCAGTCGCTGAGACGCCGAACGCCCCGCCCGACCGAAACGGTCGAACGGGGCGTTCGGGAGAAACCGGCGCTCAGTCCAGGTAGTCGCGCAGGACCTGGGACCGGGACGGGTGACGCAGCTTGGACATCGTCTTCGACTCGATCTGGCGGATCCGCTCGCGGGTCACGCCGTAGACCTGGCCGATCTCGTCCAGGGTCCGCGGCTGGCCGTCGGTGAGGCCGAAGCGCAGCCGCACCACGCCCGCCTCCCGCTCGGACAGCGTGGCCAGCACCGACTGGAGCTGGTCCTGCAGCAACGTGAACGACACCGCGTCGACCGCGACGACGGCCTCGGAGTCCTCGATGAAGTCGCCGAGCTGGCTGTCGCCCTCGTCGCCGATGGTCTGGTCCAGCGAGATGGGCTCCCGGGCGTACTGCTGGATCTCCAGCACCTTCTCCGGGGTGATGTCCATCTCCTTGGCCAGCTCCTCCGGCGTCGGCTCGCGGCCGAGGTCCTGGAGCAGCTCGCGCTGGATGCGACCGAGCTTGTTGATGACCTCGACCATGTGCACCGGGATACGGATGGTGCGGGCCTGGTCGGCCATCGCGCGGGTGATCGCCTGCCGGATCCACCAGGTGGCGTACGTGGAGAACTTGTAGCCCTTGGTGTAGTCGAACTTCTCGACCGCGCGGATCAGACCCAGGTTGCCCTCCTGGATCAGGTCCAGGAACGCCATGCCGCGGCCGGTGTAGCGCTTGGCCAGCGACACCACCAGGCGGAGGTTGGCCTCCAGCAGGTGGTTCTTGGCCCGCTCGCCGTCACGCACGATCCAGCGCAGGTCCCGCCGCATCTGCGGCGGCAGCTTCTCGGTCTCGTCCTCGGCCTTGCGCACCCGCTCGGCGGCGTAGAGCCCGGCCTCGATCCGCTTGGCCAGCTCCACCTCCTCCTCGGCGTTGAGCAGGGCGACCTTGCCGATCTGCTTGAGGTAGGCCCGGACGGAGTCGGCCGACGCGGTGAGCTCGGCGTCCTTGCGGGCCTGCCGCAGCGCCTCGGACTCCTCCTCGTCCCAGACGAAGTCGGAGCTGTTCTTGCTCTCCTCCTCGTCGGGCTCCTCGACGGTTACGTCCTCGACCACGACGTCCTCGAGCTCGGCGGCGTCGATCTCGACGTCACCGTCGAGGTCCTCGGGCTCGTCGCCGTCCTTCTTGGCCTTGGCCGGCGCGGCCTTGCCACCGGCCGGGGCCTTCTTGGCGGCGGCGGCACGGGGGCCGGCCGGCTTCTTGGCCGCTGGCTTGGCGGCGCCCGTCTTGGCCGCGCCACGCGCCGGGGTGGCCTTCACGGCCTCCTCGGCATCGCCCGGCTGCTGTGCCTTCGCGGCGGCGCTCGCGGGGGTGGCGGAGCGTCGGGTTGCGGTTTCTGCGGCTGCCACGTACGCCCTTTCGCGACGGTCCTTCACGGCAGACCGAAGGGCGCGAACCTCGGCCGCCAGGGGGTTTCGGGGGATCGCCCGGCGGTCGCTGACCGTGGGCGCTGTTCCATTGTAACGACGGCGGCCGTGCCGCGTTGCCGCCACACGGCCGCCGTCGGGCCCTTTCGTCGTGTTCCCGCAGGTAGATCGCCGGAACACGATTCGGTCAGTTTTTTCGGGGTACCTCTAGTGGCCGATTCCGTGGGCGGCCGCGGCGGCCGCGCCGACGATGCCGGCCTCGTTCTTCAGCGCGGCGGCGACCACCTTGGTGCGCACCTGGAGCAGCGGCAGCCACTTGTCGGCCTTCTTGCTGACGCCGCCGCCGGCGATCACCAGGTCCGGCCAGATCAGGTCCTCCAGGGTGCGGAGGTACTTGCTGACCCGGTGGGTCCACTCCTCCCAGGACAGGTCCTTCTCCTCCTTCACCGACGCCGCGGCCCGCTTCTCCGCGTCGTGCCCGTCCACCTCGAGGTGGCCGAACTCGGTGTTGGGCAGCAGCTTGCCGTCCAGGAACACGGCGCTGCCGATGCCGGTGCCGAAGGTCAGCAGCACCACCACGCCGTCCTGGCCCTTGCCGGCCCCGTAGCGGACCTCGGCCAGCCCGGCGGCGTCGGCGTCGTTGAGCACGACGACCCCGCCCGGCTCGCGACCGAGCCGGCGGGCGAACAGACTCGCCGCGTCGGTGTCCACCCAGCCCTTGTCCACGTTCGCGGCGGTCAGCGCGACGCCGCGCTTGACCACACAGGGCAGGGTGACCCCGACGGGGCCGGTCCACCCGAACTTCTCCACGATCTCGGCGACCACCTCGGCCACCGCGTCCGGGGTGGACGGCTGCGGCGTCACGATGCGCAGGCGCTCGCCGTCCAGTTCGCCGGTCTCCAGGTCGACAAGTCCGCCCTTGATGCCGGATCCACCGATGTCGATCCCGAACCCGCGGGTTGTGCCCATCCGTCGGACCCTTCCTACTCGATTCAGTCCGCTGTCAGTCCTCGACCCTGCGCGCGGGTCTTCGGGAGTGTGCGCAGACCCTAACGTGTGTGGTTCGGTGGACAGCGTGCTAGCCGCTGAATCCGAGGAACTCGTCAGGATCGCAGTCACCGTCGCGACGGAAGCCGCCGAGCTGGTCACCAACGCCCGAAGCCACGCTGTCACCCAGGTGGACACCAAGTCCAGCGAAACTGACGTGGTGACGGCCGCGGATCGCGCGTCCGAACAACTGGTTCGGGACCGTTTGGCCCAACTCCGCCCCGGCGAGCCCGTGCTGGGCGAGGAGGAGGGTGGGACCTCGTCGCTGGACGGGCTGGTCTGGGTGGTCGACCCGATCGACGGCACCGTCAACTACCTCTACGGACTGCCCTTCTACGCCGTGTCCATCGCCGCGCAGCTGGACGGCGTGTCGGTGGCCGGCGCGGTCGTCGAGCCGGTCTCCGGCCGGATCTGGACCGCCAGCCGGGGCGGCGGGTCCTTCCTGGACGGCCGTCCGCTGCGGGCCGCCGCCACCACCCGGCTGGACCTGTCGCTACTGGGGACCGGTTTCTCCTACGACCACGCGCGGCGGCTGCGGCAGGCCGACGCGATCAGCCGGATGCTGGGCAAGGTGCGGGACATCCGTCGCTGCGGGGCCGCCTCGCTCGACCTGTGCGCCGTCGCCGCGGGCTGGGAGGACGCCTACCTCGAGCACGGCCTGCACCGCTGGGACTGGGCCGCCGGCGGCCTGATCGCCGAGGAGGCCGGCGCGATCTTCCGACCGCCCGGCCCCGACGACGACGGTCTTGGCCCCGAGGCGACCTTCGCCGCCGCCCCCGGCATCGCCGACCAACTCAGGGCAGCTCTAGTGGAAAGCGGTTTCGGCAAGGTCTAGAAACCACCCCGCGCCGCCACCCCGAAGACCGCTCGGCCCCGCCCCTGCTTCGCCCGGTTGCCAGATTTTTCGAGGTCCGCCACCCAGCGTGCCCCACTACCGAGCCGATGCGGGCCTCGAAAAATCTGGCAAGGGCGAGGCAGGGGTCACGAGGGGCCGAGCCTGCCCCGCCGGAGGCGGGGCCATCAAGCACAGTGCACAGCGCGGGCGGCGTCGATCAGATCGGAGCTGACCGGGGGCTGGCCGGTCGGCTGGGCCAGCTGTCCGCCCTGGGCGGGCGGCTGGCTCTTGGCCCAGGTGGCCAGCTGCTGGAGCACCTGCTTGGCGCTGGGGTTGACCCGGAACTCGTCGAACTTCTTGCCGACGGCCAGGTCCACGGTGGCGTCCTGGCGGTCGTCGCGGACCAGCTCGGCGCACGGCTCCACGATGCTCAGCGTGCGGGCCCCGGCGGCGCCGTTGGGGCCGAACCGGATCTGGGCCCGGCAGTTCATGTCGCCGGCCCGGTAGATCGGGTCGTTGGCCGGGTCGCCTGCGCTGGCGAAGCCGGCCTGCTCCACCGCGGACTTGACGATCGAGGCCTGGTTGCGGGTCTCGCTGGCGTTGTAGACGCGGACCTGCACCTGGGCCGCGGGCGCGGGGGTGGTCTTGTCCAGCGCGTCGTGGCCGAGTTCGGTGCCCAGCTTGGGCGCGGGCGTGGCCGGCGGCGCCGCACCGGCCGGCAGCGGGCCCGGTGTGTTGCAGTGCACAGCGGCGTCCATGTCGTCGGTGGTGTTGATGACCTTGACCCAGACGAAGCCGGCGACGACCACCAGAACGGCGAACAGGACCAGCGCGGGCCACGGCCGCCGCTTCCGGTACAGCGGCCTCCCGTTGCCTCTGACCCCGACTGGCGCAGTCACGTCCCCACCCCTCCTCGACCCCGACCGGCACGACGCGTCGTGACTGGTGAAACCCGTGCCGGACCGTCGCCTGTGATCAGCCTAGGCGTTACCGCCGACCGGCGTCGGCCGGCACTGCCGTCCGTGTCCGGTCCGTGTCCCGCCGCCGACGGTGATCGCACCCCGCGACCGGCCGTGCGCGTACCGTCAACCCTGCTCGGGCGGAATCGCACCACGGCCGGGCCGTCCCGGCAAGGGGTTTGCCCGCCGAATTCCCCCGAGGACGCTGCCCGTCCCGCCAGCTAGGACCACGGATGGGTGAGTGTGTGCGTGCGCCCTTGCGTAGTGGGCTATCATCCACGCGCTCCGAGCCACTGCGGGTGCGGCTGGAATCGTTTGACGATCACTGGGTGGCAGCCGGCGGGGAGCGAGACCACCGTCACTTCCGGCGGCGGGCACAAATTGGGGCCCTGGAGCGTTGACCAGCGGCACGAACACAGTCTGAATTGTGACTGCAGGGGTGAAAGAAGTATGGCGACCGACTACGACGCTCCGCGCCGGAGCCAGGATGACGACCTGGCCGAGGACTCCCTCGAGGAGTTGAAGGCGCGGCGCAACGAGACGCAGTCCGGCGTGGTCGACGTCGACGTGGATGCACCGGATGAGAACTTCGAGCTGCCAGGCGCCGACCTGTCCAACGAGGAGCTCACCGTCAAGGTGCTGCCGAAGCAGGCTGACGAGTTCACCTGTTCCAGCTGCTTCCTGGTGCACCACCGGAGTCGACTGGCCGAGGAGCACAACGGGCAGTTGATCTGCCGGGACTGCGCCTGATTCGACGCGCCCGGCCGGCGCGCGGGCCCGTCCCGCCGCCGAGGGCGCGGCCTTCGGGCGTTCTGGGGGTCAGTTGTGCAACATGGCGGCCAGCTTGTCCGCCTTGCGGACGCTGAACAGCCAGTACGGGGTCGGATCCGCCGGGTCGTTGAGGTAGACCCGGAGGACCGGCCCCACCCAGCCGCGGTGCGACACGAACGCGGCCGGGTCCAGGTCGGGGCCGAGCGCCTTGCGCTTGGCCTTGGCCGGGATCACCTCGACCTCGTCGACGAAGCTGAGCGGAACGTGGGCGTCGCCCACCCACAGCTCGCCGTCGACCACCTTCACCGTGGCCCGGCCCAGCCACAGCATCACGCCGACCACCAGCGGGATCGTGATCAGGTAGGGCAGCCACGCGCGCACGCCCGGGTAGCCCATGTGCACCTCGGCGGCCATCAGCACGGCCGCGATCAGCGGCAGCGGCCAGCCCCATGCCGGCACGTACAGCCGTTCGAAGAACACCGGCTTGGACTTGGCCTCGGTCTTTGCCACCGCACTCACGCTCTCGGTCACGGGTCCAGGGTAGTGTCACGCGCCGTGCCCAGCGTGCAGGTCCTCCTCTCCCGAATCGATCCCGGGGTCCCCGTGCCGTCCTATGCCACGGCCGGCGACGCGGGTGTCGATCTCGTGACGACCACGGACGTCGTGATCGCGCCCGGCGAGCGGGCCGTGGTCGGCACCGGCGTCGCGGTCGCGCTGCCGATCGGCTTCGCCGGCTTCGTGCACCCGAGATCCGGGCTGGCCGCGCGGGTGGGGCTGTCCGTGGTGAACACGCCCGGCACCATCGACGCGGGCTACCGCGGCGAGATCCGGGTGTGCCTGATCAACCACGATCTCCGTGAGCCGATCACGTTGCGCCGGGGGGACCGGATCGCGCAGCTGGTCGTGCAGCGCGTCGAGCACGTGGTCTTCGAGGAGGTCGACCGGCTGCCCGACTCCGAGCGGGGCACCGGCGGCTACGGATCCACCGGCGGGCACGCGGTGCTCGCGGCCGCGGCGGGCGCCGGGGCCCAGCAGGGGACGAAGGAGTAGCGGAATGTTCGGCAAGCGCGGCAAGCGCGGGCGGCACCATGTCAGCAAGGACAGCAGCCGCCTGGGGGTACCGAACTACGACGTCGACGAGGTCGTCGAGGAGGCGGCCGTCACCGCCGGTCCGTTCGACGAGGCGGACGCCCCGCAGGACGGCCTGTCCCGGCTCGACCTCGGGTCCGTGCGGGTGCCCGTGCCCGACGGGGCCCAGCTCCAGGTCGAGGTCGACCCCTCCGGTCCGGTTCGGGCCGTGCACCTGGTGACGCCCATCGGCCAGATCACCGTCAGCGCCTACGCCGCGCCCCGCAGCGGCGACCTGTGGCCCGAGATCTGCGAGGAGCTCGTCAGCCAGCTGCGCGGCGACGGCGCCCGGGTGATCAAGGAATCCGGCGAGTGGGGCACCGAGCTGGCCGCCACCGCCAACAACGTCGTGCTGCGCTTCGTCGGCGTGGACGGGCCGCGCTGGATGCTCCGCGGCGTCGTCGCCGGCCCCGGCGAGCACAACGTCATGGCCTCCGACCTGCTGCGCAACGTCATCCGCGGCACCGTCGTGGTCCGGGGCGACAGCGCCCAGCCCGTGCGCACCCCGCTGCCGGTCGAGCTGCCGCCCGCCATCGCCCAGCACATCCAGGCCCAGCAACAGGGCTGATGCTCTCCGACGGTCTCACCGAGCGCCTCCGCCTGCGCTTCGGGCCGGACGTCCAGCCGTGGCTCGACGGGGTAACCGCCCTGGTCGACCGGCTGGCCGTCCGGTGGGGGCTGACCGTGCTCGCCACCATGAGCGCCGGCAGCACCTCGTGCACCTTCCGCTGCCGTCGTGCTGACGGCTCCTTGGCCTACCTCAAGCTCACGCCCGACGCCGAGGTCTTCGGCACCGAGGCGGCCGCTTTGCGCGCCTGGGCTTCCTGCCCCGCCGTCGTCTCCCTGCTCGACGCCGCCGACGAGGACAACGCCCTGCTCATCGAGGCCCTGGAGCCCGGCACGCCGTTGACCGACTGGCGTCCCGCCGGCGCTCTCCTCCGTCAGCTCCGCGACGTGCCCGCGCCGACCGGCTTCCCCACCGTGGCCGACCGGGTCGACTTCATGTTCACCCTGGCCCATCGTCGCAACCCCGGCGTGCCCGCTGCCTTGCTCGATGCCTCCCACGCCGCCGCCCGCCGCCTGGCCGACACCAGCTCCGTCGTCCGCCTCGTGCACGGCGACTTCCACCCCGGCAACGTCCTGTCCGCCGCCCGCGGCCCCGTCGCCATCGACCCCCGTCCCTGTCTCGGCGACCCCGACCTCGACGTCGTCGACTGGACCCTGCTCGACGTCACCACCGACACCCAGCTCCGCGCCCGCGTCGCCGCCCTGTCCGTGCTCGACGAGGACCGTGCCTACGAGTGGTCCCGCGCCCTGGCCGTCCTCCTGCTCATGTCCCACGTGCGCCGCGGCATCGACGACCCCGGCACCGCCCTGTTCAGACAGCTGGCGGAGAGCCTCGCCTGACCGACGCCTGCCAGGCGGTGACGGCGGCGCGGCCGAGGGCGGAGCGGTCGGCGCTGAAGTCGGCGAACGAGATGGAGCGCAGCTCGGCCCCGGGGATGGTGGCGGCCCACTGGGCGGCGACCGAAGCGGGATGCAGGGGATCGTCGTGCACGGCGACGATGCCGACGGGCACGGACAGGGCGGCCAGCTGGGGGAGGGTCGGCGCGGGGCGGTCGGCGGCGGCGAGCAGGGAGTCGACGAGGCCGGGGCCGTGGCGGCGCCAGGCGCGGGAGAGCTCGGCGGCGAGCCAAGGGGGGACGTCGGGGCCGAAAGCGAGGGCCGACGAGAGGCCGTCGCGAAGGACGGTGGCGGCGGAGTGGCGGGCGGCGACGGCGGCGGGGCAGTCGCCGGGGGCGCCGTGCCAAGCGGGCATGGCGAGCAGCAGGCCGGCGCAGCGGGACGGGTGTGCGCAAGCCCACTCGGCGGCGAGGTGGGCGCCGAAGGAGATGCCGCCGGCGAGCACGGGGCCGTGCGCATCGAACGCGGCGTCCAGGGAAAGCAGGTGCCGGCGGCCCAGATCGGGGCCTGGAACCGGTTCCGGGGCGACCAGGGTCACCCCGGCGGCGGTCACCGGGGCGGTGAAGACCGAACGGATGAAAACGTCATCCGATCCGGTTCCGGGCAACAAGACGGCCGTGTCGCTCACATCGCCAGATCTTGCCGGTTCGGACGCGGTTCTCGGAGCCCCGGCGCGGTTACCCTGGCGAGTGCACGGCCCGGCGTGGGGGCCGACGAGGCGCATTGGAGCGCGGACCATGGCGAGCACAAGGGGCGGTTACTGGAACCGTCTCGTACGCCGACTGACCAGCGACGTCAGCGAACTCGACGCGGACGACCTGTCGCGCGAGGTCGACGCCGTCGGGGCGCAACGGGCGTGCGACTGCCGTTCCGGCGAGGAGGTCACCGTGCTCGGCCGGCTGCGCAGCGTGGAGCTGTGCCCCCGGGACGCGGCGGCGACCCTGGAGGCGGAGCTCTACGACGGCACCGAGGGCGTGACGCTAGTCTGGCTCGGCCGTCGCCGGATCGCCGGCATCGAGCCGGGGCGCACCATCAAGGCCCGGGGTCGGATCGCGGTCCGTGACGGCCGCAAGGTGCTCTACAACCCCTACTACGAGTTGCAGACGAGTTCATGAGCGAACAGCCAGCCCCGGCCGCCGAGTCGGTCACCGAAGAGCCGGCGCAGGACGAGCAGTCCAAGCCGATGCCGACGCTGCTGGAGCAGATGGGCGGCATCAGCGGCCTGATCTACTCCTCGGTCCCGATCGTGGTCTTCGTGCTGGTCAACTACGTGTTCGAGTGGCAGGCCGCGCTGTGGGCGGCGGTCGGCGTCGCGGTGGCGATCGCCGTGGTCCGGCTGGTCCGCCGCGAGCCGCTGCAACCGGCCATCTCCGGCCTGTTCGGCATCGCCGTGGCCGCGTTCATCACCATCCGCACCGGCTCGGCCAAGGGCTTCTTCGCCTTCGGCATCTGGAGCAGCCTGGTCTACTGCGGCGCGTTCCTGATCTCGGCGCTGATCCGCTGGCCGCTGGCCGGCGTGATCTGGTCGACGCTGAACAACTCGGGCTTCAAGTGGCGGTCGGACAAGACCGCCCGGCTCTACTACGACGTCGCCACGCTGGTCTGGATCCTGGTCTTCGGGTCCAAGTTCGTGGTCCAGCAGTGGCTGTACAGCGAGGACAACGTCGGCCTGCTCGGCCTGGCCCGGATCGCGATGGGCTACCCGCTCACGGCGATCGCCATCGCCGTCACGGTGTGGGCCGTGCGCAAGGCCGACAAGCGCCTGGCCCAGCTGGCCGCCGAGGAAGAGCCGCCGGCCGCCCCAGAACCCGCGTAACCCCCCGGTTTGATGCAGGGAAGGACGCCTTACCTGCGTTCAACGCAGGTAAGGCGTCCTTCCCTGCATCAGGGGAGCCCGGGCGGTCAGTCCAGGCCCAGCGCGATCCTGATCTCGTGCTCGACGTCGGCCGAGGCCACGAACAGCAGCTCGTCGCCCTGCTCGAACGGGTCGTCGGCCTGGGGAACGATGACCCGCCCGCCGCGCAGGATGGTCACCAGCGCCGCGTCCCGGGGCAGCGCCAGCTGGCTGACGGCCTGACCG
>Ga0310811_10011922_pt1 | contig 11282 bp, 15 predicted proteins | sample YCmetagenome_FD_207642 | JGI IMG/M metagenome (GOLD analysis project Ga0310811, IMG submission 207642) | Soil microbial communities from experimental microcosm in Duke University, North Carolina, United States - YC | ecosystem: Engineered > Artificial ecosystem > Soil microcosm > Unclassified ... | reverse complement strand
GTGTTGGCCGCTGCGACGATTTGTCGACAGCACATGCGGCAATATGCGCACCCGGCTTGGATCGGTCTGTCTGCGGTTGGACAGAACGCCGTTTTTTTACCGTCGCGCTCGATGTCCTCAGGAAGGACGCGTCACGCGGACGCGCGCCTGATTTCTTCAGGAAGGGTGCGTCGCGCGGACGCGCGCCCTGATTTCTTCAGGAAGGATGCGTCGCGCGGACGCGCGACTGGGGCGACGCAGCGGATTCCGGGCGGAGGACCTGCAGCGCCTCGTGCAGCTCCTGCTGGTCCTGGCGCATCGCCGCGTAGCATTCGCAGGACCAATCGAGCAGCACGGCGGTGTCGAGGACGGTGATCCGCGAGCGGCCGATGCCCAGCGCGCCCTCCGCCTTGAGCTCCTGCAGGATCGGATTGATCGACGAGCGCTGCACGCCGAGCATCTTGGCGAACACCTCCTGCGACAGCGCGATCTCGCAGGTCTCCAACACGTCGCAGCAGCTCAGCAGCCAGCGGCACAGCCGCTCCTGCACCGAATGGCAGGCGTTGCAGGCGCCGTTGCGGATGGCGCTGGTCAGCTTCCACAGCGCGTAGCGGACGACCACGTCGTGGATGTGCGGCGAGGCCAGGCAGGCCTCGCGCAGCCGCGCCGCCGGCACCCGGGTGGCGTGCGAGCGCATGTGGCAGACGTCGCGCGTCGACGAATGCGGCAGGCCGATCGCGGCCGTGGCGCCTACCGCGCCCTCGCGGCCGACCAGGGCGGCCTCGATCTCCAGGCCGTCGGAGAAGGTCGTCAGCTTGGAGACCACGCCGTTGTGCAGGAAGTAGACGAAGCGCACTTCCTCGCCCTGCTCGCAGAGCACCTCGCCGGCATGCAGGAGTTGCTCCTGGAAATAGGGCCGCAACCGCTCGATGTCGCGGCCCATCACCTTCAGCAGCCGGTTTTGGCCTTGCCGCACCGTCCGCGCCTCGCTGGTTCGCCTGAGAGCATAACCGAGTTCAGACAATGGCGGAGCAGGGAGCGCGCCTTCAACTCGGTGTGACACCTCAATTGATGGAACCTCGGAACGGCGCCTGTCCCGCCCCGGTTCGCGTGGCTGAGACCGGGGGGCGTCGGGGAAAGGAGCCGGCCATGAGCGCCAGCGGATTGGACGTTTTCGACAAGACCCTCCAGACGACCAACATCTGGCTCGACGAGATCATGGCGGACCTGACCCTCGACCGGCACGTCGCCTGGAAGGTGCTCAGCGTCGTGCTTCACAAGCTGCGCGACCGGCTGCCGGTGGAAAGCGCCGCCCACCTGTCGGCCGAGCTGCCGATGCTGATCCGCGGCGTCTACTACGACCAGTACCAGCCGGCGAAGCAGCCGAGCCGCTGCCGCGACATGCAGGAGTTCTGCGCCGAGGTGCAGGAGTGGCTGTCCGACACCCGGCCGGTCGACGCGCGCGCGGCCGTAACCAGCGTGTTCCGCGTCCTCTCGCGCCACATCCCGGAGGGCCAGATCCGCAAGGTGCACGACACCCTGCCCTCCGACATCCGCCAGGCCTGGCAGAAGATCGCCGCCGACGTCGCCCCGCCGCCCGACAAGGGCGAGCGCGGCCGCTACGCGCCCGGCGCGCCCGGCGGGGCCGCCGCCAACCCTGGCGACACCCAGCCCGTCCCGCGCTAGCCGCTGCTCTCGGAGCCGGCCGCCTTGCCGCCGCGACCTGCCGCGCCGCTCGCCGGGCGCAGCGCCGTCAGGTAGGCGATGATCGCCGGGACGTCCTTGTCCGCGACAGTCGCCTTGTAGACCTTGCGCATCCTGTCGACCTCGGCGGTCCATTGCGCCTGGCTGAGGCCTGGCTGGTTGAGCACCATGTTGGCCGAATGGCAGGCCGTGCAGTCGGCGTTCATCACGTCGCCCCCGTGGCCCGCCGGATACGGCGTATCGTCCGGCGGCTCCATGCTTGCGGAGGTGAGCGTGAACCCGCCGGCCGTGACCTGCGCCGCCGCCGCCGGCGGGGCCGTCGGGGCCGTCGGGGCGGAAGCCGGCGCCGGCCGATTGGACACGAACGCCGCCTGCCCGACAGAGACGAAGAGCCCGAAGCCCAGGACCATGACGCCGAGCCGCAGCACCGCCGCGGCGATCGGCTTGGGTTCGCCGCTCATACCAGCCCCACCGCGGTCGTTTCGACCCCGGCGCGCATGAAGCCGGCGGGGTTCCAGTTCTGCGTCAGAGGTTGGCTCGCGCCCGCCGTGTTGGTGCAGCGGGCCATGAGCTTGAGCTGTCCGCGCCCGCCCGGCTGAACCACGCCGTCGAAGCGCCGGAAGCCGTACTTGCCTTCGTCGGGGCCGAGCGTCGTCGCCGCCCAGGTCCGACCGTTGTCGAGCGAGAGCTCGACCTTTGCGACGCCGCAGTCACCGCCCATGGCGACGCCGCCGACCGGCAGGACCGGCCGGAACGGGATGCTGGCGCCGTCGGCCATGTTGGTGATCCAGGCCCGCGGAACCATCCGGTTGATCGGCGTGGTCGGGAACCCCGTGGCGCCGGGCTCGACGTTGGCCAGCGGTGTGGCGGGGATCCGGTAGGCGGTGGCCATCCAGTAGTTGTCGTCGGGTTGGGCCAGGACCTCGATGTCGCTGAGCATCTTGATCCAGTAGGTCGAGTACCAGCCCGGCACGATCAGCCGCAGGGGAAAGCCGTTCAGCAGCGGCAGCTGTTCGCCGTTCATGGCGAAGGCGATCATCACCTCCCCGTCTCGCGCATGATCGACCGACAGCGATTTCATGAAGTCCGGCGCGCCGTCGACCACCGGCTGATCCAACCCGTTGAAGCGCACGGCCAGGGCGCCGGGCCGCACGCCGGCGAGATCGAGCACGTGGCGCAGGCTCACGCCCATCCAGCGTGCGTTGCCCATCGCCCCGTGCCGCCATTGCCCGCCGGGCACGCGGGGCTGGAACAGGCCGCGCGAATTGCCGGAGCATTGATTGACGGCGGCCAGCTCGACCCGCGGCATGGCGAGGAGGTCGGCGAGCGTCAGGGAGAGCGGCCGGCCGACGTGGCCGCGCACGGTCAGCCTGAAGGTCGTCACATCGACCGAGGTCGGGATCACCGCCCAGTGCCAGCGCACGAAGAACTTGTCGTTCGGGGTGAAGACGCCGGCGTTGAACACCTCCATCGGCGTCTCCAGCAGCGGCGGCCGGCTGCGCTGCAGGATCATCCCGCGCTTGCCGGCGAAGGCGTCGGTGAGCGGGCGCGCCGACGGTCCGCCGGGCAGCCGCAGGTCCACCGTCTGGGCCAGCGCCGGGGAGGCGAACAGACCCAGGGCGGTCAGGCCCGCGCCGGCCAGGAAACGGCGGCGCCCCGAATGGATGTCGTCCGTCAGGTCCTCGGGCGGCGATTCTGGACGGGTTCTGGCGAGAGCCGACATGGTGCTGCGTCCGTAGGTTTCGCCGGCAGGCGATCACGGCGCGCAACCTTGTGCAGCTGGATCATCAAATCCAATGCATAATTTAGCTCGAACCGATCGACTTTATCGATTGTTCTCCCACACGATCAGCAGCCCGCCTGTCCGCTTGGACGCAACCTACGCTTCCCGCTCGTGCGCCATGGCGACGGCGGCGAGCTCGTGGCCGGGCGTCACGCGGCCGGCGGCCTTGCGCTCGCTGTAGCGGTCGACGAGGTAGTCGGCGCGGTCGCGGGTCAGCAGGGTGAACTTCACCAGTTCCTCCATCACGTCGACGACCCGGTCGTAGTAGGCCGACGGCTTCATCCGGCCGGCCTCGTCGAACTCCTGGAAGGCCTTGGCCACCGAGGACTGGTTGGGGATGGTGATCATCCGCATCCAGCGCCCCAGGAGGCGCAGGGTGTTGACCGCGTTGAACGACTGCGAGCCGCCGCTGACCTGCATCACCGCCAGCGTCCGCCCCTGGGTCGGCCGCACGCTGCCGACCTCCAGCGGGATCCAGTCGATCTGCGCCTTCATCACGCCGCTGATCGCCCCGTGGCGCTCGGGGCTGCACCAGACCTGCCCCTCCGACCACTCGGACAGCGCGCGCAACTCCTGCACCTTCGGGTGGTCGGCCGGCGCGGCGTCGGGCAGCGGCAGATCGCGCGGATCGAAGATGCGGGTCTCGGCGCCGAGCCGCTGCAGGATGCGGGCCGCCTCCTCGGTGAGGAACCGGCTGTAGGAGCGCTGCCGCAGCGAGCCGTAGAGCAGCAGGATGCGCGGCGGATGGCTGGCCGCCGTCGGCGGCTCCAGCCTGACCCGCGCCGGCGTGTCGAGGAACTGCGGCAGCAGGGCGGGGAACTCGGTCATGGCGGCCTCGAACGGAAAGCGACAGACGACTTCAAACTGTCTCTCATTTCCTATATCGTGGAACTATGGAAACCAAGTCCGCGGTCGCGAGTCTCGCCGCCCTGGCCCACGAGGGCCGGCTCTCGGCCTTCCGCCTGCTCGTCCAGGCCGGCGCCGGCGGCTTGCCGGCCGGCGAGATCGCGCGGCGCCTCGAGGTGCTGCCGAACACCCTGTCCGCCAACCTAAACGTGCTCAGCCACGCGGGCCTGATCGCCTCGCGCCGCGAGGGCCGGTCGATCATCTACACCGCCGACTACGACGCCATGCGCCAGCTGCTCGCCTTCCTCATGGAGGACTGCTGCGCCGGCACGCCCGAGATTTGCGCGCCCCTCGCCGCCATCGTCAGCCAATGCTGCGCGGTCGAGGGCGCGTGCGCCTGAGGAGCTCTCCCGTGACCGACAAGACCTACAACGTGCTCTTCCTGTGCACCGGCAACTCGGCGCGCTCGATCCTCGCCGAAGCCCTGATGACCAGCCTGGGCGGGGGCCGGTTCAAGGCCCACTCGGCCGGCTCGTTCCCGGCCGGCCAGGTGAACGTGAACACCTATCCGATCCTGCGCAGCCTCGGCCTCGAGCCGTCGGACTTCCGCTCGAAGTCGTGGGACGAGTTCGCCGGCCCGGATGCGCCGCCGCTCGATTTCATCTTCACCGTCTGCGACAACGCCGCCGGCGAGGTCTGCCCGATCTGGCCCGGCAAGCCCATGACCGCGCACTGGGGCGTCCCCGATCCGGCCGGCGTCGTGGGGTCGCCCGCCGTGATCGCCGCGGCGTTCGGCGAGGCCGCCCGCCGGCTCCGCAGCCGCATCGAGCTGTTCCTCGCGCTGCCGCTCGAGAAGCTCGACCCGCTCGCCTTGAAGGCGCAGTTGCGCGAGATCGGCCAGGCTCAGCCCGCCGAATGAGCGACCGCGAGCCGCCGCACGACGCCAGCCTGGAGCCGCCGCTCCAGGGTTTCGACCTGCCGCGCCGGCTTGCCGCCGAGATGCTTGGCTCCGCCTTGCTGCTCGCCGTCGTGGTCGGCTCCGGCGTCATGGGCGAGCGGCTGGCCGGCGGCAATGTCGCCATGGCCCTGATGGGCAACACCCTGGCGACGGGCGCTGCCCTCGTGGTGCTGATCACCGTCTTCGGGCCGGTCTCCGGAGCCCACTTCAATCCGGTGGTGAGTCTCGTCTTCGCCTTGCGGCGCGAGATCTCTCCGGGCCATGCGCTCGCCTACGTCCTGGCGCAGCTCGTTGGCGCAGTGCTCGGCGTGGTGACCGCCCACGCCATGTTCGAGCTGCCGATCCTGCAGGTCGCGACCAAGCTGCGCGGCGGCCCGGCGCAGGCCTTCTCCGAAGCCGTCGCCACCTTCGGCCTGATCGTCACCATCCTTGGGACGCTGCGCTTCCGCGCGCAGTTCACGCCGATGGCGGTCGGCCTCTACATCACCGCCGCCTACTGGTTCACCGCCTCGACGTCGTTCGCCAACCCGGCGGTGACCGTGGCGCGCAGCCTCACCGACACCTTCTCAGGCATCGCGCCAAGCTCCGCGCCGGGGTTCATCGCCGCCCAGCTGGCCGGCGCCGTCGCCGCCGCGGCGGCGACGGGCTGGCTGCTCGAGCCGCGCCGCTAGAGCATGTCGGGCGAAAGTGTGGGCGGTTCGGCTTCAGCCGACCGGCTCGGCCTGCCGCCAGGCGTCGAGCACCGCCCGCGCCGCGGCCGGCGCCTCGGTCTCGAAGCTCCCGTGCGCCTCGGTCTTCACGGCCAGCTCGACCACATAGCCGTTGGGATCGCGGAAATAGGTCGAGGCGATGAACCCGTGGTCGGCGGGCCCGCGGACCTCGATCCCGGCGCGCCTGGCCGCCGCCGTCGCCCGCTCGACCTCGGCGGCGTCGGACTCGAGCGCCAGGTGCAGGTCGAAGTCGTGCTGCTTGCGGAACTCGAACGGCTGGTCCGGCGCCTCGAAGAAGGCCACGAACGAGCCGTCCTTCAGCTGGAAGAAGGTGTGCAGCACCCGCGTCCGCCGGCCGGTCTTGGTCTCCTCGATCGGCATGGCGGCGGCCAGCGGCAGGCCGAGGATGTCCTCGTAGAAGGCGCGGGTCTCTTCGGAATCGCGGCAGCGGAAGGCCACGTGGTGCAGGCGTGCAGGCATCGGTCCACCTCAAGCGGGCTGGAGTTGCGCCGCCCGCAGTTGGGCGACGAGGGCGTTCCACGGGCCGTGCGTGTCCTCCCAGCAGGGCCGCGCCCGCAGGTCGGCCAGCCAGCGCGACACGTTCGGGTAGGGCGACACGTCGAAACCGACCCAGTCGCCCAGCGACACGTAGGATGCGCCGAGATAGTCGGCGATCGACGGCTCCTCGCCGCCGAGGAAGCGGGCATCGGCCAGGCCGTGCCGGTCGAGGATCATCAGCCACTTCGCCGCCCGCGCCGCGCCGCGCGCCAGCACGTCGGCCTGGGTCTGCGGATTGTCGAAGCGGTAGTCCGGCAGCGCCTGCGGATAGACGTAGTTGTAGCCGAGGTCGCGATAGAGGCCGGTGTTGAACCAGTCCATCCACTGGTTGGTCCGCGCCCGCTGCATCGCCTCGGCCGGATAGGCCGCGCCGGCCGTGTCGGCGAGGTGCTTGAGGATCGCCGACACCTCGGTCAGCACCTGACCGCCGTCCTCGAGCGCCGGCACCGCCCGGTTGGGGTTGAGCGCCGCGAACGCCGGCGCCTGATGCTCGCCGGCGAACAGGCTGATGGTGACGATCTCCACCGGCAGCGGATGGTCGTAGAGGAACATCAACAGCGGCCGGCACGTCGTCGAGATCGGATCGAGATAGACCCTCATGATCGCCCTCCGCGCGACCGGATCGTCGCGCCCTGATCGGTTGGCGGACTGGCGCCCGCGGATGGCGGCAGGTTTGGCTTGGGATCACACGTTCTCCAAACGGTGTTCTTGCACGGCGGCGCTGCATAAATGCAGTATGCGGCATGGAGTGGGATGATCTGCGCTACGTGTTGGCGGTCACGCGGACCGGCTCGGCCCTGGCCGCCGCGCGGAGCCTGGACGTCAACCAGACCACCGTCATCCGCCGCATCGGCTCGCTGGAGTCGCGCCTCGGCGCCCGGCTGTTCGACCGCGGCCCGGCCGGCTACGAGCCGACGCCGCTCGGCCGCGAAGCCGCGAACGCCGCCGCCCGCATGGAAGACGAGGCGCTGGCCTTCGCCAACGCCGTCTCCGCCGGCCGGCGGGCTCTGACCGGCTCGGTGCGGCTGAGCGCGGCGGAGACCCTCGCCAACCTGCTCGTCGCGCCCTGCCTGCAGGCCTTTCACAAGGCGCACCCGGGCGTCCGCGTCGAACTCGACGCCTCGGACCGCCGCGTCGACGTCGCCCGCGGCGAGGCCGATGTCGCGCTGCGCGCCGGCTCGCGACCGCAGGGCGCCGGCATCGTCGCCCGCCGCCTGCCGGACAACGACTGGGCGATCTACTGCAGCCGCGGCTACGCCGGGGAGCGCGGCTGCCCGGCCGGCCCCGAGGCGATCGCCGGCCACGCGGTCGTCGCCCTCGACGGCCAGATGGCTCAGGTGCCGGGCTCGCAGTGGCTGGTGACGCGGGCCGCCGAGGCCGACGTGCGGGTGCGCAGCAACAGCCTGACCAACCTGGTGTCCAACCTCCGCGCCGGCCTCGGCCTCGGCGCCCTGCCATGCATCCTCGGCGACGGCGAGCCCAACCTCGTGCGCTGCTTCGCGCCGCCCCCGGAGCTGCGCTCGGAGATGTGGCTGATCGTGCGGGCCGAGCTGAAGGCGGCGCCGCACGTGCGGGCGCTGAGCGACTTCCTGGCGGCGCACGTGATCAGCCAACGCCCGCGGCTCGCGCCCAGCGCCTGAGCCGGCCCCAGCGGCGAGCGCTCACCGGCGGGGCGGCCGCGGGGCCTTCGGCTCCCTGCCCCCGCCGTCCGGCTTCCACGACCGCTGCTCCAGCAGATCGGCCTGGTGGCGCAGCGCAGCGGCCTTGGCGGTCAGCCATTCCTTGTCGCGGCCATAGCTCACCAGCCGCGCCATGAACTCGGCGGCCCGCGCTTCTTCTCGCAGTTCCTCGGGCGTCACGGAGGTCGCAACCGCCTTTCGATGCTCCGGTTCCCACGGCCGCGCTGTACGTATCGCGACGCCCCATCCGGCCTCGCACCGATGGCTCTGGGCGATCGGATCGGATAGGGTTCAACCCCAGATCATCGGAGCAGGACATGCGCCAGCTGCTACCAGCTATTCTTCTCGCGGCTCTCACCCTGCCGGCCGTCGCCGCCGCGCAGCCGGCCGCGCAGCCGGCCCCGGCGGCGCCCGCGGCTCCGCCCCCCGCCACGCCGGAGGCCTCCGACGAGCGATGCCTGCTGGCCATGCTGGCGCTGTCCAACGCCAGCGATCAGAGCGCCTCGCAGATGGGCCAGACCGGCGTGCTGTTCTTCGCCGGCCGGCTGAAGGGGCGCGATCCCAACTTCGACTTCAAGAAGCTCAAGCCGGTGGCCACGACGATGAACGCGCAGACCGCGCAGGCCGACCTGCAGCAGCGCTGCGGCCCGATGGTCAGCACCTCGCTCCAGCAGCTGCAGGCCGCCCTGGCGCCGCCCGCCTCGCAAGCGACGCCGCCCGCCGCCAAGCCCAGCACCCCGCCGCCGAAGAAGTAGCGCCCATGACCGCCGCCACCACGGCCGACGCCGCCGCCTGCGGCGCGTTCCAGCTCGGCGACCGCAGCGTGAACCGCATGGGCTACGGCGCCATGCAGCTCGCCGGCCGCGGCGTGTTCGGGCCGCCCAGGGACCGCGACGCCGCCCTGGCCGTGCTGCGCGAGGCCGTGGCCAGCGGCGTCAACCACATCGACACCAGCGACTACTACGGCCCGTACGTCACCAACCAGCTGATCGCCGAGGCGCTGCGCCCCTATCCGGACGACCTCGTGATCGTCACCAAGGTCGGCGCGGTGCGCGGCGCGGACGCCTCGTGGATCCCGGCCCAGACGCCCGAGGACCTCGCCCGCGCGGTGCACGACAACCTGCGCAACCTCGGCCTCGAGGCGCTCGACGTGGTCAACCTGCGGGTGATGGGCGACGTCCACGCGCCCAGCGAAAGCTCGATCGCGACGCAGTTCACCGCCCTGGCCGAGCTCCAGCGGCAGGGGCTGATCCGCCATCTCGGCCTGAGCAACGTGACCTCGGCGCAGGTCGCGGAGGCGCGCGGCATCGCCGAAGTGGTCTGCGTGCAGAACCACTACAACCTGGCCCATCGCGACGACGACGCCCTGATCGACGAGCTCGCCGGGCTGGGCGTCGCCTACGTGCCGTTCTTTCCGCTCGGCGGCTTCACGCCGCTGCAGTCCTCGACCCTCTCGGACGTGGCGGCCGAGCTCGGCGCGACGCCCCTGCAGGTCGCCCTCGCCTGGCTGCTGCGGCGCGCGCCCAACATCCTGCTGATCCCCGGCACGTCCTCGCTCGCCCACCTGCGCGAGAACCTTGCGGCCGCATCGCTCGAACTGCCGGGCGACGCGTTCGCCAGGCTGGACGCCATCGCCGGGCGCGCCGCCTAGGGCGCATCCCGCCAAAGCAAAATCGCTTTGGCGACCGAGGATGCGCTTCAGCCAGCCTCCAGCCTCCCTTGCGGCGGCGCTGATTCCCGCGCCAACCTCGCCCCATTATGGGTGACGCCCTGTCCTCGCCGACGTCTCCGACCGCGCCGCGATGGTGGCGGATCGGCCGCGCGTCGCTGGACTTCATCCTCGACATCATCAAGCTGACCCGCGACGGCGGCGACATCCTGACCCCGCTGATCAACACGGTGATCATCGAAGCCAACGTCGCGCTCATCAACCAGGACCCGGAGCTGTCCCGGCGCTACGCGGCGCTGGACGCGCCGCCGCCCGACGAGCTGCGCCGACCGATCTCGATCAACGCGGTCGCCGCCTCGCTGGCCCTGCCCTACGAGACCGTGCGGCGGCGCGTGGCGGCGGGGATCGCCGCCGGGTCCTGCGTGGCGACGGCCAAGGGGGTCTATGTGCCGGCCTCGGCCCTGCAGGGCCCCGCCTGGACGGCGATCGCCGTCGCCCGCTACGAGCGGCTGCGGACGTTCTACTTCGAGCTGAAGGCGCTCTCGGCCCTCGACGGCGTGAGCCTCGCCCTGCCCGGCGCCCCGACGTTCGACGGCCGGCCGGTGCGCGCCGGCAACCGGGCGATCACCGAATACACCCTGCGCGTCATGGAAGGCATCATGCGCCGGCTGGGCGATCCGCTCACCGGCTTCATCCTCCTGGAGATGGCGCGCGCCAACACCGAGGTCACCGACCGCACGCACTACGGCATGGATGCGCCGCTGCCCGACGAGCTGCGCGCCCCGGTCACCACCCTGACGCTCGCCCGCCGGCTCGGCCTGCCGCCGGAGACCGTCCGCCGCCACGTGGCCAAGCTCGACGCGGTCGGCTTCTGCCGCAAGGCCCCCGGCGGCCGCCTCGCCGCCCTCGAACAGCTCGGTCAGGGGCCGGGCGGCGCCCACGGCCTCGCCGACAACCTGCAGAACGTCCAGCGGCTGGTCGCCAAATGCGCCGCCCTCGGCCTCGTCGGCTACTGGGAGGCGGAGGGGCCGGGCGAGATGGACGCCGTGTTTTCCGTGGTTCCCCCCCAACCCAAGCGCAGCTAACCTCCCGTTCAAATCGGGTTCGCCCGTCGGGGCGCGCCGGGGGAGAGGCGACAGCATGACGGCTCAGACGGCGAAGGCCGCCAAGGCGGCGGGACCGGGCGTCAGGCCCGTCTATTCGGAGAGCTACAAGACCCTCGTCCTGGTCCTGCTGGTGGTGGCCTACACCTTCAACTTCATCGACCGGACGATCATCGCCACCATCGGGCAGAAGATCAAAGAGGACCTGAGGATCACCGACACCCAGCTCGGCATGCTGGGCGGCCTGTTCTTCGCCCTGCTCTACACCTTCCTCGGCATCCCGCTGGCGCGGC
>Ga0310811_10011920_pt1 | contig 11283 bp, 9 predicted proteins | sample YCmetagenome_FD_207642 | JGI IMG/M metagenome (GOLD analysis project Ga0310811, IMG submission 207642) | Soil microbial communities from experimental microcosm in Duke University, North Carolina, United States - YC | ecosystem: Engineered > Artificial ecosystem > Soil microcosm > Unclassified ... | reverse complement strand
TGCCTTCGCCTTTCATCCAAACGGGGCGGCATGCGTGCATGCCGTGGTTGACTTGATGAGGCGTATTCTTGTTACGAGGCATCCGTTCTGCCCTGATTGCGGCCAGTTTGCTGGTCGTGCTCGGAGGCTGCGCCACGATGGGCCGCATTCCGTATACCCCACAGGAGGATGCCGATGCGGTGGTGGACGGCATCCCAGACGTAAGGGTTTGGTCGGACGATACTGTCGCGATTGCGGCTGCCATTCGCCGAGGCGTAGGCACGAGTGTGAACCCGGGGACCAAACCCTCTTTGCTCGCGCTTTCAGGCGGCGGATCAGAGGGCGCTTATGGGGCAGGGTTTCTCACCTGCTGGACTCAGACCGGTACCCGACCGCAATTTTCGATTGTCACCGGCGCGAGCGTCGGGGGGCTGATCGCACCCTTCGCTTTCCTGGGATCGGCCTATGACCCCTATATCGAGCAGATGTTCACTTCGGGGGAGACTGACGGGCTGTTGCAGTTCGCCGGCCTGCCGGGCCTCTTCGGATCGGGCCTGTTCCGGGAGGAGCCCCTGCGGAGGTTGGTCGACCACTACGTGACCCGCTCGCTGCTCGATGCCATTGCGGCGCAATATCGGCGCGGGCGGCGGCTAATGGTGGTGACCACCGACCTCGATAACCAGCGCACCGCGCTTTGGGATATGGGGCGGATCGCATCGAGCCAGGCCCCCCAGGCGCTCGACCTGTTCAGATCGGTCCTGCTCGCCTCGGCCGCTATTCCGGGGGTGTTTCCACCCGAAGAGATCCCGGTCGAGAGCGGTGGGCGCGACTATTCGGAGATGCATGTCGACGGCGGCGTGACCGCCAATGTCCTGGCGATCCCGGAAGGGATGTTGACCTCAAGCCTCACCACCGCGCCGAGCGTTCACCCAGACCTCTACATCATCATCGACGGGAAGATCGTCCCCGATTTCGAGTTGGCCAAGACCGGCGTGGTCGATATCGTAACGCGATCCTTCGAGACGACCCTGAAGGCCAATACGCTCAACGGGTTGATCGCTACCGCCGAATACGCCAAGAGGCAGGGCTGGGCCCTGCATACCACCTCAATCGCCGGCGACATACACAGCACATCGCCGACCGATTTCAGTGCCCCTCAAATGCGCAATCTCTTTGCCGCCGGATGCAACACGGCCCTGAGCCCCAAGCGCTGGTCCGAGAACGACTGAGCCAGCCGGCGCGGCCGGCCCGCAATGGGGCCGGCGCTCGCAGGGGAAATAGAGTGTATCAGTGCAGCGTGACCATCGAGAGGTTTGTTTCGTCAAGCCACTCCTTGGCCTCTTCCAAGGTGTCGGTCACCAGCAGGGCCGATCCATCGGCAGAGATGATGAGCTGGAAGGTCTGGTCGCAGTCCAACTGGGGATCGGCGAGCAATATTGCCAGCTGATGGCCGGAAATCGGGCGGATATAGGCGAGCGCATTGGCGCCGAGGACCACGAATTCGGCCAGCGTCATTTCCTTCCACGCGTGCAGCGCGGATGAGGACCGGGTCGATTCTGGCTGGTATTCGTATGAATCGTGCATTTTACTCTCCACTCAGAATTTGTTTTCGCCTGGCGCAACTCGCGGGGAGAAGCGAGATCACCTGGCGAGATCACCTGGTACGACGGGGCCCGCACATCGAAGGCGTTTCGCCCGTCTCATTGCCCATGAAGATAGCCCCCGAGGTCCAGCGTCTCCATTGTACGGATGTTCGGCGGCATAGAGTGTTAGGGTAGCGGTCCCACCCATTGGTTTATGCTGCAGCAGCCCAAGGGTGCGGCGGCTACTTTCAATGGGAATTGGCCGATTTGCTGGCGGCACCTGGCGGTGGACCGACACCCTATTTTCCTGGTTACGCATGCGTGTGCGCGCCGGAAGGCATTGCTTCGAACGGGCGATGGGAAATCTCCATTTCGGCGCCGGCCATGTAGCAGGCGACGGGCTGGAACAGCGTGGTGCCGCGTCGCGAGGCCCCGACGACATCCTGGAAAGCAAAGTCCGTTTCGACTTCCCGCAACACCGATATGTCGGCTACAGCGCCGACGCCGAGATGGCCGAGTTCAGGACGGCGCATGGCCAGTGCGGGGCGGTTGGTGCTCATGCCGATCACCTCCGCAGCCGATAGCCCGCAGTTGCGCAGTTTGCTCATGGTGTGCAGCAGGTCGTATCCCGGCCCCTCGATCGAAACTACATGGACGTCGCTCGAGATGAGGTCGGGCTTGAAGCCGTCGGCCAGCGCCGCTTCGACGCTTTCGAAACCGAAAGCGCCCATGCCATGGGCGACGTCGAACAATACGCCGCGGGCGCGGGCCGCGTTGACTTCGTCGAGCACTCGGCCGTTGGCACCAATGGCGGAGTTCGGGCTCGGCCGGTAACAATGGGTGAGAATATCGCCGGGCCGCAGCATGGAGACGACCTCGCCATAGCTCGGCGGCGGCGCGCCGATGTGCGTCATGAGCGGGAGGCGGACTGCCTCGGCCGCCTGCAGCGCCAGCTCCAGCGCCCCGATCCCGAGGTCGCCGGTGGCCGCACCGCCGATACGCACCTTGACCCCGACGATGCGGTCGCGGTTGGCTTCGATCTTGGCGACGCAGCGATCGACCGGCAGCATTTCCGCCAGCGTCGCCTCGCCGATGAACAGCCCCTTGTCGAAGCCGAAAATGCCGGGGAAGGAGACGTTGAGAAACGCCAGGATACGATAGGGGGACTGGGCCATCACGTAGTCGCGAAGCCCGTCGTAATTGCCCGCACCCGCGCTGCCGGCATCGACCAGCGTCGTGATCGCCGAGCGCCGCGCAATCAGCCCCGGATCGACACCGAGGGACGTCGCCTTGTGGTATACGTGGGCATGAATGTCGATCAGGCCGGGGGACACGATGCACCCGGCCACGTCGACCACTTTCGCTCCAACGCCTTCGATGCCGGGCGCTACCGCGGCAATTTTGCCATGCCTGACGGCAATGTCGAACAATCCGTCGATGCCATTGCGTTCATCGACCACCCGACCGCCCCGGAGGACGAGGTCGAAGCTGCTTGCGGATTGGGGTGCCCCCATTGCCAACCTCCTGTGTGTGGCACGTCTGCCCGCGGCAACGTGCGCTCCATTTCCTTTCGATCTCCTACCGTGTCTGCAGCGTTCAGGCGACGGGATCAGAGGCGGATGCCGACATTCTTGGTCTGCACATAGCCGAGCAGGGCCTCCTGACCCTTTTCGCGGCCGTAGCCCGAACGCTTGGCGCCGCCGAACGGGGTTTCGACGCCGCCGACCCACCAGTCATTGATATAGACCTGGCCCGCGATCAGCCGGTCCGCCGTCCAGTGCGCCAGGCGGAGGTCGCGCGTGAACACCCCGGCCGCGAGGCCATATTCGGTGCCATTGGCGATTTCGATCGCTTCCTCGGGGGTATCGAACGGCAGCAGAGCCAGCACCGGGCCGAAGAACTCTTCGTTGGCGATGCGCATTTGCGGATTGACGTCGGTGAAGATCGTGGGCGGCAGGAAGTGGCCTGGCCGGTCGAGGCGACGGCCACCGATGGCAAGTTTTGCGCCTTCGTCCACGCCCGCCCCGATCAGGGCCTCGATTCGGGAGAGCTGCTTTTCCGAAATCACCGGCCCCATGTCGCACTTGTCAGCGCCCGGCCCGACCGAACGCGCTTTTGCCTCGACCTCGAGGCGGGCGAGCAGTTCGTCCTGGATGGAGCGGTGGACCAGCAGGCGCGAGCCGGCGGAGCAGATCTGGCCGGCGTGGTGGAAGATGCCGCGCGCGGCGTTCTTGGCCGTACGCTCCAGATCGGCGTCGGCATAGACGATGCCCGCCGACTTGCCGCCGAGTTCCATGATGCACGGCACCACGCGCTCGGCTGCGGCGCGGAGCACGCTCTTGCCGGTCGCAACCGATCCGGTGAAGACGATGTGGTCGATGTCGTTGTGCGAAACCAGCGCCGCGCCCGCCTCGGCACCGTAGCCGCAGACGATGTTCAGCGTGCCCTTGGGCACACCCGCCCGCTCGCAGGCCTCAGCGAAGAGGAAGAGGCTGAGCGGCGAATCCTCGGGCGATTTCAAGACCACCGTGTTGCCGGTGATGAGCGCGCAGGCGATCGAGCGGGCACCGACGGGCAAGGGGCCGTTCCAGGGCACGATTTGCGCCGAAACGCCGTAGGGCATGTGCACGGTGTAGTCGAGAATGCCCTCGCCGAGGGGAATCTGCCGGCCTTCGAGCTTGTCGGCGAGCCCGCCATAATAGTGCAGGTAGCGTTGGGTGAGCTTGACCTCGCCATAGCCGTTGGCCAGCGTCTTGCCGTTGTCGCGCATTTCGACGAAGGCGATCTCGTCGGCGACGAGCTCCAACTGCCGGGCGATTTCGAACATCAGTTCGCCGCGCGCGGCGGGGGTCATCTGCAGCAGCACGCGGCTCTGGAACGCCTTGCGCGCGGCCTTCACGGCCCGATCGATATCGGCCGCGCCGCCCCGGGCGACTTCCGAGATGATTTCGCCCGTCGCCGGATCCTCGACCGGAATGCGCCCCCCATCGGCCGCGTCCACCCATTCGCCATCGATGAAGTTACGCCAGTATTTGCGAACTTCAATCGGAGCTGCGGAGATAGAACCATCTCGGACTGTCATGATCGTGCCTGCCGTGTTGGGTGCCTCATGGCGAGGTTAGCCGGCCCTCGTGCCGTTTGGCGAATGTCAAAATCGGATGCAACCATGCGGCCGGCGCATGAGGCCCTGAGCGCTTCTGATGATTGCCGATTGCCCTCGATGCCGCAACGTTTTACCAAAGCCACATGGAAATCCGTTGGCTTGAAGACTTTCTGAGCCTCGTCGAAACGCGAAATTTCTCGCGCTCCGCCGAGGCGCGCTACACCACGCAGCCGGCGTTTAGCCGCCGCATCAAGAGTCTCGAGGAATGGGTTGGGGCGGCGCTGTTCAACCGCGCCACCCAGCCGATCGAGTTGACTCCCTCCGGCGAGCGGTTCCGGCCGGTGGCCGAAGAGGCGCTGCGCCGGCTCTACCAGGGGCGCGAGGATGCGCGCCGCGTAGATGGCGTCACAACGACCACCATTCGCTTCACCTCTACCCACGGCCTCTCCACCACCTTCTTTCCCGGCTGGCTCAGGAGGGTGGAGGCGCGCAGCCGTGTCTTCAACACGCGGCTCGACTCCAACCAGTATACCGATTGCGTGCAGTCGCTGTTGCGCGGCGACTGCCATTTCATGCTGACCCATGCCCACGCCAGCCTGGTGGTGAACCTGCCGCCGCTGCATTTCGTCTCCAAGCTCGTGGGCGCTGACCGGCTGTTGCCGGTTACGCTGCCGGACCAGGCCGGCGTTGCCATCGACCAGCTACCGGGGAGTGCGGACGAGCCGGTCCACTATCTCGCCTATGCGGAGACGTCGGCAGTTGGCCGCATCGTCGAGGCCAGACTCGCAAAGAGCACGACGCCGCTATTTCTCAACCGTGTGTTCGTTTCCCATCTGTCCGCCGTACTCAAGATGATGAGCAGCGAGGGCAGGGGCCTCGCCTGGTTGCCCGAGAGCAACATCCGCGAGGAGCTGGAGGCGGGATCGCTGGTGCTGGCGGGAGGCGAGGAGTGGTTCCTGCCGATCGAGACCCGTCTGTACCGGTCGCGCGAGCCCCTGCTGGCGGTAGTCGAGGAGTTCTGGGCCCTTATCGAGGGCGAGGAGACCCATATCGGCTGATGATGCGCCTGACGCATCGGGCGAGGCCAAGCTTGCATTGGCAAGCCGGCGATTGAGCCTGTTACTGCGAACCCAACAGCAGTTCGCGCAGGGGTCGTCAAATGCTAGCAGATCGTCCGAATAAGCGCGTGGCCATGCTTGGCCTCATGCTTGAGAGCAACAGTTTTGCTCCCGCCACCACCAAAGACGACTTCCTCGATCGCCTTTATGTTGTGGGTGATGAGTTCGTCGAGGAGCTCAACCGGTCAGAGTCGCGCCTGCCCACGGAGCTCAAGGCATTCAAGCAGGCCATGGATGGTGTAAGGCCGTGGGTGCCGGTGCCGATCCTGATCGGCCTGGTGGAAGCGGGCGGTCCGATCGACCACGGCTTCTTCCGGGAAGCCGTCACCGAGATGCGCACGCGGCTTGAGGCGGCAATGCCGCTCGATGCCGTCTATATCTGCAACCACGGGGCCATGATCACCACCGAGAACCGGGATCCGGACGCGGAGATCTTCGCCATGGTACGCGAGATCGTCGGTCCCGACGTGCCGATCGTTGCGACGCTCGATCTCCACGGCAACGTCTCGCATCGGATGGTCGACAGCGTCGATCTGGTCATTGCCTATCGCACCAATCCGCACGTCGACATGGTTGATCGCGGGCGTGAGGCGGCGGCAGCGCTTAACCGGATGTTCCAGGGGGAGCGCCCGAGTTCGGCACTGATCCACTTGCCGGTTACCCCGCCCACCGTCACTTTGCTGACCGCCCAGGGCCCCTACGCCGATATCATCAACTATGGCCAGTCGCGGCTCACCGAAGACATCGCCAATGTCTCGATCCTGGGTGGTTTCGCCTATGCGGACACTCCCAAGAACGGCCTTGCCGTGATCGTCAGCGCCTGGAGCGGCAAGGAGGCTGCCGAAACGCTCGCCAAGGACATCGCGCAGAAGGCCTGGAGCGATCACGAACGGTACTTTCCGCGCCTGACCTCGCTGGAAAATGCCCTGGCCAAGGCGGTCGAGGTTGGCGAAGATACTTCGCTTGCGCCCATCGCCCTTGCCGATGTGGCCGACAATCCGGGCGGCGGGGCCAGCGGCAACACCACCTTCATCCTGGAGGGCCTACTCAAGGCAGGGGCCAAGGGCGTGGTGCTCGGAATCTTCAACGACGCGGAGCTAGCGCGCGAAGCCACCGAACTTGGCGAGGGGGCCCATTTCCGGGCGGTGTTCAACCGTAGCACAGAGGTCAGTTTCTCCAATCGCCTCGAGGCAGACGCTACGGTGATCAAGGTACGGGATGGCGACTGCGTCGGGCGGCGCGGCTTTTATGCCGGGCGGCGAATGAATTTGGGGCCCACGGTGCTGCTGGATCTCGGTGGCATTCGGGTGGTCGTCATTTCGGTCAGGACGCAGTGCGCCGATCCGGTGTTTTTGGAGATGATGGGGATCGACATCGCCGGGGCGCGCACCGTTGTGGTGAAATCGCGCGGGCACTTCCGGGCCGGGTTCGACGAGTTTTTCCCGCATGAGCAGATCGTCGAAGTCGATGCGCCCGGCCTGTCCTCGCCGGTTCTCACGCGGTTCGACTTCAAGAACCTGCCGCGGCCGGTCTTCCCGATCGATCTCGACGCGAGCTGGCCCCGGCCCTAGCGGGCCCAAGTCGGACCTCACCCGCGATCGGTAATTGGGAGCCGCCCTTCATTCGAAGTGCGGCTCTCTGCAACATGAGGAGTGCCTGCGATGGGACTAAAGACGATCGAGACGCCCAGTCTCGTGCTCAACCGGGCAGCGTTGTTACGCAACACCGGCCGCATGACCGAGCGGTTCCGGCAGTTGGGCGTGGCGTTTCGACCGCACATGAAGACCGCCAAGTCGATCGATGTCGCCCGACTGGCGCTCGCTGGGAATTTCGGCGGCATCACGGTGTCGACGCTCAAGGAGGCGGAATATTTCGCCGAGCACGGCATCAACGACATCACTTACGCGGTCAGCATTGTTCCCCAGAGGCTGCCGCGCCTCGCGCGCCTGATCGGCCGCGGGGTTGCCGTTTCGGTCATCACCGACTCGGTTGAGATCGCGCGGGAGATTAGCAACAGGGCGGTTGAGCTCGGCATTGTGCTCGATGTGCTGATCGAGCTGGATTCGGGCGAGAAGCGGGCCGGCCTGCTGCCTGAATCCGAAGAGCTGCTGGTGCTTGGCCGGTTGCTCGACGAACTCCCCGGGACGCGGCTCAAGGGCGTGCTGACTCATGCCGGCAACTCCTATCAAGGCGGAAGCCTCGATGGCATCCAGGCGATCGCCGAGCACGAGCGCTGGTGCGCGGCAACGGCCGCCACGCGGCTCAGGGCGACAGGGTTGGCCTGCCCGGTGGTGAGCGTCGGTTCAACCCCGACGGCGGTGCATGGACGTGACTTCACCGGCATCACCGAGGTGCGCGCCGGCGTCTACATGTTCGGCGATGTTTTCCAGTGGGAGATCGGATCGCACGGGCTCGAGGATATCACGGTGTCGGTGCTGGCGACCGTCACGGCGCATCGCCCCGAGCTCAACACCGCCTTGATCGATGCGGGGTCGCTGGCCCTTTCGAAGGATCGCAGCACCGGTGCGCCGGGGCTCCCGGAAGATGTGGGCTTCGGCCTGGTGATGAATGAGACCGCCACGCACCGCATCGGCCGGGTACGGGTCGGCCGGGTCTATCAGGAGCATGGCATGCTCGAAGCCGACGGCCCTTTCCCCTTCGAGCAATTGCCCGTGGGCAGCCGGGTCAGGGTGCTCCCCAACCACGTCTGCATGACGGCGGCGATGTATGAGGAGTATCAGGTGGTCGACGGCGCTGCCGATGAGGCCATGGAAACCTGGCCGCGCATCAACGGTTGGTGAGCCGGTGCCGGCGCCTTGGAGTGCCGGTGACCTGAAAACATTCACCGCGCTCGTCATGGCCGGGCTTGGCCCGGCCACCCATTATGCCTCGCCCGCCTACCCTAGGGTCAAGTCCGCTTGGGTCCCCGAGTCAAGCCCGGGGATGACGATGTGGCGAGGGATGCGACCTAATGCCGATGCCACACTTGCAGCACTCCGCTCCGAGCTCTCGCGACGGCCGCAGGGGGCAAGCCCGGCCCCGCTAGACGAGACGCCGGCCGCTCGTCGCGTCGAACAGATGGATCTTGTCCGGCTGTGGGGCGAGGTAGATCGTTTCGCCGGGACGGAACGGGTGCCGGTCGTTGAACACGGCGCAGAAGCGTGCGCCGGCAACGCTGGTGATCACCTCGATATTGGGCCCCGTTGGCTCGACGACTTCCACTACCGCCGCCAAGCCATCCCCCGGCGCGGCCAGCCGCAAGTGTTCCGGCCGAATACCCAGCACGACGCTCTGGTCCGGCATCCCACGCCCTTCCGGGAGGAGCAGGCGGGTGCCGTCGCTGGCGACCAAGGTCCTGCGTGGCCCGGTCCGCTCAACCGTCCCGCTGACAAAATTCATCGACGGTGATCCGATAAAGCCGGCCACGAACAAATTGGCCGGTTCGTCATAGAGCTCGAGCGGGCTGCCGACCTGCTCGATACGCCCCGACTGCATCACAACGATCCGGTCGGCCATGGTCATGGCTTCGATCTGGTCGTGCGTCACATAGACCGAGGTCGTGCCGAGCCGCTGGTGCAGCGACTTGATTTCGGTCCGCATCAGCACGCGCAGCTTGGCGTCGAGGTTCGACAGCGGCTCGTCGTAGAGAAAGACCTGCGCGTCGCGCACCAGGGCCCGGCCCATGGCCACGCGCTGGCGTTGCCCGCCGGAAAGCTGGCGCGGCGAGCGGTTGAGATAGGAGCCGAGGTTGAGGATATCGGCGGCCTCCGCCACCTTGCGCTTGATCTCCTCCGGCGGCTGGCGCCTCAGCTTAAGACTGAACGCCATGTTGTCGAAGACCGACATGTGCGGGTAGAGCGCATAGTTCTGGAACACCATGGCAATGTCGCGATCGCGTGGCGCAACATTGTTGATCACCCGCCCGCCGATGGCAATTTCGCCGCTGCTGATTGGCTCAAGGCCGGCGATCATGCGCAGCAGGGTGGATTTGCCGCAACCGGATGGGCCGACCAGCACCACGAACTCATGATCGGCGATATCGACATTGATCCCTTGGATCACCGAGATATTGGCGAAGCGCTTCTCAATGTTCCGGATTTCGACCGAAGCCATATAGGATTCCTTTGTGGGAAGAGGGTGTTATTTGACCGCGCCCAGGGCCATGCCCCGAATGAGGTAGCGCTGCAGGAAGGAGAAGATGATGGCGATCGGCACCGTGGCGAGGACGGTCGCGGCCATGACGTGGTGCCATTCGATCTGATAGCGACCGGCCACCTGGGCGTAGATCTGGACCGGCAAAGTGTACTGGTCCGACTGGCGGATCATCGTCAGCGCCAGCACGAATTCGTTCCACGAATTGATGAAGGTGAAGATGCCGGTGACCACCATCGCCGGCACGGCCAGCGGCAAGAACACTTTTACGAGGCTGGCAAACGCCGTCGCGCCGTCAATCCAGGACGCTTCCTCGAGCTCACGCGGAATGGTGTTGAAGTAACTCTGCAGCATCCAGATGTTGAAGGCCAGGTTGAACGCCGCGTAGGTGATCACCAGCGAGTTGAGGTTGTTGACCATCCCAAGGCTCACCATCAGGCGGAACAGACCGAGCACCAGCACGATGGGCGACATCATCTGCGTGATCAGCAGGAACTGCCGGTAGACGCCCTGGCCCCGGAACCGGAAGCGCGACAGCGCATAAGCTGCGGGGATGCTGAGCACCAGCGCGATCAAGGTCGCCGCGGAGCTGATGTAGAGGCTGTTGAGCAGGGCCCCCCCGAAATTGGTGACGTTCCACATGTCGACGAAATTCTGCCAGACGAAATGCGAGAACGTCCACGTGGGTGGATAGGTGAACAACTCGTCGCGGGGGCGGACTGCCGTTACGAACATCACGGCGAAGGGAAAGAGGATCACCACGACGAGCGGCGAGAGCAGGATCCAGTAGAGAATGCTCTTCTTGGTCTTCGGGCTCATCAGGCGGCTTCCTTCGCTTCCGCGAGCGAGCCGATAATAACGAGCGGCTCCTCATCGGCTTCTTCGAGTGTCTTGTCCGTCGCCACCTCTTTCTCGGCACGCATCACCAGCACGACGTAGATCGAGGTGACGACGAGAAGCATCAGGAACATGATGAGCGAAATGGCCGAGGCCTTGCCGAGCGCGCCGAAGCGGAAGGCGAGCTTGTAAAGATAGGTGACGAGGATATCCGTGCCGTTCGCCGGCCCGCCTTCCGTCATTACCCAGATGATCGGGAGGGAATTGAAGACGTAGATCACGTTGAGCACGATCGCGATGTTGATGAAGGGCTTCATCAGGGGAAGCGTGATGTGCCGGAACATGTCCCAACGCCGGGCCCCGTCGACTACGGCCGCCTCGTAGGCATCCATTGGGAGGGACGAGAGCCCGCCCAGGAAAATCGTGGTGGTGAACGGGATCGACACGAGTATGCCGATGAGGATCTCGACCGTGAAGGCGAGTGGCGCGGTTGCCAGCCATTCGATCGGCT